>QWCV01001263.1_pt1 | contig 30195 bp, 29 predicted proteins | sample 1972621 | NCBI WGS metagenome assembly QWCV01 (sample SAMN09866699, study PRJNA288562) | Human gut metagenome isolate pre2_stool, whole genome shotgun sequencing... | isolation source: gut | host: Homo sapiens | place: USA: California | reverse complement strand
TGATGTATTCACGAGCATTTTTGTGAAATATGACGGGAAATTTGCAAGCAGATGGCGTGCAAAGTCGCCAGACGCTCTTTGTGCGGTATTGCCTAAGGAGTTCCTATGAGCGAAACAAAACCAAACACACCAGCAGAGATCCTGTATCATTTTATAGAGGGACAGCTGGAACTGGAACCGGAGCACTATCCGTACACCGTCGCACAGATAACGGCTCTGGAAACAAAGGTGAAAGACAACACGCCGCTGACCGATGCAGAATCGGAAACACTGCGGGAAGTGCTTCAGACCTACATGGAACTGTACGAGTACAGCGAAGCCGAGCAGGAAAAAGTGCTTTCTCTGCTTTCACGCTAACAGAATACAAATAATACAAATAACAGCCGCAGGGAAACCGGATTTCCGGTCCCTGCGGCTGTTGTTTTATTTATGTTGAAATGCCGGCAGAAACTGTTGAAAAAACGCCTCCGGTGTCATCAGCACACTGGAAGTGTCCGAACAGGGCGAAAAGCACAGCAGCTTCGATTGCCGCAATGTGCTGTCTGCCCGCATCCGGCAGAGGTGCTCTTGGTCGAACAGCAGTCCCATAGGGGAAAGTGTGTGGGGCTGGCAGTGCAAAATTTCACAGATCTGCTGTAATTCTGCCGGCTCTGCGGGAGCATAGGATTCCGGCGGGGAAACTGTTTCCGCGTCTGTACCCAGCATCAGCAGGAAGCTGCCTGTGGTGCTGACGAAAACTCTGCACACCGGAAAAACCGGCTCCAGCTTAGATTTTTTCAGACTCTGTATCCACTGTGTCCGGTCACGATAGGCGGGGTGACAGAAGCGGGTAAAGGGAATGTCCTGCCGCATCAGATAGGAGTAGAGCAACAGTGCATCTGCATTCATGGCAAATCCGCCTCCTTTTCCGCGGGACAGACGACGTTCCGATAATAACGGGTGAAGTGCTTCGGCGTAATGCCCGTGAATTCCTTGAATTCCCGTTGAAAATGAGCCTGATCGGCATAATTCAGCAGGTCAATAAAACTGGAAACCGAATCGGCAGAATGCTCCATCATGCGGTTGAGAGCATATTGAAACCGTGCAATGCGGGCGTACATCTTCGGGGAATAGCCCATGGCATCGGAAAACATGCGGGTGAGGTGGCGTTCGGAATAACAGATTTCTTTGGCAATGTCCCCGACTTCCACATTGCCGTTGGCGTGGCTGGTAAGGTATAAGACTTGCTGCACTGTTTCCTCAACTATATATTGTTTCGGCGAGAATCGTAGCAGATATTCCTGGAACAGCCGTGCCCGTTCCCAGAGGGTGTCCGTTTCAAAAATCTGTTCCAGCAGCAGTGCGGTATCTGCCGGAATCTGCGGAACAAAGGTTTCCGTGTTGGTGATCTCTTTCAGACAGACCTCGTGATTGGGAAAAAACATGCCCGGTTTCAGGCGTACTCCGAAATAGTCTGCATGCGGATACACGATAAGGGATTTTCTGCAAAATGGAGAACCGATCAGTTCCATTTTGTTCTGCTGGTTGTGTCGGATAAAGACGATGTCCACACAGCCGTCCGGAATGCAGCACATGAACAGGTTCTCGTTGGTGCGGTCGATGATCTTGTGGGTGGAGAATTGATAATATCGTGCAGCAAAAGGCGTTTTTTGAACTGCCTCCTGATAGTGCTTGACATCAAATGAGAAAAAAGGCTGCCGGATCATAAAGTCAGAATAGCTTTGATACAGATTTTTCATAGGAATTCTCCTCTCGGTGTACCAGCGATTGTAACAATTAAAACTAGGGCAATACCGCACAAAGCCCGCCTGACGGCTTTGCACGCAATCTGCGTGCAGATTTTCCGCCATATTGCCCAGAAATCCCTTGCCATACGGCAGTATGCCTGCGGAATTTCTAGGCAATCTGCCGAAAAATCTGACAACGTACCTTACGCACAAGCTTTGTGCGGTGTTGCCCTAGGGATAACTGTCGAAGTCAGCTAAGCTACAATGTACTGGGGCAATACCGCCTGTCAGCTTTGCACATAATCTGCCGGTGCATCTTACGCACAAACTTTGTGCGGTGTTGCCTTAAGATATTCTTATTATAAAAACCGTGGCGTTATTTGTCAATCCCGCACGGCGGATTTCTGCTTTTTGTTTTTGAATTTGCAGTTTTACTTTATTATATTAGGCGTTGTACGCTGAATTTTGGTTAGTTTGTGATAACCAAGATTGTTATTTTAAGTTTTAGCGTGTCCGTTTTTTTCAATAAAACCAGCCGGAATGGGTGTATACTAAGTACAGAAACAAGGGAAACGCAAAGCGAAAGCCACAGCGGCAGAAACGCATTTGCGGTTCCGGAGGAACAGAAAACGAAGCTGCAAAGGTGCATCTGATTCGGAAGATGTGCCTTTTTCTCGTTTCTGCCCAGTGCTTCTATAGAAAGACAATTGAGGAGGTCTTCGTTATGCGTATTAGTGAGCATCCGATTATCGAAAGCTATCACAAAGGGAAGCAGATCACGTTTACTTTCGACGGAAAGGAACTGACTGGTTATGAGGGCGATTCCATTGCTGCGGCGTTAAAGGCGGCCGGCGTCATGGTACACCGCTACACAGCGAAGCAGCACAAGCCCAGAGGCATTTTTTGTGCCATTGGCAGATGTACCGACTGTGTCATGATCGTCAACGGCGTTCCCAATGTGCGGACTTGTGTCACTCCTCTGGAGGAGGGCATGCAGATCCAGACGCAATACGGCGTAGAGCCAAAGAAGGAGGACTGACAATATGAAACGGCATGAATTGATCGTCATCGGTGCAGGACCTGCGGGTCTGAGTGCAGCGATCGAAGCAAAGAAAAACGGCATGGATGTTGTCGTGTTCGATGAAAACCAACGCCCCGGCGGACAGCTGTTCAAACAGATCCACAAGTTCTTCGGTTCCAAGGAGCATCATGCTAAGACCCGTGGATTTATCATTGGTCAGCAGCTTCTGAAAGAAGCGGAGGATCTGGGCGTTCGGGTAGAACTGGACTCCACCGTAATGGGTATCTACGAAAATAAGGAAGTCACCGTAAAGCAGAACGGTGAAGTCCATCATTATAAAGGCGATGCGATCATCATCGCCACCGGTGCTGCCGAAAATATGATTCCGTTCAAGGGCTGGAACATTCCGGGTGTTATCGGTGCCGGTGCGGCACAGACCATGATGAACATTCAGGGTGTGCAGCCGGGCAGCAAGATCCTCATGGTCGGCTCCGGCAACGTGGGACTGGTCGTCAGCTTCCAGCTGCTGCAAGCCGGCTGTGAAGTGGCAGCCATTATCGATGCGGCTCCCAGAGTCGGCGGCTATGGTGTCCATGCGGCAAAGCTGGCAAGAACCGGCGTACCGTTTTACCTTTCCCACACCGTTGTGGAGGCAAAGGGCACGGACCGTGTTACCGGTGCGGTGATCGCACAGGTGGATGAGCACTTCCAGCCTATTCCGGGAACGGAAAAGGAACTGGACGTGGATACCATTTGTATTGCCGTTGGTCTGACACCAATGTCCCAGCTGGCAAGCAATGCCACCTGTGATATGGAACTGATTCCCCAAAAGGGCGGTCATGTGGCACTGCTGAGCGAATACGGCGAAACTTCCGTAGAAGGCATCTATTGTGCCGGTGACGTTGCCGGTATCGAGGAAGCAAGTTCCGCAATGATTCAGGGCCGAAGCGTGGCTTCTCACGTCAGCATGAAAGCCGGCTACCTTACTGAAGACGAGTTCGAGAGTAAGTATCAGGGCTATCAGGAGGCTCTGGGACAGCTGCGGCAGGGCATGTTTGCCCCGAAGAATAAGGGCAGAAACGATTTCACGGAAACTGATGAGGGCTATCCGATCTCCAAGACGCTGCTGGCACACGGTTATATGACTGAGGAGGAACTTTCCAAGTTTCCGGCGGCTTCTTACCAGAAAGCCGGTATCCACCCTGTGATCGAGTGTACCCAGAATATTCCGTGTAACCCGTGCCAGGACGCATGTCATTTCGGCTGCATCAAGGTGGGCGAGAACATTACACGGCTGCCGGCAATCGATGAGGAAAAGAAGTGCACCGGCTGTGGCTTGTGTGTGGCTTCCTGCTCCGGTCAGGCAATCTTCTTGGTGGACGAAACCTATGAAGAAGGCTTTGCTTCCGTGACATTCCCCTATGAGTTCCTGCCTATGCCGAAAATCGGCGATAAGGGCAAGGCACTGGATCGTCAGGGCAAGCCGGTCTGCGATGCAGAGATCGTTGGCATCAAAAAGACACCGATCATGGACAAGACCGCAGTGGTCACGATGAAGGTGCCGCTGGAATATGTGCACGCTGCAAGATTCTATCGGGCAGAGGTTTGACGAAAGGAAGGTGCAGGATAATGCGTAAAATGATTCGGGTTGCCAATCCGGAACCCTTTGTAGAACGGGAAGACGATGACATGATCATCTGCCGGTGTGAGGAGATCACCAAGGGCGAGATCCGTCGGGCAGTGTATGACGGTATGCGTACCACCAATGAAGTGAAGCGGTATCTGCGTTCCGGCATGGGGCTGTGTCAGGGGCAGACCTGCCAGCGGCTGGTGCAGGGCATTATCGCTTCGGAACTGAAAGTGCGGCCGTCCGAGCTGGGCATGATTCAGGGCAGAGCACCGGTTCGTCCCGTAGAGATTCGGACGTTCAGCAAAAACGTGACAGATGTAAAGGAGGACTAAGCCATGCTGGAAAAACGAGAAGCAGATGTGATCATCATTGGCGGCGGCATCATGGGCTGTGCAACAGCCTACCGGCTGGCAAAGCGGCGGTGTCCGCCAGTCTGCACGTGATCCGAAAGAACTGCCGCTGGCAATGTACGCGGTACAGAACATCTGGCCGCAGCTGAGCGAGGAACTGGGCGTTGATGTAGAATATCATCAGGGCGGCAACCTGCGTCTGGGTCTGACGGACAAGGACATCAAGGTTCTGGAAAACCACACCGCCAAGAGCACCAAGCTGGGGCTGGAAGTGGAAATGATCAGCGGCGACGAAGCACGAAAGCTTTGTCCGTACATGTCCGAAGAAGTGGTTGCCGCAAGCTGGTGTCCCTCTGACGGACACGCCAACCCGCTGAAAGCCACACTGGGCTTTTACCGCAAGGCATTGCAGCTGGGCGTGACATTCGTCACCGGTGTCAAGGTCATGGCTCTGGAAAAGGTCAAAGGTCGGATCCGCAAGGTCATCACAGACGATGGTGTCTATGAAGCTGACCAGATCCTGCTCTGTGCCGGCTATGAATCCCGCCGTATCGCCAATACCGTAGGCATTGATGCTCCGGTAGAACGACAGTTCAATGAAGTACTGGTTACCGAGGCACAGCCGAAGATGTTCGATATTATGCTGGGCGTTGCCGGCGGCGAGTTCTACGGGCACCAGTCGGAACACGGTTCCTTTGTGTTGGGCGGCAACAGTGGCTTGCAGGCGTTTACTTCCAACAATGACAATTTCGTCACCAACAGCCTGACCGCTCCCTGTATCTCCCGCGGTATCATCAAGTATTTTCCGATCCTGGAAAATGTCAAGGTGGTTCGTACATGGTCCGGCTGGTATGACCAGTGCATTGATGTGCTGCCGGTGATCGACAACATCAAGGAAGTGCCGGGTCTGACTGTGGCGTTTGGTTTCAGCGGGCATGGCTTTGGTATCAGTCCGGCGGTTTCCATTGCCGTCAGTGAACTGATGCTGGACGGCAAGTCCACCACCATTGATATCAGCCAGCTGACCTATGACCGTTTCCACGCAAAGGGTTAACAAGGGCAACCCCGCACAAAGCCCGCCTGACGGCTTTGTACGCAATCTGCTTGCAGATTTTCCGTCATATTGCCCAGAAATCCCTTGCCATACATCAAGTATGCCTGCGGAATTTCTAGGCAATCTGCCGAAAAAATCTGACTACGCATCTTACGCACAAGCTTTGTGCGGTGTTGCCCAAGAGAAACACAAAAACGAAAAATCACATTGCAAGGACAAAGGCGTCTATACTACAGGCACTTTGTCCTTTTTCAATTGGAGAGGAGGAGAATCCCATGATACTGCATAATGCCACCGTAGATACCATTCTGGAACGGCGAAGCGTTCGCAGCTATGCACCGCAGCAGATCACACCGAACGAACTGGAAACGATTCTGGAAGCCGGACGATCAGCCCCAAGCGGCATGAATCAGCAGTCGGCAATTGCCGTGGCAGTGCAGAGCAAGGCGGAACTGGTACAGCTGGTGGAGCTGGCAAAGGCGGCAGCCCACCAAGACCACAACCCGTTTTACGATGCACCTACTGTGATTCTGGTATTTGCCAAGATGACCAATCTGGCACCCATGGAGGACGGCTGTACGGCGATCGAGAACATGCTTCTTGCCGCGAAATCACTGGGCATCGGTACCTGCTGGATCTATGCCGTCAATGCTTTGTTTGCTTCTGATGCCGGTATGGCGTGGCAGGATGCACATGGTATCGGAAAAGAGTACGCCATTGTCGGTTCGCTGGCGGCAGGGTATCCCGCCGGAGCAGAACCTCAGCCAAAGGAACACCATGCATTTTATAAATGCATTTAACACTTAAGGCAATACCGCACAAAGAGCGTCTGGCGACTTTGCACGGTATTGCCTTAATGAAAATGGAGGAACAGACCAATGAGCAGATTTACATTGCCGAGAGATTTGTACCACGGAAAGGGAACACTGGAAACCCTGAAAACACTGGAGGGCAAAAAAGCTTTTCTTGTTGTGGGCGGTGGTTCCATGAAGCGGTTCGGATTTCTGGACAAGGCAGTCGGCTATCTGAAAGATGCCGGCATGGAAGTAGCACTGTTTGAAGGCGTAGAGTCTGATCCGTCTGTAGATACTGTGCTGCGTGGAGCAAAAGCCATGCAGGAGTTTGCACCGGACTGGATCGTGGCAATGGGCGGCGGTTCGCCTATCGATGCCGCAAAAGCAATGTGGGTATTCTATGAATATCCGGATACCAAATTCGAAGATCTGTGCACCCCGTTCAGCTTCCCGAAGCTGCGGACAAAGGCAAAGTTTTGTGCAGTGCCCTCTACCTCCGGCACTGCCACAGAAGTGACCGCCTTTTCCATTATCACAGATAACGAAAAGGGTATCAAGTATCCGCTGGCGGACTTTAACATCACGCCGGACATCGCAATTGTGGACAGTGCACTGGCGGAAACCATGCCGCCGAAACTGATCGCACACACCGGTATGGACGCAATGACTCATGCCATTGAAGCTTATGTTTCCACGCTGCACTGCAATTATACCGATGCAGTGGCACTTCACGCCATTAAGATGATTCATCAGTATCTGAAAAAGTCTTATGACGGCTGCATGGAGGCCCGTGCGGCAATGCACGATGCACAGTGCCTTGCCGGTATGGCATTCTCCAATGCTCTGCTGGGAATCGTCCATTCCATGGCACACAAGACCGGTGCCGCATACAGCACCAGCCATATCATTCACGGCTGTGCCAATGCCATGTATCTGCCGAAGGTCATTAAGTTCAATGCCAAGGACGAAGCCGCAGCCAAGCGTTACGCGGAGATCGCGGAGCACATTGGTCTGGCAGGCAATTCCACAGAAGAACTGGTGGATTCCCTGATCGCAGAACTGCGTTCCATGAACGACAAGCTGAACATTCCCCAGTCCATTCAGAACTACGGAGCAGGCGGTGTCAAGGCAGAAACCTCGATCATCGACGAAACCGAGTTCCTCGACAAACTGCCTGAAGTGGCAGCAAATGCCATTGCCGATGCCTGCACCGGTTCCAATCCGCGTATCCCTTCGCAGGAAGAAATGGAACAGCTGCTGAAGGCTTGCTATTACGATCTGGCAGTGGATTTTTAAGGAAACACTGCAAGTAGCCGGACAGGCGATATATATTGGAACACCTTGTTCCCAACCCAATTTAAAGGAGTGTATCATTATGAGTTATCCGAAAGTTGACATTCTGTATCTGAGTGAAAAGGACATGCTGGACGCTGGCGTAAATGATGTTGTGAAGTGCACAGACACCATGGAAGAAGTGGTGAAGCTTCTGGACGACGGAGATTACCGCATGGGCGGTGAAAACGGCAACTCTCACGGCTGTATGATCAGTTTTCCGGATAATCCCGCATTTCCGAACATGCCGAAGAACGGTCCGGACCGCCGCTTTATGGCAATGCCGGCATATCTGGGCGGCAAGTTCGATATGGCAGGTGTGAAGTGGTACGGTTCCAACGTGGAGAACCGTGAAAAGGGACTGCCCCGTTCCATTCTGATGGTCATTCTGAACGACAAGGACACCGGTGCTCCCAAGGCATTCATGTCCGCCAACCTGATCAGTGCATACCGTACCGCAGCCATTCCGGGCGTTGGCGTAAAGCTGCTGTCCAAGCCGGATTCCAAGGTGCTGGGTGTTGTAGGACCGGGCTTCATCAACAACATCACCATTGAAACCTTTGCAGCACTTCGTCCCTCGCTGGACACCCTGAAGATCAAGGGACGCGGCAGAGCCTCCATTGACCGCTGCATTGCCTATGTCAAGGAACACTGCCCGCAGTTCAAGAACATCATCGTCTGTGATACCATGGAAGAATGCTGCAAGGACGCAGACATTATGACCATTGCCGTTTCCACGCCTACCGGCGGACACGCCAACTATCCGTTTATCCAGCGGGAATGGCTGAAGCCGGGCTGTCTGATGTGTGCACCGGGTGCCGTAGATTTTCCGGACGAACTGGTCTGCGACCCGAAGGTAAAGCTGGTTGTAGACAACAAGAAGCTGTACGAGGCATGGGCAGAGGAATATCCGTATCCCACTTTCGATAAGATGTTCCTGCTGGGCGACAAGTTCACCGACCTCGACCATGACGGCAAGCTGGACTGGGGCGTGGTACAGAACATCGGTGCCATTGCCAACGGCAAGGTGCCGGGCAGAGAGTCCGACGATCAGATCATTCTGTACTCCATCGGCGGCATGCCGGTAGAAGATGTGGCATGGGGCAAGACCGTGTATGAAACGGCTCTGGAAAAGGGCATCGGCACGAAGCTGAACCTGTGGGACGCACCGTATTTGTATTAAGGAAACGCTGCATAAAGCACGCTTGACGGCTTTGTACGCAATCTGCTTGCAAATTTCCCGTCATATTGCCCAGAAATCCCTTGCCATACATCAAGTATGCATGCGGAATTTCTGTGCAATCTGCCGGAAAATCTGACTACGCATCTTACGCACAAGTTTTATGCAGTGTTTCCTTAAGTATTAAGAATCTTGTAAATCACAATTCCGGTAAGTCTGCCGTGACCGGTTTGTCCGGCAGGCTTTTCGGCTGTCAGGAAAGAGGCGTTTCCCATGAAGAAATACGACCCGTTTGAAAATGTGCAGACGGTAATGGAACAGGCGGCGATACTGGGAAAGATCGACCGCAGAATGTTTGAGATCATCAAGAATCCCCAGCGGGAAACGAAGGTGTATCTTCCCGTAGAAATGGACGACGGCAGCATTCGGGTGTTCGAGGGCTATCGTGTGCAGCACTCCAATATCCGCGGCCCGTTCAAGGGTGGTATCCGTTACCACCAGAACTGCGACCTGAACGAGATCAAGGCACTTGCCACATGGATGTCTCTGAAATGTGCTGTGGCGAATATTCCTTACGGCGGTGCAAAAGGCGGCATTCAGGTGGATCCCAGTACCTTGTCCAAGCGGGAACTTTGCCGTCTGACACGGCGGTATACCTACGCCATTGAACCGCTGATCGGAGCGGACAAGGATATTCCCGCACCGGACGTAAACACCAATGCCCAGACTATGGCGTGGGTGCTGGATACTTACAGCATGCTCCACGGAAAACCATGTCCGGGCGTAGTGACCGGAAAGCCTGTGGAACTGGGCGGTTCCAGAGGACGTGCTTCCGCCACCGGCAGAGGCGTGGTCATTGCCACCCAGCTGGTTCTGAAGACCAACGGCGTGGATTCACTGGACGGCGTAAAAGTTGCCGTGCAGGGTATGGGCAATGTTGGAGCCAACGCGGCACGAATTTTCTGCCACCGCAACGCCTGCGTTGTGGCACTCAGCGATGTGTCCGGTGGCATTTACTGCGAATCCGGATTAGATGCCGATGCGGTTTCCGCGTTTCTGGAAGAGGGGCACCTGCTGAAAGACTATCAGGCAGAGGGCGTTTCTCATATTTCCAACACGGAACTGCTGACTTGTGACTGTGATGTGCTGGTGCCGGCGGCTCTGGAAAACCAGATCAACGCCGAAGTTGCAGAACAACTTCGCTGCCGGTACATCGTAGAGGGTGCCAACGGTCCTACCACTGTGGAAGCAGATGCGATTCTGGAACAGCGTGGCATTACTCTGATTCCGGATATTTTCGCCAACAGCGGCGGCGTGATCGTGTCCTATTTCGAATGGGTGCAGAATATCCAGGAACTGACGTGGGAACGCTCACAGGTCAACGAGATGCTGGAAAAACTGATGACGGCTTCTTTCGGCGAACTGCTGGAAGAACGAAAAAAGACGGCATGTTCTTATCGTATGGCAGCTTATATCGTAGCACTGCGGCGGCTGCTGTACGCCGAGGACATCAAGGGACTGTTCCCATAATCGCGGGAAACGGGAGTGTAGAAGGGAAATACTGCATAAAGCCCGTCTGACGGCTTTGTACGCAATCTGCTTGCAGTGTTTCCGTAGAAAAAGAGAGGTGTTGCATCATGACAGGCAATGTTGCATTCATGTTCGTATGTACCATTATGGTATTCTTTATGACACCGGGGCTGGCATTCTTTTACGGCGGCATGGTAAGACGGAAAAACGCCCTGAACACCATGATGTTTTGCATGGCAATGATGGGAATCGGTATGCTGCTGTGGTTTCTCTGCGGCTATTCGCTGAGTTTCGGCAAGGATCATGCCGGCATCATCGGCGACCTGAACAATGTGCTGATGCGGAATGTTTCGTGGGAAGTTACCGGCGGAGAGGGCGATGCACCGGAAATGGTGTCTGCTCTGTTCAACATGATGTTCGCAGTGATCTCGCCGGCGATCATTCTGGGAGCCGTGGCAGAACGCATGAAATTTTCCAAAATGATGCTGTTCGTGGTGATCTGGTCGTTCCTGGTATATTACCCGCTGGCACATATGGCATGGGGCGGCGGACTGCTGGAGATGATCGGTTCCATTGACTTCGCCGGCGGCAACGTCATTCATATCAGCACCGGTGTTTCCGGACTGACGGCATGCATCATTCTGGGCAGCCGGAAAGGCTACGGAGCCATGTCCTACCACCCGCACAACATACCGTTGTTTCTGCTGGGAGCCTCCATGCTGTGGATGGGCTGGTTCTGCTTCAACTGCGGCTGTGCCGGTGGTGCCAACAGTATTGCCGTTCTGGCGTTTGCCAATACAGCACTTTCCTCCGCCGCAAGCATGGTGGTATGGATGCTCATCGAAGCACTGGTGCAGAAAAAGTGCACCGTCATGGGTGCCGTGACTGGCGGCATCGTGGGGCTGGTCGGCATCACGCCGGGAGCAGGCTATGTGCCGCTGTGGTCGTCCCTGATCATCGGTGCAACGGCAGCTCCGATCTGCTATCTGGCAATTTCCAAGATGAAGAAAAAGTTCGGCTATGACGACGCACTGGACGCATTCGGCTGCCACGGTGTCGGCGGTATCTGGGGCGGTATCGTGACTGGTATTTTCGCCACCAAACAGATGAACGATGCGGTTCCGCAGGAAGGCTTGCTGTTCGGAGATTACCGGCTGTTTCTCTCCCAGCTGGGGGCAATCGGCATTTCCATTGCAGTGGCAGTGGTCATGACGACTATTATCATGCTGGTACTGAAAAAGTGCAGCGGTGTGCGGGTATCCGATCTGGAAGAAGCACAGGGCCTGGATCTGATCGAACACGGTGAACGTGCATATCCGGCGTTCAACGGACTGGATTGAGGAGGTGCGAGATCATGAAAAAAATAGAAGTGATTTTCCGACCGGAAAAGCTGGAGCCGCTGAAAGAAAAGCTGCTGGCAGCTGGTGTGCAGGGTGTGACTATTTATCAGGTGCACGGCTGCGGAAACCAGCACGGCTGGATCGCCTATCACCGCGGCAATGAGGTCATGATGAACACGCTTCCGAAGGTCTATCTAATGACAGTGGTGCCGGACGACCGCGTGGAGGACTTCCTGCAACTGATCAAGGAAAACGTCTATACCGGAACTGTGGGCGACGGCAAGATCTTCATTTCCACCGTGGACGAGTGTATTCGTATCCGGACAAATGAAACCGGCGACGCGGCACTTTGACAGGAAATAAAAGGCAATACCGTGCAAAGTCGCCAGACGCTCTTTGTGCGGTATTGCCAAAAGCAACTATAAACTGTACATATTGGAATATGGAAGAAAGCACGGTCTGCATCTGGCAGTTCGTGCTTTTTTCGGTGGTGGGACAACTTTCAAAATAAGCCTCCCCTGAAAGGGGTGACTCCCCACGGGGTGGGGAGATGCCCGCAGGGCAGAGGGGACCGCTCAGTACGAGGGGGACCGGCGAAGCCGGTGGAGGGGTTTTGTGAAATCCTTTTTATCAAACTTTCTTTGTGATACAATCTTTATATTACACGCAAATCAACTGTCATATTTGCAATTTTCACTTCAATATGGTATACTATAAAAGTAACACGAAAAGCAACACGGCACAATGCCTGACCGGAGGTGAACCCATGCCCATTTCCATATCCACCGGCAGAAAAATGCAGATGTTTCTGCTGGATCTGCTCTATCCCAATCGCTGCCCCTGCTGTAACTGTTCTATTTCTTGGCGGGAATATCTCTGCGAAGCCTGCCGGCAGGAAGTGACTGCGGAACCGGCAGACGCATTTTGTCCCCTTTGCGGAAAGCTGCCGCGGGACTGCTTCTGCGGCACAGGTCTGTCCTATGACCGTGCCGCGATTCTGACAGAATACACCGGAGCCGCCCGTGCCGGTGTGCTGTCCATGAAGTCCGCGGCAAGTCTGCACTTCGGCAGATTCTGTGGGAACGTGCTGGGACAGCGGATCGCCGAAGATGCGGTGCTGTCCGGCTATGACTTGGTTATTCCTGTACCCATGCAGCTGCGGAAACAGCGGAAACGCTGCTGTAATCCTGCCGCAGTATTTGCCAGGGAGATCGCCGCTGTCACGCGGATTCCCTACCGGCAGGACATACTGCACGACAACGGTACCGGCAAGACGCAGCACACCCTTTCCGCCGCCGAACGCCATAAAAATGTGGAACAGTTTTCTGCCGCTCCGGTATCGCTGGAAGGCATGCGGGTTCTGCTGTGCGATGATGTACTCACCACCGGCAGCACCATGAACCGCTGTGCCGCCTTGCTGAAAGCACAGGGTGCGGCAGAAGTGGCTGCCATATCCATGACCACAACTGCAATGAAATCACCCTCAAAAGAACCCACACACGGCTGATTTCCGATACGGACAATGGCCCGCCAGAAAGGAAACCGACATGAATTGGATTCTACTGTTACTCGCTCTAGTGATGATCGCCTGTATTCTCTGCAACAAGCTGACCAGTAAGATCGGCATGCCCGTGCTGCTGGCATTTCTTGCCGTGGGTATGCTCTGCGGCGTGGACGGTCCGCTGCATATCCGTTTCGACAACTACGCCCTGACGGAAACCCTCTGTACCGTCGCCCTGATCTTTATCATCTTTTACGGCGGATTCGGCACCAAATGGCGTGCGGCAAAACCAGTTGCCGGAAAAGCGGTGCTGCTGTCCACTCTGGGCGTGTTCCTCACAGCTGCGGCTATGGGCGTGTTCTGCCGGTTTGCTCTGCACACCGGCTGGCTGGAGGGCATGCTCATGGGGGCAGTGCTTGGCTCTACAGATGCCGCCTCCGTCTTTTCCATACTCCGTTCCAAAAAGCTGGATCTGAAATACGGAACGGCTTCTCTGCTGGAAGTGGAAAGCGGCAGTAACGACCCTGTGGCATACCTGATGACTACCATTGTGCTTGCCATGATGACCACGGAAATTTCCGCCGGCAGAATGCTGTACATGATTTTCGCCCAGATCGTCTACGGGGTGGGGATCGGTGCCGTTCTGGCAGTCTGCACGGTCTTTTTCCTGCGGCGGTTCCGATTTGAAACGTCCGGCTTCGATACAGTTTTTATGGCTGCCATTGCGATTTTGTCCTATGTGCTGCCGGTACTTATCGGCGGTAACGGCTATCTGAGTGCCTATATCGCCGGCATCATTCTGGGCAACCAGAAGATTCCCAACAAAAAGAATCAGGTGCATTTTTTTGACGGCGTGACGGGATTTATGCAGCTGATGGTGTTTTTTCTGCTGGGGCTGCTCTGCACGCCGTCGAAGCTGGGGAGCGTGATCCTGCCGGCACTGGCGATCGCGGTGGTGCTGACATTTGTGGCACGTCCGCTGGTCGTGGGCGTGCTGCTGACACCGTTTCGGGCAAAACTGCCGCAGCAGCTTCTGGTTTCATGGGCAGGACTGCGTGGAGCAACGTCTGCGATCTTTGCCCTGACCGCGGTGGCAAGCGGCGTACATCTGCAATACGATCTGTTTCATCTGGTATTCTGTGTGGTGCTGTTTTCCATTGCCCTGCAAGGGACACTGCTGCCGCTGGTTTCCCGAAAGCTGCACATGCTGGACGATTCCACAGACGTTCTGAAAACCTTTACCGACTATACCGAAGAAAAGGAACTACAGCTGCTGCGGCTGCCGCTGGAGGCGGGAAACAGCTGGGTAGGGGCTGCGGTCAGTACCCTGACACTGCCGCCGGAAACCATTCTGGCAGCAGTCCTTCGCGGCGGCGACTGTCTGGCACCGCGGGGAGATACTGTGCTCTGTGCCGGTGATGTGGCAGTGCTGGCTGCCGGACACTGCGGCGAAAAGCTGCGGCATATCCAGCTGAACGAACTGGAAATTACATCGGGACACGACTGGAACGGCAAGACACTGGCAGCATTGAAGCTGCCAAAAGAAGAGCTGGTGATCCATATCCGCCGCGGAAAAGAAACGGTGATCCCGCAGGGAAGCACGGAAATTCTTGCCGGTGATGTGCTGGTCATGTACTGCTCCGAAAAAACTGCTTGAAAGATGTGAGAGAATTTGAAAAAGTGGACTCCGAAACATGTAAACTGGCTCAAGGCACTGAAAATTGCTGCCGGAGCCGTGGCGGCGATTCTGCTGGCAGAAGCTTTCGGCTTGCAGAATGCCGCTTCTGCCGGTATCATCACGCTGCTGACTGTACAGAACACCCGACGGGAAACTGTCATGAGCAGCGTGCGGCGGTTCAGCGGCTTTGCAATGATGACGCTGCTCTGCCTGCCGATCTATCATTTCTGCGGCACAGCACCGTGGGCATTCGGCATCGTACTGCTGTTGCTGCTGCTGATTTGCTACAGCTTCCGCATGGACGATGCCACGCCGATCAACGCCGTCATGGCAACCCACTACATGCTTGCCGGCGGTGTCACTCTGCACATGGTGGGGAATGAAGTGCTGCTGCTGGTCATCGGCAGCGGCATCGGCGTTTGCCTGAACTGGTTCATGCCGCAGAATCTGGGAAAAATCCACATCATGCAGCGGGAACTGGACGAGGAGATCCGCGGGATTCTGGAACGCATGTCCATGCGGCTCCTGGAGGCAGACCATACCGGCTACGGGGACAGCTGCTTTGCCGAAACCGAACGGCTCTCCGGCGAACTGCGGCAGGAGATCGACGCATTCCTGCAAAACCAGACGTGGCAGGACGACATTTATTTTATGCGGTATGTGGAGATGCGGCGGGAACAATGCCGTGTGTTGCAGGTGATCTATCGTCAGCTGCTGCGGCTGAATCAGGTGCCGGAACAGGCGAAACCGCTGTCCGCATTTCTGGCAGATATTGCGATGCATTTCCATGAGGGAAACGACTGTTCTGCCCTGTTGGAACAGCTGGAATCCCTGTACGCGGCATACCGGCAGGACGAACTGCCGGACACGCGGGAAAGCTTTGAGAACCGTGCAATTCTTTACAGCATTCTGACAGAATTGCAGTCTTTTCTACAGATCAAGCGGCAGTTCTATCTGACCCTGCCGGAGCAGGAACGCAAGCAGATGTTCGAACGGCTGATGCAGGCATGATTATTGTGCGGTACTGATCGGTTCGATCGCGGCAATGTTGCCGGACAATTCCGGATAGACGGAAACCGTTCCGGCAGTTCTGGCGGCATCGGAGAGCGATTCGGTTTCCACAATGAACTCCAGCACGTTGGCACCGTCTGCACAGCTGCGGTAGCGGTGGGTGCTGTCGGTGTGCTGGTCTGCCTTGATGTCGCCCACGCGGACGGTAAACACAGAGCCGCTTTCCAACGTCACCTGAAACCGGTCGCCGCAGCCCTCTGTCAGCCAGCCTGTCCCCATGGCAACCAGATAGTCATCACAGCTTCGCCGCAGCCCGCGGCTGTCTGTCCACGCATTCTGCTGTATGGCGTACTGTTCGGAACTGGTGTCCGTAATGGTGCGATAGTCCATGTAGGCTTTGAATGCGGTATCGTATTCCTGAAAAAATGAATCTGTTTCCGGCGGTGTCTGCGGTGCTTCTGTAGATACCGCCGTGGTTTCTGTGGTGATAACTGTGGTGCATGTTGAAGTAGTTGTCGCTGTGGTTTCTGTTGTGGTTTCGAGAGATGTGCCGCTGGTTGCGAGCGGCGGTGCTGTTGTAAGCGGTGTTGCCGTTGGCGGCGGGACAGCGGCAGCAGATTCTGTCGTGCAGACCGGAACAGCAGCGGCTGTGGAAAACGGCGGGGCAGACAGCGGCACCGTATCACGAACGGCAGTGCTCACATCGGGGGCAATTGCCTGTGTACGGGGCAGTGCGGCTTCACTCCACGCCGGCACCTGCTGGACAGTCAGCGTGCAGAAACAGCCGGCACAGAACACGGAAAACAAACTGGAAAATCGAAACATACAAGACCTCCTGACAAAATCAGATTCATTGGCGGCGTTGTCCAAGCATATGCGAATCAGCAGCATGGATATGCAGAAACGCTTTCGGATTTGTGAATTCTGATTTGAAGTAAACTGTTGAAACTGTGCAGAATGATGAAATTGGCGAAAATTTTGCAAAACGCCTTGACAAATCCGGTGGATTCGCGTATACTGAAGGCAGTTAAATTCCATGAGCAAAAGTAAGTAGCCGGCAAAACGGTAGCACAGAGAGTCGGGGGTGGTGGAATCCCGATGTATACGCTGTCTGGTGAATGGGTTTGTGAGAAGCGAGGCGAACGGGCAGATGCCCCAGTACCTGATGCCGCATCTCCTGCGTTATCGGGAGGAAGATATATCCGGTAAATACGGCGTATCTGAAAAGAGGGAAACGAATGCTTATCGTTTCTGAATTTGGGTGGCAACACGTAGACAACAAGTCTGACGTCCCATAGGTGTGGGACATCAGGCTTTTTTTATTTGCATAAAGGAGTGAATGCGTCATGTTAAAACCATCATTGGAGGAAGTCAAGGCACTGGCAAAACAGTATAACACCATTCCCGTGTTCTATGAGTTTTCTGCCGACAATCAGACCCCGCTGAACATCTACGCGGCTCTTTCGAAAGACAGCCGGAATTCGTTTATTCTGGAAAGCGTCAGCAACGGTGTGCAGTGGGACCGGTATTCGTTTGTTGGCGTTTCCCCGAAAGAGGAGATCTGCATTACCGGTAATACCGCAGAGATCCGCACTGGTGACAAGATCGAAACGAAAGAAGTGGAACAGCCTATTGCCTTTCTGAAAGAACGCATGGCAGCATATCGCTCTCCGGTGCTGGAGGGTGCTCCCAATTTCACCGGCGGTCTGATCGGCTATTTCGGATACGACACCGTCCGCTACATGGAAAAGAAACTGACTCATGTGCCGGAAGATGACATTCACATGCCGGACTGCCATCTGTTCCTGTATGAGGAACTGCTGGCATACGACCACCTCACCAGCAACGGCATCGTCATTCTGAACCTGCACACTGACGGTGATCTCGGAGCACAGTACGCGGCAGCACAGTGGAGAGCTGAAGAACTGGCAGACATTGTCCGCCACTATAATCCGCAGCCGCAGATACGGCAGCATCACGGAGAGGCTGTGGTACGCTCCAACCTCACCAAGGAACAGTACAGCCAGATGGTACGGGACGCAAAGGAGTATATCCGGAACGGCGATATTTTCCAGATCGTGCTTTCCCAGCGGTTCGAGATCAGCAATCCGCCGGACAGCTTTTCCGTTTACCGGAAACTCCGTGCCACGAACCCGTCACCGTATCTGTACTATTTCCACACACCGGAATATGACGTGGCAGGGGCTTCACCGGAAATGCTGGCAAAGGTGACAAACGGTGTAATTCACAACCGTCCCATTGCCGGCACCAAGCCCAGAGGGCGGACACCGGAAGAAGACATCGCCAACGAAAAGGCACTTGCCGCAGACCCGAAGGAACGTGCAGAGCACACCATGCTGGTGGATCTGGGACGAAATGATGTGGGAAAGGTTTCCGAATTCGGCAGCGTAAAAGTGACAAGATATATGGTGACAGAACGTGCATCGAAAGTCATGCATCTGGTTTCTGATGTGGAGGGCAAGCTTCGCAAAGACCAGACCGCACTGGACGCACTCATGGCGATCCTGCCGGCGGGAACGCTGTCCGGTGCTCCGAAAGTACGTGCTATGGAACTGATCGACCAGTTCGAGAACAAAAAGCGTGGACTTTACGGCGGCACCGTAGGGTATCTGGGATTTGACGGAAACATCAATACCTGTATTGCAATTCGCACCGTGCTGTTTGCCAACGAAAAGGCATATGTACAGGCGGGTGCCGGTATTGTGGCAGATTCTGTGCCGGAAAATGAGTATTACGAAACCGTCAACAAGGCGTTGGCAGTCATCAATGCCATTAAGGAGGCAGAACAATGATCTTACTGATTGATAACTATGATTCGTTCACCTATAATCTGTATCAGTATATCGGTGAACTGTACCGTGACATTCAGGTAGTCCGCAACGACGAGATCACCATTGAGCAGATCGAAGCTCTGCACCCGCAGGCACTGATCCTCTCTCCGGGACCGGGATACCCGAAAGATGCCGGCATCACCATGGAGGCGATCCGCCACTTCAACGGCAAGATTCCGATGCTGGGCGTGTGTCTGGGACATCAGTCCATTTGTGAAGCTTTCGGCGGAACAATTGTCCGTGCTTCCCACCTGATGCATGGCAAGGCAAGCCAGATGGTACTGGATATGACCTGCCCCATTTTTGCAGGACTGCCCAAGACGGTTTCCTGCGGCAGATACCATTCTCTGATCGCACAGGAATCGGATTTTCCGGCATGCCTGAAAGTGACTGCACGGGACGAGAACGGACAGATCATGGCACTGGAACATCGGGAAACCCAGACCTATGGCGTACAGTTCCACCCCGAATCCCTGCTGACCGGCGATGGTAAGCGTATGCTGGCAAACTTCCTGAATCTGATTCCGGACGTATCTGTGCCGCTGCCGCCCATTGTGGAAGAACGTCCTAAGACGGAACTGAAAAAGTATATCGCACAGGTGACCGACGGCAAGGATCTGACAGAAGCAGAAGCACAGGACGCAATGGACATCATCATGAGCGGCAGTGCGACCAATGCACAGATCGCCGGTCTGCTGGTGGCTCTCCGCATGAAAGGCGAAACCATTGCAGAGATCACCGGTTTTGCCAAGGGCATGCGGCAGAAGGCCAAGCATGTCACCGGCTGCGAGAACTCCATTGAGATTGTGGGAACCGGCGGCGATCTGGCGAACTCGTTCAACATCTCCACCACATCTTCCTTTGTTATCTCTGCGGCAGGCATGCCGGTGGCAAAGCACGGCAACCGGAGTGTTTCCAGTAAAAGCGGTGCAGCAGATGTGCTGGAAAGTCTGGGCGTGAAGATTCAGACCACACCGGAGCAGGCAAAGGCTTCCATTCAGGAGATCGGTATCTCGTTCCTGTTTGCACAGAGCTATCACGGTGCTATGAAGTACGTGGCTCCGGCACGAAAGGAACTGGGGATCCGTACCGTATTCAATGTGCTGGGACCTCTGACCAATCCGGCATCGACCGATTATATCCTTCTGGGCGTATACGAAAAGGCACTGCTGCCGGTAATGGCACGGGTGCTTATGGGGCTGGGCATCAAGAATGCGATGATCGTCTACGGCAACGACCGGCTGGACGAGGTGTCCATTTCCGATAAGACCTCCGTGGCAGAGGTACGGGACGGCAAGATCACAGAGTACGAGATCGCTCCGGAGGACTTCGGCTTCCCGCGGGCAGACAAGTCGGAAATTGTCGGCGGCGTGGCAGATGAAAACGCCAAGATCGCACGGGGCATTCTGGACGGTTCCATTCAGGGGGCAAAGCGGAATATCGTTCTCATGAACGCCGGCTGTGCCCTGTATGTGTCCGGCAAGGCAGCCACCATTGCAGACGGCATTCAGCTGGCTGCCCGGCAGATCGACAGCGGCAGGGCGTTGGCAAAGTTACAGCAGATGGTGGAATTCACCAATCGGAATGTGTGAGGTGCGGAAATGATTTTAGATGAGATCATGAAGTATCGTGCCCGGCAGCTGGAACGGGAAAAGGCTGCCTGCGGACTGGAAGAAATGCAGAAGCGTGCGGAAAAGGCACTGGCGGAGCGAAAGCCGGTTTCTCTGAAAGCGGCACTGCGGCAGGATAAGCTGTCCTGCATTTGTGAAGTGAAAAAAGCGTCCCCGTCCAAGGGACTGATTCGGGCAGATTTTCAGCCGGTGGAAATTGCAAAGGCGTATGAAGCCGCCGGAGCGAATGCCATTTCCTGCCTGACGGAGGAGCATTACTTTCAAGGCTCGTCCGCATATCTGACGGCGATCCGGCAGGTGGTTTCTCTGCCGGTCCTGCGGAAGGATTTTCTCTTTGATGCATATCAGGTTTACGAGGCGGCTGCCATTGGGGCAGATGCAGTGCTTTTGATCGCCGCCGTGCTGCCGCCGGAAACGCTGGCGGAACTGTACCGGCTGGCGTATTCACTGGGGCTGGAAGTTCTCGTAGAGGTGCACAATCAGGAGGAACTGGAACAGATCGCATTTCTGGAACCGCAGATTCTGGGTGTGAACAACCGGAATCTGAAAACCTTTGAAGTCAGTCTGGACACCGTGGCAAAGCTGAAACCCTTTGCACCGGAGCAGGCAGTGTTTGTATCGGAAAGCGGTATCCGGAACAATGCCGATATGCAAATGGTGCGGCAGCTGGGAGCAGATGCGGTGCTGATCGGAGAAACACTGATGCGTAGCGATGATATTGCCGGAACGCTGCACCAGCTGCGGGAGGGCGTATGAAAATCAAGTTTTGCGGAATCCGGCGGCTGGAAGATGTGGCGTTCTGCAACGAACTCCAGCCGGAATATCTGGGCATGATCTTGTCATCAGGATTTCGCCGGACGATTTCGCCGGAAACGGCAGAACAGCTGGTAAAAGCCAAAAGCCGCAGCATTGCTGCAGTCGGCGTGTTCGTCAACGAAACGCCGGAGCACATTGCACAGGTGCTGAAACAGGTGCCGCTGGACGTGATACAGCTGCACGGCAGTGAAACGGCAGAGATCGTTTCCGGTGTGCGATGGCGTACCGGTTTACCGGTATGGAAAGCGGTGCAGGTGCAAACTGCCGCCGATATACAGGCAGCTCGGCAGCTGGGAGCAGACCAGCTGATTCTGGAGGGCAAAGCTGGCGGCATGGGCATTACCGCAGACTGGGAACTGATCGCCGGAGCAAAACCGGCACAGCCGTTTCTGCTGGCTGGCGGACTGACACCGGAGAATGTGGCAGAAGCCGCAGCCAGGGTACAGCCGGACGGCGTGGACTTTTCCAGCGGCATCGAAACCGGCAGTGTAAAAGACTATGCAAAAATGAAGCGAATTGTAACGATAATACGAGGTGTATAACATGGGCAAGGTAGGAAGATTTGGTATTTTCGGCGGGCAGTATGTGCCGGAAACCGTTATGAATGCAGTGCATGAACTGGAAGAAGCTTATGCGAAATACGGCAATGATCCGGAATTTCTGGAAGAATACCGGACACTGCTGCGGGACTATGCCGGCAGACCGTCAATGCTGTACTATGCAGACCGCATGACCAGAGATCTGGGCGGCTGCAAGATCTACCTGAAGCGGGAAGACCTGAACCACACCGGTGCACACAAGATCAACAACGTGCTGGGACAGATCTTGCTGGCAAAGAAAATGGGCAAGAAGCGGATCATTGCCGAAACCGGTGCCGGACAGCACGGCGTGGCAACTGCAACTGCTTGTGCAATGTTTGATATGGAATGCGAGATCTATATGGGCAAAGAGGACGTTCGCCGTCAGCGGCTGAACGTATACCGTATGGAACTGCTGGGTGCAAAGGTCAACAGCGTGGACAACGGCACTGCAACTCTGAAAGATGCGATCAACGAGGCGATGCGTGACTGGGCAACCAATATTGACACGACTTTCTACCTGATCGGCTCTGTCATGGGACCGCACCCGTATCCGACCATGGTGCGGGATTTCCAGAAGGTCATTGGCGAGGAAGCCAAGAAACAGCTGATGGAAAAAGAGGGAAGACTGCCGGATTGTGTGGTTGCCTGCGTCGGCGGCGGCTCCAATGCAATGGGTATGTTCTACGATTTCATTCCGGACGAGAGCGTTCGTCTGGTGGGTGCGGAAGCAGCCGGAAAGGGTATTGATACCAAGCTGCACGCTGCAACAGTTGCCAAGGGCAGCCTCGGCATTTTCCACGGCATGAAGTCCTACTTCCTTCAGAATGAAGAGGGGCAGATCGCACCGGTTTACTCCATTTCCGCTGGTCTGGACTATCCGGGTATCGGACCGGAGCACGCAAACCTCTATAAGACCGGACGTGCGGAATATGTGCCGATCACTGACGAAGAAGCTGTACAGGCTCTGGAATATCTGTCCCGCACAGAGGGCATCATTCCGGCAATCGAATCTGCCCATGCTGTGGCTGCGGCACTGAAGATCGCACCGGAGATGAAACCCGATCAGATCATGATCATCAATATTTCCGGCAGAGGAGATAAGGACATGCAGCAGATTGCAGAATACAGAGGAGTGAAGATTGATGACTAAGAATAAGATTGATGCAAGACTGGAACAGTGCAAGGCAGAGGGCAGAAAAGCCCTGATCACATTTATCACTGCTGGTGACGGCGGCTATGACTGCACCGAAAAGGCAGTGCTGGAAATGGCGAAAAACGGAGCAGACCTGATCGAACTGGGCGTACCGTTTTCCGATCCGATCGCAGAGGGACCGGTGATCCAGTGTGCCAGCGAACGCTCCCTGCGGAACGGTACCACTCTGGTGGGTATTTTCGATCTGGTACGCCGTCTGCGGAAAGAAACCGATGTGCCGCTGCTGTTGATGATGTACCTGAACACCATTTTCTGTTTCGGAACCGACCGTTTTTTCGCACTCTGTGAGGAATGCGGCATTGACGGTGTCATTGTACCGGACATTCCCTTTGAGGAAAAAGACGAGATTCAGGGCAGTGCAGATGCCCACAATGTACACAACATCAGTCTTGTAACACCGGCAAGTGAAGATCGTATCCAGATGATCGCTTCGGAAGCAACCGGTTTCCTGTACTGTGTATCCTCCAACGGTGTAACTGGTGTTCGCAGCCAGTTCCAGACGGATTTCGCACCATTCTTTGAGAAGATCCACAAGTACGCAAAGGTTCCCTGTGCTGTAGGATTTGGCATTTCCGGTCCGGAAGCAGCCAGGGAGATGAGTCAGTACTGCGACGGCGTGATTGTCGGCAGTGCCGTTGTGCGGCTGGTGGAACAGTACGGTAGCGATGCACCGAAGGAGATCGGGGCATTTACCAAGAGCTTGCGTGACGCACTGGACGCGTAAGCTTTCTGGTGATAATTTTCAAAAAAAGATTGACAACCCACCGGAAATCTGCTATACTATAACTATCGATAATTTTTTTCAGCGATGAACGGAGTGACTGCTGCGGAAGCTGCACAGAGAGGGCGTGTCTGGTGAGAACGTTCCGGCTGGGGCACAGGTGCTGTCCGGGAGCTGTTTCGGGAAACCGAAACGTATTTCCTGCGTTAAAGGAGCACGAGGGAAGTGTCTGTACATCAGCACTTCTGAATTTGGGTGGTAACACGAAGGCTTTCGTCCCATTTGGCGGCGAAAGCCTTTTTTGTATACAGGAGGGAATGCGTATGCTGCCAATGGACTGCCACACCCACACCGGCATTTCTCCCGACGGTTCGGGCACGGTTGCCGGACATGTGGAACAGGCGAAAAAGCTGGGGCTGCCGGTGCTGGCCTTCACGGAACATGTGGAGATGAACCGCTATTTTCCGCAGGCACACTACAATACCCTGCCGCGGAACGAGTGGGAGATCTTTGACCATGCCGCCGTGCTGGAACGATCGCTGGAAGCTGTCACTGCCGCAAAGGAACAGGCAGCTGCAGCCGGTCTGACACTGCTGTGCGGCATGGAAATGGGGCAGCCCAATGCAGATTTCGGGCTGTCGGCTGCTGTTGGAGCAGATGTACGGCTGGACTTTATCATTGCCTCGCTGCATGAACTGCTGGATCGACCGGATTTCTTCTGCCTGGATTATTCACAGGAGAACATTCCGGCTCTCATGGAGCAGTACTTCGACCAACTCTATGACATCTGCCGCTGGGGAAAGTTTGACGTGCTGGGACACCTGACCTACCCGCTTCGCTATATCGAAGGGGAAGCAGGAATTCCCGTGCCGCTGGAACCGTATCTGGAACAGATTCGCTGCTGCTTTCGGGCACTGGCGGAAAACGGCAAAGGTATTGAACTGAACACTTCCGGCTATCGGCAGAAGTACGGCAAGCCGTTTCCTACGTTGGAATACCTGAAACTCTATCGGGAACAGGGCGGCGAGGTGCTGACCTTTGGCTCTGACGCACACTGTGCAGAAGATCTGGCAAAAGGCATTGCAGAGGGGGTGGAACTGGCAAAGGCTGCCGGCTTCACACGAGCCTGCTATTTTGTACAACGAAAACCGGTCTATATCACACTTTGACTGGTTTTTCAAATTATTTTTCAGGAAAGGCTGGGTTTCTCATGAAAGAACAATTACTGGAATTATTGCAGCAGAACGCCCGACTCACCAACGCGGAGCTGGCGGTTATGCTGGACACAACAGAAGCAGAAGTCGCCGACGCGATCCGAGCGTTGGAAAATGACGGCGTGATCAAGGGCTATAGTGCCATTGTAGATGACGAACTGGCAAACAAGGACATGGTAACGGCAATCATTGAACTGCGTGTTACCCCGCAGCGGGACAGCGGCTATGAGGAGATCGCCCATACCATTATGCAGTATGACGAGGTGGAGAGCATTGCTCTGATGGCAGGTGCCTACGACCTTTCCGTGACTGTGCGGGGAACTAATGTGAAAGACGTTTCCATGTTTGTTTCGCAGCGGCTGGCAACGCTGGCAGGCGTATTGTCCACTGCGACCTATTTTGTACTGAAAAAATACAAGGAAAAAGGTATCATTATTGAAGGCGAAGAAAAGGACGAACGGGGCTACTATTTCCCGTGATGTCCGACAGGAAAGGGGAGAAAACTCGTGTTGAATTATGACACGCTTCTTTCAGATCAGGTAAAGAAAATGAAGCCCTCTGGTATCCGGAAATTTTTCGATCTGGCTGCCATGATGGAGGGCGTGATCAGTCTGGGTGTCGGAGAGCCGGACTTTCAGACACCGTGGACAGTACGAAAAGCTGCCGTGGACAGTCTGGAACGGAAACGCATGGTGTACACTGCCAATTCCGGTATGGCAGATCTGCGAAAAGAGATCTGTCATTATCTGAACCGCAAGTACCACCTGACTTATCATCCGGAAAACGAAACATTGGTTACAGTGGGCGGTTCGGAGGCGATCGATCTTGCGATTCGTGCAACCGTCAATCCGGGAGATGAAGTTCTGATCGTAGAGCCGTCTTTCGTTTGCTATAAACCGATCGTGGAACTGATGCACGGTGTAGCAGTGCCGATCTCCACCAAGCTGAAAAACAAGTTCAAGCTGACACCGGAGGAGCTGCGTTCCCATATCACAGAACGCACAAAGATGCTGATCCTGCCCTATCCGAACAACCCCACCGGCGGCATTATGACCAGAGAAGATCTGGAGGCGATTGCGGAAGTTCTGCGGGATACTAATATCTTGGTGCTGTCCGATGAGATCTACTCGGAACTGACTTATGGCAGAAAGCATGTTTCTATTGCCGAAATCGACGGCATGTGGGAACGGACGATTTATGTCAGCGGTTTCTCGAAAGCATTTGCCATGACCGGCTGGCGGCTGGGCTATGTCTGTGCTCCGGAACCGATTGCGAAACAGATGCTGAAAATTCACCAGTATGCCATTATGAGTGCTCCCACATTGAGCCAGTATGCCGCTATTGTGGCACTGCGGGAATGCGATCAGGAAGTGCAGAAAATGGTGGACGAATACAACCGCCGCCGCCGCATGCTGGTAGACGGCTTTAACCGCATTGGTCTGACCTGCTTTAATCCGGAGGGAGCGTTTTACATGTTCCCCTGTATCCGAAGCACCGGCATGACCAGTGAGGAATTCTGCGAAACGCTGTTGCAGGAAGAAAAAGTTGCCGTGGTACCGGGCAATGCGTTCGGAGAAAGCGGTGAGGGTTTTGTGCGTGTTTCCTATGCGTACTCACTGAAGCATTTGCAGGAAGCACTGGTTCGCATTGAACGTTTTGTCCAGCGGCATCAGGGGGAAAATCAATGCGAGCAGTAACCAGAACGGCTCCGGCAAAAATCAATCTGGGGCTGGATATTACAGGCACTCGTGCAGACGGGTATCATCTTCTGGAAACCGTGTTTCAGGCAGTTTCTATTGCGGACACGGTGACAGTTGCCATGACGGAATCACCGGAAATCACACTGACCTGTGATGTGCCGGCAGTGCCGTGCAGCCCGAAAAATATTGCGTGGAAAGCGGCACAGCGGTATCGGGAGGCAGCCGGCTTGCAGTCCGGTGTGCAGATACAGATCCTCAAGCGGATTCCTATGGAAGCCGGTATGGGCGGCGGCAGTACAGATGGTGCTGCGGTGCTGCTGGCATTGCAGGAACTGACAGGGAATGCTCTGCCGCAGGAAAAGCTGCTGGAAATTGCAGTTTCACTTGGGGCAGATGTGCCGTTTTTCCTTTACGGCGGCACTGCCTATGGGGCTGGCATCGGAGAAAAGCTGGAACCGCTGCCGCTGTTTTCCACAGATTGTCTGGTAATCGCCAAGGGTACCGCAGGCGTATCCACGGCACAGGCATACGGGGCAATCGATGCCCTGCAAAATCCGAAACACCCACCAGTGCAGCAGCTGCGAAAGGCGTTGGAAGCCGGCGGAACTGCTGCGGAAATTGCTCCGCTTTGCGGTAATTTGTTTGAACTGGCGGTGGAACTGGAAGAAGTACAGCAGATTCGCAGCACCATGCTGGAACAGGGGGCACTTTGCAGTGTCATGACCGGCAGCGGTGCGGCAGTGTTCGGCTTGTTCCCGAATCGGGAATCTGCGGAATCTGCCTGTGCAGTTCTGTGGAAACAGGTACCGTTTGCGGAAGTTTGTCACACATTATAAGGGCAATCCCGCACAAAGATTGTGCGGTATTGCCTAAGAAAATACAAAACGCCCTGTGTCAACGAAAATCAGTTGACACAGGGCGTTTTTTGCTATTATAAATTACAAATTGCAGAAATTAGTTCAGAATCATTGCACTGAATGCAGTGTCCAGAGCCTTTTCCTTGACTGCACCAGCTTCGGTAGTGTCCGCTGTGACGGTGTAGTAAGCCTTGATCTTCGGCTCTGTACCGGACGGACGAATAACAACCTTTGCACCTTCTTCCAGAGAGAATGCCAGTACGTTGGACTTCGGCAGGGTGATCTCTGTTTTTTCACCGGTGGTCAGGTTCTTGGAAATGCTGGTCTGGTAGTCGTCGAACTGGAGCACCTTCAGACCGTTGATCTCAGTCGGGTGTTCTTCCCGCAGCTTAGCCATGATCTTCTGCATTTCGATCATGCCGCTTTCGCCCTCAAAGGTGAAGCTGTGCTGGCTGTGTACATATACGCCGTACTTCTCGTACATACGCTTGCGGGCTTCGATCATGGAAATGCCCTTGGTGCGGTAGTAAGCAGCCATTTCGCAGATCAGCATGGAGGCAACAACTGCGTCCTTGTCGCGGACATAGGAACCAGCCAGATAGCCGTAGCTTTCTTCGAAACCGAAAATGTAGCGGTTTTCTTCGCCCTTGGCTTCGAGGAAGCCGATCTGTTCGCCGATGAACTTGAAGCCGGTCAGCACGTCGATGATCTCCACCCCGTATTCCTTGGCAATGGCATTGACAATATCAGTGGTAACAATTGTCTTGACTGCGATCGGGTTCTTCGGCATAGTGCCCTTTTCGGTTCTCTGCTGGCAGATGTATTCCAGCAGCATTGCACCGACTTCGTTGCCGGAGAACAGTGCATAGTCATCACCGTCAGGAACTGCAATGCCAACACGGTCAGCGTCCGGATCGGTTGCCAGCAGCAGATCCGGCTTTACTTCGCGGCAGAGTTTCAGACCGCATTCCAGAGCCTCGCGGATCTCCGGATTCGGATACGGACAGGTGGTGAAGTTGCCGTCCGGATTTTCCTGTTCCGGAACAACAGTTACGTCCTTGATGCCGATTGCAGACAGAATGTGGCGAACCGGCTTGTTTCCAGTACCGTTCAGCGGCGTGTAAACGATTTTCAGACCGCTTTTTGCACACAGTTCCGGATTCAGGCTCTGCTTCAGAACGTCCTGATAATAAGCATCAATGACAGACTGCGGCGTGTAGGAGATCATGCCGGAAGCCATTGCTTCGTCGAAGTTGGTGTGCTTGACACCAGTGAACATATCCAGAGCGTTGATCTCTGCCAGAACGGCGTTGGCTGCATCAATGGTCATCTGACAGCCGTCGCTGCCGTATACCTTATAACCGTTGTACTTTGCAGGGTTGTGGCTGGCGGTAACCATGATACCGGCACTGCACTTCTGTGCACGAACTGCATAGGACAGCATCGGGGTCGGCATCAGTTCTGTATAGATGTGCACGCGAATGCCGTTTGCAGCCAGAACTTCTGCGGCAGCTTTTGCGAAAACATCGGATTTGATACGGCTGTCATAGGAAATGGCAACGCTGGGTGCTTCGAAAGCGGACTTGACATAATTGGCAAGCCCCTGTGTCGCACGGCGTACTGTATAAATGTTCATACGATAGGTGCCTGCACCGATAACGCCCCGCAGACCACCGGTACCGAATTCCAGATCCCGATAAAAACGGTCACTGATCGCAGCGTCGTCACCAGCGATTCCTTTTAATTCCGTTTGCAGATCGGCATCTTCTGTTGCATGCTCCAGCCACTGCTGATACAATTCTTTTTCCGTCATTATAGGATACCTCCATGAAAACAATTTACAATAATCAGGGAACAATACCGCGAAAATACACCCATAGACGGGCGGCTGCGATACCGGAATGTGTAGCCTTATAAGAAACACACACCCAAACTGCATTTATTATACCACATTCTCTGTCAAGATGCAACGATTTTTTTTCGTGCAAACGTGAATTTTTTCAGAAAACAAAAAAACAGCAAAGTTACGCTATGATTTTGCGGGAAAATCTGATTTGTGTTTGGGCCATGGGCGGGCTCTTACTATATCCATATAATAGTGTTGTACATTGTCTTATATGATGGCAGCACCGTTGCTTGTGCGATTTGCATAGTTTTTTGCAAAATTCTTTTACAGATATTTACTTGACAAATGCGAAAACGCATGGTATAATAATAAAGCTGTCGCACGAGAGCGAAAGTCAAGAGAATAAAGGACAACGGAAACTGTGAAACGGATCGGGAGATCGACAGTTAGCGGTTGTGATTGTTCAAGAAAAGTTCACTTGACAAAATGTTTGAAGTGTGGTAGAATGAATAGGCTAACTGTTTTGGACAGGCTGTCGAGGAAAAAGAGAATATGGAATGAACTTCAGTTCATAAAATGTTTACTTGACAAAATCGACAGAATGTGATAAAATAGA
>QWCV01000970.1_pt1 | contig 30405 bp, 29 predicted proteins | sample 1972621 | NCBI WGS metagenome assembly QWCV01 (sample SAMN09866699, study PRJNA288562) | Human gut metagenome isolate pre2_stool, whole genome shotgun sequencing... | isolation source: gut | host: Homo sapiens | place: USA: California | reverse complement strand
ACCCGACGGAGCAGCGCCTCGTCCGCCCCCCGGAAAAAGGGGCACCGCCCCAGAAGCAGCAGCTCCTCCCGGGTGATCTCCGCCGCCATGGTCCCGCCCCCTTTTTTAAAAGTGTCTTATTTGAGACAAAAAGAATATAGCATATTCTGGGACGGCGGTCAACCCCCCGGCATAGGATGGGCAGAAGAACAACCGAACAGGAGGGATCACCGTGGGAAATACCAGTCAAAACCGCCGGGATGGCGCGGGGACGCGCCGCACCGACCCGGAGGAGGCTATCGCCAAGATCCAGGCTGCGGCGGAGGAGATGACCATGCACCGGTATGTACATAGCCTCCCGGTGCAGACGGCCCGGGAATGGGAGCGGGAGGCGCTCTGGCGCCAGATGCGGGAGCTCAATCAGGTGCTGGACTATCAGAACAAGATTTTGGTGGAGATCCTGGCCGCGCTGGACCGGCTGACCCGGGCGGTGGGGGAGATGGGAGAGACGGGGTGACACGCCCCGCCTCTCTTTGTGTTTGGGGCCGGAGGATAAAATTTCAGGAAACAGTGGCAAAGCGGGCGCAAATACGATATAATAAACTGAATTGATGTGGGCGGGGGGAGACCCTCACCCTTGGAAAACCAGAGAAAAGGACGATGCAAGATGCCGACCAATACCTATGAAAGCCCCCTGTCCTCCCGCTACGCCAGCGAGGAGATGCTCTATCTGTTCTCCGCGGACAAGAAGTTCTCCACCTGGCGGAAGCTGTGGGTGGCCCTGGCCCGGGCGGAGATGGAGCTGGGCCTGCCGGTGACCCAGGAGCAAGTGGACGAGCTGGAGGCGCATATCTATGACATTGACTACGAGAAGGCCGCCCAGTGGGAGAAGAAGCTCCGCCACGACGTGATGGCCCATGTGCACACCTACGGGGAGCTGTGCCCCAAGGCCATGCCCATCATCCACCTGGGGGCCACCAGCTGCTACGTGGGGGACAACACCGACGTGATCCTCATGCGGGAGGGGCTGATTCTGGTCCGGAACAAGCTGGTGCAGGTGCTCGACGCTCTGGCCAAGTTCGCCCGGGAGTACAAGGCCCTGCCCACCCTGGGCTTCACCCACTTCCAGGCCGCCCAGCTGGTCACCGTGGGCAAGCGGGCCTCCCTGTGGATGAACGACCTGCTGCTGGACCTGGAGGAGGTGGAGCACCGCATCTCCACCCTGAAGCTGCTGGGCTCCAAGGGGACCACCGGCACCCAGGCCTCCTTCCTGGAGCTGTTTAACGGCGACCACGAGAAGGTGAAGGAGCTGGAGCGGAAGATCGCCAAGGAGATGGGCTTCGACGGCGTGGTGCCGGTGAGCGGCCAGACCTACTCCCGGAAGATGGATTACAGCGTCCTGTCCGTCCTGTCCGGCATCGCCCAGTCCGCCAGCAAGTTTGCCACCGACATGCGCCTGCTGTGCCACCTGAAGGAGGTGGAGGAGCCCTTTGAGAAGAACCAGATCGGGTCCTCCGCCATGCCCTATAAGCGCAACCCCATGCGCTGCGAGCGCATCTGCTCCCTGGCCCGGTACGTCATCGTGGACGCGGGCAACCCCGCCGTCACCGCCGCCACCCAGTGGTTTGAGCGCACCCTGGACGACTCCGCCAACAAGCGCATCTCCGTCCCCGAGGCCTTCCTGGCGGTGGACGCCATCCTGAACATCTACCGCAACGTGGCCTCCGGCCTGGTGGTCCACCCCAAGGTCATCGAGAAGCACGTGCTGGAGGAGCTGCCCTTCATGGCCAGCGAGAACATCATGATGGACGCGGTGGTCCGGGGCGGTGACCGGCAGGAGCTCCACGAGCGCATCCGGGTCCTGTCCCAGGAGGCGGGCCGGAACGTGAAGGACCTGGGCCTGTCCAACAACCTCATCGACCTGATTGCGGCCGACCCGGCTTTCGGCATGACGAAGGAGGAGCTCACCGCCCACCTGGAGCCCAGCCGCTACATCGGCCGCTGCCCCGAGCAGGTGGAGGAGTTCCTGACCCAGGAGGTGCAGCCGGTGCTGGAGAAGTACGCCGGCGTTCTGGGGGAGAAGGAGACCGAACTGAAGGTCTGATGAGGCTTAGGAGTAGAGGAGGAACTGTCCTTTGAAGGGACGAGGAAAATATGGACCCTATCTGGCTGCGGGGGTCACCGCCTTTGCGGTAATTGCGGCCGCTATCCTGTTGTTTTTTCTGTTGGAGCACTTCTCTGCTATTCGCAGCCTGCTGGAGACCATCGGCTATATTCTCCGTCCCATCTGCTATGGCATTGTGCTGGCCTTTCTGCTGCTGCCGGTCCACCGGCGCATTCTGGCGGTGCTGACGGATCAGTGTCAGGGCATTCTGGACCCCTGGGGCAAGAAAAAGAACATCCTCAGTGCCATCTCCATCCTGTTAAGCCTGATTTTTGCCTTCCTGGTGCTGTATGTGCTGCTGGCCATGGTGCTGCCACAGCTCTATTGGAGCCTTGTGGGGCTGTTTGAGGCCCTCCCTGGCTATTTTCAGAGCGTTCAGCAGTGGCTGACCACCTTCCTGGCCGACAACCCTGATATCCAGCAGGCTGTACTGAGCTACTACCGTACGGCGGGGGCTGCCCTGAACCAGTGGCTCAGCTCCGATCTGATTCCCAACCTGGAGTCGGCCTCCAGCACCCTGGCTTGGCTGCGCTCGGAACTGCTGCCTCAGCTGACCGGGGTGGTCTCCGGCGTGTCCACGGTGGTGCTGGCTCTGGTTAACCTGCTCAAGGACATCATCGTGGCGGTCATTGTGTCGGTATATCTGCTGGCCCGGAAGGACGTCTTCGCCGCCCAGAGTAAGAAGATCCTGTACAGCATGTTTCCCACCCGGGTGGCCGACCTGCTGGTGGAGGAGAGCCGGAGCGCCTATCGGATTTTAAGCGGATTTATCAATGGGACCCTGGTGGATTCCTTCATTGTGGGTGTGATCTGCCTGATCTGCTTCACGGTGTTCCAGTTTCCCTACCCCATGCTGCTGGCGGTGATCATCGGGGTGACCAACGTGATCCCCTTTTTTGGACCCTTCATCGGGGCCATTCCCAGCGGACTGCTGATTCTGCTGGTCAGCCCCCGGCAGTGCCTCTATTTTGTGATTTTCATTTTTGTGCTGCAGCAGCTGGACGGCAACATCCTTCACCCGAAGATTCTGGGCAGCTCGGTGGGGCTGGCCTCCTTCTGGGTGCTGTTTGCGGTGCTGCTGTTCGGCGGACTGTTCGGCTTTGTGGGCATGGTGCTGGGCGTGCCCGTGTTCGCCATGTTTTACAGCGTGGTCAGCCGCCTGGTGAACCGTGGCCTGAAAAAGCGGGGCCTGCCCCTGAGTACCGAGGAGTACCTGGGAAAGACCGGCCCGCTGGCGGCGGAAAAGGCGCCCTCCCCGCCGGAGCCGGGCGGAACAAACGAATAAACACAGACGCACAGGGACGGTCCATGGGACCGTCCCTGTCAGTTTGTCGAAAAACCTCTGTTTAGACGAATCCGCCCGAGTATTGGCGGGGGAGCTCGAGGGGGCGGTAGCCCGCCTCGAGTGGGATCGAATGCCCTGAAGGCCTTGCTTGGCAAGGCGTTCAGCGAGCGCAGCGAGGACTTTTCCGCCGTTAAACGGCGGGCAAGTAACGGCACTTTTCAGGCTGTCGGAAAAGTCCTTGGACTTTTTTGACAGCCTGACAGGGACGGTCCGATGGACCGTCCCTGTTTTGGTTGTGCTAATTTTCTGTTGTCACACCGCCAAGATGTCCAGCCAAAACCGCCACAGCAGGACGGCCAGGAGCAGCAGCTGGAGCGTCAGGCGGAGGATGGTCTGCCGGGGGGAGAAGGGGCCGGGGCGGGGCAGGAGGGGATCGCCCTCCTGCAGCCGCCGGCGCAGGTCCTGGAGCACCCGGTTTGCCCGTTTAGCGTCCCAAAGGTTTAGAAGGGCCAGGGGGATGAAGCATATAAAAAGTGCAGGAATGCCGTTCTCCCAAAGCCGTGGCATGAAACAGGGAAGCTCCAGGATACATAGAAACAGGACAAAAATCCCGAATGACACTTCCAACCGCAGGTTTCTGACTGCGGTACGGACAAGGGGCTCCAGGGCCAGTTCCAAGGTCTGGGGGTCCGGATTGGGCTCCGGGGCCTCCGGGTCGTCGGTGGAAAAGAGGACCAGGGAGGAGGAGGCCCAGCCCTCGCACTGCCAGCCGAAGCTGGCGAACAGCTCCACCAGGTCCTCCGGCGGCTTTTGGAGGAGAAACTCCCGCTCACGGCCGCAGCAGGGCTGAAGGCGGAAACGCCGGGGCCGGGGCTCCCCCCGCCGGAATCGGGCGGTCCAAGATTTCAGCCGCTCCAAATACAGTCCCTTGCCGGCCATCTCCTCCAGCCACCCCTCCATACCGGGCAGGTCATAGGGGGGAACAGGGAGCCATTTTCGGACATGCTTCATGGTGAGAATACACCTCCTACGAGTTTGGCGTGAGCATGGCGGCAATTTCGCCGTACCAGTCCGTCAGGTCCAGCGCGCCGGAGTACCGCAGGGCCAGCACCCGGTCCCCCTCCAGGGCGACCACATCCCAGTTCTCTCCCTCCCGGCGGACCAGGAATTCCTCCGAGCCCGGAACGATCTCAGTCTGGAAAAACGGCTGGTTTGGAAAATCGGAATTCCGGTCGTTCTCAGGGCTCTGGAGGTCCTGAACCAGGTCGTCCAGCAGGTCTTGGGCGGCCTGGGGGCCCTCTGTGAGATAGTAATCGGTCTCCATGATGGAACGTCCGCTGGAGCCGGAGCCGCGCTGGTTGATGTAGTACTGTTTCTCAATCTGCTGGGAGGGGTGGTTGTAAATATCCGCTACATTGAAGCGTACATGGATTCTTCCTGCCTCCAGATCCCGTGAGGGGGTCCAGCCGTTGTCCCCATCCATTTCCTCTAAAGTGAGCAGATCAAAGTCCGTCTCAAGTTTGCTCAGGGGGACGTCGGTGCGGGGGAGCTGGACCACCAGGAGGACGATCAGGACTGCCGACAGGGCCAGGTCTGCCAAAAACAGCGCCCCGGAGGCCAGGGTGAGGGCTTTTTGGGCTGGGAACAACCTATCGGGCAGGGTGGGGCGGGCGGCCTGCATCTGCTGGATCTGCTGCTGGATCAACCGAATGGCCCTCAGGTCCAGGAAAAAGTTGACCAGAACGGACAGGGCGAAGAGAAGAGCGAGTATCTGGCAGATAGTGCCGCCCCAAGCGGTCAGGAGGGCGGGCAGACCGTCCGGGCTTGCAGACCCGCCTCCCACAAAATCCAGGACTTGGTAGAGCACATCGAAGCCCACGAACAGCAGGAGCACGACCGCCAGGCCGCGCACAGGAAAGCGGTAGGCCAGGCGGAAGGAGTCGGGGTCGGTGTAGGGCTCCAATGCCCCTGGATCGTCGGAGAAAAACAGCAGGAAGGAGGCGTAAAACAGGTCAATAAAATCCACGTACTGCCAGCCGGAGTGGGCATACAGCTCCAGCTGTTCCGGAGAGGGGCGCTGGTTTTTCGGCGCGGGGACCAGGCGGTACCGGCGGGAGATCTGAGGCTCCTTTTTCTGGAACTGCGCAAGGAAAAGATGGGGAACCGTACAGAAAAATTCTCCCAGCAGTGTGTTCCAGCTGGACTGCCTCTGGTAGATCAGTCCCCGGGCGGCCATGTGTTCCAGCCAGGTCTCTGTCCGGCGGATGTCCAGGATGTTCACAGGGGCCCATTTTGTGATGAGGGCTTCTTGTTTCGATTTCATATTGCACTCCTTTCTACGCTGTTTCGTTCACTGGCGTGAGCATGGCGGCGATTTCGGCGTACCACTCGGTCAGGTCCAGGGCCCCATTGTAAGTCAGCCGCAGCACCCGGTCCCCCTTCAGGGCGACCACGTCCCAGTTTGCTTCCTCCCGATGGACCAAAAACTCCTCCGCGCCGGGAACCGTTTCCCGCTGAAAGTCCAGTTGGTCCGGGGCGGAATCACCGAAGTTCCGCTCCCGCGCCACCCGCTGGGTGAGGTCGGCCAGCTGGGCCCAGGCCTGTTCCGAACCGGCCGCTATGTAGTAGTACAGGTCCATCTGCCCATACCCCGCGGCTCCGGTGCCCCCCTGCTGAACGATGTAATAGGTCTGAATGGGGGAGAAGATCGGGTTGCGCTTCATGGTCGCCGCATTGTAGTAGATGGTGATGTCGGCCTGCTCGGCCATCTCAGGGGAGAGGTCTACATGCTCGCTGGCGGTCCAATTCTCCCAAGGCGTCCAGCCGCCGTCCCCCGCCATCTCCTCCAGGGTGAGCAGAGAGAAGTCCGGCTGAAATTCCTCCAGAGGGATGTTCTTCTCAACTTTGTCGGTGAGAGAGGCCAGCAGGGCGGCCGACACACCCGTCAGCAGCAGGACCGCGGCGGCGCGGGCAAATAGCCGCTGGAGCCGGTAGGGCCAAAGGGGGAGGCTGGGCCGCACCGTCTGGTCTCTGCGGGCCCGGCGGCGGAGCAGGACCACAGTCAGGAGATCACTTCCCAGGACCAGCGCCAGCAGGACCCAAAGCAGGACCAGAAGGACCTGGACTAGGGTGACCAGGGGGATGGCCAGGTGGGGAGACTGCTGGAGGTCCATCTCCATGGCGGCGATGGATGCCCTCAGCCCCAGGTTCAGGGCAATAAGGAACAGAAGGAGCAACAGGTTGCCTTTTGGAAAGCGCAGGGCGTACCGGAAGGAATCCGGGTCGGTGTAAGGTTCCTGGGCCTCCGGATCGTCGGTGGAAAAGAGGTACAGGGTGGTCCAGGGCCGGCCGATGTCCCCCTCGTAGGTCCACCCCGCGCCGGCATACAGCTCCAGCAGCTCCTGGGACGGCTTCTCCTGAGACTGCTGCTGCCCCTGGGCGGGACACACCCGGTACCGGCGGTGGGGGTGGGGCTCGTCCCGGCGGAATTTGACCCGGGCCAGGGAGAACAAGTTCTGCTGAACATGGTGCACCAGAAACCCCTTCCCGGCCATCTCCTCCAGCCAGGACTCAAAGCGGGGAAAGTCCATGGGGCTCACCGGGGACCACTTGGTGACCCGATTCTTTTGTTTCCCCATCGTTCGCCACTCCTTATTTCAATTTGATTTTTGCCCGTAACATGTTTCCCAAGGTAGAGTGTCCGATCGGGGAAACCATTCTTAAAGTGGAAAATTTGTCTGCCGGCCGCGCAGTTAAAAATGTTTCGTTTGAACTGCATCGTGGTGAAATTCTGGGTATGGCGGGTCTGGTCGGTGCGGGCCGCACCGAGACGGCGGAAGCAATCTTCGGCATGCGCCATATAACAGGCGGCAAAATCTATAAAGACGGTCAGGAACTGCACATCAAGTCTCCTGAGGATGCGATCGCCAACAAGATTGGCCTGCTCACAGAGGATCGGCGCGGCAACGGTATTGTCGGCTTGCTGAGCATTCAGGATAATACGGTGCTGGCAAACCTGAAAAAGTACGGATTCCCGCTGAATCATAAGAAAATGCGCGAAGACACCGAAGAATACGTTAAAAAACTCAACACCAAAACGCCGTCTATCGAAACGCCCATTCAGAATCTGTCGGGCGGCAATCAGCAGAAGGTGCTGGTTGGGCGCTGGCTGCTGACCAATCCGGATATTCTGATCGTTGACGAACCGACACGCGGTATTGATGTTGGTGCAAAGGCAGAGATTCATTCGCTTATCACAAAGCTTGCCGGTGAGGGTAAGGCCATTATCATGATTTCGAGTGAGCTGCCCGAGGTCATGGGTATGTCCGACCGTATCGTAGTTATGCACGAAGGCATTATGACCGCTATCCTGGATCGCAAAGACTTCTCGAGTGAGCTGATTCTCAAATATGCAACCAGCGAGATACCATATCAGCCTGCTGCGGATGAACAATAAGAAAGAAGGTACATGGTATGCAGAAAACATTTAATACGAAGAAATTCTTGTCCCAGAATTCAATCTGGCTGGTATTGATCGTGTTGGTCATCATTATGAGTATCGCACAGCCCAGCTTTTTCTCGGTGGATAACCTGCTGACACTGCTCTCCGGTGAGGCAGTCAAGGGTATCATGGCCTTTGGCGTTATGTTCGCAATCCTTTCTAAAGGTATCGACCTGACGATCGGCGCATCCGCTGCGTTAGTTGCGTGCATCACCGCTTCGCTCGTGCAGCCAGAAGGCTATGCAAATGCCATTCTGCCGGGTGTGGGCACTCTGCCAGCTCCGTTGGTTATCCTGATTGGTCTGGCACTTGGTGCAGGCATTGGCGCAATCTACGGCGCGATCATTGCTTATACCAAAATCCCGCCTTTTATCGCTACTCTCGGTGCACAGTTGATTTGCCGTGCAGGTGCTAAAATGTATACGAACCGTCCGGTTTCTAACCTGTCTGAGCAGTTCCGTTTCCTGGGTGCGTACCGTATTGGCGGCGTATTCCCAATCATCATCGTTGTTTTTTTCGTAATGTTCGCAATCTCGGCATTCCTGCTGACCCAGACACGCTTTGGTAAGAACGTATATGCTATCGGCGGCAACGATCAGGCGGCCCGCGTAGCTGGTATCAATGTTGAGAAGAACCTGATTCTGGTTTACATCTGGTGCTCGCTGTGTGCTGCTATCGCTGGTATGCTGCTGGCAGGCCGCGCAGGCTCTGCGGATCCGGCAAACTCCGGTTTGAACTACGAGCTGGATGCGATTGCGGCAGCAACGGTAGGCGGCACCTCTCATACCGGCGGTATCTGCCGTGTATCCGGTGTTCTGGCAGGTATCCTGATCCTTGGCGTTATCAATAACGGTCTGGTTATGCTGAAGGTAGACGATAACATGACCAACATTGTCAAGGGCGTTATCATTGTCGGTTCGGTTGTACTCGACATGCGCAAGAACGCAAAGCGCGCGTAAAACAGACACACACAATCTCTCTTCTCTTTCCGAGTTTTCAGGGGTCGCAGCAATGCTGCGGCTCCCGAAATACTCGCACATAATCCATTAGACTTGAACTCTGCCGTATAGCGGCATATTTTGAAAGGATGAGCTTTATCATGGAAAATCTGAACATTGCACTGATCGGCTGCGGCATGATCGGCCGTGAACACATTGAGCGTATCCAGAACCGCATCCGCAACGCAAAGGTCGTTGCAGTCTGCGACGTATTTGAAGAAGGCGCAAAGAAGGGCGCTGAGATCGCCGGTGCCGGCACCAAGGTTTACACCGATTTCAACGAAGCGATCAACGATCCGGACGTAAACGCTGTTGTAGTTACCACCCCGGGTCAGTTCCACAAGGGTCCGGTTCTGGCAGCGATCAAGGCTGGCAAGCCGGTATTCTCCGAGAAGCCGCTGGCAAACACCGCTGCTGACGGCAAGGAGATCGTTGAGGCCGAGATGGCAGGCGGCAAGCACCTCGTACAGGTTGGCTTCATGCGCCGTTACGACCGCGGCTACCGTCAGGTCAAGGAGCTGATCGATTCCGGCAAGTTCGGTGCCCCGATGGTAATCAAGTGCACCCACCGTGCAGACGGCGTTGCCGATGACTACACCACCGCAATGGCTGTTACCGATACCGCAATCCACGAGATCGACGTTCTGCCGTGGCTGGTAAACGACGAGTGGGACGAGGTTCAGTGCATCATGCCGAAGACCAACAGCAAGGTTAAGAACGCGCTGAAGGACCCGCAGATCATGATCATGAAGACCAAGGGCGGCATCATCAACATGCTCGAGGTAAACGTAAACTGCGGCTTCGGCTACGACATCAACTGCGAGGTTGTATGTGAGAACGGCGTTGTAAACCTGCCGTGCCCGTCCTTCCCGACCGTTCGCTACGCTAACGAGGTTTCCACCAAGATCGAGGACAACTGGATCCTGCGCTTCATCGATTCTTACGATGTAGAGATTCAGGACTGGGTTGACCATGCACTCAAGGGCGAGACCGGCGGCTCCTCTGCCTGGGACGGCTACGTTGCTTCCATCACCGCTGACGCTCTGGTTAAGTCCCAGACCTCCGGTGTGCCGGAGAAGGTTGTTACCGGCGGCACCCCGAACTTCTACAAGAAGTAATCCACTCACATTTTCTATTCATTGCTACTCACTCGCAAGGGTGGCAGAGCTTCCTGCTTTACTGCCCTTGCATATCACCTTAACCACTATACCGCGTTTTACAACGCGAAATTGATACGTTAAAAGGAGTTACTGCTATGAAAATCGGTTTTAACGAAGGCTGCAACCGTTTCTGCGAAAACCACTCCGTACTTGAAGACCTCGACCTGTGCGAGAAGTACGGCTTTGACTACATCGACATCCAGTCCGAGTGCCTCGACCGCGAGATCGCTGCCGGCAAGTACACCATCGATGATCTCGGCGCATGGTTCGCTGACCCGAAGCATCACCTGAAGATGCTGTCCTACAACGCCCTGATCTTCTTCAACATGAAGCAGACCCAGGAGGAAAAGGACGCCGTTATGGCAAAGCTGGATCAGATCATCGCAGACTGCAACAAGCTGGGCTGCAAGATGATCGTTGTTGTTCCGTCCATGGATCTGACCGTTCCGGCTACCGTTGACGAGATCCGCGAGGACGCTGTTGCTGTTCTCAAGGAGATGGTAAAGAAGGTTGAGCCGCACGGCATCAAGCTGTCCATCGAGTTCTGCGGCGCACCGACCATGTCCATCAACCGCTTCGAGTACGCTTACGACATCGTTACTGAGGTAGATCATCCGCTCGTCGGCATCACTCTCGACCAGTACCACTTCCATGCAATGGCTTCCGAGTGGGCTGCTCTCGAGAAGGCTGACGGCAAGAAGATTTTCGTATGGCACCTGAACGGCATGGAGAATATGCCGTGCGGCGCTGCTTACAACAACGACGAGAAGCGTCTGTGGCCGGGCGAGCCGGGCGACTGCCTCGACCACAAGCGTTACGCAGATACCCTCAAGAAGATCGGCTTTGAAGGCGACGTTTGCACCATGGAGGTGTTCCGTCCGGACTACTACAAGCTGTCCAACGAGGAGAATATCAAGAAGGCCGCCGAGGTTACCAAGGCACATGTTGCGAAGTACTGGGCTGACTGATTTCACAGAGTGAAGATTTAAGAGTGGAGAGTGAAGAGCTTTCCACTCTTTTTCTGTATACCCGCAAAAGAGAAAGAGTGGAGAAAATCTCCACTCTTCACTCTTTTATAAGGCGCTGCTGACTACCGCCGCGACCTCTGTCTCGCTGATTCCCTGCTCTGCGGGCACGGTCGGCGCCTTGACGTCAAAGCCGACTGCCTTTGCAAGCTCTGCAAGGATGTTATGGACGGTCAGCGGATTCGGAATCTGATGGTGTCGCCGCTGACCTTTACCACAGCAGGATCGTTGCCGAACAGCGGTACGAACAGATCGACCGGAACATAAAAACGTAAAATACACATAAAAAACAGCGGCGCCTCTACCATTTTGGTAAGCTTCCGCAGATAGAAACACGACAGTCCGGCTTGCTTGTCCGCCTTGGCAGCATCGCTCATTTTCAATTATGCGGTATTGCCTTAAAACTCCAGACTGTCTGCGTTTAGGAGAAAATACTTCATGCCCATGATAACGAAGCCTTCATCGTTGCGCCACGGTTTGCGGACGCCGTTTACGATGACGATTTTCTTGAACGAGTCCGGGATATGGCGGAGCGAGTTGAATTCCTGCGCCTGCTTCTCCTCCGAGGTGAGATCGTAGGCGACCTGGATATAATATCGCTGACTCGCCTGATTGACGACGAAATCGACTTCGAGCTGCTTGCGCAGGCGCTTGCCGCTGCTGTCCTTGCCGAACGCCTCAACGATGCCCACATCGACATGATAACCGCGAATGCACAGCTCATTATATACGATGTTCTCCATGATATGAGTCGGCTCTTGCTGCCGGAAATTCAGCCGGGCGTTGCGCAAACCGAGGTCGGTGAAGTAATATTTGAGATTGGCACCGATATACTTGCGCCCTTTGATGTCATAGCGCTGCGCCTTCTCGATCAGAAAAGCATCTGCCAGAAAATCAATGTGCTGTGAAATGGTCTTGTTGGTGTAGCTCATCTGGCGCTCGCTTGCAAAGGTGTTCGCGATTTTAGACGGGTTGGTCGGCGCGCCGATCGCAGATGCCAGAACGTCAACCAGAATGTTGATCTCCGCATCGTTCTGAATGCGGTTGCGCTCGATTACATCCTTCAGATAGACGTTAGCAAAAATGTTTTTCAGATAGTCTGCCTTCTGGCGTTCGTTCTGAAAATTTACGATCTGCGGCAGACCGCCGTAGAGCATATATTCGTCCCAGGCATCGTCAAAGTCGCCGTCCCAGACCGAATAGAACTCTGCAAACGACAGCGGATGAATGCGTATCTCGTCACCGCGGCCGCGAAATTCGGTCACGATGTCGCTGGAAAGGAACTTGGAGTTGCTGCCGGTCACATAGACGTCGATATTGCTCATGCGCAGCAAGCTGTTCAGAACTTCCTCAAACCGGGGCATGAACTGCACTTCATCGAGCAGAAGATAATACGGCCCGTCGCCGCGCATGGCATCCGTAATATAGCGGAAGCATACCTTGGGGTCGCGCAGCTCCTCGTTCTCGATGCCGTCCAAAGCGATCTCGATAATATGATCCTCCGGAACGCCGCTTTCAAGCAGATACCGCTTGAATATGGTGAACAGCAGATAGGATTTTCCGCAGCGCCGTATGCCGGTGACAATCTTGATCATGCCGTTGTCCCTGCGCTCGATCAGTTGGTTCAGATATGCCTCTCGCTGGATCTCCATGCGATCACTCCTATTTTTTGTGCCGTGCACGTTTTTTAGTAATATCATTGTAGCATATCAGCTTTGACCGCGCAATCGGTGCAGTCCTATTTTCTGCGGCACAGAACAGATTTATGTATCGGGCCTATTCGCCGAAAGGACGGAAATCGAAGGTCGATCCACGAGTGCTGTTCAAGGTAATGGTGTACGGATATCAATGTGGGATCTATTCCAGCCGGAAGCCGGAAGAATCGTGCCGGTATCGAATAGACTTTATGTGGCTTCTGGAAGGGGAAAAGCAGTTGCAGGCAGTACAGGAGAGGGTGGAAAAAGCCACCGGACTGCACAAGCTGAAGGATCTGCAGGAATACCTGAAGGCAAGCAAAGAAAACATCTCGTTTGTCGCGGGACAGGGCCATCGAAAAAGTGAAGAACAGCGCAAATGGGAAATGCTCGATAGACTGTGTGCGGCTGATGCCAAGCTGTGCGGAAAGCGCTTCTTCGATAAGCTGTTCGCCCGGCTTAAGTTCTCCGGTCAGAATCGCTTCGCGCAGCATATGATAGGCTTTATCCGAAAAAGACTCCCTTTTCTTGAGTGCCTGTAAAGCCATTCTACTACTTCTTTGCTTAATTCAATGTATAAGAATACATTTAGAATCGTCAAGTATAATATATGCCAAAATAGAAATACATCGCAATCTAACGTTATAGCGTTATAACGTCATAGCTTTTTAACGTTATAACTTTACATAACAAAAAAGTCCTGCATATCGACCCATCAAGGCGGCTGATCGAGGAAATGCCGGTCGGCTGTGAGCAGCCGCAGATAATAAAGAGACCGTTTGCGCGGCATGGATCAAGCGCCGCGAATATATCCCAGGCAGTAATTTTTAGTCTGAGAAGTTCAAAATCCGGCTTTCCTTGCTGCAATCCGACCTCCATGTTATACGGTACAGGCTCCCCTATACAGTTAGCAAAAGTGGGGACTTAGTGAGCGTTATCTCATCGTTTTTAATCTCCGTTCTGGCAAGCGTAGCAGCATACTGCATTTGCAAATGGCTGGACGGCAAGATGTAACTGGTAGCCAGCCTCAGGTCTAAGCCACCTGCTCCAAAACAGAATAGAAAAGCCCCGGAGTCGTGACCTCCGGGGCTTTTCGTGTGCTCAGTGAGCAATCTCATCATTCGTTTACTGATATTATACCGCATATCAGGCGGCATTGCAAGTATATCCGGAAAACCCGGATTCATTCTAAAAAAAAACCAACTCTTCCGAGTATTTTTCAACTTCACCTGATTAAGATTGACATTCCTTATTTTCCATGGTATTCTTAATTACAGGAAAAACAAAAGAGCCAATGCCTGCAAGCATCAGCTCTTTTATAAACGGTATCCGCCACTTGGTGCTTCCAACACCAGCGGGCGGTAAGATCTCACTCACCTGAGACCAGTAACGCGCCAAATGGCGCATACCGCTTACTGTATAATCATTATACATTCAACAAGCGGTTATGTCAATAAGACGCGCGTTTTTCGACAAAAATCAATTTTTCTGCTTAACACGGCACATTTTACTTGTGCAACATTACGAATCTTCGATTTTTGATACGAATTTAGACATGGTTTTTCAATCGTCTGGTGTGAGAGCATCAGACGATTTTTTGTTTCTTCTGCAAAAATCGACCATCGGAAAGGAGGGAAAGCAATGTCCGCAGCCGGCTACACGACAATCTATAACGAAGTTCTGCGCGACAGAACGCTTTCTCTCGAGGCCAAGGGTCTGTTTGCCGTCATCAAGTCTTTTGTCGGCCTGCCGGATTTCGCGCTCAGCAAGCGCCGTCTCGGCTATGCCTGCTCGGACAGCGCCTACCTGCTGAATGCGGCGTGGAAGGAGCTCAAGCAAAAGGGATACCTGCAGCACTATTTCTCCCAGTCGGAAAATGGTGCGTTCTGTCATGTCTATAACCTGATGCAGCACCCGTCCGAGCCGGTGGACTACGTCTATTCCCCGTCCATTGACCGCCCGAACGGTGATGTTGCCTGCATTTCCGGTGCACAGCGCGACTACACCAACATTTCCACCTCGGTCCTGCGCGACAAGACCATTTCCCTTGCCAGCAAGGGACTGTTCGCCCTCGTCAGCCATCTGATGAAGATTCCCGACTTCGTTCTCCGTCCCGAGGGAATCCGCGCGTTCTGCATGGAGAAAGTGAAACATTTCTCGACGCTCTGGAAGCGCTTCAAGATTTCCGGTCTGCTCAAGCAGCACCGTTTCCCTTCCGGTCAGGAGAATCACTGGACCTACGAATATAAGCTCTGCGAAACACCCGATCTGGAAACGCCGTACCTGACCAACTACCACGTTGACGGCTCTGTCTCCACCGTAGCCACGATCGACGGCTTCCTTGCGAAGATTAAAACGCAGGTTTCCCGCATCCGTAAAAACGTGTGTGTTAACAAAAAGGACAAGCCGCGTGCCGTCCGCCGCAGGCTGCGCAGGCAGATTGAGCAGCAGATCAACGCCGACGCGCTCCGCCGTCAGTTCGGCAGCGAGCTGACCGGAACGGTCGTAACGGCAGTCTGCAACATCAAGTACGCAGACAAGCTGTTCATCAAGGGCGCTGCGGTCCCGCAGGACAGCCGCGAGCAGGTCTCCCGCCGTATTTCTCAGGAAAGCATGGAACGCTTTCTGAACAGCGTCACGATCGACTTCGGCCGCATTGAAAACCCGGTTGCATACTTACAGACTTCCCTGTATACCTACCATCAGAAGCTGCTGCAGCCTTCGCAGGCCGAGCCGGTCAGCACCGGCACATCCGAGCAGCCGCTGGCCGACTGGGAACTGGAGTGGCTCAAGCGCGTAAAAGCAAAACGCCATTCGCAGGAAACCGAATAACCTTTTAAGCCATGATTGACCTCATGGCTTTTGGTCGTGCTCGGAAAATCATATTTCCATCCCCAAACACCGATGACGGCAGAAAGACCGTCATTTTTCTTTGTCTGCCATACCATTACCCTGATTTTACAGGGTACTCTGTTTACAGGCAGTATGCTGAAAGACAAGATGCTTTTTGAGCAGATGCAAAACAGGCTGATATACTAAAATCCTTACCTATTAAAACTTCTTTATTGAAACTTCACTACTCAATCTTCCTGACAGAAAAGGAGAGAAAAGAGCAGAAAATACACGGTTTGAATGAATCTCTGAACCAATAGAAAGAAATAACGTTATAAAGTTACACAGTCTTGACGTTATAACTGCACAGGTATATAATAAGAGTAACGTTAAACAGTTATAACTTTACAAAGTTGAAAGAGGTGGAGAACATGTCAGCGATATTTGCACTGGCCAACCAGAAAGGCGGCGTTGCAAAAACCACAACGACCGGCATTCTGGCGGCCGGTCTGAAAAAGCAGGGCTTCAGCGTGCTGACGATCGACTGCGACCCACAGGGCAACCTGTCGATGTCGGTAGCTGCCGAGAATCAGGACAGCGCGACCATGTACGAGGTCATGAAGGGAACGGTCTCGGCGCGGGATGCCATCCAGCACACGCCCAGCTGCGATATCATTCCGGCCAATACCATCCTTGCGGGCATTGAGCAGGAGCTGCACAACGTCGGCAAAGAGATGACGCTCCGCGAGAAGCTGCGCGACGAGCAGACCGGCGTAGCCGAGGCATACGATTACATTCTCATCGACTGTCCGCCGTCGCTCGGCCTGCTGACCGTGAACGCGCTGACGGCTGCCGACTATCTGCTCATCCCGACCATGGCGGAGACCTTTGCGGCATCCGGCATCACCCAGCTGTATGATACTTACAAGTCGGTGAAGAAATACACCAATCCGGCGCTCAGGATCGACGGCGTATTGCTCACGCGCACCGAGCGCACCCGTGTCACCAGGACCATTCAGGAGCTGACCGAAAAAATCGCGGACTACATGGGCGCGGACGTTTACCGAACGACCATCCGCAGCAACGTGATCATCAAGGAAGCGCAGGCTGTACAGGAGAACGTGTTTGACTACATTGAGAGCAAGGCACAGACCAAGGGCGAGCGCGTTTCCGAGGCCAGCCGGAATTTTGTGAATGACTGTCTGAATTTCGTCAAAGAGTTTGTGGAGAAGGAGAGGGAACAGTAATGGCAAGACTCAGTGCAGAGGAAATGTTCAAGAATATGATCGGCCGCAAGGACGAGGAACCGCAGCCGGCACAGGAAACAGCTGCCGCACCGACTGCGGAGAAGAAGAAAGCCTCCACCGTGCAGGTGACCGTGCGTCTGCGCCCGGAGCAGCATAAGCAGCTCAAGGCGGCAGCCTTCCACCGCGACTGCGATATGTCCGAGCTGGTACGGCAGGCACTCGATCAGTTTTTTGCGTAACTGCCGGAAATACTAAAGTTAAAAAGTCACAAAGTTACGAATTTGTAACTTTGTGACTTTACACTTGGATTCTGTTATGAAATACAGGATATACAGATGATTTACCGACAATGCAGGCGATAAAAGTGAGAGTATACCGTGGCCGTTTATCTCAATCCGTGCAAGCTGCGTATTGTCGGCATGACGAATCACACGCACAATAAATACAAAACCGTGATGGAAAGGATGCTGCGCCACAAGGATACCTTCCCGTGGGAGCGTCTGTTCAGCCATCACTTCCCGCAGGCAGAGCAGGCCGTGAAGGCCAGCATGACCCGCGAAAGCATGAAGGTCGTCATCGACCCGTGGATGGAATAACGATGACGGCTCCATCGATTTTGTAAAGTAGCAAATAACGCCATCCGGCTCGGATTTGTTATCCGCTGCCGGATGGCGTTTCATTGTTTTAGGTTGTTCTCCAATCATAAGCAGGGCTGTCAGCGGTTTTGCGCTGCGGCAACCGGATGGATTCAATCCGAAAGAGGGCGGTGTTTCTCCTGCTCCTGCAAATCTGCTGTGAGCGGCGGATACATCCTATCCAGACGATAGAGCGGCAGCACAATAGCTGCGCCGAGCATGGCGATGATGATGGCGGAAAAGATACCGCTGCCGATCTTGCAGCTTAACCATGCAATGGCTCTGCTTGAGGACCATTCTTACGCGCAGGTTGTTAAGCTGACCGGCATCAGCAAGTCTACGCTCATCCGGGAGAGAAAGCGGCGGCGTCAGTTCGGGGCGCCGGAAAAATAAAGGAGCCTCCATCGCCGTGCGTGGAAGCTCCTTTTGGGTAAAGTAGGGTGATATGATTTTCAACAACTGAGATCTGAAAAACAAACAGGAGGAGACGGATATTTGTTTATCCGGTCATGAAGATTGGGTAAATACACGCTGATCGCTGGAGCGGTTTCATACCTGCTGTCTCAGACAGTGTATTCACGTATCACAGGCTTGCGACAATATTCCAAATAACCTGCAGGGAATTCTTCACCGCGAGTAATACGTTTCGTACGTCCTCCTCTTTATCGCGATATGCCATGTCGCGACAATCCTTAATCGTTCCGTCGATGGGATCAAATCCCATCGTCCAGATGTCAGTATAAGGACTATCCACGGAAATTGACCTCTCAATGCCAACCTGATTCAGGCTGAAAAACTGATTGGGCGCCAGTGCTTTCATGCGTTCATATACACCGTATCCATTTGCACCGTTGGCTTCGGTAAACGTCAGGAGCAGCGTTGTCAGGGCATATTCCATCGTTGCTGCTGCACGTTCATTGCCCAGTTCACGCGCCCGTTTGTTCAATGGCTTAATCAGTGTCATGTACGGCAGCACGCTGCCGAGCAGCTCACCGTTATTCTCTTTCGCGATAGCTGGCAGATATTCTGCCGCATATTCCAGAAGCGCATAAACTGCGTTCACATCCGCTTCCGTGCAGCCGAGGTTCTCCGCTTTTTCCAACAGAGATACCAGCAGAATCACCATGGTTTTTACGCCGTTCTCCGGCAGAGTACCTGTCGACAGCACTGCAAGCGCCTTTGACACTTCAACATCTTCCACACTGGCGTTTTTTACGATCTCTCCCATGGACATCGTAAGCTTACAGGTGCCTGCGGCATCCCGGTATTGAATCCACTTTCCATTGCCATAAGCACAGGCGGCAATATCTCTCAGCTTGAACAGTCCGCTTTTCAGCGACTGCTCTGCTGTAAGCGTGCGGGGCATTCGTTTCAGCATAATATAACTGTGTCTCCTTTCCTGAGTTTACGGTTCTACATTCGTTCTGCGCAGTTCATCCTGCACTTCGTGAATATCTAATTCCAGCGGCTTTTTGTTCTGCGCAACACACATCGCGGCAACAATACCCATAGCATGCCCCATATTCATTACAATCGGCATTACGCGATAGCTGGAGTGTGCCTTATGCGTACCCGAAATATTGCGTCCGTTCAGCAGAATACCCTCCACCGTCTTTGGTACAAAGCAGCGCAGTGGGATCGTATACGGCTTCGGCTGCTTGAACGCCTTGTATTCACCATTGGCATCCAGTCCGGCGCCTTCTACATTGTGCAGATCAAAGAAGAAATTCGACTTGGTAACTACCCAGTCTTCAAAGGTACGAGCCTGCGCAATATCCTGCTCATTCAGCTGATAATTCGCCTCAAACCGGCGGGTTTCACGCACACCGATCACATCGGCACTGTCGATCAGATAACAGCCTTCATATCCCGGCACATGGCGGCGCAGAAATGCAATAATCTCGGGAAGCTGCTTTCTGCATACGTATTCAGCACGATTCAGATCTCTTGCATTTGTGCCGTCCACATCGGTCATATTGCTCATGTTGACTGTGACAACGCCGGGGAGCGACGAAGGATACAGCAGGATATGACCTGCCGGAGAGGGTAATTCCTGACGACCGAGTGTCTGCAGATCGCCTTCCGGCAGCTGGACCGTATCCTCAAAGCCCCAGAAGAACATGGCACGATCCATATCTACGCCGGCAACCTTGAACATGATCGTCATCGGCTGCATACCGCCGTCCGTCGAGCGTCCCTTTTCAAACGGAACGCCCGCACGTGCGGCCACATCGCCGTCGCCGGTCGAATCGATCACCATTTTGCTCAGGATCGCTTCCCGGCCGGATTTGCTCTCTGTGATGACACCCGCAACGCGGTTTCCCTCCATAATGACATCGCTGAAGCCTGTGTACAGCTGTACATTAACGCCAGCCTCCACCAGCATATCCAGCATCAGAATACGCAGTTTTTCCGGATTGATGACCTGCTCCGCTTCACAGTCGCGTGCCTTTTCGCGCAGCTCTTCAAAGCAGCCGCCGTCCTGTCTGCCGGTCCAATGACTCATAATGCCCGTGGTTGCTACACCGCCGACCGCGCCGTATTGCTCGATCAGCATCGTTTTTCGTCCCATGCGTGCTGCGTGCAGGGCGGCGCCGAAACCTGCGGGGCCGCCACCTACAACAAGGACTTCCGTTTCTGCCGCAACCGGGATCTCCCGGCTCGGCTCAGTATAATACTTCATCTGAAACTCCTTTTTAATTTAACTCTGTTTTTTGCTTTTTTCTGTCCTTTGCTGCCTTGTAGAAGAACATTCCAATCGAAAGCACAGCCAGCGCCAGGAACAACAGGCTGAATGGCCGTGTTACGAAGATGGACAGAGAATTGCCGGACATTACCATCGAGTTGCGGAAATTCGTTTCCACCAGATCACCAAGAACTACGCCGAGGATGATCGGTACAACACCGAATCCAAGCTTGCGCAGCAGGAACGAAAATGCGCCGATGATGACCGCCAGAAGTACCTGGAATGTGCTGGCTTCGCTCGAATAGACGCCGGTAATGCAGTAAACAATGATGATTGCGCTCATCAGCTCATAAGGAATGCGTGTGATATTGGCATACAGCGGGGTAAACACACGACCGATAATCAGCATCAGGATATTGATAACGACAAGACCAATCATAATGCCGTACAGAATATCGCTGTGCTCCTTGAACATGGAGGGACCGGGCACCATGCCTTGCAGCATAAATGCACCCAGAAGAATTGCCGTACAACCGTCACCGGGCACGCCCAGTGTTGTAAGCGGAATCAATGTAGAACCGGTCGTTGCATTATTGGCAGACTCGGTTGCGGAAACGCCTTCGATCTCGCCGTGACCGAAATGATCACGGTATTTGGAGGTCTTTTTCGCCTGATCGTAGCTGATAAAGGCTGCAATGCCGCCGCCTGTACCCGGGATAGCACCCACAATCGTACCAATCACCGAAGAGATCGTCATTGTTTTGAGGCAGCGCTTGATCTCTGCCCATGACAGCTTCTCATGGTCCAGCTTCAAATGCTGCTTACGCGTTGCATCTGTACGCGGATTATAATCCGAGCGGCTGAGCAATTCGGCAATTGCGAACAGACCGACCAGCGTAACGATCAGCGGGATACCGGCGCCCAGTCGACGGACACCAAAGGTAAACCGAAGTGTACCGCTGACCGAATCCTGTCCCAGCAGTGCAATGAAAATACCGATCAGGCCGCCGAGCAGACCCTTGATGATATTGCCGTTCGAGATGCTTGCAATAATAGACAAGCCAAACACTGCGATGCAGAAATACTCCGGAGGGCCAAACATCTGTGTGAAATGTGCAATGCTCGGTGCAGCAAACAGCAATACCAGCGCACTGAACAGGCCACCGAAAAACGAGGCATACAGCGCCATCGTCAGAGCCTTCAGCGGCTTGCCCTGCTGTGTCAGTGGATAACCATCCAGCACAGTCGCTGCGCTCGAGGGCGTACCCGGTGTATTGATCAAAATTGCAGTAATGGAGCCGCCGTATGTGCCGCCGCAATACAAGCCAAGCAGCAGAAGCATCGCCGGGATCGGATCCATACTGTATGTAATCGGCAGGCACAGGATGATCGCAATATCCGCAGTCAAACCCGGAATGGCACCGATAATGATACCTGCCAGCAGACCGATGAAAATTGCAATGAAGCTCTCTGCCGAGGCCATCAGCGCCAAACCGGTCATCAAGTTGTTTAACATATGCGCTTCCTCCTTCTTATGGCAGAGTCACGCTCATTGCCTGAAATGCAAAGTACGCAACGATTACATTTGCACTGGCAATCGCATAGAACCACCATTTTCTCGTACCGAAATACAGCAGAATGCCATTGGCAAGCAGCAGCGAGGAAATGATAAATCCAATATGCGGAAGCAGCAGCGCGTATGCGATCAGCATGGCAATATAGATTATCGGTTTCAGCCGCAGCAGATTTTCTTTGGTGAAAATGGCTCCTGAAATCGTGTATTCGGTCTTTTCCTTGGACAGGATACCCTGCACCAGCAGGATCACGCTGCAAAGTATCATGCCGCGGATCAAAAGCGTCGGAACTGTTGCAGCAGTCACCGCGCTGGTTTCAAACGTCCGGATCTGCGATGGTATCAGAATATGCAGGGCAACAGAAACAATCAGGAACAGAACGCCTGTTATCATATTCGAATTTAGCTTTACTTTCAATCTTGTCACCTCTCACACCAGATTAAAAGGCAATACCGCATAATTTTCGCAAAGCACCGCGGCAGTGCGACCGGAGCCTGCACAAGGAGCCGCGGCAGCGCGACCGGAGCCTGCGCAAGGAGCCGCCGCTTTCATTGTGCGGTATTGCCTTAAACAGACCAGCCTGTTACTTGAGCATCTCCACGTATTTGTCCATGCTGTCCATCTGGTCCTCGATAAACTTCGTCACTTCGTCACCCTTGGCATCCCACAGCGGATAACCCATCTCGTCCATAAAACCGGTGAACTTGGAATCGGCATATACGTCATCGAGCATTGCATTCAGTTTGTCTACAATCTCCTGCGGAACGTCCGAGCGAACAGCCAGACAGTCCATGCCGGCAAATTCAACATCAACACCCAAGTCCTTGATGGACTTTACTTCACCGTACGGAGTCTGAACCGTTTCCGGATAGAAAGTTGCGACCGCCTGGACCGTACCCTCTTCCTGATGCGAGTAGTATGCCGGAGGCGTACCCAGACCGCAGTCTACCTGACCGGAAACCACTGCATTGATCGATTCTGCCTCGCTGCCCATAACGACCGGCTCCGCCTCGATGCCAAGCGACTTGAACATTGCAGAAGAAACAACGTACTGGTCACCGCCCGGGCCGGAAGAAGTTGCATACGTGATCTTATGCGTTTTGCCGTAGTTGATCAGATCATCAAACGTCTTCATGCCGGATTTCTGCGGATTGGTGAGGATCATCAGCGAAACCTGACGCATACCGCGCAGCATAGTGAAATCAGAAAGATCATAGGATACATCGATGAACTTCGGAGTCAACGAAAATAACGGACCGTTGGCGAGGACCATAGTATAACCGTCCGCATCCGCATCCAGGGCATCCATCATGCCGATGGTGCCGGAAGCGCCTGTGTGATTTTCTACAATGATCGGCTGATCAAAATAATTCTTGGCCACCTCCGAGATCTTGCGGGAGATGACATCGGCACCGCCGCCGACGCCCCACGGACAAATGATTGTTACCGGACCATTCGGGTAATCATCCGCACTTGCCGCAGCACCGCCGCCCTTTGCATTGGCACCGCCGCAGCCCGTCAGACCTGCCAGCAGCAAGGATCCTGCCATCAGCATAGCCATCAATTTTTTTCCTTTCATTTTCTTCTCCTTCTTTCTTTTTATAATTTGAAACGCTTTTTCGCGTTTGCATACGTATTCAATTGCGGAGAATAAAAGAATTATTCTCCTGCTGAGGGACAGAATGTATCTCGGATGATCAATTTGCTGTCCAGTATATACCGGTAGGTATCCGGCAGTTTGTTCGATGCCATTGCCATGACCCATTCTACTGTTAAATTGATAATCTTGTCATAATCTACTGCCACAGTGGTTAAATGCGGCGTAAACCAGCTGCCCATCGGGATATTATCCGAACCAATCAGAGCCACATCATCCGGCACCTGAATGCCCTGCTCGCGCAGTGCTTCCAGCGCGCCTAATGCCATCATATCGTTCTGCGCAAAACACGCTGTACCCGGCTGGAACAGTTCAATATGCTCCAAAACCTGCTGCGTAGCCTGCTTCAGGTTGTAATCTGCATGCAGAATGTGCGTATCTGACAGCTTATGCCCATGCTGATGCAAAACACGTGCAAAAGCTTCATGTTTATGTATAACGTCGATTCGATCCTGCGGTCCGATAATTTCCACAAATCGTGTATAGCCAGCTTCGCAAAACGCCTTGCCGACCAGACCGCCAATCTGTGAATGGCTCGGTGCGATCATATACGACTCATTCAGTGATTCATTCGTATCGTAAATATAGATAAATGGAATTTTTGTTTCATGCAGTAGGCTTTTGACTCGCTCACCCACCTGCGGTCGGTTAAAGATCAGGGCATCAAACCGTCGATTGCTGATACTCTTCTCGATGGAAAAAAACTCACCGTATTTCCCCTCATCAAATACCGGCACCAGATCCAGCCCTTCCTTTACGAGCTGCATACGTATGCGATAGTAAATGTCACTTTGAATATAATGGTTTGCAAAGCCGGTAAAATCCTCTGAGAATACATATCCGATCACACCGGTGCGGTTGGTTTTTAACCCCCGTGCGTTAGTGTTAAACTGAAAGGAGTATTCTTCCGCCAGCTTTTTGACTCTTGCCTTGGTTTCTTCTGAAACCAGCGGACTGTCATTCAGGCAACGGGAAACCGTTGATTGCGACACACCAGCTAATTTGGCAAGTTCGACGGAAGTAATCGTTTTCAACTGTTTTCACCTCTTTGCATACGTATGAATTGCTTGTCTTATATATAGCATATTTGCAAAATAAACACAATAGTCAATCGAACATTTGCAATTATTTCGTTAGTATTGTCCAAATTCTCATAGCTGTTTTTAGTGCTCTTGCTCTTACGGAAACCCGATTGGGCCCTGTTCGAGCTTCAGAAGCACTTTTCCCTTATGGCAGCAAAATCAACTGATCTCCACGCCTGCCGCCGCCCAATAAACCCGAAGCACAGACTGCTTTTTCAGTCTGTGCTCCGGGTTTTGTCTATTGAGAAGAAAAGGTGTGGTATGGTCTGACAAGCAACGGATTTGATGGTGCAAATCCGGCTTGACGGGGTGGAAGCCCCGTGCCCCCCCGTTTTTTCAGCCGCACGGCAGTCTTACAAGAGGGACGGAAACGTGCTGCTTACTCCATCCACGGGTCAATAACGACCTTCATGCTTTCGCGGGTCATGCTGGCCTTCACGGCATCTTCTGCCTGCTCCAGATACATACCGGCCTTGCGGAGATACTTAAGACCCTCCGGGAATACCTCGGGACGGCCGACACACTCCACCACGATTTCCGCGCCGCAGCCCTGTATGACAACCGTGTCACCGAGGTTGACGCCCTCCAGATCAAAGCTGCTGACCGCACGCGCCTTTTCCGGCGTGTACGCTACGCACATGACCTCGGTAAAGCAGGCCATATCATTGGGCAGACCGTCCGGGATCTTGTAAAGACGTGCGCCCGGCTCAATATACATATACTGAGAGAAGCCGCCGTAAAGCTGCTTGCCCTCGGTGGTGGAGCGGTTATGACCATAGTGGAACTTCGCCTTGGTATCCAAAACCTTCAAGTTTCGCCACCGGTTGCAAAACTCAGCGTCATAAATTATAATAGAGGTATCAAAACCTATATTCAAAACTCGCGGTGTCAAAACCGTGAAAACGGAGGGATTGGCATGATATTCGGCTACGCGAGAGTATCCACCAAAACGCAGGCGCGCGACGGCAACAGTCTGGACGCGCAGCAGGCGGCGCTGACGGCGGCGGGCGCGGAAAAAATCTACACGGACACGTTCACCGGCACCAAGATGGACCGACCGGAATGGGACAGGCTGCGGGCGCAGCTGCGGCGCGGCGATGTGCTGATCGTGACACGGCTCGACCGGCTGGCGCGGTCCGTGTCGCAGGCGTCCGGCATGATCACCGACATGATCGACGAGGGCATCACCATCAACGTATTGAACCTCGGCATCCTGTCCAACGACTCGGTCAACACGCTGCTGCGCAACGTGCTGCTGTCGTTTGCGCAGTTCGAGCGCGATATGATCGTGCAGCGCACGCAGGAGGGCAAGGCGGTCGCGCGCGCGACCGACCCCGATTTCCGCGAGGGACGGCCGCCGAAATTCGACACCGAGCAGCTTGACCATGCGATGACTCTGCTTGAGGACCATTCCTACACGCAGGTCGTCAAGCTGACCGGCATCAGCAAGTCCACGCTCATCCGGGAGAAGAAAAGGCGGCAGGCGTGACGCCGCACGGCGCTATATACAATAGGGTATCCGTGCGGAGCGACGCAGGCAAAACAACCGAGCGGCTGAAAATGCAGTCGCTCGGTTGTTTTGCGTATGATTCAGAGGTTTCCGCCGTCTTGATTATTTAGACCACGGAAACCGGATCGGAACGCCATGGCAACTCTGTATAATTTCCCCTTCTGTTTTCCGACAACCAGACAAAAAGAAAGGCACTGTGTCTAAATCACAGTGCCTGAGGCTGTCGAAAAACTATCGTTTTTCGAGCAGCCTCTCGATCCCATAAAGTCGTTTCCTCAAGCCAGCATATCCGGGCGTTCGCCAATGACCTCGCGGTATCGAACTGGCGATACCCCCACCAGACGCTTGAACATCCGGTAAAAGTAATTGCGGTTGATCATGCCGACCCAACCGCCAATATCGCCCGCACTGTCCTCCGTTGTGCGGAGCAGATGCTGCGCTTCCCCGATCCGGCGGCGCACCATATACTGAATGGGCGGCAGGCCGAACTGCGCCTTGAACATATGGATCATGTGGCTGGTCGAAACGTGAAACCGATTGGTCAGCTCGGTCAGCGAAAGCTCATCGGCAAAGCACAGGTTCAAATGCTGCAATACCTCGGTTGCAAGCGAAAACGCGGCATCCGGCGCACACAGCTCGAAGCCATGCGCCATAGGCGCCATCTGCATCAGCAGCGCATCTAAAAGCGGTGTCCGGGCGGCAGCCGTGGTCTGTTCCGAGTAGAGCAGCTGCAGCAACGTCCATGCCGGTGTTCCCTGTAACTGCGGAAACTCAAACATCGCCTGTCCGTCATCCGCGGCGGAAAATTCCAGCATCAGACAGGGTGCCTGTACGAACGGCAGCTCGTGACAGACATTCGGCGGCAGCAGCAGCGCGCTGCCGGGTTCGATCGGCAGACAGCGGTGCTCGGTCCGCAGAATGATCTTCTCTTCGTCCGCAGCAAGCGAAACAAACAGCACCCAATCCTCCGAGGCGCAAGGCAGATAGTTGCCGCCCTTATCCTGCGGATGAATCACACATTGCTGCGTTAGTCTGACACGGCGAAATGCCGGAAGCGGAACAGACATAATACCTCCTGACCCGGATCAAAGTAAATTTTCGATATTGTGCCGCAGCAGCACCCGAATATCGGTATGGTAAAACTCCTTCTGCGGCTGCTGTTTGAGTTGAATGTAATCGGCCAGCAGGGACAGCGGCAGTGCGCCCTGCTGCACCGCATCCTGCCCGATGACAAAATCCGCAACACCGCGCCGAAGCTCGTACAGGTTGGCGGGGATCTCATCGTGCATGATCAGGTGCACCCCCCGTGCGCGGCCGGAATCGACCAGCGCGCTGCATGCGCCCGCATAACCCGGTGTGATCGCGTAGATACCGGTCAGCTCGGGAGTCTCCTGCAGCAGACGGAGCGTATGCTCGTAAACCACATTGCTGTCATCGTTCGGCAGCGTGACCTCCTGCAGCTGAAGCGGCGAGTCGGGGGTAAGCAGCTCCTCCTTAAAGCCCTTCAGACGTTCGCGGTACGCACTGTGATACATACAGGGCGTAATGATCGTAGCCACCGTGCCGCTCTCCCGTGTCACCAGACGCATCAGCTCGGCCACCGTACGGCCGGAAGAAATGTTTTCCTGCCCGACATAGCACAGCCGACGGCTGTTGGGCAGATCGGTGTTAAACGTAACGACCGGTATTCCGCGTTGGTCGATCAGCTCGTTGATTTTGGTTTCGACCAGCAGACAGTCAAGCGGCGTGATCGCCAGCGCACTGATATGATGCTGCTCGACCAGATTCTCGATCATCGAGACCTGTTCGACCGGATCGAGCGAGGGCGACAGCCGGAAGATGACCTCCACGCTGAACGCAGCCAGACGGCGGGCTTCGCGCCGGGCGGCATCCAGAACGATCTGCATGAACGGGGTCTGCACCGAAAACATGATCACGCCGATGCGAATCGGATGCGATGTGCGGGACAGTGCCAGTCCGGCACGGTTGGGGGTGTAGCCATATTCGTTGGCTACCGCCTTGATCCGCTCCGCCACCGCAGGGCGAACATTTCCTTTATTATGAAGTGCCCGATCGACTGTACCGCGGGACACACCGCAAATCTCGGCAATTTGATTCAGGGTAATTGCCATATGATATCACCTCTGTCAGAACGGGCTTTTCCCGTTTTTATAGTTAAAGCATAACATAATACCCATAATAAGTCTATATCTAAAGTGAATAAAGCGGTATTCACAATATTGTGCACGTGTACGGATTCTGCTCATTCGAGCCGTGCACGCAAAAATGCACTCTTTTCCGGACCTTCCGTGTTTTGTTCATATTTTCATACAATATGTCTGCTGTAAACGCCGTAAAACGAGCAAAACACGAGAAATCCGAAACGAATACCGAGTTGTTATGAGATTGAACCAACAGCCAAATCCTGCATCTGAGGCGGGTAGTTTTGCATAAGCGATTCCCCCGCTCTGTCGTGCAAAGCTTATAAAATCACAATTTTGTGCAGACAGAATCACCAGTTTTCGCAAGATTCGTCTGTGCGATTTGGTGAAAATTCAAAAATCCGGTTGACGCACATCGAAAAAGAGTGTAAAACTAAATCAAGGCAAGCGTAAATCGCATTTTTCAAAAATGTGAACGTGTACGGCTAAGAAAAAAGTTGAGAAAGATGAGGTAAAAGCAAATGAAAAAAAGACTTTTCGCAGGATTGATTGCATCGGCAATGATGGCATCCATGCTGGCAGGCTGTGGCGGCAGTTCTGGTTCGAATGGCAACGCACAGGGTGGAGACAAGGCATCGGGCGATGGCTATAGCATGACGCTGATTATGTCGCTGCGTGATGAGTTCCTGAGCACGTTGGAAGCTGGCTCAAAGTCGGCGGCTGATGAGCTTGGCGTTACGCTCGCTTCGCAGGACGCACAGAACGATACCGGCAAGATGCTCCAGTTTATCGAATCTGCTAAAAATGCAGGCGATGACGCAGTGCTGATCAATCTGGTAGATGCCGCAACGGCACAGCAGTGCATCGAGGCTGCCGGTGATATGAAGGTTGTTTTCGTTAACCGCGCACCGTCCGATACCAGCGTTCTGGAAGCAGGCAAGTCCGTAGCGGTTGTTTCCAATGAGAACACCTCCGGTTACTATCAGGGTGAATTTTTGGCTAATTACTTCAAGGATAAGGGCAAGACCGAGATTAAGTATCTGATGCTGCAGGGCACGCTGGGTCTGGTACATACTGAACAGCGCTCCGCTTCCGTACTGAAGGCATTGGAGGACAATGGCATCAAGGCAACGCAGGCGGCGGCTCCGCTGGTTGCAGATTATGACCGTGCAAACGCAATGGACATGATTTCTCCGCTGCTGGGCAACACCGAATTTGACTGCATCATCGCGAACAACGATGCGATGGCACTTGGTGCGGTAGAGGCGCTGAAGGCTAAGGGCATGGATCCGACTTCGATCCCGATCGTTGGCATCGATGCAACGGTAGATGGTATTCAGGCAATCAAGGATGGTACGCTCGCGATGACCGTATTCCAGGATGCCAACGGTCAGGGCTATGGCGCTGTGAAGGCTGCAGTTAATCTGATCGAGGGCAAGGCAATCAACGATGGTACGAATTATGAAACCGATGAGACTGGCAATATTTGCTGGGTACCGTTCGAACCTGTTACCCCGGACAATGTAGCAGATTACGAATAAGCACACAGTCAGGAGGAAAGGGACATTGAAACGATGTCCCTTTCCTAAATCAAACAAGATAATGGGGTGAAAAGCAGTGAGCCAAGAATATATCCTCGAAATGACCGATATTGTCAAGGAATTCCCCGGTGTACGCGCACTGAAAGGCGTACAGCTCAAGGTGCGGCCCGGTACCGTTCATACGCTGATGGGCGAAAACGGCGCAGGCAAGTCTACCTTGATGAAATGTCTAATCGGCATTCATCCGCCTACATCCGGCAAGATTGTATTTGAAGGCAAGGAGATCCAGTTCAAAAATACGCTTGAGGCACTGAATTCCGGCATTTCCATGATCCATCAGGAGCTGTCTCCGGTTCCCGAGCGCAGCGTTTGCGAAAACCTGTGGCTGGGACGCGCACCGCGCAAGGGACTGATCATCGATCATAAAAAAATGCGGCAGGACAGCATTGAGCTGTTCAACAAGCTGAATCTGGACGTTGATCCGGATGAGAAGATGGGTAACCTGACCGTTGCAAAGATGCAGATGGTTGAGATTGCCAAGGCTGTATCCTATGACAGCCGTATTGTTATCATGGACGAGCCTACGTCCTCGCTGACCGATGCAGAGGTCGAGCATTTGTTTCGCATTATTGCAGAACTCAAGGAAAAAAATGTTGCTATCATTTATATCTCG
>QWCV01001073.1_pt1 | contig 30662 bp, 25 predicted proteins | sample 1972621 | NCBI WGS metagenome assembly QWCV01 (sample SAMN09866699, study PRJNA288562) | Human gut metagenome isolate pre2_stool, whole genome shotgun sequencing... | isolation source: gut | host: Homo sapiens | place: USA: California | reverse complement strand
TGCAAACTGCGCTGACGGCGGCGGGGATTTACGTTGTGCCACAACCCGACCTGCACACCCATTTTGCAGTTATTGATCAGGAGATTGTGTGGTACGGCAATACCAACCTACTATCACGCGATAAAGAAGATGACGGTCTGATGCGTATTGGCAGCAGGGATGTGGCGCTCGAGTTGTTGGAGGAAATAGGTCGATAGTTTGGCAAACAGGATTTACACCGTTGACTTTTTCACGGTATCGTGATATAGTGATAGTAAGGAGATGATCGACATGCCAGTATTATCAAGATTCTATGGAATTATCATTCGTATGTATTTCCTGCAGAGTGAACACAATCCGCCGCATATTCACGCCAAGGAAATCTGGGAAACGCAAGAGTTTAAGAAAATTCCGCCACTGGAGTAAGGAGGTTTCTTCTATGTTCCATAAGGTTAAAAGTGTATCACCTCTCCCTGATTATAAACTGAGTGTCGGTTTCAGCGAGGGAGTCGTAAAATTATATGATGTCAAGCCTCTGTTTGAAAAGATTCCTGCTTTCACCTATCTGAAAGAGCACCCCGAAGAGTTTGCCTGTGTCAGCGTTGATGTCGGCGGCTACGGCATTATCTGGGGTAATGAATTGGACTTGTCCTGTGATGAATTATGGGAGCATGGTGAGCGGGTCAATACACCTTTTGATGGATTGATGTCTTTCGGGGATGCAAGCGAATTGTGGGGACTGAGTGAAAGCACTCTGCGAAAAGCCGTCTCTTACGGAAAACTTGTGAACGGCGTAGATGTCTGCAAGTTCGGAAAGCAGTGGGTTGTATCAAAAGCAGCTATGAAAAGAGCTTATGGTGAGACTAAGAGGTAATGATCCTTTTCCATCTGTTTGAAAAATTGACCACCATTTGACCACTACTGTGCAACGACACCACAAAATACCGGAAAAGCCTGTTGTGATAACCGACAACAGGCTTTTTCCTGTTTTGGCGGCAAATGTGCAGAACCAATAAAGTTCACGTTTCAGCGTCCATTTACGCCGCCCTGTCGTAGTTCTCCGACCCGGAAGGCCAGAGGTTCGAATCCTCCCGGTCGCACTTAAAAAGCGCATTGCAATATACTTTTGCAATGCGCTTTTTGTTTTAATGTTATTTGGGTTTAGTATAATTTCAGTAACATATCATCTGCGGCATCGGTGTACTGTCCTTTTGCCAGCCGTTCATTTCTCAGCTGATTTATAGTGGTACGCATAAGGCGAATTTCTTCTGCGGAGAAACTTGCTCTTTTATCGGCTGGGAGAGCATTGATTTTCAGTATCAGTCGCCCCGCTTTTTCTGTGCTATGCCCAAGCGCCTTTTCACGGTAATAATAAGGAGCAAGCGCTTTCAGCGTAATGCTTTTGTTTGCGCTGGTTAATTTGATTTTCTTCATCATAGTCCAATCGCCTTTCCCAACTTTTCCTGCGCCTTGCGCTTGTTCTTGTCAAAGGCGTGGGCGTAAATATCCAGCGTTGTACTTGCCTGTGCGTGACCAAGCAGGCTGGCAACCGTTCGTACATCCACGCCCTGTGAAATCAGCAAGCTGGCATTCGTATGCCGCAAGCTATGCACATTCAAATCCAGCGGCAAGTTGTTGGCTTTTAGAATCAGCTTGAAACGATAGGTAAATGTGCAAGGATTCATCGGCTTGCCGTTAGGTTGGCGGAACAGGTAGTCATCCTCATTCACAGTTTCATTTGCTGTCTGCGCTCTATCCCACTCGCACTCTTTTCGCCACGCCTTGAGCAGTTGGCACATCTCTTTGCTCAAATATACCATACGATCACCGCTTGCCGTCTTGGGGTCCTTAGTGATTGATTCTTGGTGGCTAAGTTTGACCACACCCCGCTGTACATGGATTGTACGCTTGCGCCAGTTGATGTCACTCCACTTTAATCCACAGGCTTCCCCGCGCCGCAATCCTGTTGCCAGTACCAGCTTGAAATAGGTTTCGTATTTTATGCTCTGACCCTCGAAAGCTGTAATCAACTTTTTTACGGTTTCCTCATCGGCAACCGGGCGTTCTTTCTTTTGTCCTTTGGGCTTGTAGCACCGCCATGCAGGATTGTGAGTAAGGTATCCCTCGTCCACAGCCGCCGATAGGATGCCGCACAGCGTGTTGTGTAAACCTTCGACTGACTTCTCGGATAGATTCCCTCTGCCGTCCAAACGCGGGCTGTGCCGCATTTCTTCGTAAAAATCTCGGATGACTTCCTTGCGCAAATCCGTCAGTTTATAGTTGCCCAGCGCCGGCAGTATGCGCCGAACATCCTGCAAATCTCGTTGATATGTAGAGTCTGCCAGCTTCTTCGCTTCGGTCCAACATCAGCCGCCCAATGCTCAATGTACTTTGCCAGTGTAATGCTTCGATTAATAGGCTCTGGGGTGTGCTGAACCTCGCGCTCAAATAGAATTGCCTGTTCCTTTACCCATTTCTCTGCCTGTTTGGGTGTATACTCCTTGGGTGGCTTGACGGTTTTCTGCACAGATTTCAGTCGGTTGCCCTCGTAGTCATACCCACGAGATACCACAATCAAGTAACTGTTACTGCCGCGTTTTCTGATAGATGCCATATTTTGCACGCTCCTTAGTGTTATTTTATTGACCTGCGGTACTACAAAGCATACCGACAACTGCGACAGAAAGCTATCACCACACCCAACAATCTTTCGCCCAAAATTCTACCTATTACTGACAAAAACGGCACCGCCATCTCTGACGGTGCCGCTGGTTATTTAGCCTGCTTTCTTGGCTTTTCTATTCTTATTTTTCATAAATGCAACATAGCACGGATTTTGGCTGTTCAGCAAATCTTGCATCAAGTTTGCGGCCTGCTGTTTCGCCACGTCCTGCGGATGGCAGTAGGTGCGCTCCAAAAATGCCGTATCCGCATGACCCAGCAGGGATGCCGCCACCTGTTTACTGGTGCCTTCCTGCAGCAGATAGGTTGCGTAGAAATGCCGCAGGGTATGCAGGTGATAATCTTCCGATAGCCCACACTTTTTATATAGCTTGCGCAGATGCCGTGTAAAAGAATCCGGGTGCGGCACATGACCGTCGGGGTCAGTAAAAATCGGCTGCTCTCTATCCGGAACGCCGCTATGCAGCACCTGCTGCTGTCGCAGCGCCATCAGAAGTTCCCATATCCCCATGGGAATCGTTACGATCCGTTCCCGATGGCTCTTGGTGTCGCTCTCAACAATCTGCCCGGATGCGCAGCTGCGGGAACGGCGGACGGTCAGTTCACAAGCACCGGTTATGTCCCGCCATTGCAGGGCGCACAGTTCTCCACGCCGCAATCCGGTCGTAATTGCCAAGGTATAATAGGCGCGATACAGAATCGGTTCGTTCTGAATCGCCCGCATCAGTTTACCCATTTCATACTTCTGCGGGATATGCTGCACCTCTTTCTCGAAATGTCTTTTTCGGACACGGTGCGCCGGATTGAACGGAATGATGTCGTTTTTCTTGGTATCTTCCAGTACCGAGGAAACTGTTTCCAGATATTTCTGCACAGTAGTTTCCTTGATGCAGTTTCCACCACGCCCCGGGCGCTTGCGCAGTTCCTCGCACATTTCCTCTAGGGTCATGGGAAGCAACTTTGCAAGCGGAATACCACCAATCAACGGGTAGACAATATCCAGATTGCGTTTGTACCCTGCGTAAGTGGTAGCCTTAAAGAACGGTTCCTGCCGCTTGAGCCAGTTTTCCGCGTACTGCTCAAAGTGGGTCTGGTCGCTTTCTTCGACACCATACTTGAACTTTTTCTCGATGCGTTCCGCTTCAGCCATAACGTATTGCTGAATGCCACGCTTAGGTACGCTTGATGGCACGGTAATTGTTTGTGCCTTCATCCGCTTCTGCCCGTTGACCTTATAGCCGTTGCAGACAGTGATTTTGAATTTTCGCTCAGATTTTTTCTTAATGTAAGCCATTGGACCTCCTTATCGCCGGCGAGAAGAATCTCGGCTGTGGGTTTTATTGTTTGTATGTTGATTTCGGTTTTCTTGCTCTATACGGTTGGATTCGCGTGTTCTTTGGATGCGCTTGATGGCTCCCTCTGCAATCTTGTCCTCTTTGCGGAGTTCCGCAATCTTACAGGTAAGCACTGCACGGCGGTCAGCCAACTCCGGCGGAGCATCTTTCCGGCGCATCTGTTTAACGATTTCCGCCCGCTGCGCGGCAAGGGTTTCCAACTGCCGGGACAAGCCCTTGCGGTAGTCCACGATTGCCTGCAAAGAGGGAAACTTGTGATCGTGGACAAAGGCGTGTTCTGCAAGGATTTTCTCGGTGCCTTTCCAGATATGTTCTAGTTCCGGGCGGTTGATGCGGGGCTGCTGCTTCTTGGGTAAGATGCCCAGTTGGTAACAGTAGTACAGATATAAGCGGTGCATCTGGGATTCCCCAAAGAATACCTCGAAGAAAATTTGGAGGACGCCTTTTCCCGCATAGGTATTTTGGGGGCGATACCGTTTCGGTGTATACTGCTGGGGTGGGTGCTTTAGTTCATACATCCTTGGCCCATATAGAAGGTAGTTCCCGCGCAGCCTGTCGTCTATGGCCGCGAGATCGTATTCTTCTCCCAGCCTATATAGACGAACCGCTCGGCCACCATCCCGCGCCCGAATGGTTGCGTACCTACGGTTAGGATCAGATCCGAATATGTACCCCTGTCGATACAGCGCCCTGTGGAAATCCTCGGCAGTGCTGGCATCCTCACAGGCTTGGTCGATGGCCTCGCGCATTCGGGCGTACCGCGCCGGTTCCTTGGCTTTGGGCTGTTCTACGACCGATAAGCCGTACTCCCGGCACAGCTTGTCGGATGCAGCCCGGAACTCAGCGTATTGGCTGCGGCGCTGTTCGTACTTCTTGCCATCCACATAGGATACAGAGTTTATCACGAAGTGGTTGTGCAAGTTGTCTGTGTTCATGTGAGTGGCCACAAGCACCTGAAACCGCTTGCCCCAGACCCTGCGGGCCAGCGCCACGCCGATCTCATGGCACTGCTCCGGGGTTACCTCCCCCTCGCGGAAGCTTTCCTGCCGCTTGAGCCAGTTCTCAGCGTACTGCTCGAAGTGGGTCTGGTCGCTTTCCTCGACACCATACTTGAACTTTTTCTCGATGCGTTCCGCTTCAGCCATGACATACTGCTGAATGCCGCGCTTTGGCACGGATGATGGCACAGTGATGGTCTGCGCCTTCATCCGTTTCTGCCCATTGACCTTATAGCCGTTGCAGACGGTGATTTTGAATTTTCGTTCGGACTTTTTCTTGATGTAAGCCATTGTACCTCCTTGCTTGTAAATCAAATCAGCGTCATTGCTGATTTTAGCGTCATTTTTCCATTTCAACATTTCAAAAATACCGTCATTCCTTGTAAATGTAATATTTGACGTACTTACGATTTCTTTTTCGCAAAAGTGGCTGCTTTGTATAGGGTTATGCCCCATATTTTCCGCGCCAAGGCTTGGCCGATGACGCTAATGACGCTTGTGACGCTATTTTTGAGATATCCCAGCCAGATAATTGAGTTATGTCAATATCAGCGTCATTAGCGTCATCAGCGTCATTTTCAGAATGGGAAAACTTCAGCAAGCGCGTCTGCGATGTGCGATGCGTTTCATAGTGGATATCCTTTGGTACAAATACCGTGTCAAAGTGTTCCACGATTTTTCGGGTAAGCATATGGGGCAAAACGCCGTCAACACCAGCTGCAGACAACAACTCGGTAGCAGTTCCCTGCCACTTTCCGGCTTGCTCGATGTATTCTGCAACTTTCCAAAGGTATTCCGGCACGGCTTTCAGTCGTTGCTCCTCGGCGGTTTCCTCCTCGTCCAACAGCCAGATACAGTTTTCCTCATGCAGATACAGCGTTCGCCTGTCCAAATCACGCCCGGTCAGAATAATGTCAGCATTCTTGCTTGTTCGCTTGCGCTGCATAACCCATGTGGTGTCCGCTGCGCCCATCAGACCATTTGAGCCGGAAATCTGGTCAAAGGGGTCGGACGCTGCCTGTTTACGCAGATGATGAATCAGCAGAATGCAGATGCCGTACTTGTCTGCCAGAGATTTCAGCGTACCGATGTCCTTATAGTCGCTGGCATACATACTACCGCTTTGGTCGCAGGAACGTACTTTTTACAAGGTATCAATGACTACCAGCCCGGTATCCGAATGGTTGTAAAGAAAGCTGGTAATCTGTTCCTCCAAGCCTTGCCCAATGCCCGGACATTCGGTTTGCAGGATCAGCCGCTCCGGGGTATCCTCGCTGCCCACAAGCCGGAACAAACGGTCTTGCAGGCGGTTGAGCGTGTCCTCCAACGAGAGGTACAGCACCGTGCGCGGCTCTACTTCCCGGCCCCACACAAATTTACCCTGTGCGACCTGCAGGCACAGCCACAGCGTCAGCCAGCTTTTGCCCGCCTTGCTGGGACCAGCAAACAAGGCCAAACCTGCCGGGAGCAAGCCAGGAATAATCCACTTTACGGGCGGTAGCGGTGTAGAGAGCAGTTCTTCTGCAGTGAGTGCTTTCGGAAGTTTCGTAAAAGTCATTTGCATCATCCTTTCTTGTTTGGTATACATCTATTATCTCATAGTATCGTAATTTTGCGTGTAGTAAGTTTTACTCTCTAGTGTTAAGTTGTACGGCTCGCGCCGCCACACAGCCCCGGAAACGTCCCAAACGGCGGTTTTCTCTTGCTGCTGGTATCCGTGTGCGATGCGGGACATCAGCCCCATACAGGGCGCGTTTGGGCGCGGTATGCGAGTGAATCAGATTGGATTCACTTTTTCGGTTTTGATCCAAGATAGTGAATCCGTTCTGATTCACTCTGGAGGTCCGCGGGCATAATGAACACTTCTTTTTGCCATTTGCTCATCTCCTTTTTGTTGCTTCGTGTAACCGTTTTGAATACACCTTCCGGGGAGAAAAAAGAGCCCGGAGAACCTTACCGATTTGGTAAGGCCCTCCGGGCTCTTTCTATATTTTCTCTGTTTTATCCGGGCGTGGGGGTACACTTTCCCCGCAAATTTTGATGTGAATTCAATAAAAATCAAATAATGCGCGTAATAGCGCCAATCACGCGGTTATGTAAATAATAAAAGAAACCGCGTACATCAAAATAAATGCTGAAGAAAAATGTCTAATTTGCCGCTCGCCCCCAGACATGGGAACATAACAGGCAGACCGCTGGCAGCAGCCGTTCACTGACCTTGTAAGGATCTTACTGATTCCAATCCAAACGCCGTCACCCCATCTGACGCGTGGGGCAGCAGGAGTATCATTATGCCCTCTCCCCAGTCGCGGGTTATGGTCTGCCGTGACCATGCTGTGCGCCCCACCGGGAGAGTAAAGTACCTGTTATGCTGTGTATTCAGTTGTAAAGATGCTGTGCAGAGATTCTCTGTAAATTCAGGATAACACAGAGTTCACCAGCCTGTCAATGGAAGGTGCACAGATTTGAGAAAATTGTAACATTTGCGTAGCCTCGGGGGTTTGGGGTTCACCTCAAAAATGCGTTTGTGGATATCCAAATGCTATGCTTGCGTTACAGTTCGCGTTGTCTATAAAAGTTCCTGATGAGCAATTTATTTACAGGGATACTTTTACAGCAAATTGACGTAAAACAACTATTTAACACTTTCCGTCCGAAAGAACTTATAGCCGCATATACAATGCTATATTCCGGCCCCCTCACAGCGTTCCATGTAATCTGCTGCGGTACTGCTGCGGGGTGCAGCCTTGGTATTTTTTGAAAATCTGGGTGAAGTAGCTCTGGGTCGGATAGTTCAAAAATCCGGCGATTTCGGCAAGGGTGTAGTCGGTGTAGTCCAGAAGATACCGCGCCTCGCGCAGCTTTTCGCGGTGAATGTATTCGGGGATGCCCATACCCATCTCCGCCTTGAATTTTATGGACAGGCTGCGGCTGCAAAGTCCACACCGACGGGAAAGCTCCTCCAGGCGCATGTCATCGTGCAGATGCTCGGAAATATAATTGATGCAGCTTTTCACAGCGGGGTTTTGTGCGCCGCTGTTTTTTGTATCCGCCACGCGGCGGCAGAAATCCACCGCCATGGTGTAAGTCAGCTTCTGTATCGTTGTGATTTCCAGCTGAGCATCGGCACGCTGACAGTAGACATCACTTAAATTGAACGCAGTTTCTCCCGGCAGACCGCCGCGGATGGCCGCGCGCGTCAGCAGTGTGGCAAACGAGATAAAGGCGTACTTCTGCTGTTGCAGCGGATTGGAGCTCATCGCACCGACTTTTCCCTGACTCGGCTGCAGAAGGCGGTGCTGCAGCAGCTCGATGCTGCCTTGCTCTATCGCCTCACAGACGCCGGTTTCAAAATCCGCCGGCACATGAAATTCTGCGTCCTCGCGCAAATTGAACAAGGCATCATCCGGTTTCTCCGTGCGCAGGACGGTGTTATCCACGAACAGAATATTTTCCGCCGAAATCTCCGTGCCGTGGGCCAGCTGCACTACAAGGCACAGCAAAGATTTCAGTTGATAGAGGTTGACCAGCGGCATCTGCACCATCAGGTCGCAGTATGCCTGCATCTGCTGCGGCGCAAACGCAAGCGACGCCATCTGCATGATCTCACTGCGCGCGTGCTGAAACGGGCTGACAAGCCCGGCTATACAGTAGCAGTCGTCCGGCAGTGCCACCACACCGATAAAATAGCCCGGCTCCACATAGGTCACCAGCGGATGCAGGGCGTCCCGCTTTTGCAGCACAAAGTCGGCAAGCACCCATGTCAGCGCCCTGTGCGGAATCAGTTCCTCATGCCCTGCGGGCAGTGCAAGCCGTACTTTTCCCTCCTGATGGACGATTGTCAGCGGAATCCGGCTTACAGCGTGCAGTTCCTCACAGCTTTTGCAGAAATCCATAGTTCTTCCCCCTATGCTTACGGCAGTACCGCACAATTCCCGCCTGACGGCTTAAGCACCACTCCGGCGGATCTCCGCGCCAAGAGCCGCCGCAAGCGGCGGTTGCGCTCCGAAGCGCCTCGCTGCGGCTCGGTGTGCGGCACCTCGCTCGCCGTATCGGCACTTAGAGCGGTTTCCCTTAAAAAAGTAACACACAACCGGATGCGGAGTCAATGCCATTTCGCAGAAATCTATCGGAAATTTGACATAGAAATCATCTTCTTGATATAATCTGCCGCAAAAACACAGTATACTTAGCTTGTAATCAAGAAAACCGCATCTGCTCTACCGGGTGCGCAAAAATGAAGGAGAGAATCATTATGGCAAAGAAACCTCTTGGCACCGATTCGATGGGTATCCAAAAGACCATGCGCATCGGCGATTATCTGGCAGACTGCGGCGGTCAGTTTGCGCTGAACGCCATGACCGGTCTGGTATCGGCCGTGCTGTACTTCTACACTGAAAAAGTCGGTGTTGCAGCCGCCACGGCGGCAAATGTGCTGCTGGCAGCCAAAATCGTGGACGCCTTTACCGACCTGATCATGGGCAAAATTATGGACAACGGCAAAAGCCCCAAGGGCAAGTGCCGCCCGTGGTTCCTGCGCATGGCCATTCCCGCGTTCGTTGCGATTGTGGCACTATTCACCGTGCCCGCAGGCCTGACCGGCTTTGCACAGGTCACCTACCTGTTCCTGTCCAATGTGTTCCTGACTGCTATTGTTTCTACGGCGATCATGATCCCCTACAGCGCCATTCTTGTCATGCGCACCAAGAGCTTGGAGGAGCGCAACAAGATGGGCATCTTCCGCGCAGCCGCCGGTTATGTCATCGGTATGGTCATCGCTATTGCGCTGGTGCCGCTGACGAATATGCTGGGTTCCAACGGCGTAGCAGACCAGGCTGCCTACATTAAATTTGCGGTTGTTGTCGGCGCGCTGAGCATGATTTTCCTGTTCATCCTCTACAAAACCAGCAAGGAGACTGCCGCACAGGAGGAAAAGCCCGATGACGGCCTTGCCTTCGGCGATGCCATCAACAAGCTGTTCCACAACAAATACTGGGTCATCGTTCTGCTGGCAAACCTGCTGGTCAATGTCATTTATGCGCTGTCCGCCTCCTCCGGCACCTACTACGCCAAGTACATTCTGGGCAATGACAACCTCATCGGCATTATGGGTGCTGTGGGCCTGATCCCGACCTTTGTCGGCTTCATCGTGGTCGGCCCTATGACCAAAAAGTTTGGCCTGACCAAGACCCTGAAAATCGCCTTTGCGCTGGGCGTCATCGGCAATGTCATCCGCTGCTTCAAGCCGGACAGCTTTATCCTTTGCATCACAGTGGGTCTGCTGGGCAGCTTTGCCACCATCCCCATGATGTGCCTTGGCGGTACGCTGAACAGCATGGCAATGGACTATAACGACTACAAGTACCACAACAAGATCATCGGTATGTCCGCCTCCGCCTCCAGCTTCGGCGGCAAGGTGTCCAGCGGCATCGGTGCTTCTCTGGTCGGCTGGATTCTGGCTGTCGTTGGCTTTACCGGCAATATGGAGGTCATCACGCCCGCCGTCCGCTACGGCATCTACACCTTCAGCCTGTATATTCCGCTGGCTATGTTCATCGGTCTGTTCATCATGCTTTCCAAGTTTGATCTAGAGGCCAAATACGGCGATATGATGAAGGAAATCGCTGAGCGCAACGAGAAAGAAAAGGTTGCGCAGTAAAAATATCCTTTGCCCTGCCGCCTTGGACGGCGGGGCAATTTGCATAGGAGAGGTAAATTGTATGCTGAAATTATACGATTTAACGATTGAATACAAGCACGCACCTCTGGGTCTGGACGAGGTGCAGCCGCGTTTCAGCTGGAAGCTGGACAGCGACCAACAGGACGCCGTGCAGGCGTCCTACCGACTGCGAATCGTGCAGGGCGGGGATGTTGTGTGGGATTCCGGCACGGTGGCGAGTGCGCAGAGTATTCTGAACGAGTACCTTGGCCCCAACCTGACCCCGCGCACCGAGTACGACTGGACGGTCACGGTATGGGACAACCACGGCGAAACCGCCGAGGGCACAAGCCGGTTTGAAACAGGCTTGCTGAACGGCAGCGCGTTTGAGGGCAAGGCGCAGTGGATCACCCACGCGCCGGACAAAGCCAGCCCCGTCAGCCCGGTGCTGTATAAGGACTTTGTCGTGCAGGGCAATGTCAAAAAAGCGCGTCTCTACGCAACCGCCTTGGGTATGTATGAGGCGGAGATCAACGGCGAGCCTGTGGACGATACCTATTTCCACCCCGGGTGGACAAACTACCGCAAGCGCCTGCAATACCAGACCTACGCTGTAACGCTGCACAGCGGCAAAAACCATCTGACGCTGACGCTGGCGAACGGCTGGTACAAGGGCAAGCTCGGCTTTATGCCGCAGCCCAACCACTACGGCGACACCACCGCCGCACTGGCAGCGCTTTGCATCACCTATGAGGACGGGCACGAGGAATGGATCGGCACCGATGAAAGCTGGTTCTGCACGACCGGGGCCATTCAGTCCGCCGAAATCTATGACGGCGAAACGCAGGACTTTACGGCAGACCCCGCCGCACCGCAGCCCGCCAGACTGTTTGACTACGGCTTTGACACCCTCATCGGGCAGGAGAACGAGCCTGTCCGCTGCCTGCAAAGGGTGCCTGTTGTCAAGGAATTTACTGCTCCCAACGGTGACCACCTCTTTGACTTTGGGCAGAACCTGACCGGCTGGGTCGAGGTGGAAATTTACGGTGACAAGGGGCAGAAGCTTACCCTGCGCCACGCGGAATCGCTGGACGAAAACGGCAACTTCTACACCGAAAACCTCAGCTGGGCGAAAGCGACCGACACCTATATTTTGGGCGGCGGCAAGCAGACGCTGCACCCTCATTTTACATGGCACGGCTTCCGCTATATTTGCGTGGAGGGGCTGCAATACGGGCAGAACGTGCAGTTTACGGCGTGCCATCTCTCGACGGATTTGGCACAGACCGGTCATTTTACCTGCTCTGACAAGCGGGTGAACCGTTTGCAGCAGAACATCCAGTGGAGCCAGCGGGATAACTTTTTGGATATCCCCACCGATTGTCCGCAGCGCAGCGAGCGTTTGGGCTGGACAGGCGATGTGACGGCGTTCTGCCCCACGGCGGCGTTCAATGAGAACATTATGCCGTTTATGACCAAGTGGCTTCGTGACTTGGCCAGTGAACTGGGTCCCGATGTAAGTATGCCGCAGGTCGTGCCGAACATTCTGGGCAACCAGCAGGACGGCGCGGCGTTCTGGGGCGATGTGGTGACCGTGCTGCCGTGGACACTCTACCGCGCCTACGGCGACAAGCGCATTCTGCAGCACAGCTACGACAGCATGAAGCACTGGGTCAAGTTTATCGAGAGCCAGTGCGGCGAAAACGGGCTGTGGCAGACGGGCTTCCAGTACGGCGACTGGTTGGGGCTGGACGCCGAGGCGAATGCCTTGGGTGATGAGCGCAAGGGCGCGACGGATGACTACTTTGCTGCCAATGTCTGCTTTGCGTGGAGCTTGCAGATCCTTGCGGATACCGCCGCCGTTTTGCAGTACACCGAGGACGCGCGCCGCTGGAGCCGCCGCCGTGAGGAGCTTGTGCGGGCATTCCGCGCCGAGTATGTGACCCCCACCGGGCGTCTTGTCAGCGAAACGCAGACCGCCCTGATCCTGGCGCTGCACTTTAACATAGTGCCTGACGAGTTCCGCCCGCGCCTTTTGGACGCGCTGGAAAAGAACATCGGTGCGCATAAAACGCATCTGCTGACCGGGTTTATCGGCACGCCGTTTGCCTGCCTGACCCTGTCCGAAAGCGGCAGGCACGACCTTGCCGGCAGGCTGCTTTTGCAGGAGGACGATCCCAGCTGGCTGTATGAGGTCAAGATGGGTGCCACCACCATCTGGGAGCGCTGGAATTCCATCCGCCCGGACGGCAGCTTTAACCCCGCCAACATGAACAGCCTGAACCACTACGCCTATGGCTCCATCGGAAATTGGCTGTATACCAAGCTGTGCGGGCTTGAAATCCTGAAGCCCGGTTACAAGAAATTTGCCCTGCGCCCGCAGTTTATCAAGGGCATCACCCACGCCGAACTGACCTACGAGAGTGTCTACGGCAAAATTGCCATTGCGTGGCGGTGCGAGGGCGGCAAGATCACGGTGGATGCCACGGTACCCGCCAACACCACCGCCGAGCTGACCCTGCCCGAACAGCCCGAGACGCTGACCTTGGGCAGCGGCAGCTACCACTACGAGTATGCCACCGAAACCAGCTTGGAAATAGACCGCTATTCGTTGGAAACCCCGCTGCATATCATTTTGGAGCATCCGGCTGCACAGGCAATTTTTGCGCAGTACGCCCCCGAATTCTTGACGAACCCGATGCTGGAATATGTAAAGAACGAGCCTGTCACCGCGCTGCTCGCCTACGGCGATTCCATCAAACCGCTGTTTGAGCAGGTGCTGGCAGTTATGAATCAAGCAGACAAGGAGTAAGCACGATGGATAAAAAAGTACAGGATATTTTGTCTAAAATGACGCTGGAGGATAAAATCAGCCTTTGCAACGGTGCGGATTTCTGGCACAGCAAGGCGATGGCGCAGTACGGCATCCCCGCCGTTACGATGAGCGACGGTCCCCACGGCGTGCGCTGCCAGAAAAACGGCGCCGATATGCTGGGCGTCAACGAGTCCGAGCCTGCCACCTGCTTCCCGACAGCTGTGACGAGCGGTGCAACATGGGACGCCGAGCTGCTGAAAGCCGAGGGACAGGCCATCGGTGAGGAAGGACTTTCCTACGGCGTGGATGTGGTGCTGGGACCCGGCGTCAACATCAAGCGCAACCCGCTGTGCGGGCGCAACTTTGAGTATTTCTCCGAGGATCCCTGCATTGCGGGCGCGATGGGCGCGGCATGGGTGCAGGGCGCACAGAGCACCGGCGCAGGCACCAGCCTCAAGCATTTTGCCGCCAACAATCAGGAGTACAAGCGGTTCAACGGCAACAGTCAGGTGGATGAGCGCACCCTGCGCGAGCTGTACCTGCCTGCATTTGAGACTGTGGTCAAGGCTGCCCAGCCCGAAACCGTTATGTGCAGCTACCCGCGCATCAACAATGTCCACGCCAGCGACAACCATTGGCTGCTGACCGATGTACTGCGCCGTGACTGGGGCTTTGAAGGCTTGGTTGTCACCGACTGGGGCGCGCTGTGTGACCGCGTCAAGGCCATGCACGCCGGGTGCGACCTGAGCATGCCGGGCGGCAGCACTTATATGGAGGACTGGGTCGCCGCCGCCGTCAAGGACGGCAGCCTGCCTGAAAGTGATGTGGACGCCTGCGCCGCAAGGGTGATCGCCCTTGCCCTCAAGGGCGAAAGCCGCCCCAAGGGCCGCGCCTTTGATAAGGACGCCCACAACGCACTGGCGCAGAAAATCGCCGAAAACGGCGCAGTACTGCTGAAAAACGAGGACAACATTCTGCCGCTGGATGTGGGCGGCATTGCGCTGATCGGCGAGATGGCGCGTACGATGCGGTATCAGGGGGCAGGCTCGAGCCACATCAACCCCACACAGCTGACCACCCTCTGCGACGCTATGCCCGGCGTGCCGTTTGCCGCCGGCTGCGATGTCAAGGGCACTGTGACCGAGGAAAGTCTGCGCGAAGCCGCTGAAACCGCAAAACAGGCAAAAGTCGCCGTGGTCTGCGTGGGTCTGCCGGACATCTACGAGTCCGAGGGCTTTGACCGCGAAACCATGGCCATGCCGGAGGGACATATCCGCCTGATTGAAACGGTCGCCGCCGCCAACCCCAACACCGTGGTGGTGCTGTTCTGCGGTTGTGCTGTGGAAATGCCGTGGCTGGATAAGGTCAAGGCGGTTTTGTATATGGGTCTGCCCGGTCAGGCGGGCGGTGCGGCAGCCGCCAATCTGCTGACCGGAAAGGCAAATCCCAGCGGCAAGCTGACCGAAACATGGCCGCTTTGCTACGATGATGTACCCAGCCGCGACACCTTCGGGAAAAAGACCACCCACTACAAAGAGGGTCTGTATGCCGGCTACCGTTATTACGATAAAGCGGGCAAGGCGGTGCGGTTCCCGTTCGGCTACGGGTTAAGCTATACGCAGTTTGCCTATTCCGATTTGAAAATCGAGGGGCGCACCGTGACCGCTGCGGTGACCAACACCGGCTGCACCGCCGGTGCCGAGGTCGTGCAGCTGTACGTTGCACCGCCCAAAAATGGTCTATACCGCCCCGCCAAGGAATTAAAGGGCTTTGCTAAGGTCAGCCTGCAGCCCGGCGAAAGCAGGACGGTACGCTTTGAACTGAACGACCGCAGCTTTGCCGTCTGGTGTGACGGTTGCTGGAAGGTGCCGATGGGCAGCTATGAGATCTGCGTTGGCGCGTCCGTGGCGGATATTCGTCTGCACACTGCATTGGCCGTGGACGGCGTAAGCCTTGCTGCCCCCGACTGGCAGAAAGGCAGCTGGTACGAAACATTGCAGGGCCTGCCCACTGATGCCGAGTTTGAAAAGCTCTGCGGCAGCCCCCTGCAAAGCGACCCTGAGCCGAAAAAGGGCGCATTCACGATGGAGCATTCCACCATGGAACTCAAGGATATTTCCGCCGTTATGATGCAGATGTTCAAGGGCACCGAGGCTACGATTGCCAAGAGCTTCGGCGGCAAGGCAGACTACAGCGACCCCACGTTTAAAATGATGGTCATGTCCGGCGCGGATGCCCCGCTGCGTGCGGCGGTTCTGTCCAGCTGCGGTATGTTCCCTGCCAATCTGGCGGAGGGAATGCTTGCCTTGGCGAACGGTCACCCGCTGAACGGCGTGAAAAAACTCATCAAGAAATGAGGCATAGATATAAACGAAACAGGTGACGCAGTTCCCTTGCAGAAACCGATACGGTATTATGTCGGCGGGCCGATGTTTAAAAGACATATCAAAGCCTATCGGCGTGAGCGAATATAAGGTTACGAGTAACCTTACCGGGAAATTGGAAAAGCAGTTGCCTTCGGTGGAAGATATTCAAAATAGAATTAAATGAGCCTTTTTGAAATTTGTTAAAAGTATTTTTACCGTATGTTCTTACAGAGTTTATTTGCATTTTGACCACCATTTGACCACTACTGTGCAGGCAGCACCACAAAATGTCGGAAAAGCCTGTTGTGACAACCAACAACGGGCTTTTTCCTGTTTTGGCGGCAAATGTGCAGAACCAACAAAATTCACGTTTCATCGTCAGTCTATACCACCCTGTCGTAGTTCTCCGACCCGGAAGGCCAGAGGTTCGAATCCTCCCGGTCGCACCAAGAGCAGCACCTTATAGGGTGCTGCTCTTTTTGTTTTGCATGGATTTTATAGAGTAGTAAAAGAAGGGATTCGAACAGCCCGTGCCCCGCGCTTTGCGTCCCGCGGGGCAGAAACGCCCCAGTGGGGCGTTTCTAGGTCGCGGCTTGGCGAATCCCTTCGAGCACACTCAAAAACCTCATTGCAATGTGTTTTTGCAATGAGGTTTTTTCTTTAATGTTATTCTGGTTTTAGAATCATTTTAGCCGCATATCATCTGCCGCATCCGTGTACTGACCTTTTGCCAGCCGTTCGTTTCTCAGCCAATTTATGGTGATTCGCATAAGGCTAATTTCTTCTATGGAGAACGTTGCTCCTTTATCGGCTGGGAGAAAATCGATTTTCAGTATCAGACTTCCCACTTCTTTACAGTCTGTACCGATGGCACGTCTGCTTTTGCATCATACATCCCAGTGCATCCTACACAGCAGAAGAAACGTTATTATTCCCGGGAACCTATTGAAGCAACAACTGCCATGCAGGCCTAAAATTCCCGCATAGCAGTTATTTTTATTCTATATGTTTTCTAAGGTGTATTTGAAAACAAAGAAAATGACGGATATTTCGCAAACGCAAGCAGAATTTAAGGCAAAGAGCCGCAGGAATCCTTTGTGGATTCCAAAGCTTTTTAACGCAAAATTCCGCTGCGTTTGTAGAAATAGACGATATTTTTAACTTTTCAGATACCCCCTAATTTATTGAATTTCAAACTTATCCTTTACCAAATCTGCCCTCAACGCAATCATATCCGCACCATGTTTCCAGCAGATGCTCAGCACCGGTGCACTCCACGTAGTCGTGATCTCAGCATCCGAGTGGAATGCCGGGTGCGTTTTGCGCAGACGCAGTAGATCCAGCTGGCGCTGGACTATATCACGCTGCAATGCTGTGTTGATCTGTTCCGCATTCAGGTTGGTTCGGTTAATCTCCTTGTGGCCGCCCGCACCGGCATGGCGCACGGCCTCCACATCGTTCTTTCCAGCAAACAGATCAAGATACCACACCTGTGGTTTGCCGGGCATGAAGAGTTGAATCGCACGGGCCAGCAGCATCTTGTCATCATCAGCACCAAGGGCGCTGTAATAAGTAGCGTTGACCTGGTAGTAAATATTTTTCTGTCCGTGCAGATCTTTCACCATACCGCCGCGCGCTACAATAGTTCCGATCAGGCTCTGAATGCGCTCCTCCGGCAGCAGTCCTTTCAAATCCAGCAGCGGAATGCCATCATGGCAGCCCAGCATATTTACGGTGTGGATCTGATGATCGCGCAATTCATCAGCCCAAGCGGCCAGGTAACTGCCATCCTTATTTTCAATGGCATCCAACACCAGCCCCGGCAGGAAGAAATCATAGGTCATGTAGCCTTTATCTGCCACTGTCTGGTAAATTTTTTCGCTGTAAGATGCATGAATTTCCGGCAGCAGCTGCAAACCATATTCATCCGCCAGTACCTTTACTTTGTCCAGCAGCTCCCAAGTAGCCGGGTCGTTCAAAAAGTTTTTCTCTCCCGGTTCCTTGGGGGCATAGGCAAAGGCATCCAGCCGCACAATGGATGCTCCATATCCAGCCAATGTCTGCAGGGTATTGCGGTAGAACTCCCACACTATGGGGCTTTTTATGTTCAAGTCCATCTGCCCCAGGTATTCACGGTGTTCCTCCAGCCAATTGATCACAACAGATTTGCAGGCTGCATATTTACCAAAGTTGATTTCATCCGGCTTTTGGCCCGCATTCAATGCTGCAGTCAGCATTGAATGCAACCGCACAGCAGCTGAATACTGTAAGCCGGAAATCTGCATCAGTTGCTGCACCGTGGGGCGCAGATAATCCACCTGCTGGTAGAATGTATTCCAATACGGCTCCTCGGTGCCGTCCGGCATGCGTGCCATCAGGATGGGTAGACCCGGCTTGCGGAAGAACATTTTTTCCAGGTATTTTGCTTCCGGTTGGATATATCCTTGCTCCGTCATGGAGCCACACCCTTGCCAGAAATCATTCCAGTTAATAAAAAAGTCTCGGTAGACAGAGTTTTTTCCGTTTTTTAACAGGTCCTGGAACTGTGGCGAAAGCACCGAAGCATGGTTCAGGATAAAATCCAGTTTAAGCTTTAACCCCAGCGCCTTTAGCCCCTCCATATCCTGCGGACCAGCAAGTTCCCGGTTCAGGGTATAGTCAATAACTGAAAAACCACGGTCCAGATCGGTGTTGAACACGCTGGGCAAGATGTAGAACGAACCGAACACATTCTCAAATTCCGGCCGGGCCAGCAGTTGCACAATGTCATGCAGGGTGCCGCCCATACTGTCCGGGTAGGCATTCAGCATGGGGGAAATATCAAGTTTCATTTCCGGATTCCTCCAATCTGTTCAGCTCACAGCCAGCTTACAGTATTCCGACCAGCTCAACACTTTACCCTCGCGTGAAAGGATAATTTTTGCCTTGTGCGCCTGAGATTCCAGCAGCCGCTGCTCAATTTGCAGCACCATAGTAACAAACGGGCTGTCAGCTGCACCATCCCTCGCACGGCTGACCCGGTAGGTCATAGTTTCTTGCGGGGTGCTGTACAAAAACACCGGCAAGTCCACTCCGCAGTAAAAATCACTGTTGCCATGGGTCCATTCCACAATCAAGACTTTCACCTGGCTGAAATCCACTTTATCATACCACAGAGCGGCTTCATCGCGCCCCATGCGCTTGAGCCAGATGGCATCTATACCATTTTTAAACCGAGCCAGGGTCTGCCCCAGTTCGTCAAAGTCCTGTTCGCTGGGGGTTCCCAGATATCCAGCCAGTGCTTTGCGCCCCTCGGCCTGGTACACAGCCAGCCAAGGTACATCAGCGCACAAAGTGGGATCTGCATCCCGCTGTTCGATTTGCCAGGTGTGCAGTTGCTGCCACACATCCGGGTTCAGCAGTGCCCCACTTGTCAGGCCGTGCATGCCTCCCTGACGGAAAATCCGCAGCCGCTCGGCATCGTTCAGCGCCGGATAGCGGCGGGGATAGTTATCCCCACTGAGTACATAACTGCCGATACCGATCTGCTTAAAATAATAGCCCAGCAATGCCGCCGCACCTGTTTTACCGGAACCAGACCCACCGCACACGGTAATCACTGCACGGCCATAGGGGTTGCGAGCACAGATCTCTGCCAGCTGCGGCAGCAGCAGCGGGAAAATTGCATCCGCCTTGGTGCGGTGTGCTTCACTGATATGCACTGCATCGCCGGGCATATCACCCTGAGGCATATCTGCTGCCTTTTGGGGCAGCGTTGGGGGGTTCCAGTCCTTTTGCGCAGCCTGCAACAAGCTGCACACCTGTTTGCTTTGTTCTGTCATGGTCGTTTTTTCCTTTTATGTCTGCGGCAAAAATTCTGCGCGGGCGGCGGTTTCTTCTGGCCGCATGGCGTCAAAGCCGCCCACAGTGTTTTCGTGGGTAATGGCTACACCTGTACGGTCAAACGTAAAATGTACCGTCACTTCAAAACAGGTTTCCACCCAGCGCGCTGCCACGGCGAACGTATTTTTCTGCTCCCACCAACCGGCTAGTTCTACCCGGCTGGTGGGGCTGCTCTGCAGTGGCAGAATGTTCTGGCGGCGGGTGCCATCAGTACCAATGATCAGCTGCTTTTGGGTCCCGCCCTGTGTAAAATGCAGCACCGCATGGTCATCCGCAAAAGTAAATTCTGCGGTTTCGATCGCCTGTTCTCCGGCCGCACCGCTCAGGCGGCTCATGCCCTCACTCCAAAGGCGCAGACGCCCCTTGGTTACAGCAAACATCTTGCCATTTATGGCACTACGCAATGGGCTAAACGGGGCAAATACCGGTGCCGCGATTGCCAAATGACGCATCCGCGTTGCCAAGCGGGCCGCTTGCTCGGGGTTTTCTTCCACATGCTGCACTGCTTTTACGCGGTCCAGGTAGGCCCACAATGTATCCAGTGTTTTTTGTGCCCAGTGGGCGCCGGTAGCGGTCTCATTCAAAGATATCTGCATATCCAAGTCGGGAATCACCACACTGAACTGCCCCATGGCACCGTCTGCACGGTAAACACCTTTAGGCTGGCACAGCCATATCTGGAACCCGTACCCCAAAAAGTTATCGCTCGCTTCAGGGTTGCCGATAGCCTCCGTGGCCGATTCATTTTGTAAGCTGACTGCTTTATGCGCGTAATCCTCCGAAAGAATGCGTTCTCCGTTCCACATACCGTCATCGGCATACAGCTTCATCAGGCGCAGGTTATCCTCAGTAGTAGCAAACAGGCCACCGCCGCCCACTTCCATGCCATCCGGCATCGTCATCCAGCGCAGGTTAGCGGCATCAATGCCAATTTTATCAAACAGGCGCGGGGTCAGATAATCCTGCAGACCCAGCCCTGTCACTTTGCGAACCATAGCCCCCAGCAGCGTAGAACCCATGGAGTTATACATGTAAGTCGTGCCCGGTTCATGCAGCACAGGCGTTGCCAAAAAGCTGCGGATCCAGTGTTCATCCGCCGGGGACATGGTATCCATACCGCAGCCCATGCAGAGCACATCCCGTACCGTCATTTTTTTCAGGTTCTCGCTGGGTTTTTCTGGCGCTTCATCTGGGAAAATATCAATCACTTTATCATCAAGGTGCAACAGCCCTTCGGTGCAGGCAATGCCAACCGCTGTGGCCGCATAGGTCTTGCTTAAGGATTGCAGCCCGTGCCGCACACCGGGGCCATAAGGGGCCCACCACCCTTCGGCACATACTTTACCATGCCGCATGATCATCAGGCCGTGCATCTCAGTAAAGCCGCTTTCCAGCTCGTCCAGCAGCCATTCAATATCTTCGCTGCGTAGCCCCACTGCTTCGGGGGTGGTGCGCTCAAACTCTCTGCGTTTCATCGTCAACCTCCTGTTTTTCAGCGTTCAACATCCAGGGCACTGCCTTTTTGATTTCCTGGTCCCAGAACTGCCAGCTATGTGCGCCCGGCCCCTGGAACCAGGTCACATCCGCACCAAGTCCTTCCAGTTCCTTGCGCATAACAGTGTTATTGGGGAAAAGCGAATCCTCCGTTCCACAGGCAAGGTACAGCCGGGGCAATGTGCCCGTCTGTTTGGCCTTTTGGGCCCAATATAGCGGGTCTCGCGGACCGCCTGCCAAGGCATCCAGGTCACCGAACACACGGCGGTAATAGCCATAGTTGCCCACCCCGCTGGGGATCACAGCACCCGGCTTCATTCCTGCAATGTCCTGAATGATAAAAGCGGAGGAAAAACACGCCGCAGCGCTGAACGTTTCACTGAACTTGCAGGCGTTCAGCAAGGTACCGAACCCTCCCATCGAAAGCCCAGCCATCCAGGTGTGCTCCCTATCCCGGCACAGCGGGAACGCGGCACGGGTCAGCTCCACCAGTTCCTGACCAACAAAGGTGCTGTATAAAAATCCAGCTTCGGTATCATCCTCATAAAAGCTGTTTTCCCCACTGGGCATTACCACGGCAATGCCGTACTGGCGGGAAAGCTCGGCAATACAGCTGCCGTGCAGCCAGTCCGCGCTGCGGCCTGTATAGCCGTGCAGCAGGTACAACGTGGGGAACGGTCCCTCCTGCGGCTGGGGTTCCACCAGATCCTCAATCGGCAGGCAGATGTCCACATCCACCAGCCGCATCAAACATTTGGAAAAAAACTCCGCATGGAAAATCGCCATTCCAGTCCAGCCCCCTTTTACAGATAAACAAACGGTTCTTTTGCATCAATAAAGATTACCGGGCAGCAGTGATCAATCAGATCCGGCAGCCAGGTTGCCATATATTCCATTCCGGCTTCCTCGCTGCGCTCATGGCCAAGTTTGATCATGGCCTTGTTCTGCCCCAGCTGCATGGCATCCCGGATGTACGCACAGGTGGTCCATTCTGTCACATCCCCACACAGCATCACATCGGCGTGGGTTTGCTCCATGGCCTGCATCGGCATCTCTTCCACGCCAAGGCCCAGGCTGCCGCCGCCCACCAAAATCAACACTTTGTTTACCGGCATTTCCGGATCACCTATGGTTTGCAGGGTGGTCATATCCAGCTTGCGCTTTAAGTCTGCGGCCAGGTCTACCAGCGTGGTTTGGGGGATTTCGTACAGCCAAGGGGCTTTCTGGCCGGGCACCAGGTATTGGTTCCAGCCCAGCTTGTCCGCTACGCCCCAATAAATGCGGTCCCCTGCCGCGGCGTGCATATGGTCATGGTAACGCCAGATCGTCATACCCGTCTCATCAATCAGGCAGCGTTTGGCAAGGTAGGTCGAATCTTCCGCACACCAGTCCGGTACATCGCGGCCGGTGAACCAGGTGGGTTCGTGCGTAATGATAAAGTTCACACCTTTGGCAGCAGCTTCGCGGATCACCTCTACCGTTGCCATAAATGTAACGGCAATTCCCTTAACTTCCTGCTGGGGGTCGCCGGTCATCAGCTGGTCGCATGTTGGGGCAATACGAGTTTCGCCGGTGGAATCCGTCAGGACACGATCAATTACTTCCTGAATTTTCATGATTTTGTCTCCTTTAGCCTTTGACTGCGCCCATAATAACGCCCTTGGTCAGGTACTTTTGCAGGAACGGGTAGATGACCACAATGGGCAGTACACCTACAACAGCCAGCGCCATACGGATACCGGTGCTGGGCAGGGAAGCCATGCCGCTGCCCACCATCGCCGCAGCGTTGCCACTGGAAAGGAACTGGATGTTGTTCATCATGCGCACCAAAAAGTTCTGAATACCGTAATATACCGGGTCATCCACATAGTAAAGGGCATTGATCCAGTCATTCCAGTAAGCCAGGCCGGTGAACAGGCCAACCGTCACATTGACCGGTACGCTCAGCGGTACCATGATTTTCCAGAAGGTTTTCAGCTCACTGGCTCCGTCGATCTCGGCAGCTTCGACCAGCTCAAAGGGGATGCTGTTTTTGTAGTAGTTGCGTACCAGCATGATGTTCATGGCGTTCATCAGCAGGTTGGGCAGCAGCAGGGCAAAGTAGGTGTTCTTGATGTGAAAAATCTGGGTCCACATAATGTAGCTGGAAACAATACCGCCATTGAACAGCATGGTAAAGAACACAAAGAACGAAAGCTGATTGCTGTACTTGAAATCCTTGCGGGACATGGGATAAGCCAGCATGGTGGTAAATAACAGACTAACCACGGTACCCACCGCCGTAATGCCCAGGGAGGTCAAATAGGAGCGGCCAATCTGTTTGCGCTGGTTCCACATGTACAGGTAACTGTCCATGCTGAACTTTTGGGGCCAGAAGCTGTAGCCATAGGTAATCAACGTGGTTTCATCCGTCAGGGAGCTTGCCAGAATCAGCACAAAGGGGGCCAGCGTTGCCACGCAGATCACAAGCAGCAGCACAAGCGATACCCATTTGAAAATGCGTTCGCCGCGGGTATAAAGTTTGCTTCCCATTTGTTTGTCCTCCTATCAGAACAGTGCACTGTCGCTGTCTGCTTTTTTGACCAACCAGTTTGCGGTTACAACGGTCACAAAGCCGACAATGGACTGAATCAGGCTGGCTGCGGCCGACATGCCCACATCGCCGTTTTTAATCAATGCGCGGTACACATAGGTATCTACGGTCTGGGTCACATTGTACAGTGCACCAGAATCCATAGGCACCTGATAGAACAGGCCAAAGTCCGAAGCAAAAATGCGGCCTACGCTCAGCAGCGTCATCAGGATAATCGTGGATTTGAGCTGCGGCAACGTAACACGCACAATCTGCTTCCACTTGCCCGCACCGTCAATACGGGCTGCTTCATACAAACTGGGGTCAATACCGGCAATGCTGCCAATGTACACAATAGAAGCGTAACCGGCGTTTTTCCAGGCGTTGACGATAACCAGAATCATCGGCCAATATTTAGGTTCCGAGTACCAGTTGACAGTGGGCAGGTGCAGCAGTTCCAGGGTATTGTTCAGCAAACCGCTTTCCGGGTTCAAGAAAGCGTAAACCAGGTAAGAAACAATAACCATGGAAACCAGGTTGGGCAAGAGCAGGCTACCCTGAAAAAACTTGGAGATTGTCAGCTTATTCAGCTCATTCATCATGATAGCCAGCGTAATGGCAAGCACCGTGGTGGTAATAATGAACACAACGTTGTATGCCAAAGTATTGCGGATCATTGTGAATGCGGCATCCGAACGGAACAAAAACTCAAAGTTCTTAAAACCGCACCAGTTGCTCTTGAACGGGCCTTTGATATAGCTGTAATCCTTGAACGCAAGAAAAATGCCGATCATGGGCAGATAGTTATTGATGAGCAGATACAAAATGCCGGGCAGTGCGATCAGCAACAACGGCTTTGTGTTCTGGCGCAGCGCGCGCTTTTTCTTTGCTGCTGTTGGTTTTACAGCCTGTGTCGCCATGGGGACCATCCTTTCCGGTAAAACATAGTGTGGATTGTCTGATAAAATTGGGCCCTGCTTGCGCAGGGCCCGCATAAGGTTTTGTTTACTTCTGGGCGGCGATCCATGCATCAAGCTGTTCCTGCTTTGCCTGGATTACGGTGTTGATACCGGCTGCATCCAGTGCATTCAGGAATTCCGGCATGGTGGTTTCGGGATCGACCGTACCACAGATCAGGCCCGGAACATACTGGTTGTAAACATTGGCAATGGCGCTCATCTCAGTGGTAACGCCGGAAGCGTCAAACATAAAGCCAAAGAACGGGCTGCGCTCAGATTCCTTGTTGTGCTTCAGCTTCAGCTGGATATCGGCAATATCTGTGCCAACCGGCTGGTACTGCAAACTCTCGGAGCCGATAACGCCGGTGCAGAGTGCTGCGGTGTAACCAACGGTAGTAGCATCCTTTCCATCGGGGTATGCCCAGTGGTCAGCGTCAGGCTTTACATAGTCAACGCCCTCTTCGCCATACAGGAAGGTATTGATGAGGTATTCATCCGTCCACAGGCGGTTAATCATCTTCATGGCTGCTTCAGGCACCTTGCTGGTGCTGGCAATGCCAAAGTCAACGTAAACGGAAGCGGAATCAAAGTAGAAATTGTACAGAATTTTGCTCTTCAGGTTGTGACCGGAGGACAGGCTCAGCACTGCACCGGCAGAATCGCCGCCGTAAGCGTCAATGGTGGAGAAGCAGCGGCCCGCGCTGAAGAGCTCAGGAGCGGTGCTGGTAGTAGTTGCGGCATCTGCCTGCAGGTAACCCTTCTGGTTCCATTCCCGCATCAGTTTGCACTTTTCCATAAAGGCATCGGATGCATACAGGTTGGTCACGGTGGAATCACCGTTCATGCTAACACCAGCGTAATAGTCGGTGTCATTCAGGCAGTCAATTTTTTCTTCGGAGCGCAGGATGGGACGGATCAGGCTGGTGTCGCCCTGATTATTGGGTGCATAGCAGACGATGTTGGGGTCATATGCGTGGACCTGTTCAAATACTGCTTCCAGATCTTCAATACTGTTCACCGTGCTCATATCCACACCGGCGGCCTGGGCAATGTCATCATCCCAGATCAGGTTGCCGTTCAGGGCCATGCCCTTGTTAGCAGGCACCGCGTAAATCGTGCCGTTAATGGTGGTAGCGGTGTACGGGTTTTCGTCAAAATCCTCTTTCAGCTTGGCGGTCACTTCCTGACCGTATTTTTCCAGCAGGTCGTTCATCGGAGCCAGCATGTCGGAAGCCACGTCGTTTGCCAGCGCGCGCTCAAAGAATGCATCGATCTTATCGCCGCTCTGCATGGCCAGCTGAACTTTCTGGGTGTACTCTGCCGGTCCAAACAGCTTGATGTCAATGGCGATGTTATCGTCCGGGTAGGTCTTTGCCAGGTAATCATTCATCAGGTTCTCAATGCGGGTCACTTCACTGTCTTCCGGGATGTTATTGAAAGACATGCAGTAGACCGTAACGGTGGTCGGCTCTGACGAAGCAGAACTGCCGCCAGCAGCTGCGCTGCCGGAACCGCTTGAACCACAGGCTGCCAGGCTCATTGCCAGCATGCCTGCCGTGACCAGAGAGATCAGCTTTTTCATGGTGTTTTTCTCCTTTTATTCTGTATTTTTTCCTTCTCTTGGGGTCGGCATCCTTTTGTCTGCGCCTTCCCGCTTCGTTGTCTTTATTATATCAGCCACATCCCATGCCGTCTTTTGAAAATCCAAACAGGATTTTCAAAAATCCTCACACCTTCCCCCACCCCTTGCACCCGCCCGCATAAGATGCTATGCTAACCATAGAACAGCAATTTTAGAATTAGAAATCAGGAGTGAGCAATGAGAATTGGTGATCCGTCGCTTGTGCCAAGGTTCTCTCGTAGGGGTAAGGCCGTGTTGCACTTAACAAGCCATCTCCCCTTATAAATCACCCTTTAGGGAACAGTCTTTTTCGGCTCGTGGCAAAACCTCCTCTACTCTTCAATTCCTAATTTCTCATTTCTAATTTCTAATTTCTAATTAACTCCTAACTTTCTTCCGGGGTGCCTTATGTCTTCACATCACAATTCCCTCCGCTGGCGCAGCGGGGTCAATTTGGTAGTTATTGCAGCGGCACTGGTAGCCATTACGGTCATCACCAACGCTTACAGCTTTAATTTAATGCTGCGCAATTTTCGGCAGAGCCTTTCCAGCACAGCGCTGATCTATACGGAACAGATCAGCGGCAAGGTGGACAAAATCAACTCTGGCTCGCTGGAATTGGTCTCGCTGGCCGCCAGCTCCCAGAATTACTATACCAGCAGCCCGCTGGGCCGCTACCTGACCCAGCAGGATATCCTGACCCGCCTGCAGGACCGCATTCGCTATGTAGAATCCAGTGATCTCTATTTCTTTTACCGCACGGACAGTGACGAATTGCTGACCGCGCTGAGCAACCGCCCATCCACCGGCAGCAGCTATTTCTGGAATCAATACCTGATGCTGCCACCTACCCAGCCCGCTAATACCTGGTTTTCTGTTACCTGCAACGGCGAAACCTGGCTGATGTGCTATTATAATGTATCCCAGGTCCGGGTCGGCGCAGCCGTGCGTGCCAAAACGTTGCTGCAAAGCCTGTATGCCGATACCGGCCTTGTGCAGGACAGTGGCTTTGCCCTGGCCGGGCTGGATGGCACCATCGTTTATTCCAGCCAGCCGGACCTTATGGCCTGCGGCACCAACCTGGCCGGTCACATTCCTGCCAGCCTGATTGTGGAAAGCCACACAGTTCCTGAAGTCGGCACTTTGCTGCTGTTTCGTCCGTCCTCGGATCTTCTGCACCAGCTCAGCGGATCGTTCGGGTGGCTGTTGCTGCTCAATTTGCTTGCTCTTGCCCTTATCACCACCATGCTGCTCAACACCAACCGCCACATTACCGTCCCCATCCAGCAGCTGACCGAGGGTGTGCGCGAGGTGGAACGCGGCAACTGGGATTACCAGCTGGAAACTTCCTCTCAAATTGAGGATTTCCAGCAGCTCTTCCGCGGTTTCAACCACATGATTCTGGAAGTACATGACTTAAAAATCTCCGCCTATGAAGCCGAGCTGGAACGCCACCGCAATGAGCTGCGCTACCTGCAACTACAGATTCGCCCGCATTTTTATCTCAACGCCATTACCACCATTTCCAGCCTGATCTACCAGGACCGCAAACAGGACGCCCGCTCCTTCATCGACTTTTTGAGCGATTATCTGCGCTACCTGTTCAGTGGCAGCGATACCCAGGTTACCCTGCAGCAGGAAACCAAGCACTGCAAATCCTTTATCCAGTTACAGCAGATCAAATACCCCGATACGATTTTTTATATGTTTGAGCTTGCCTCCGGCACCGAGAATATCCGCATCCCCAAATTTTTGCTGCAAACCGTGGTGGAAAATATCTTCAAGCACGGGTTCAGCCCGGAGCAGTTCCTGAGCATCTTTTTGGAATCAGCACTGGAAGAACAAAACGGCGTGCGCGGCCTGCGCATGACGGTGGAGGATAACGGCTGCGGATTTTCCCCAGAAATGCTGGCCAGCTTCCCTGTGAAAGAAGACAACGGCCATGTGGGGTTAAGCAACCTCTACCACACCTTGCAGCTGATTTATGGCCCCGCCGCCAGCCTGCACATCAGCAACGCCGAACCGAATGGTGCTCGCGTTACCATCTTTTTGCCAGAGGAGGAAAACCATGCACATCCTAGTCGTGGATGATGACATCCCCACTGTTGAGGTCATCCGCACTTCCCTGCACTGGGATCTGCTGGGCATTGACCGTGTAGAAACCGCTTATGATTATACCGAAGCCCAAAATAAGATCTGCGCCAGCCAGCCGGATATCATCCTGTGTGATATCGAGATGCCCCGCGGCAGTGGTCTGGACCTGCTGCGCTGGCTGCGGGAAGAAAAACGTGACTGCGAGTTTGTGTTCCTGACCTGCCATGCCAATTTTGACTATGCCAAAACCGCGCTGCAATACGGTGCTGCCGATTACATCACTAAGCCATTCAACATTGCCCAAACTGAAGCAACGTTAAGTAAAGTTGCTTCCCAGGTGCGCTACCACCAGGAGCTTTTGCAAAAAAGCCGTGCCGGCCAGCAGTGGGAGGAAGCCCACAGCCTGGCCCAGGCATCCTTCCTGCACGGATTGTTCATGGATGGAACCCTGATGACCGAAATTGAACTAAACAAGCGCTTCCAGGACCTGGGCCTTGCGGTGGATGCCCTCCAGCCCATCCACATGGTACTGGTCACCGCTCCTCAACCTGCTGACGATACCAGCTGGAAACCGGAACTGTTCGGCTATGCGTTCCGTAACCTCGCCACGGAACTTCTGTGTGAGAATGCCCCCGCCCATGTATTCCACTTTCTGCGGCAGGATATGCACTTCTGCCTGGCCTGGCTGGACGGCAGCCTGACGCCGGATATTGTAGCCCAGCGCTGCCGCAGCCTGATCGAGCTTGGCGGCAGCTGCCTGCGGTGCGAAGTAACCTGCTATGTGACCCACAGCGTTTCCTGGCACACCGCAGCCGCCCAGCGCGAAGCCATGGAGCAGCGCGACCGCCAGAACATTACCCGCCGCGGCGAATTGATTTTGGAAACTGACCAGCTCGGTCCCCACAACGCAGCGCAGTATTCTTTGGATGTTGCCAAACTGGAACAGCTGTTCGCTCAGGGCAGCGTACCCGCCATTACCAACCTGATTCGTAAGGATCTTTCCACCCTTGCAGAGGAGAAAATGCTTTCTCCCGCGCTGATGCAGCAGATTCACCAGGATTTCCAACAGGTTTTGTACAGCGTGCTCAGCGCCAACGAGATACAAGCACATGAACTGTTCCGCGATGATGCCTGTGTACGGTTAAACCAAACCGCAGAAAGCTCCATTATGAACATGATCAAATGGGTCAGCGTTGCCGCCGACCGTGCAGTGCGTACCATCCGGGAAACACACCAGGTCAACAGCATTGCGGGCAAGATCCGCCAATACTGCCAGGAACACTTTACTGAAAAGATTTCCAACCGCGAAATTGCTGATGCCGTTTACCTGACGCCGGATTACGCCAACCGCGTATTCAAAGACGCTTATGGTTTGTCTATCAAGGACTACTTGACCGACCTGCGAATGCAGAAAGCTCAGCTGCTGCTGCGTGATGAAGCTAACACCATCAGCGAAGTAGCTGCCCAGGTGGGCTTTGATAATTTTTCGTACTTTTCCACCCAGTTCAAAAAATATACCGGTCTGACCCCCAATGAGTGGAAGCGCCAAAACGGGTAAATTATCGAAACATTCGCTCTATAAAGCAATAAAATAGCAAGCGCATCATCGCTGGTTTTCCTCTTCTCAGGGGATCCATGTGCAACATAAAGCGCTTGCTATTTTCATTCTACTTTTTTTCCGTTAACTCTTTCAACAATGCCCGGCACCCAATGTTGACATCCTGCCAGGTGGCTTCAAAATCACCGGTATACCACGGGTCAGCCACATCGCCGCTTTGCCCGGCGTGCGCCAGCAGCAGCGAGCACTTTCCTTCCGGGTCGCCGCCGCAAATGCGGGCCATGTTGCTCAGGTTCATCCGGTCCATTCCAATCAGGTAACCAAACTCCTCATAATCCTTGCGGGTCATCTGCCGGGCCGCATGTCCATCGCAGCGGATGCCATGCTCCGCCAGTTTGCGTCGGACCGGTGGATACACCGGGTTGCCCAGTTCTTCCCGGCTGGTTGCTGCGGAAGCAATCACGAACTCATCTTCCCGCCCCGACTGTCGCACCAAGTCTTTCATCACATACTCTGCCATCGGGCTACGGCAGATATTGCCGTGGCAAATAAATAATACTTTAATCATCTTTTTATATCTCCATTTAAGTCTTGTATTTCTTCTCAAACGCTTGATATTTCAGGGTTT
>QWCV01000979.1_pt1 | contig 30770 bp, 29 predicted proteins | sample 1972621 | NCBI WGS metagenome assembly QWCV01 (sample SAMN09866699, study PRJNA288562) | Human gut metagenome isolate pre2_stool, whole genome shotgun sequencing... | isolation source: gut | host: Homo sapiens | place: USA: California | reverse complement strand
GGGGCAGCGATTTCCACGGGGAGGCCGTCCGACCTGATACCTTCCTTACCCCCATTCCCCTCAACCTCAACTGGCTGGGAACCTTCCAAAATGCCCAGCCACATCGGAACAGGCTCTATCAAAGCCAAATTCCGCACTTCCGATAGGTTTTTGTCGTTTTTCCCCTTAATTTTTTGTTTATCCGTCCGATATAAACATCAGAAAACGATTACATACAATCGTTGACTGTGTGTTTGACAGAGAGGAACTTCCCGGCAAAGCGGCAGACGCTGCCGCCGGTTTGAGATAAACATACAAATACTTGGTATCACGCCCATAACGCGGCATTTTGCAATGATACCGAATGGGGGAATCGATGTTGTTTGGGAAACTGAAACTGACTTCTAAGCTGGCGGTCATCATCGGGGCCGTCCTGGCCGTCATCTTTGCACTTCTGATCGGAGTGACGATCTCCACTACCAGCACCAGCATACAGAAGGGCATTGCAGGCGAGCTGTCCGCCCTGGCGAGGACAACCGGCACAGAGATCCAGGACAGCTTTGGGGTTGTGGATGATACGGCCCGGGGTATCCAGGAATACATCGGCCGCATTTACGCCAAACCAAATGGCGCTCCCGGGGACGCCGCTGCCATGCAGCAGAGCACCCTTTATCCGGGCCTGTCCCTGACCTCCAACGCATACGATATGGAGCAGTTTATTGTGGAGACGGTCCGGAACGCGGTCAAAAACAACCCCGAGCTGGAGGGCATCGGCGTCATGTTTGAGCCCAATCAGTTCCAGAGCAACCTCCGGCACTATGGGTTTTATATCGACATGTCCTCGGCCGATGCCGAGGTTGATGCCTATGCCTCCTACGAGGAATATGCCAAAGAGGACTCCTACCGGGTCCCCGCCCAGGAAAACCGGATTTACATTTCCGCCCCCTATCGGGATGGAGATCTGCTGCTTATCGCCTACGGCACTCCAATTGTTTACAACGGTTCTGTGATTGGTGTGGTCATCTCCGTCATCGACCTCAGTTCCTTCTCTTCCCTCCAGATTTCCGACAACAATTACACCTCCATGTGGTCTACCCTTTACAGCGGTGATGGAACCATCATATGGGACAGCGAAACATTGGACGATGTGGGACACAACATGGTGGAGTTTACACCCCAGGCCGACGAGCTGGAGGCCATTCAGGCCGCCATGGCCCAGGGGGATGCGTTCAATATGCGCAAGACCCGCGAGGACGGCGACCAGGTCTCCTGCTTCTACAGCCCCTTGCAGGTGGGCGGTGAAACCTGGTGGTCCATGACCGGTGTGTATACCTCGGACGCCCTGTCCTCCGTCACCCGGACCACACGCCTGCTGCTTATTTTGTCGGTGGCATCGCTGCTGGTGCTTCTTCTGGTTGTGACCGCCGTCCTCCGGAAAATGCTGGTTCCTATCCGTGCTGTGGTGTCCGCTGCTGACGAGATCGCCTCCGGTAACCTGGACGTACACCTGGACATCCGCTCTCAGGATGAAATCGGGCAGCTCGCCCAGTCCTTCCAGGCTATGACGGAAAACCTGCGGGCGATCATTCAGGATATCAGTTATCTGCTGAATGAGATGAGTGACGGAAACTTCCGTATCCGCTCGAAGGATCGTGAGCGCTATATTGGGGACTACAACCAAATTCTGCTTTCCATTCGCCGCATCAACTATACCCTCAGCGACACCCTCAGCCAGATCAACAATGCGGCGGATCACGTCTCCTCCGGGTCGGAACAGGTTGCCAGCGGAGCACAGGCGCTTGCCCAGGGGGCCACTGAACAGGCCTCTGCGGTTGAGGAGCTGGCTGCCACTACCTCGGATATTCTGAACCATGTTCAAAAGAGCGCGGAGCACGCCCGTGATGCCAGTGATAAGGCCGCCATGGTCAGCCAGGAGATTGCAGAGAGCAATCAGAAAATGCAGGAAACGCTGTCCGCCATGCAGGACATTCAAAGCAGCTCCAACGAGATTGGAAAGATCATCAAGACCATTGAGGATATTGCGTTCCAGACGAATATTCTCGCATTGAACGCAGCAGTGGAGGCCGCGCGAGCCGGGGCCGCCGGAAAGGGATTTGCTGTTGTGGCTGAGGAGGTGCGCAGCCTTGCGCAGAAGTCCTCCGACGCCTCAAAGAATACCGCCGCCCTGATTCAGCGTTCCCTGTCCGCCATTCAGAGGGGTACCTCCAGTATGAATGAGACCGCCTCCTATCTGGAAAATGTGGTGGGCCGTGCCCAGGACATCACGGCTACGATCCACCAGATTTCTGACGCCTCTGAACAGCAGGCGGACGCCCTTGAGCAGATCAACGTGGGCGTGGAGCAAATCTCCAGCGTTGTGCAGACCAACTCCGCCTCTGCGGAAGAGAGCGCCGCTGCCAGTCAGGAGCTTTCCGACCAGTCTCAGATTCTTAAATCACTGACCTCCCATTTCCAGCTTCGAGATTCCTTGGAGACCGACTCTTCGCCAGCCCCAGAGTCAAAATAACGCCAGCCCCAAGGAGGGCGGGCCCATTTGGGCCCGCCCTCCTTATTACACCCATACCTGCAAACTGAGAAAAAGATTTCCTGTATTCCTCCAATTTGTTCTTATCTTTTTTTTATCTGTGACGATAGAACTAATAGATTTTCCAGTCTTTGTTTCATTCGTTCCCGTTCAGCTATCTTGAGGAGGCCATCTCATGTTCTCTGAATATTCCATCCACCGGGTATCTGTTCCAGGGGCAGGCCGTTCCCCCCAGGCCGGTGCAGCCCACAGCACCTCCCGCCCCCAAGCAGAGCGCCAGGTCTACGACCAGTTCCAGCTCAGTATACAGCCAAGCGGGGAGGAAACGCGCATGAAAGAGCTTGTCGGGCGTATTTCACAGGAAATCCGAATCCGGCCTACCTGCCGAGAAATTGAGTCCCTGCAAGCCCAGATCCGGGAGGGGCGTTACCAGCCCGACCCCCAGGAAATTGCAGCCCGCATGCTGCTCCAGAAGGGGGCGGACTGAGGTGGAATACAGCGATTACCTGGCGCTGCTTTCTGAGTTGTGTCAGCTCTTTGACCAGATCAGCCATGTGGAGCAGCAAAAGATTGACGCGGTGCAGGGGCACGCTCTGGACGAGTTGAACGAAGCCATGAAGCGGGAGCAGGCCCTCACGCTTGCCCTGCGGGGCTGCGAGCAGAAACGGGAGACCCTTTTGACCGGACTCGGCCTGACCGGCATTTCCCTGCGTGACATGCCCTCCCACTGCCCGCCGGAATACCGGGCGGAGACCAGCCGCATGGTGGAGCAGGTACTGAAGGGCTACGCCGTCCTCCAGGCCGCACAGGGCTCCGCCCGTACTTTGACCGAGCTGGAGCTCCGCCGGGTGGATGGAGAATTGGCCCGGCGGGGGGTGGAGCCGGATGCAGAATCTCACTACCAGGCATCCCCGGCCCGGCCCACCAGTATGAAAACGGACTTCAGAGCATAGGAGGTAACAGCATGAGCAGTACATTCGGCTCTCTTACCACAGTAAAGCTGGGGATCTACGCCGCCCAGAAGGGCTTGGACGTGACCGGCAACAACATCACCAACATCAATACCAACGGCTACACCCGCCAGCGCCTGGACCAGGTCAGTCTGATCTCCGGCGGTTCAGACCGCTACCACTCCCAGTACAACGTGCGGGTGGGGCAGGGCGTACTGGTAAACGGCGTCTCCCAGCTCCGGGACCCGGGACTGGACATCTCCTACCGGAAGTCCCAGGCCGATGTGGGCTCGGCGGATTCATGGCTCGCCGGCCTGGAGAAGCTGGCCGGTATCCTGGATGAGGTCGGCAAGGGCGACGGCGAGCAGGATGACGGCCTGATCCTCAACCAACTCAACGACCTGCGCGACCTGATTAACAAGGCCAACACCAACGGCATTGAGGGCTATGACTCTCTGATCCGCCAGTCCGCCGACACCCTGTGCGACCTGTTCAACAGCGCCGCCAAGGCTCTGGCCGAGCTGAAAACCACCTTTGAGGGCTACCTCAAGCAGGATGTGGATGAGATCAACAGCATCCTCTCCCAGATTCAGGAGCTGAACGTGGCCATCCGCAATTCCGATATCCGTGGGGACGAGGGCCTGGAGCTGCGGGACCAGCGCAACCTGCTGCTGGATACCCTGAGTCAGCACATGAAAATTGACGTCACCTATTCCATGGAGGATGTGGGCGGCGGCCTCATGGTGGAGAAGCTCACGGTCAAGCTGGCCACCGGAGGCAAAAACACGCTCATTGACGGCGAATTTGCAACCAAGGTTTCCACCGGGGACGAGGCAAATGGATATGAGGTAAAGCTGGGTGCTCTTCGTGATATGGACAATAAGAAGCAGAATCCCCAGGATATCGATCCCGTTACGCTAGGGGATACCGACCTGTATGGTTCCCTCCAGTCCCTGCGGGAAATGCTGACAGAGAAGGGCGAATACTCCACCCAAGCCGAGATCAACAACGATAAGGACGCCACCGTTAAGCGGGGTATCCCCTACTACCAGATGGCTCTGGACAGCCTGGCAAATGAGTTTGCCGAGCAGATGAACGCGCTGAACCAGGCCCAGGGCGTCACTGGGGCCGGGGATCTCTTTATGAACCGGGATAATCCAGGTGATAAGATCACCGCCGGTAACATTGCCATCTCAAAGGACTGGGCGGAGGGCAAGGTGCACATGCTCTCCTCCACCGACCCCAACGCCCCCTCCGACGACCGCTCCAACCTGGCCAGATTCCTCGAGGTATTCTCCAAAGAGCACCGGATTGATCCGAGTGATATTCGCCAGGGTGCCGTGGGCTCCTCCGTTTCCATGTCGTTCGAGGATTGGCTGCTCCGCACCCAGTCCACCCTGGCAGAGGATCAGATGGGTACTACTGCCAAGCTGAACAACTATCTCACCGTAAATAACACCGTCTACACCGACCGGGACAGCGTATCCGGTGTGGATCTGAATGACGAGGCCACGAATCTGATGGTCTATCAGAAGGCGTATACCGCCGCCTGCCGGCTGATGACAGTATTGGAAGAGGCTCTGGATTCCCTGATCAACGGCATGGTTGTCTAAGGTCTGGAACGGGAACAATAAGAGGTATTGATTATGATTCGTATTACAACTAACAGCTCCCTGCGGATGTACCGCTCCAATCTCATGAAGTCCACCAACTCCCTGAACTCCGCCATGACCAAGCTGATGACCCAGCGGCAGTTCAGCTCCTATGCGTCGAATCCCGCCGCGGCCACCCGGGCCTTCAAAATTCACAGTTCCCTCAACGCCACCAATGCGCAGTATTCCAACAACGACACCGTCCTGCATAAGTACGAGACGGCGTGGAGCACTCTGGAGAGCGTGCTGGACGGTTATGACGGTCTGGTACAGGACACCGGCCGCGTCCCCGCCCTCAGCGGCCTGAATGATACCAACCTCAGCACCCTGAATACCCAGGGGCAGATCATACGAGAGGGCGCCGAGGCCATTATTCAGGCCATGAACGGCAAATACGGCAATAATTTTGTGTTCGCCGGGGCGGACTCCCTGAACGCCCCCTTTGCTATCAACGATAAGGGCTTTGTCACCTACCGCGGCGTCGAGATCGACAATCCGGATACCCTGGATGATATTTACTTGGACGATAAGGGACAGCCAATTAAGGACGCAAACGGTAAGGACATGACCAACAAAGAAGTCTTGGATATGTGGAATGAGGAACACCAGTACGTGGATATCGGACTGGGCTTTAAGCTGGACGGGAACGGCGAGGTGATCCCCTCCACAGCCTTTGACTCCGCCATCTCCGGTATCGGTATCATGGGCTACGGCGTGGACGCGGACGGCGATCCCAAGAACCTTGCCTCTATCATGCTCCGGCTGGCCGATATTTTTGAGGGCTATGACCATGAGACTCAGACATGGAATGTTGGAAGCCGCTCCGAAGCGGAGGAGTTGCTCAAGAAGCTGGATGCCTCCCGCGAAGCCATGGGGGAGAAGTGGACCACCCTGGATACTGAGGCCAATTTCCTGGACAAAAACGGAACCCAGTTGGAAAACACCTACGATGCCCTCAATGTGGAGCGCAGCAACCTGGAGGACATCGACCCGGCGGACGCCATTCTGGAGCTTGTATGGGCCCAAACCTGTTACAATGCCGCCCTTCAAGTGGGCACCAATGTGATTCCTCAGTCCCTGATGGACTATATGAAGTGATTTCTATCCTTTGTACGGAAAGGAGCACGTCCCAATGCGTCCCTTGATTGAAATTCAGACTATCCCAATTGAAATCCAGATGAAAACGACCAATGCCCATCTGGAGTATGCCCGGGGCACCGCCCAGATGGAGGTCTCCCGCGACCGACGCGGGCTCCAGATCCGCAGCCAGCCCATTCGGGTCAACATTGATACCTTTGAGGCGCGCAGTTCTATCGTCCCCACCACCGCCCAGAGCATCCAGCAAGGGGCAGCCCAGGGACAGCGTGCGGCATACGAGGCTACCGCCGTCCTGGCGCAGGAGGGCCGCATGATGATGGAGGCCAAAATTGACCAGGATGTGATCCCCCAGTTGGCACAGCAAAAAACCGTGGACCAGCCCGCTCAGCTTGGCATCCAGTTTCTCCCGGAGGTGGGCCCCGATATCTCCTGGACCGGCGGGGAAATGAGCATCCGCTACGAGATGGATAAGCTCAACTTCGACTGGCGCATGAACCAGATGCAGTTCACCTTTGTCCCCGGCGACATTGAGTTCAAAGTGACACAGCAGCCGGATGTGGTCATCAAATACATCGGCGGCCCGCTCTATGTCCCCCCTTCCGCCGACCCCAACTATGAGCCGCTGGATACAAAGGCCTGAACGGAGGCAGCCCCTTGAAGTTTGAAACGAAATACTTTGGTACCGTGGAGGTCCCTCCGGACGAGGTGATCACCTTTCCCAACGGCCTGTTTGGGTTTGAGGAGGAGCGCTCCTTTCTGCTGCTCCCCTTCGCCGGCAGTGACGGGAATATGCTCTGCTTGCAGAGTGCCGCCACCCCCTCCCTGGCCTTTATCGCCATGAATCCCTTTTCTCTGCATCCCAGCTATCAGCCGCTGCTCTCTTCTGAGGAATTGCGTGAGATGGAGGTCAAGGACAGCCATGCCCTGTGCTATTATGTTCTCTGCGTTGTCCGGGAGCCTGTGCAGGAGAGCACTCTGAACTTCAAATGCCCTGTTGTAGTCAATCCGGACAGCCGCCGGGCCATTCAGGTCATCCTGGAATCGGATGCCTACCACATGCGGCATCGTCTGGCGGAGTTCCAGGGGGGAAAGGCGGGCACCCTATGCTGATTCTAGGCCGAAAAGCGGGTGAATCTTTGACGATTGGCGGGGATATCAGTATCACGGTTCTCTCTGTGGACTCCGGTGGAAATGTGAGCCTGGGTATTCAGGCCCCCAAAGAGATGCTGATCCTCCGCAGCGAGCTGCAGCAGGCCGTCTCCTCCAACCAGGAGGCCGCCCAGAGCCCCTCTACTCCACAGCTCCTCGCGTCTCTGGAGTCTGCGTTCCGCAGGGCGGAGGCTGTAACCCCGCCGTCGGGTCCGCACAGATGATTTTGAAGGATTGGAGACAGGTTGAATGAACATGATGGATGGAATCGCTGCCACAGCCAGCAGCCTTGCGTCTGCACAGCTCCAGCAGAGCTATACGCTTGCCGTTTCAAAAAAGGCAATGGAGTCCCAGGAGCTGGCAGTACAGGAGTTGCTGCAAATGCTCCCCCCCTCCTCCAGCTCTGGCTATCAGTTTGATGTCTACGCCTGAGCAAAAGCAGGCATGGATACTCTGCGCAGAGTATCCATGCCTGCTTTTTACTATAAATGCCTCTGATCCGCGGTGCTGCCCAGAGCCGGTATGCACGGCCGGAATGACCCACATACGCGCACCGTTTTACGTGATATGGTTCCGTGTTTTTCGGTTAATTCCGTTCGTATAATGAAATCCACGTTAAAAAGCTATTTTTACTCGGATTTTATCTTTGCAACAAATCCAATCCTGATACTACCCAGGGCCCAAACATGGAAGCAATGACAACCTCGTCAGGGACCGCCGCAGTCTGACAAAAAACCGGGTTATGTGTCAAACATAACCCGGTTTTCTGTCTTTTCGGGGCCAATTGATCCATTACACTGATACGATATCTGCAAGTTTGGTCAGGAACTCTTCCCGATGGAACGGCTTGTAGAGGAAACCCTTTGCACCCAGAGCATTGGACTGTGCAACCATTTCATCGTAGGCCAATGAGGATACAAACAGGATTTTAGCGGCCGGCCATTTTTCCAATAACCTGCGAGCAGTCTCCAACCCATCCATCCCCGGCATAACGATGTCCATTGTGACGACATCCGGCTGAATATCAGGGTAGGTCTTGAGCGCCTCCTCCCCGCTTCTGCAAAATTGAGCAATTTCCCACCCACTGTTTTCCAGCATCTTACTCATACTGGCATACACCACACGGGAGTCATCTACAATCATCAGCTTCTTACTCATAGTTCTTTCTCCTCTCCTTCGTGTTTGGCACTGATTGCAGTCATAGGCAGAGGTGCGTATCCGAGCTCCAGCCAACCATACGGACAGCAGAATTGGGTACATGTTTGGAAGGGAACAGCCTCTGAACGAACCTTATGTCCAAAAATAGGGCAACAAAATTTTGCGGTCACCCCTGTTACGCGAAAGATTTCAGCCACAATATGGCCGCAGAGCACATTGAAGTATTCCACTGCATAATCAGCAACATCCTCCAGAGTAGGCGACTCTTCCATCATATTTTTTGCCAAGTTGAAAAAAAAGAGGTAATTGCTAGTCAATGTAATCCGGGAGTGGTAACCGCCGTACAATGTAGTCTGAACTTGACAGCCTCCCGTTTCCGCAGGAAAGTTCTCATCCAGGACTGGCCGCAGTTCCAACTGTCCGACATGTCGGGTCACCTCGCATGCAACCCGCTCCATGATGCGGGAAAGCTCAGAAGCAAGCGGGACTCTCTCCGCCATATTGTATATTCACCTCCCTTTTGCTTGGAAAACAACTACCGCAGTCACTGATAATATAAAATCAGCGCAGTTGAATTCCTTTTTTTGAGAGATGCACATTGCATTGTGTTTCCAGGTTGGAAACGGTAATGGTATCTGAGCCAATGCTGATTTTCGCCTTCGGATAAACCACTTGGCAGCATAGCCGACACTGGCTTAGGTCAAATCGTTCCTCACGCAACAGCTTAAGCCGCCTGCGCATAGCGTCCAATTTCAGGCCGGTTGTGGCGTAACGCAGTCTGAAATTAGAAATCTTTGCGCTGATTTCTTTTGAGGGCTCCTGCTGCTCCAGATATTCCAAACTTCGCTCTAATTCCTTGTGTTCCTTCTTCATCTGTTCCAAGGATCGCTCCAAATCCGTTGCTTCTATAAGCGCAAAAGAGCGCTGTCCAAGTGCAATCTCAGTCAATACCCCCGAGCGAGCCCCAATCACATTTACGTCAACTCGGTCAACCGCTGTTAGCAGGCCCCCAATAACGGTACCGCGCCCACTTACAATGCGGATAGCACCATCGCTGTAAAGCTGTGCATTTATGGCACAATCCGCCAAGATTGCAGTACCTGCATATACGACGCAGTTTTCCAGATAAGCTGCTCTTACAGTTCGACCGCTTTTAATCATTGCGGAGTTATCGCCTAGTACCCCCTTGGTAATGATTATATCACCGCCAGCCTCCACAATGGCCCCCTCGACAGCTCCGTCAACTGTTACGGTTCCGGTGGTATGGACGGAAAAACCAGCGCAAATATCTCCACGAATGATAATATCTCCAACGAAATCCAAATTTCCCGTGCTGTAATCCACATTTTTCTCCACCACTAGGGTAGGACGAATGCGAAAGACACCCTGTTCAAAAATGAGATTTCCGCTGGTCAGCGCTACCAGATGCTGCCCATCCTCACTGACGCCCGTGTTTTGCCCTTGTGGAACATGCGGCGTCTGCCCAGCACGGCTTTGGATGACATTTCCCGCGATATCCACTCCGCTTGTTCCGGGAGAAGGAGGAATGATGTCACAGATCACATCGCCTTCATGGATAATGTTTGTATAACTGCTGGAACGATAGTCCACCAGTCCCTGCGCTCCCTCTTGAGGCGCAGTCTGCGGCGGCTCCCGAGGTACTAGTTCCACAATCCGCCCGTCATCTCCGGGGATGGGAGCAAGTCCATAGGCGACTACACTCAACTGAAAGTACTCCGGACTATCCGCAAGCTGCTGCAGCCGCTCGTGATCTATCCCGAATAAGACGCCTGCTTCGCAAACAGAATGCTCAAGGCGATCCAAGGAGGCTGGTTTGCCGCCGCCGGTCGGCGGAAAGAGAAACAGCCATGCCACCATTTTGTTTTCTGATAGAAACACACATGGCAGAGCATCCATCGTGGTCTGGGCATCCGCTCCGCGCTCCCAAAAACGCTGCTTTGCCAAGTTCATCAATTTCAGCTTAATCTGGGTAAGCGCCGTTTTGCTTTCCTCATCGTTCAGAAGCTGCCTGCCGTTCCGGCCATCCTCCAGCGGCAGGTTCAGAACATAGTCAAATGCATTCACTCCAACTTGAATGTCGTTCCACTCACTCCACAGCGCATAGAGCAAACTGTTGGTCGGTGTATTTACACTGTGACCCGCCTTTTTCTGGGGAGCAGCTGGGGCTTGCTCCGTGGAGGGGGCAGACAGGTGCTCCGTGGGCAACACTGCTTCCTGTAACACATCCTGCGCATCCTGCGCCTGCTCCCCTCCGCCGCCATACAGCCGCATAACCAGCCGGTGCAGGAAGCTGCCTCCATCGCCGTGACCGTTCCCCTCGACGGGCACCCTCTGGCAGTCCATATCTTTCAACATCTTTCAACTCCTTTCCGTAAAATTGTATATCCTTATAGAATTTATCGGCTCTACACCTAGAATGTTAATACTTTCCTTAACACATCTTATAAGAAATATTCAGCCCCTATCTGATGCCAGGCCGGGCTGGGCCGCGCCGTGGCGCGGTGCATCCATCACAGCCTTACAGGCGTAAATAACCTGTGTAGTCACATCGCCGTCATAGCGCGCCTGATATAGGCTAAGCATCGGTTTTTTATGTTCGGCGGGCAGAACCACATATTTGGCCGGCAGCCGGGTGAGGGCCAGCGCCTTCACATCCGCCACACAGCGGGGACAGGGGCACAGGCCAAACATTTTGACATAGCGCTCCGCCTTCTCCTCCACCAGTCCGAGCATAACATTCACCCACTCCGCCCCGTCCGGAAGTCCCTGTTCCACCGGCTTCTGTTCCTGCATGGGACTGGCCATGGGAGGCATTGGGGCGGAGGGGGGCAGGGGCTCTGCCGGGTCATCGGGCCGCTCCGGTTCCTCCGGCGGCTCTGCGGCGGGCTGGGCCGCATGTTCCTCCCCCGCTTCTTCCGCCCGTTCCAATGCCCTCTCCTGGGCCTGCTCTTCCTCCAGCTCCTTTTCCAGCGCGCTCCGAATGGTTTCCGATAATGCCTCGCTATTGGTGCGGGCCACCTCCACAATCGGCGGCAGGATGGGACGCTCCCGGGGCGGCGGGGGAGCCGTGGGCCCGGTCTGCGGCTCCTCCGTCCGCTCTGTCCCCGCCGCCGGGCGCTGCTCCGGCGCCTCCGGCGCCTCTCCCCCCGACAGCAGGTTGAGCACATGGGCGGTCTTGCTGCTCCGGCTCCCCTTTTTCCCGGCCATTACCGCACCTCCCCATCTGTCCGGCGTCCGCCGTGCGGTATAAAGCCGCCCGCGATCTCCTCGCACAGCGCCTCAAAGTCCAGAGACGGCTTGGAGCGCGGCGCATAGTCCAGAACACTGACCCCGTGGGCAGGGGACTCCGCCACAGAAACGCTGCCGCGGATTTTGCTCTGGAATACTCTGGTATCCAGTTGTGCGGCAATCTGCTCCGCCATTTCCAGCACCTCCCGGTTCAGAGTGAGCCGGGCGCTGAACTTGTTCAGCAGGATACCCAATACCCGCAGCCGGGAATTGTAATAACTGCGGACGCTCTCGATCGTCTCCTTGATCTGGGAAACCCCCAGCAGGCTCAGGATCTCCGGCGACATGGGGATAATCAAGCTGTCCGTAGCTACATATGCATTTACCGTCAGCAGACTGAGGGCCGGCGGTGTATCAATGATGATATAGTCATACTGATCTTCTACCTTGGACAGGGCGGTTTTGAGCAGGAATTCCCGTCCCGGCCGGTTAAACTCCAGCTCCGCGCCGGACAGCAGAATGTTGGACGGAAGGATGTCGCAGGTATCTGTCCGTACAATGGCCTGCTCCGGCTCCGCCTGCCCCCGGAATACGTCATAAATGGTGGTGCAATGCTCAATATCCAGCCCCAGACTGAACCCCAGACTCCCCTGCGGGTCCATATCCACACCTAATACGGCGGCGCCGCGGCGGTGCAGGCCGGTCAACAGCGCGGCAGCGGTCGTCGTCTTTCCGACGCCGCCCTTCTGGTTCGTAATCGCAATCACGGTGGTCGCCATGTCCCCTGTACCCCTTTCACCCATCTCCGGCCGGAGCAGAGCAGGTTTTCGCACCTTTTCGTCAGAAAAATCGAAATCCTCTCTTAATTTTCCCTTTGGCCGGACGATAACATAATACAGAGTATTGGGGCCTATCAACACACCCATTTTACTCAGAAAGCCAATGGTTGTCAATCAAGCCATATTTTCATGTTGCACGTTGAAAGGAGTGGGCAGCATGGCATCTATCTCCAGCCTTATGAGCAGTGGTTCCTCTTCTAGCATCTATGGGAGCCGAAACAGCAACATCATTTCCGGCCTGGCCAGCGGAATGGACACCGAGGCCATGATCGAGGGCATGGTACAGGGGTACCAGCAGAAAATTACACAGTTGGGGCAGGACCGTACCATGCTCCAGTGGCAGCAGTCCGCCTATCAGAGCATCTCCGACAAGCTGGTGGAGTTTTCCCGCAAGTATATGTCCTACAACTCCCCCGCCACCAACCTGTTCAGCGCCAGCTTCTTCAACAACGCGATCCTCACCTCCGCCAACGGGACCTATGCCGATCTGGTGAGCGCCACCGGCAAGAGCAGCAGCACCATTGTGCTCAACGCCGTGGCACAACTGGCCGAGGCCGCCCGGTATACCCATGACGCCTCCGGGCTGGACACGTCCCTTGGAAAGGGCGAGCCGGTCAAGCTGGGCGAAAAACAGCCGCTGAGCACCATGAGCGGCTCCCTTACTTTGGAGTATGGCAACAAGAAGGTCACGCTGGACTTCGGAGAGTTGGAGTTGTTCAACAAGGCCGACGGCACTCTGGACACTGCCAAATTCCAAACGGCCCTCCAGGACAAGCTGAAGGAGCAGAAGATTACCACCAGCAGCGGCGACCAGGTGAGCGCCGATACCCTCATTGATGTCAAGGTGGACAGCAACGGCACCGTTACCCTCAGCGACAAGAAAGGTGCTGGCAACAACGTCCACTTCAGCGGTGCCACCGGAGATCTTAAAAATCTGGTCACTTCTGCCGATGCCGAGGGCACCTCCAGCTTTACTCTGAGCACTACCGAGAAGGTGGTGAAGGAAGACGCCACCAAAGCGGAATACCTCTCTGGTAAGAGCTTTACCGTCACCCTCAACGGCCAGACCAAGACCTTTACTTTGGGCGAGATTGATCCCTCAAAGGGCAATCTCCATGAGCAGGTCAAGCAGAACCTCCAGGAAGGTCTGGACAAGGCCTTCGGTAAGGGCAAGATAACGGTCGATATGGATACTACTGGCCCCGGAGAGCACTCCTTCTCCTTCAGCGTCAGCAATGGAGACACTTTCCGCATCACCTCCCCTGTCGGCGAGGTGCTCGGCCTGGGTGAGAATGGTGTGACCTCCTATGTGGACACTGGCAAAACCTTGGGCGATCTGCTGGGGCGGACGAGCGACGGTGCGGGCTTGAATGGCCTGACCGGCGGCGAGTTGGCCAAAGCCATTGGTGATGTGACTGAGATAAAGGACAAGGACGGCAAGGTGACCTCCCGTGTGGATTCCGAAGGCAATACCGTAGACGAGCAGGGTTACCGTCTGGACAAGGACGGCAAGCGCTTTCAGGAGTACGAGCTCACCGTTAACGGCGTTTCCATTGGCAAATACAACAAGGACACCGCCCTGGAGACTGTGCTCAATGATATCAACAGCAACACCGAGGCCGGAGTCAGCGTCAGCTTTTCCAAGACCACCAACCAATTTGTCTTTACCGCCAAGGAAACCGGCGCAGGCGGACGGGTTGAGATTGGCGGGGAGTTGGGTGAACGGCTGTTCGGTAAAGTCGATGTAACTGATAAGGATCACTACACTGCTGGGCAGGACGCAAAATTCACCGCCACCATCAACGGCCAGAAGATGGAGTTCTCCCGCAGCTCCAACACCTTTGATTTGGATGGCATGTCCATCACCTTAAACGGCACATTTGAGGTGAAAGATGGAGAAACCCCGGTCACCTTCTCCAGTAAGACCGACACGGACAAGATCATTGACGTGGTCAAGACCATGGTGGAGGACTACAACGCCATTGTGTCCGAGGTCAAAAAGGCCTACTCCGACATGCCTCTGGAGAAGTCGGACGGCTCCCGGTACAAGCCCCTGACTGACGAGGATAAGGCAGACATGACCGAGAGCGAGATCAAGGCCTACGAGGAGAAAGCCAAAACCGGCATCCTGTTTATGGACCGGGACCTCTCCTCCCTGTACAGCGCCCTGCGCTCCGCAGTGGCCCCCGGCGGCTCCGACGGCTCCTTCCTCCGCTCCATCGGCATCAAAACCAGCTATGAGGACGGCCTGACCACCCTTTCGCTGGATGAAAACGCGCTCCGCGAGGCCCTGGAACAAAACCCGGACCAGGTCAAGGATGCGTTTACCAAGAGCAAGGAAAACGGCGCCGCCAGCGACGGCCTGATGGCCTCCATCCAGAAGGTGACGGACCGCTATGCGGCCACTACCGGCGCAACAAAGGGCATTCTCATTGAAAAGGCCGGCTCCAAATACTCCCCCTCTGCCGCTCTGAATAACACTCTTTTGGAGCAGATGAAGGACATCGACAAGCAGGTGGATAAGTGGCAGGCCAAAATGTCGGACAAGGTGGACTATTACACCAACAAATTCACCCAGCTGGAAATGCTGATTGCGCAGATGAACTCCCAGAGTTCCAGTCTCGCGGGAATGATGGGCGGCTATTAACGCCGCCGCCGTTCCGGAAAGGAACATGATACATATGGATATGCGGGGTTACCAGCGTTACCGTGAGGACTCCTTAAATACCATGACCCAGGGTGAGCTGCTTTTGCTGCTCTACGACGAACTGATCAAGCGGCTGACCCAGGCGGAATTGAGCCTGGGTCAGGAGAATTACGAGGTATTCGAGGGAGCGGTCGGCCGCAGTGTCGATATCATCCATTATCTGGACGACACCCTTGACCGCCAGTTCCCCATCAGCGCCAATTTGAGCCGGCTGTACGAGTACTTTTGCTATGAGCTCAGCCGGGTCGTCTCGGGGCGCAACGCCAAGGAGCTGGCCCGTGTGAAGGAAATGGCCTCAGAGCTGCGGGACAGCTTCCGGCAGGCGGAAAAAAGCGCCGCCACTTCTCCGCAGGAGGGCGTATAAATGCTGACGGAACAACAGCTCACTTCGGTGTTGGCCACGGAGCGCCGCATCTATGCGGCGCTCTCCGAGGTGCTTGAGCTGACGGGAGAGCTCTCCGCCTCCATACAGCGGGGGGATTCTGTCTCCGTTCAGCTCTTTCTCCAGCTCCGGCAGGAGCCGATCAACCAATTGCGGGAATACCAGACCAACCTGGCGCAGCAGTGCCGCATCCTTCCGGCGGAAGACCGGAAGGAGCTGGAGGGGCTTTTGTCCGGGCAGGCCCCGGCGGCCAGTCCCGCTGCCCACCCCCTCCAGGAGCAGCTTCAGCGCAACCGCGCCCTCTGGACCAGGGTTGTCCAGGCCGACCGGGCCGCCAGCGGCCGCCTGTGCGGAAAGGATTCCTTTTACGATTCCTAGCCCCGACCGTTTTTTACTGGTGCATGGAGATCCGCCACAGCGGCGCGCCCGAGCTGCGGCTGGATGAGAGCTCATCCAAAATGAGCTGCGGCTCCCAGGCGGCCAAACTCCGCTCTCTGCTGTTCGGGTCTGCCACCAGTACACGGCCTTCCAGGGTCACGCCCCGCAGGATAATAAAGTGGCCCCGCTCGGTGAAATGTCCACGGGTCATCAGCGCAACAAAAAGGTGTCCGGATGCCAGTTGCTGCACCAGAGCATCGGCGGAGGCCGCCTCATAGGCCTCTGCTTCCAGTCCGATGGCGGACGCAGTTCCCTCCACAATGGACAGATAGGAACCGCTGCCAGGGGCGCAGTACCCCTGCTGATAGGCCCAGTCGGCCATGGCCCCGGGGTCGGTTTCTTCCCCAGTCAGGCTGGAGGCCAGCATGGCCATCGCCGTGGGCCCGCAGCCGTAGCCGCGGATCGGATCATTACCGAAGGTCTGGCTGGCCCAGGGTTCCTCTCCCTGGTTGTAGTAAACCAGATCCACGACTCCGCCGGTCAGATACTCCCGCCCGTCCCGGGTGACAAACTCCGTGACCTTGCTCTCCTCCGCCGGAGGGACCTCTTCAATGGCGGGCGGGCCGGCCAGTTGATTCACCATTTCATCTTCCCCCGGTCGGGAAAGCAGCTCCTGCAAATTGCTGTGTAGTGCCTCCCCGAAGTCCGAGACACGCTGCATCAATCCTGCCACGGGGGCCGCGAGCCGCTGGAACAGCTCCGGCGCAGCAAAGCGGCAAACCAGCAGCTCCACCCCACCAATACAGAGGAGGGCCAACAAAACAAGAAGTATTATATTTCGCCTTTTATGCGGTCTGTTTTTCGTACCGGACATAAGAGTACCTCAAAATTTTCATTATATAATATTTTCTTTATTATAGCAATTTTTTCTTTTATTGTATACAGGCAAAAGGAGTCCACATGCCGCAAATTCGGTTAGAGCGGGTCAGCAAGTATTACCCGCAGGATAAAAAGCAAATGGCCGCTGTGCAGGAAATCAATCTGACGGTCGAGCAGGGTGAATTCCTCTTTCTCACAGGCAGCAGCGGCGCGGGAAAAAGTACGCTGCTCCAGCTCATATCCGGGGATCTTCGCCCTACCTCCGGGGCCGTCTTTCTGGATGATATCAACCTGACGCGGCTTTCCAGGCTTCGCCGCGACCGCCTGCGCCTGGTTTTCGGCCGCGTACCTCAGCTCTCACAGCTCATGCGGAAACGGACCATCTCCGAAAATTTATCCGCAGTCGCCATGCTGACGCAGAGCCGGAAGCTCCCGCCTATACAAACCCGGATTCAGAAGACTTTGGCTATGGTCGGCCTGCCTGATGTGGGAGCGCGTTACCCAGTGGAGCTATCCTATGGGGAGTGCCGCCGGGTGGAACTGGCCCGCGCGATTATCAACAGCCCGTCCATTTTGGTTCTGGATGAGCTGACCGCGAACCTGGACGAGGACACGATCTGGGATATTCTGCATTTGCTCTGTGAGATAAACCGCCATGGTACTACCATTATCATGGCAACCCATGCAAAGGAGTTTGTGAATCTGCTTCGGAAACGGGTCATTACACTGGTGGATGGCCAGATCTGGGGCGATGTGCAAAAAGGGCGGTATGGAGATATTGTATAGCCTGCCGCCGACTATGTTAGGAGAGGTGTATTGCAAATATGCGCAACATGGAAAAAAATCTTAAAATTAGAATGCGGCTTTTAATTGTATTCTTAATTACCATCCTGATCGCGTTGGCCTTGACATTCCTTTCAATCAGACAGACCATCAAAATCCAGAAGGACTATACATCCATCCTCACAGATCCCATTGCCATTACCTATGCCGTCCAGAGCAGTGAAACGGAGGTCAATTCGATTGCCCGTCAGCTTAGGGACATGGCGCTGTCCGGGTATGATACCTCAATCATGGATGAGATTCAGGCCTCCGTGGATTCGATCGAGAAGTCGATCTCCACGATTCAGACCCTCTATACAGATTCCGACGGCGTCGCCCAGACTTATATTCAGTCTGTACGTGAATGGGAAAATGCCTTTGAGGATATCCATACCGCCCTTCAAGCGGATAATCTTGAGGAGGCACGTCGGCTAATCGAAACACAATGCACTCCGAAGCTGAATCAGGCCGTAAGTGACGGGAATACGCTCATTCGTGAAGTCCAGAACGACCTCGATGCTCAGATCGACTCTACACAGGCAAGTGTGAGCCGCAGCCAGATTGTTCTCTTTATTATGGCCATCCTGGTTGTTGCCATTGGTATACTCTTGAACCTGCGCGCCATTCGGAATATTACCCGTCCCCTCCAGGAGGCGCAGCAGGCTGTTGTCGCTTTCAGCCAGGGCGATCTCTCGGTGGAGCTGACCTATGAGGCATCTAATGAGATCGGAACCATCTGTGATGCGATCCGCACCTCCCAGGATATTCTTGGCAGAGTCATTGAAGATATTGTTCAGATCACCAAAGGACTTGCCGACGGCGATCTGACGGTGGAAAGCCATGAGGAATACCCCGGCCAGCTCATGCCCGTCAAGACAAATATTGAGTATCTCCTCCAGAACCTGAACGCCACCATGGCGGAGATTCTCAACGCCTCCGATCAGGTATCCGCCGGGGCGGAGCAGGTGTCCGTCGGTTCCCAGTCCCTGGCCCAGGGCGCTACGGAGCAGGCCAGCGCCGTCCAGGAGCTCTCCGCCACCATCAATGAGATTGATACCTCCGCTCAGAACAGCGCTGAGACGGCCAAAACCGCGAAGGAAAAATCTGACCTAGCTGCCGGCCAAGTTCAGGTCTGTAACGACCGCATGCAGGAGCTCAGCCAGGCAATGGACGACATCTATTCCGGCCAGAAGGATATTGGGCAGATCATCGACACCATCGAAAACATTGCCTTCCAGACCAATATCCTGGCGCTGAACGCGGCGGTAGAGGCCGCACGCGCGGGCAGTGCAGGCAAGGGCTTCGCGGTGGTTGCCGACGAGGTGCGCAGTCTTGCCTCCAAATCGGACCAGGCAGCCAAGCAGTCCAAGGCCATTATCGAAACCTCCCTGTCCCATGTGGAGCGCGGCAAGTCCCTGGCGGAGGAGGTAAGCTCCAGCATGCAGCAAACCGTTGCCTCCGCCTCCGAGGCGATTTCCTACATGGAAAAGGTTGCCGACAACGCAATTTCGGAGTCTCAGTCCATTGAGCAGCTGACCACCGGTGTGGATCAGATCTCCGCCGTGGTTCAGACCAACTCGGCGACCAGCGAGGAGTCCGCCGCAGCCAGCGAGGAGCTGTCCTCCCAGGCAGTCATGATGAAGCAGCTCATTCAAAAATTCAAGCTGAAGTCAGAGGCTGACTCCGCCTCTGCCCCCCTTTCTCCCGCCGCGGACAGCCAGGCCTCCCTTTCAGCCGCAGGCACCGCCGCCAACCCGTTCAGCAAATACTGATTGATCAGAAGTGCAGGAGGCCACCTCAGCCCATACTGAGGCGGCTTCCCGCCTTTTTCCCCAAACATATAGCTTGCGAAGGGAGATGCCGTCCAGAATGCCGATTCACTCCGATCCGACTAAAATGGAAGAAGGAGAGCTCATCTATGCGCTTGATATAGGTACACGCAGCGTCATCGGGATGCTGGGAGCCCTGGAGCAGGGACGGATACGCATACTAGCCCTGGAAAAGCAGCCGCACGCCAGACGTGCCATGCTGGACGGTCAGATCGAGGATATTGACCAGGTTGCCGGCGCTGTCTCCCTTGTGACACATCGCCTGGAAGAAGCCTCCGGCCGAAGGCTTACCTGCGCCTGCGTGGCAGCCGCGGGCCGGGCTCTGCGTACCGAGTTGGGCCGCAGCACCTTGGAGCTTTCGGCCCCTGAGGCCTTGGGTCATGAGCGTATCCACCAGCTCGAAGCCACCGCCGTGGCAAATGCGGAACAAGCGCTGTCCACCGACGGCCCGGAGGAACAGCGGTTCTTCCTGGTGGGCTACACTCCCACGCAGTTCTGGCTGGACCACTATCCGCTGACCACCCTTCTGGGGCATACCGGCCAGCATCTGGAGGCCGCCGTGGTCGCTACCTTTCTCCCCAGCGAGGTGGTGGACTCCCTCTACGCGGTCATGCAGAAGGCCGGCCTGGAGGTGGCCAGCATGACCCTGGAGCCCATCGCGGCTCTAAATGCCGCGATTCCGGCGGATCTCCGTCTTCTCAACCTGGCCCTGGTGGACATCGGGGCTGGTACGTCGGACATCGCCGTATGCAGGGACGGCAGCGTGGTGGGGTATACTATGGCTACCGTAGCAGGCGACGAAATCACGGAAGCCCTGATGCGGGCATGCCTGGTGGACTTCCCCACGGCCGAGGCCATGAAGCTGGAGCTGGGCCGCAGTAAAAGTGTGAGCTTTACCGATATTCTGGGGTTGGAGCAGACCTTGCCGGCGGAGGAGCTCTTTTCTCTCCTGGACGGCCCCATCCAGGCTCTGGCCGATGAGATCGCACAGCGCATCTGCCAGGTCAATGGAGGTCCTCCCTCCGCCGTCTTTTTGGCCGGCGGTGGGAGCAAGCTCCCCACCCTCTGTGCCCGGGTGGCCGCGGCCCTCGGCATAGATTCCAAACGCGCAGCGCTGGCAGGAGGTTATTTTCAGTCCAGCGCCTACTCCGATACCTTCGCGCTGTCTGATCCGGAATATACCACCCCTCTCGGTATCGCTGTCTCTGCCGGCCTCGGCCTTATCAGCGACAGTTATCAGGTGCTGCTCAACGGGAGCCCCGCCAAGCTCTTCCGCAGCGGGAGCCTTACGGTGCTGGAGCTGCTGATGATGAATGGGTACCGCTATTCCGATCTCATCGGCCGCAGCGGCAAAAACCTGCTGCTTCGGATAGACGGGAGGCGCAATGTGTTCTATGGCTCCCCCGCCATCCCCGCCCAACTCGCCATCAACGGTGCGGAAGCCGCCCCTTCTGCACTGATTCATGCCGGCGACCGTATTCACTTTACCCCTGCCCAGCCCGGCACAGACTGTGTCATGACCGCCGCAGAGCTCTGTACCAAGCTGCGGTGCAAGGCCGTTCAGCGTGAAGGGCGCCTCTTGGAGGGGCATACGGTGCTGCAGTCGGGGGATTGTCTGGAGCGCATGGATGCACCGCCGGCGCCTTCTCCTCTCCCGGCCCGGGAGGCGCCGGCCCAGGCTTCCGTCCCGCCCCAACGGCATGTCTTTCTCAACGGCCAGCCCCTTACGCTCTCCCCTAAGCCGGACGGAAGCCCCTACCGGCTCCTGGATCTACTGGAGCGGTCCGGGCTGGACTTCCAACATCTGGACCGCCCTGTGCTCACGCAGATCAACGGCGTGGACAGTCCGTTTCAGCAACTACTCGCGGAAGGTGACAAGATTGAAATTCGATACCAGCCCTGAGCGTTCCAGAGGCCGGCGGCTTTTGCCGCTTCTCCTGCCGCCGCTTCTGCTCTCTGCCTGCGGCGGCAAGGATGTCCCGCCGGAGCAGTACTCCAGTAATGATACTGCACTCCCCGCCCTGACCTCCACCCTCTCTTCCGAAAACATTCAATTTTCCCACAAGGAGGGCAGTGAGGATCAGCCTGACTCCTACGTCTACTCCGGTCTGTCCTCCATGACCGATACCCTGGCCAGTTATGTCCAAGCCTTGGAGGAGGACGGCTGCTCTCCGATTGACACCAACGGCGTTGTAAAGGAGCTCCCCGATTTCTCTGTCTCCAGCGGCTCGGTATCCATGGGCAAGGATACCGGCGATGGCGGTGTATTTCAGCTCCAAATTGCCTGGGAGGGGGACACCTGTACCATCACCCCCGTCTATGCGGCCGAGTTGCGCATTACCCAGCCCAGTGTGCAGGCTCTCACCGTCTCCGAGGCTATCCAGCGTTTAAAAAGCTGTACTCCCGCCCTTCTCGGGCTCTCGGGTGCCTCCATGGAGGAATACGAGGTCTATGCGGAGGAAGGACTTGTCTTGGTCGATTCCTCCCCCTGTCTCCAGCTTAACGTGTATTCCAGTACCCCCCGTCAGTATCGGGGCTGCTATCTGATGACCGTTGATGGTGCTCACCTTTATCAGCTTGACCGTGACGTGTCTCAGGTTACGGAACTGACGCCTTATTCAAATACGGCCGTGAAATGACGCTTGGAAAACAGTTGCCGGCCCATTAAGCCGGCCAAACGAGAGCGCCGCCTATTCTTATAATAGGCGGCGCTTTTCCATGTTCACAGTTCACACAGTCTGCCCCAGCGCTTTCTGCCGTTTGCCCCTGGCTCTTTCCCCTCTACATATTAGTCCATCACCATTCATAGCTTTTTATGGAGGTGATTTTGTGAAAGCTACCAATTTCATTGTGACGGAGCGGCGGCTCTCCTCGGAACAATTTCCTGATCTTTCTCTCATCCGGCGGGCTGTGACCTTATGGCTTAGAAATGCACTATACAGACGGCTTTAAGCCCATATTTCAGAATCATAATACGATTACCCGAAATACCTTTTATAGGAAGAGCGTCTCAAGGGTATTCTGCCGTTGAGTACGGATGCCTTCCGGGGAGGTGTAAGCTATCCTTTGTGCGATTTATACCCGGCTGAGCAAAGAAGACGAGGACAAATACAAAACGGAATCCGAGAGCATCCAGAATCAGAAATCCCTGCTTGTTGCGTACGCAGTGGAGCGGGGGTGGGACATCTACCACATCTACTGTGACGAGGACTACTCCGGCGCCGACCGCCTGCGGCCTGACTTCAACCGGATGATTCAAGCGGCCAAGGAGAAACAGTTTCAGATTATCCTCTGCAAAAGCCAATCCCGCTTTACCCGGGATATGGAGTTGGTGGAGAAATACATCCACGGCCTGTTTCCCATCTGGGGCATCCGGTTCATCGCCATAGCCGACAATGCCGACACGGAGGTAAAGGGCAACAAAAAGGCCAGGCAGATCAACGGCCTGGTCAACGAGTGGTATTTGGAGGACCTGTCCGAAAATATCCGCATGGTTTTTGACATGAAGCGGCGGCAGGGGCGGTACATCGGCGGATTTCCCATCTACGGCTATCAAAAAGACCCGAAGGATCACAACCATCTCATTATTGAGCCGGAGGCTGCCCAGGTGGTTCGGCAAATCTTCCGATGGTCCCTGGAGGGCCACGGCAAGCAGGAGATCGCCAAACTGCTCAATGACCAGGGCATCCCAAATCCCACCCGCTACAAGGCGGAACACGGCTGGGCCAGCGGTCACCCGGTGTCCAACAGCCACGGTCTGTGGAACAAGACCACCATCTGGCGCATCCTCCGCAACGAGATGTATACCGGGGTTATGCTCCAAGGACGGCGGAAAAAGGTGAGCTACAAGTCCAAGGCTCTGATTGACATGCCCAAAGAACAGTGGATTCGGGTGGAGGGCACCCATGAGGCTATCATTGACCGGGAGCTGTTTCAGACTGTCCAGCGGGGACTGGACCTGCGCTCCAAAACGGACGGCACCGGGGAGGTCCACCTGCTGTCCGGTCTGGTCAAGTGCATGGACTGCGGCAGCACCATGAGCAAGACCACCAACTGTCAGCGCGGCCGGCCCAGGGTGTCCTATCTCCGCTGCAAGCTGTACGCCGACAGCGGAAGAGAAAAGCTCTGCACCCGCCATTCCATTCGACTGGACCAACTGATTGAGCTGGTATCTGAGCGAATCCGCCACTATGTCCAAAGCTGCTATAAACTGAAAGAACTGGAGCTTCCACCACCGCCGGACACCCGCAGAGATGCATTGGAACAGGAACAGAAGTCCCTGACCACACAGTTGGAAAGGCGGAGTCAGGCGCTGAAAAATTTATATCTGGATCGAGTATCCGGCATTCTCAGTGAGGGACAATTCGTGGAGCTGAACCAGGACTTCCTGGCCGAAAAAAGCCGCCTGGAGCGGCGGCTGGCACAGATTGACATAGAACTGGGGGAGCGGGCAGAGCCGCTGGAACAGGCCGCTTTGATGGAGAGGGCCCGGGAATTGCTGAAGCTGGAGACCATTCCGCGGGAGTTGGTAGTCGCCCTCATTGAGAAAATCGAGATTGGGGAGAAAGACCGGGAAACCGGAAAGCAGGAGATCCGAATTACCTGGAAGTTTTGAATTTGCAGGCGCATCCCCCAGGGCGTGACGCCCTGTAAAACTGTCCTAGTGCTGCTCTCTCCCACGTCGTGGAGCCAAAATATCCGGGGTTGGTGGAGCGTTACGTCAATCTGGGCGACTGCTACGACCGGGCGGGGCTCCAGCCCCTGCGCCAGGAGCTGATGGGCTGTATGAAGGGCTACAAGGCCTGCTATCAGCGGGCTTACCGCTGTCTGACGGCGGCGGCCCAGATCGGGGAGGATCTCCGCTCCCTGCTGCTCACCCCGGCACTGGAGGCCAAAATGGCCAAACGGGCCCGGGGCATTCTCTCCCGGGAGGTCAAGAAGGGGGACGGCGAGGCCGGCCGGGCGGTGCAGCGCTTCCTGGGCGGCGTCACGTGGAAGGGGGTGCTGTGCCAGTTTGAGACGGTAGACACCCTGTGCAAGCGGGTCTATGAGCTGGCCGACACCTATGGGCTGGCCCACTCCATGCTCACCCACCTGGCCGCCGGGGCGCTGGCGGCGGGCCACGATGTCATCGTCTGTCCCTCCCCCCTGTTCCCCGACCGGATGGAGCACCTGCTCATCCCCAGCCTGTCCCTGGCCTTTGTCAGCGCCTCCCCCTCCCTCCCCTATCCCAAACGCCCCTACCGCCGCATCCGGCTGGACGCCATGGCGGACGCGGAGCTGCTGCGCCGCAACAAGGCCCGGCTCAAGTTCTCCCGCAAGGTCTCCGCCGCCCTGGTGGAGGAGGCCGTGGACTCCCTGGCCCAGGCCAAAGCCATGCACGACGAGCTGGAGGGCCTCTACAACCCCCACGTGGACTTCGACCGGGTCTACCAGACGGCCCAGGCCATCACCGACGAGCTCACCGCCCGCCTGTAACCAAAAGGAGAGGCTGCCGCGGATGCGGCAGCCTCTCCTGCTGTTTGGGATAGGAATGGGGGGGATTAAGCCTGAGGGCCGGCCTTGTGGTGCATGGCCACGGGCTTGACGTTGAAGTTGGAGCGGTACTCGGTCTCGTGCCAGAAGATGTCCTCGGCCACCAGGCACTCGGGGTTGAGCTCCACCCCGTCCAGAATGATCTCCTTGAACTTCTTGTACCCGGCGCGGTCAATGAGGTGTCCGCCGTGGAGGTACTCGGGCTTGTAGTCCATGACCCAGGCGGAGAACTTCTGCCAGTTCTTGAGCACGCCAAGCACCACGTCCTCGGTGGCCCAGTTGAGGAACATCTTGCCGGTGCGGGGAGTCTGGCGGCCGGTGCGGCCGCCCAGGATCACCCGGTAGAACTTGGTCTCCTGGCGGGTCCAGGCGGAGGTGGGACAGGCCTTGACGCACTCGCCGCAGCCCACGCAGCAGCAGGGGTCCTTCTCGATCTTGCCGGTGCCCTCGTTGAGGGAGAGCACCCGGGTGGCGCCGTGCTCACAGGCGCGGACACAGGCGCCGCAGCCGATGCACCGCTCGGGGTGATAGGTCATGCGGGCCACGCCGATGATGCCGAAGTCGCACAGGTGGGCCTTGTTGCAGTCGTTGGGGCAGCCGGCGATGTTGATTTTGATATGGTAATGGCTGGGGAAGATGATGGGCTCGATCTTCCGGGCCAGCTCGAAGGTGTTGCAGTTGCCGCAGATGCAGTGGTAGTTGCCCACGCAGGCGGTGATGTTGCGGGCGCCGATGGTGGGGTAGCCGGCCTTGGGGTCCCAGGGCTGGGGCTCGTGGGCCACGGTGTCCATGTTGACGCCGCACAGCTCGGCGTCAACCTCTTTGATGTACTGTTCCAGATACTCGTTCACCGCGGGGATGTTCTCACACTTGATGCCGGTGATGTCGAAGGTCTGGCGGGTGCCGAAGTGGAAGTTGCCGTCGCCCCAGGTGTTGGCGATGTGCTCCACATAGCTGAGGTACTTGGCGTCCACCATACCGCCGGGCACGCGCATCTGGAGCATGAACTCGCCGGGCACCTTGGACTGCCGGAAGCAGTTCAGGCGCATCTTCTTGACATTGATATCATGATTCATCCTTCACACGCTCCTTCCTCAGTCCACCAGATCCCGGGCCACCGTGTAGGGGAACACGGGGCCGTCCAGGCACACGTATACCTCGTCGATGCGGCAGTGGCCGCACTTGCCCACGGCGCAGGACATCTTGCGCTCGAAGCTCATCCACACCTTTTCGGCGTCCACACCGTGGTTCATCAGCTCCAGGCCGGTGAACTTCATCATGGGAGGGGGACCCACCACCACGACGGCGTAGTTGCCGTCGAAGGAGGCGAAGGGGATCTCCTTGACAAAGGTGGTGACCAGGCCGGTGCGCCAGCCCTCCTTGGCGTCGTTGTCCAGGGCGTAGATGGTGGAGAATTTCTCCTTCCAGGCCTCCAGCTCGCTGTGGAACACGATGCCGTCCTCATTCTTGAAGCCGGAGATGAGGTGCACGGACTTGGCAAAGCCGGGGTCCGCCGCCAGCATGTTGAGCATGGAACGGACGGGTGCCAGGCCGGTGCCGCCGGTGATGACCACCAGGTGCTTGCCCCGGAACTGCTCCACGGGCCAGCCCTTACCGTAGGGGCCGCGGAGGAAGAGGGTATCCCCCGCCTCCTTCTCAAAGATCACGTTGGTGACCTTACCCACGGAGCGGATGGTGAACTCCAGCCACCCGTCGCCCTGGGCGGACACGGAGATGGGGGCCTCGCCGATCATGGGGATGGAGAGCTGCATGAACTGGCCGTGGGCGGGCTTGGCGTCGGTGGCCACGCGGAAGGTCCACTCATGGCGGCTCTCTTTCTTTACGCTCAGGATTTCACAGGCCTGAGGCTGAACCGGATTCGTCATTTCGTTCCCCTCCTTCTTACTGCTGGGCCAGGCCGGCCTTGATCTCGTTCACGGCGGCGTTGACCTTGTTGACGGTGGCGGAAATGGAGATGAGCTCCGGGCAGCGGTGGGTGCACCGGCCGCAGCCCACGCACACGTGGCCCTCGCCGAAGCGGGCCTTGTAGTCGTGGAACTTGTGGAGCACCTTGTAGCGCATCCGCTCGCCGGCGGTGGAGCAGAACTCCCGCTGGCCGGCCATCTGGTCGAAACCGGCGATCTGGCAGGAGGCGGTGACGCGGCGGCGCTCGCCCACCTCGGGGTTGTCGCCGTAGATGACATCGCGGGTGGTGAAGCAGGTGCAGGTGGAGCAGGCCACGGTGCAGGCGCCGCAGGAGATGCAGCGGCCGTCAAACTCCTTCCACATGGGATGGCTCTTGAGGGCCAGGCGCACCGCCTTGTCGTCCAGATCGGGGACGGTGACCTTCAGCTCGTTCTCCTCCACAAAGGCGGGGGTGTAGCCGGCCTGGGGCATCCCCTCGAAGTAGGGGGCGAACGCCTCGTCGGTCACCTGAACCTGCACGCCCTCGTCGGAGAACTTCAGGGCCAGGGAGTAGTCGTCGGTCTTGTTGGTGCCCATGGACACGCAGAAGCAGGTGTCGTCGCCGCCGTTGCACTCCATCAGAGCGAATTTGACCTTCTCCCGCATCCGCTCATAATAGAGATCCGTATAGCCGCCGTTGCCCGCGTAGATCTTCGCCTGCACATGCTGGGCGTTGATGTCGCAGGGGCGGGCCAGAATCAGGATGGGCTTCTTGTGGGGCCCTTGCTGGCGCGGTACTCATCCTCGGTGAAGTAGAAGATGGCCTGCTGGATGGGGGTGAGAACCTCCTTGGCCGGGTAATCGGACTTGACCTGCCACACGATGTCCTCATAGTGCTCTACTTCCGCGTACTTGATGACATCCGTATCCGAGTAGCGGCCCTGCTTGGGGAAGCGCTTCGGGGCATAGACGCTGTAGTTCTGTTTGAGCGCCTGCAAAACGGCCTCTGCCTGTACGGCGTTCAGCAAGTAACCCATGCTGAATCCCTCCTAATTGAGTTAAGTTCTCCTTAAACATACCACCCGGGCCGCGGCGGTGAAAACTTTTAAATTGTTATGCTGCTATAATTATTTTTTATTTCTCCGGCAAAAGGGCTCGAAATTGCCAAACTTTTAACGAATTTCCCCGTTCTGTTGGATAAGACGTGCCCAAAATTTTTGCAGGCGACATGGCGTGACCGTAAAAAGCGCAGCCGCAAAGCGGCTGCGCTTTTTATAGTGTCCACAGGGCCCGGGAGGTCTCCCGCAGCTCCGCCTCAAAGGCGCTGTTCTTCCGCCAGAGGAAGGTGAACTCATGGGAGATCTGGAAGTCCGTGAGGGCTACCTGGCAGAGCGAGCCCTCGGCCAGCTCCTTCTCCACCGTCTTGCGGTAGAGGAAGGTGATGCCGCAGTCGGCCTTGACCAGCTCCTTGATGACGAACAGGTCGCTGATTTCCACAATGTGGCGGAAATCGCCCACGTGGTGGTTGCGCTCCTCCAGCACCCGCTCCAATACATCCCGGGAGCCGGAGCCCTGGTTGCGCAGGATGAGGTTCTCCCCGAACAGGGCGCTGAGGGGCCGGGGGGCCGCCTGGGCCAGGGGGTGAGCCGCCGCGCACACGCAGACATAGGGCTCCTGGGACCAGATGATGTAGTCGTACTCGCTCTTGCGGAAGTAGCCCTCCACCACGGCGAAGTCCAGCTCGCCGTCATTGATCATCCGCAGCAGGATCTGGGTGTTTTCCACCAGCATGTGGACATCCACGCGGGGATTGCGCTTCATATAGGCGGCCAGCCGCTCCGGCAGCAGGTATTCCCCGATGGTCAGGGTGGCCCCGAAGCGGATGGAGCGCCGCCCCAGGCGCAGATCCTTCACATCCCGTTTCAGCTTCTCCTCGTCGTGGAGCATGCACAGCGCGGCATTGCGCAGCAGCTCCCCCTCCTCGGTCAGCGCGAGGCGCTTGTTTTGATAGGAGAACAGCTTGACGCCGTAGTAGCTCTGGAGATACTGGATATGCTGGGTCACCGCGGGCTGGGTGATGTTCAGCTCCTCCGCCGCCCGCGTGTAGTTCCGGTGGCGGCACACCGCCAGAAAGGTATCCATCCGAAAATCAAGCATCGCAGTTTTCCCCCTTTCCCCCAGTATACTCCAAGAAAGGCCGGGGGAAAAGGGGCTATTTTGCGCGCAGCCCCTCCGGCCCCCGCAGACGCCAGCCCATGCCGCCCATGACCCCCTCCGGCAGCTCTGCCTCGTAGCGGTTCAGCCACCGGGAGAGAACGCACAGCAGCGCCCACACCCCGGCCTGGACGGATTCTGCCTCCTCCAGGTAGTTCCGCAGGGTGTCCACCCGGCGCTGCGCGCGGTACATATCCCTCGCCATCTGAAGGCGGGGGACCTTGCACCGGCGGACCAGCCGGGTATAAAACCGCGCTTCGTCCATCTCCTCCTGCCGCCCCCACTCCAAAATCCACCGGATATACCAATAGCCCTTCCGGGTCCGGCTGATGCCCAGATAGTGCAGCAGCGCCGCCGCCTGATTTTCCTCTGGAATTTTAGCACAATACGACATGATTTCCCTCCTATAAACCTTTAAATGATTTGTTTCTCTTATTTTGAGCTTTATAATTATTTGTTCTTTTAAAAATATATAATATAAAGGCTCAATTCATCAAGATTAAGCAGTAAAATAATTTAATAAGAGGAGGTGATCACATGGAAACAATTGAGGAGTTTGAAACGTTCGTGCGTGACCGTGTGGTCGCCCTTCATATGGGTCTGCCCCAAAAGATTTCTGCTCGTAAATTAAGCTATGCCATCGGGCAGAGCGCCGGCTATATCAATAAAATTGAAACCGGGCAGTCTCTGCCCTCCCTCAGCGGGCTTTATTATATCTGCAAATACTTCGGCATTACACCCAAAGAGTTTTTGTCGAACAGTCTTGCAATATATTTATATTTAACTTTCATTTTGAGCGCGGTCCCGGCGGCAATCCGCCGGTTGGCCGCGCCCTTTTTCGTAGGGGCTGACGTCCCAGGGCAGCCTCTCTTGCCCCCCATTGGGACATTCACTGTCCATCGGCCTACACCTGTAGGGGCGGCCTTTATGGCCGCCCGCGGGCGACCACAAGGGTCGCCCCTACGCCGTGATGCGTTGGGACGGGCGTCCCCCTAGCGTAGGGGCCGACGCCCCAGGGCGGCCTCTCTTGCCCCTTCGGGGCAATTCACCTTCTGCCCACATCGGCCCGTCTTGTGCCGAGCTGACGCACCTTCCATGTTGCCCTTTTTGACAACTGCTTTCTTGTTATGCCTCCGGCGGGCCCCTCGGTGGTTCCCTCCTCGCGGCAAAGCCGCTGCGGCCTACGCTACAAACGTGCCACTGGCACGTTTGCTTTACGCTGCGGTTTCGATTTCCCCCCTTCCCGGCCCCCATCCCCCTTAAAACGACCAATCAGGGGGGCTACGGCCCCCCTATTGGATGTACCCCCCGGAGCTGCTCGATCGGCGGCTTTCCGGCGGCGGGGGCTTACTCCGTAACGCCCCCGCCGCACCGGCCTGTCTTTCTCTGCCATACCTTCCATTCAGCACACTTGTAGGGGCGGCCTTTATGGCCGCCCGCGGGCGACCACAAGGGTCGCCCCTACCCCTGGCAAACAATCAGGCCCCGGCGTCCGCACCG
>QWCV01001007.1_pt1 | contig 30919 bp, 24 predicted proteins | sample 1972621 | NCBI WGS metagenome assembly QWCV01 (sample SAMN09866699, study PRJNA288562) | Human gut metagenome isolate pre2_stool, whole genome shotgun sequencing... | isolation source: gut | host: Homo sapiens | place: USA: California | reverse complement strand
GACGGCGGTGAGCTGCCGGGCCAGGGTGTCGCGATCCAGCATGACGGCGTTGACGGCGGCCAGGATGGCCTGCTGGAGCGGTTCCTCGTCCAGGGTGGGGGACTGGGTGCAGAACTTCTTCCCGTAGTCCAGGCGGCTGACGCACCGCCATACGGGGCGCTTGATTCCGCGCTGAGTCCACACGCACCGCCGGTAGGCCGTCCCGCACTCCCCGCAGAACAGTAGGTTGCTGAGGACATGCTTGCCGCTGTACTTGCCCCGACCGGTGGGGGTGCTCTTTCTTGTGGCGCCCGCCTTGGCGTTCCGCCGGGCCATCTCCAGCTGGACAGCGTCGAAGGTCTCCCGACTGACGATACCCTCATGGTGGTTTTGAATCAGGTATTTGGGGAGCTGTCCGGTGTTGGGGATCACCTTCTTGCTGATGCAGTCCTGGATGAAGGTTTTCTGGAGCAGGACGTCCCCGCAGTATTTCTCGTTGGTCAGGATGCTCCGGATATGGGAGGCCATCCACTCCTTTTTCCTGGAGACCGTGGGGATTTCCCGGCCCTCCAGGGCCGCCTTGATCTCCCGGATGCTGTCCCCGGCCAGGTAGCGGTCGTAGATGAAGCGCACCGTCTCCGCCTGCTCTGGCACGATCCTTGGCTTGCCGTCGGGGCCCTTCTCATAGCCCAGCAGCTGCTTGTACTGCATGGCGACATGGCCGGATTTCATGGCCTGACGTTTGCCCCAGCGTACCCGGCTACTGGTGCTCTCGCTCTCAGCCTGGGCGAAGGCCCCGTGCAGGGTGATCAGAAACTCGCTCTCCGGGTAGATGGAGTTGATGTTCTGTTCCTCGAAGATGACTGGGATGCCCAGGCCCCGCAGTTCCCGGGTGAAGTTGAGGGTGTCCACGGTGTTGCGGGCGAAGCGGGAGACGGATTTGGCCAGGATCATGTCAATCTTCCCCTGCCTGCACTGGCGAATCATCCGCAGGAACTCCTTCCGCTTGCAGGTGGAGGTGCCGGTGATACCCTCGTCTGCGAATACCCCGGCCATGGTCCAGCCCGGTTCCTTCATGATCTTCTCGGTGTAGTAGGCCAGCTGGTTTTCATAGCTGGAGAGCTGCTCCTCGCTGCCCGTGGACACCCGGCAGTAGGCGGCCACCCGCAGGTGGCGCTTCTTCTCCTGTTCCTGGGGCGTCTCCACTTTGGCTGGGATGACGATGACGTTGGGCGCGGTATTATTCATATACCATTTCCTCCTTCCAAGGTCTGGTTATTTTTCAGCAGGACGGTGACCGTCCCGTTGCTGACGGTGATGCGGCGGACGCTCTCGTGGAGCATCTCCTGTTCCAGTTTCTCCATGGGTGTCCGCCCTTGGAACAGCCTCCGGAGGCGGAGGGTTTCATACTCCTCCGGCCCGATAGCGTCCAGTTGGAGGGCGGCCAGCCGGAAGGCCAGTTTCTTTGCCTGTGCCTCATCCACCGGCGGGCGGTGCAGGAGCCCGTCCAACTCCCGGCGCAGCTTCATCACCTCTGGCGGGGACTCATCCTCCGACACGGGGCAGGTGATGCGCTCCGGGTGCTGGATCAGGCGGTTCAGGAGGCCAAGTACCTGCCGTTCCACCCAGGCTGGCGGGCTGCCGCCACACAGCTTCCGCAGTTCCTTCTGAGCAGGCGTCTTTTTGCAGGGCGTTGTCCGCTCCCGCTGCCGTACCTGCACCATGTGGAACTGCCCCTCCGGGATGATTTGGGGGAAGCCGTCCTCGCCGGTGTACCGGCGGTCTGCCAGGATACGGGCGGCCATGTTCTTGTTCCAGAGCTTGTCCCCGTCGTAGGGGATACCCCGCTCCCGGAGCTTGTCCACCAGGGCGTTGTAGCTGGCCCCGGCCAGGTAGCTGTCGTAGATCCAGCGCACCGTCTCCGCCTCCGCCGGGTGGAGCACGATCTCCCCGAACTCCATTTTGTAGCCAAAGGGCCGCTTCCGGTTGCTCCCCATTACCGCACCGTCCTTTCAATAGGCTCTGTCAACTCCAGGCCGTTGACCAGCCGGAACCGCAGGTGGTCATTGCTCTCCACGATGATCTTGTCCACGAGCTCGCGGAACAGCTCCCCATCGAAGGCGTCCAGGAAGTCCGGCCCGGCCTCCAGGGCTTCTATCAGCTCCTGGGTCTGCTGGAGCGTCTGATCCTCCTCGGCCTCCAGGAACCGTTCCTTCTCCAGCTTTGCGGCGCGGAGCTGTTCCGCCAGTTCGTTCCGGCGGGAGATAAAAATATCAGGGTCGACAAGGCCCTGCTGCTTGAGCTGGGCCAACAGTCGATCCTGACGGGTGATGTCTGCGATTTTCTGGTTGAGTGCCACGATGTCCAGGCTCCAGAGCAGCTTGCCCTTCCGGGCCACCTGGAGGTCTGCAAGTAGTTGATTGAGGATGGGCAGCCCCTGGCGCCGGAGCTTATGGTACAGATGGAGGAAGGCAATCTGTATGGTATATTCCGGAATCTGAAGGTTCGGACACTTCTCATAGTCTGCATTATGGGTGCGGCACACATGATAGATAATCCCGTTATCCATTCGTGTCCGAAAGGCAGAGCTGCAATATCCGCACTCTAGGTACCCCCGCAGTGGTGACGGACATGCCTCTGCTTTGAAAAATTTCTCTTTTCGTTCCTTGAGTATCCTCTGCACCTGCCGGAATACAGCATGGTCAATAATTGCAGGGTGTGTACATGGAACCAGGTATTTCGTTTTCTCTCCTCGATTGATCCGATAGTGCCTGGGAAGTGTAGCCGTCCGAAAAGATTTCTGCCACAGGGAATCTCCCGTGTATGTTTCATTTTTTAGGATTCGTACAACTGCATGTACTGTCCACTGGTAGGGTTGCAGCACAGGATCGGTTTCCTGTCGTTCGCGCAGATCTTTTGCGATTTCTGCGGTATTCTTTCCGTTCAGAAAGTCGGCATAAATTTTTTGTACATATTTGGCCCGCTCATCGTCAATGATGGTCTTACCATTCCCATCTTTTTTATAGCCAAATGGGATGGATGAGGAGATAAATGTGCCGCGCGCCATCCGCTTTTGGATGCTCCAGCGGATATTGTCCGAGATGTTCTCGCTCTCCTTCTGGTCCATCATGGCGAAGATGGCAGTCAGCAGCTCTCCAGCCAATTCAGAGGTGTCAATGCCCTGCTCCTCGAAGCACACCCCCACCCCCAGGGCCTTCAGCTCCCGGACGGCCTCCAGGCATTCCTTGGCGTTCCTGGCAAACCGTGAGGAGGACTTCACCAGGATCTTGTCCACCCGGCCCAGGCGGCAGTCCGCCAGCAGCCGCTGGAAGTCCTCCCGCTTCTCCGCCGAGGTGCCGGTGATGCCCTTGTCCGCATACACGTCCACAAACTCCCACTCCGGGTTGGCGGTGATGAGCTCTGTGTAGTAGGCATTCTGGGCGGCAAAGGAGTTGAGCTGGTCCTCCGAGCTGGAGCTCACCCGTGCATAAGCCGCCACCCGCAGCTTCCGGGCTCTGACCGGGTCGCTGGGCGGGATGGTGATCACCTGGGGCGCACCGTTCAGCGCCAGGGAACCGCTGGTTTTCTTCTGCTCGTCCACGAAATCGCCTCCTGTCAGCAACACACAATACCAGCACATCCGCGAAATATCCATATCCAACCCCAACAAAAATTAGGGTGAAAATATGACATCTGCCCCGGTTTCCGTCCGGAGCCGGGCGGCGATCCTCCCGGCCTCTTTCCGGCTGACAAGGCCGGCGTTTTGAAGGTGACGAAGGAGGTTTACCATCCCGATATAGTTGATATTCTGGTTCATGATGAGGCCCCCATTTCAGGAGGAGGCCGTTCCCAAATGGGCAGGGAGCGGCCTCCTCTTCCTATCTTCTGAAATCTTGGATTTCCAAAAGCAATCATTCCACGCCTGTATTCGACACTACTCCCCCAAGCGGCAGGGCGGCAGCAGACGGACTGTGTTGGCACACATCACGGGAATCTCACCCCTCCGAGGATCTCTCCGAGCTGCCCCCATTGCTTGATCCCGGTATCACCCGGGGCTGTGGCTGGACAGGAGTATCATTACTAGATTGCTGACGAGGGTCGGGCCGGGCAAACCAGCCTCAATGCGAAACAGCCCGCCACAGGCTGCTTTGTGGACGGATGGGCACCGCTCTGCACCTTTCTTGGCCGTCTTTGATGCGGTCTCCCGCACAGGTGGTCTTGGCGCATCCTCCAGCGTCGCTTCAGCCCTCCTCCTGGAGGGCCTCTCGCCAGCGGACGTATCCCGCTGCCGGATATGAAGTTTTCAAAGAGCAGGGCGGGAGATAACGGATCACCGATACTCCCAATACAGGGCAAACTGTGCCAGGATGCTATTCATGACTTGGAGATCGTCTTCAGCTAAGCTTTGCCGCAGTCGCATCAACAAGGCCTGCTGTTGCGGTGACAATGTGCGGTTCTCCATGTGAAACCAGTCCGGGAGATGAGCTCCTCCACCAAAGCGCCCCCGTGCTATCTGGATCGGGTAGTAGCAGGAGAGAATCACCAGATCTGCACGAATTGTCCGCTCGGAAACGCCAAACTCTACCGCCAGGTTTATGGCTGTTTCGTGTCTCCGCTTACACAACAGATGCAGAATCTCACTTCTCCGCTCTGACGGGCTCATCTCTCTCACCGCCTCGTCTTGCCCTGTGATTAGAAGTGTAAAGGTTAAAGCGGAAGGTTCATTTCCGGTTAAAAAAAGTTTCTACACGATTTCGCAAAAATCAGCAGTATGCCTCATTTTAGAGCAGCAGGATGATGCAATATGCACAGTTCTTGCGGTGAGCCGTAACAAAGGAAGCCGCACTGCTGTGGCAGATGCTCCATAGCAGTGCGGCTTCTGAGTCAAGTCAAAACATTAAAAAATCAGTCTATCAGCTTATTGCTCGTCTCCAGACACCCATTTTCTCAGCTTAGCCAATGAGCTCCTCACGAAAATCTGGATGGGCAATGGAGATGATTTTCTCTGCCCGCTCCCAGGTGGAAGCTCCCTTCAGGTTCACCATACCGTACTCCATCATCAGGTAATAAACCGCAGTGCGGGGGGGCAGTAGTGATGCTTCCTTGAGTCAGGGTAGGGACGATACAGCTCTTAAGTTGTCCGTTCTTGCCCGTCACGATGGAGGAAACTCTTGCCTCCCTTACATCTGACCCCACCACTTACCTCGCCACAGGTTTTGCTTTGTCCTCCAGGGCCAGCTCTTCATAGAGCTCCATGATACCAGGGAGGGCCTGATCCAAACTATATTGTACCACCTCCCGCCGCCCCGCCGCACCCAAATGCTCCCGCATGTCCTCGGACCCCATGAGCATTTGGATGGCCTCTGCGCAAAGCTCCTCATCCCCGTAGGGATAGAGGAAGCCCGCGCCGCTGCGCTGGAGCAGGTCCGTATGACCCTTCACGCCGCTGGCTACTACTGGAAGCCCAGAGTACATAGCCTCCATGATGTTGAATGGAAGTCCTTCACTCCGGCTTGCGGAGACCGCGATATCGGCCATCCGGTACCACGGCCCAATTGGGGATACATGGCCCGGGAAGCGCACCCTGTCCGCCACACCCAAGCCTTTTGCCAGCGCCTTGCAGTCCTCCAGCTGTTCTCCATCCCCCGCCAGGACCAGGACAGCTCGTCCTGGGAGACAGGCCATAGCCCGGATCAGTACCGCCTGGCTCTTCCGCTCTGAAAACTCGGCGGGATAGAGCATGACGACTGCGTCCTCCGGGATATTCAGTTGATTTCTCAATACTTCCCTTGTCAACTCCGGGCAGGCATCCAGCCTGGAGAAATCCACTCCCACGCCTGGGACCGGGACAATACGTGTGCCCAATCTGTGCTTCTTCGCCAGGGCGCAGTCCCACTCGTTCATGGTGAGCAGCAGGTCGGTCACAGAAGCCATCCATTTCTCTGCTGTCAGGAGCACTGCCTGCTTGAGCCATGGCGTCTCTTCATCAAAAAGATATCCATGCACCATACAGGCCACAGGGGGCCTTTTTTTCATGCCCTTTACCGCCACGCGGGTAAAAAAGGCAGCCAGGGAGGTGTGGGTAGAGATGAGGTCGTACTGCTCCTCCTCCATCATCCGGCGCAGAGTCCGGGCCGCCTGCAGGTTCTCCGCAGCCAGCATTTTCTTTCGGAAGGGGAGAATTTTCACTTTGTGAGCGTCCGGAATCACAGCCTCCGGGCCGCCGCAGGCTACGTGGACGGTCCAACCATGCTCACAAAAGGCCCTTAAATATGGGAGGTGGAAGTTTCGGATATGGGAGGCGGTTGACGCGGTGAAGAGCACCTTCTTCTCCATAGCCTGCCTCACCTCCCAGGCGCACTGCCGCTTAGAGATTCATCGTTCAGGAACTTCCCCTTGAACAGGGTCATCCATAAGATTTTCAGATCGAAACCGAGACTCCAGTGCTCGATATAGTAGACGTCATGCTCAATCCTGGCCTTTATGGAGGTATCCCCCCGCAGACCGTTGACCTGGGCCCAGCCGGTAATACCCGGCCGCACCTGGTGCTTCACCATATACAGTGGGACTTCCTCCTTGAATTGCTCCACATAGTAGGGGACCTCTGGCCTGGGGCCTACCAGGCTCATATCCCCCTTGAGCACATTCCAGAACTGGGGAAACTCGTCCAGAGAGCATTTCCGCAGAAACGCCCCGAACCGGGTCTTTCTGCTGTCCGTCTGACCGCTCCACCCGGTATCCTGTTCGTCATTCACCCGCATAGAGCGGAACTTATACATATAAAAGGGCCTTTTGCTCCGGCCAATCCGCTTCTGGCGGAAAAAGACAGGCCCTGGGGAGGAGAGACGGACACCTGCCGCGCAGAAGAGCATGACCGGCGAGGTCAGGATCAGGAGCAAAGCGGAGCCGACGATATCCATGGCCCGCTTGCAGAAGGCGTTTCCCCAGTTATCCAGAGGGATGCGTCGGAGGTTCATCAGGGGGATTCCATTGAGGCTGTCGAACTGGGGATTAGAGGGCATGTAGTCGGCATAAAATGGGATGATGGAGAGCTTGCTCCCGGTCTTCTCACAGGCAGAGATGATTTGGGGCATCCGGTGGTAGTCCTCCACGCCGATGGCGGAGATCACCTCGTCCGGCTTCTGGCGTTCCAGCACCTTTTCCAAATGGTCATAGCTGCCCAGACACCGCAGACCAGCCATCTGTTTTGTTGTATGGTCCGCTATGTACCCAACAGGGTGGTAGCCCAGCTCCCGGTCCCGCTGGATTTCCTTCAGGTACTGCAGCGCGGTCTCCCCGCCGCCTACGATGAGGACGTGCTTCTGGTTATATCCCTTCTGACGGAAGTACCGGAGGAGCTTCCGCAGGACGATCCGCTTTCCGCTCAAGGCTCCTACGCTGATGAGGAAGAATAAAACAAAGGTCCAGCGGGAGTAATGAACCTCCCACTCCACAAAGAGCCAGCTCAGCAGTAAAACCATATCCAGCAGGCTGGCCTGCCACAGCCGGAATAGCTCATCCAGGAGTCTGGTTTTCCGGAAAGACTGGTAAAGGCCGAACAGTGCGTAGGTGAAGATTTGTACCAGAGTAAAGGCTGCGGCGAGCCACAGATAGTTCTGGAACGGGATGCCTGCCACGCCGCTTGGCATGAGGAAGAACCGGATCCAGTAAGCGATAGGAAGGGCAAGGAAGGTCAGGACCGCATCGCTGAGCACATTCAAATGATTGAGGAGTCTCTGATTTTCTCGGATCATATCTCTTTCTTTCAGGAGCCCATCCGCGCGATGAACGCCCTGGCCTCCTCATCCACTGTGATTTCTCCCATATTCTCCTGGTTCCAGGTATCCAGCTTCCACGCAATATACTGTACCCCAGTACGGTAGTCGTCAATATCCTGTTCATATTGCTCCAGCAGGTCGAAAGCGGTCTGCCACGTCTCCGGGTCTGAGGAGACGTAGTCCACATACTGCTCCACCATATCCAGAGCTTCCTGTGTCCGGCCTGTGAGGAAGTAGTATTGGGCCAGATAGATGGGGATGGTGTTGGAGTCCACCTCTGCCAGACGTTCCGCGTACTCGTCCGCCTGTTGGCGGACAGAGGGATCCACATCTCCGGCGCTGCTGACGCTCAGCACATAAGACAAGGCGTAGTCCGCCCATTCAAACCGGTCCATGCTCACGGCCACGGTCAGGTCCTCTCCGGTAGGGTTTCCGTTGAACAGGCGCTGGGCATACATATTGCACCCCAGCAGAACGGCGTACACCCCGATCAACGCGGAGGCGGCCAGACAGGAGGCAGTCTTTGCCATCTGGCTCAATTTGATTTTACTTTCCTCACAGCACAGGCTGATAAGGGCGAAGACCCCAAAGGCCATAGGCAGGTAGGGATAAGAGGAGAACACGACCTCTGTGGCGGCGTGGCCCGCCATGAATACCAGGGTGGCCCCCAGCGCGGGGACCAGGGGATGGACTACCGTCCTTTTTCGGGCACGCCACACTGCTGCGGCGCTTCCGCCCAGAAGGAGCAGGAACAGGGCAAGACCCACCACGCCAGTCTCCACCAGGGTTTGGATATAGTGATTATGGACGTATTTGGTCTCATAGTAGAAGGACTGCACGCTGCGGACGCCGTTTTCAAAGGCCCCCATACCCAAGCCGATAACCGGGCTTCTCTGAAAGAGCTTCAGGCCATCCGCGAAAAAGACTACCCGTTGGATGGCGTTCTCGTTGGCAAAGAGGCCCTGGAGCCGATTGGCGATAAAGCCGGGGAGCAGGCGGTAACCCAGGGGGACGGAGCTGGATGCTTCCTCATTCCGATATGTCGCAGACTCCACCCGTACCGTCTCCGGCGCAGAAAAGTTGAAGTAGACCACCAGGCTGTCCTCCGGGACGGTGAACTGTGCTCCCGAGGCTTCGCCCCGGTAGAGTTCTGTACTGGTGTGCATCATGGTCTCCTGCTGGTCCTGACTCTCAATGGTCACGGTGAGACCGGCATCCGCCTCTACGGCCAGGGTATAAGTTCCAGGCTCCGGGTAGGCGGCCCGGCGCAGTCCCTCTCCGCGCTGGAGAGAGACCGGCCCGGTGATGTTATATGCCGCCACGGCAAAGACTACCAGGGCGGCCAGGATGCCGCCGGTCAGAGCCAGGATGAGCTTTCCCCGGCCTTCCATATGCTTTGACAGCGGCCCTCCGAGCCAATGGTCCATCCCGCACAAGATGGCGGAGCCCACCAGAAGGCACAACAGGGGAATTGGCTGAACGCCGCTCCACACCTCGAAAGAGGTCATGGAGATTAGAGCAGCGCAGACCAGGGTAAGTACCAGGGTTTCCAGCATGAGAATCAGAAGGCCTGCCCGTTTCTCCTTCTGTTCCAGCGCCAGAAGGGCCAGGAAAGCGACGGCGATGGTCCCGGTTGCCCCCATGCTGAAGGCCAGCACGAAAGCCAAGGCATTGAGGAAGAGCAGGACCTGGTGTATGCGTTTTTCCCAGTTGGTTTTGCTGGACTGGATCAGTCCCAGGGAGAGCAGGACGGCGATTCCCACACATCCGGCGAACACGTTGGGATTTTCAAAAATGGAGGTCATGCGGACACCGGCCTCCACCCCTGAGAGAGCGCTGTAATCCTGGGTAAACCGCTCCAGGAGCGCCAGGACCGGGGTACTGATCCACCGGGTGGAGAGCATGTCGATACTCACCAAGCTGGCCAGGGCCGCGCAGGTCTCCAGGAGCGTGGCAATCCAGCGGCCCGGCCGCACACCCTTCCCGGGGGCGATGGCCAGCAGGAACAGAACCAGGCAGAAGGAAGCCAGGACTTTCAGGAATTCATAGAGGGCGAATTTTCCGGACACGGCGTACAGGGTGGAGATCCCGTCCATCAGGACCACGGCGGCCAGGAGAAGCAGGGGGATACCCATGCGGTCCCGCAGCTGTGTGAAGCACAGGAAGGTCAGGATGGGGACCCCGACGGCCAAAACCATGGTCACCAGCTTAATGGTTGAGGCGGAGCACAGGCAGACAACGAGGAACAGGACCGCCCCCAGAACAAAGGGAAGGACGGCTTTCCAGCGCGGAATCGGAGCCTCGATTTCCGGTTTTGTTTTGCTTAGAGTCGAAGATCTGGATTTCATATGCAGGCTCCTCATCCGGTAGTTTTCTGTCTGAAACGGGGGCGGGGGGATGTGGTGGTCTCTCACCCATCCCCCGCGCACTGCTGCCGGGAAATGCCCCCGTTCGGAAAGGAGAAGAACCGTCCGCGCGGATATCCCGCACAAGCCGGTCCCCGTCTCTGGGAGAAAGACAGAGTCGGAAGGAAAGAACTCCGAAGAAAAGAGTCCTTCCCAAAGCCCTCCACACAGATGAAGGGCTTTGGGAAGAACGGGAAGGAAGGGCTTCCCGTTCTTCGGGCTTATAGGTACTTAGTTGTCCTCAATCAGTCCACGAAGTTCTCGCAGAAACGCATGAGGATCTGGGCCACCTCAGCGCGGGTCGCGCCGCTGGTGGGGCTCAGGGTAGTGCTGCTGGTGCCGTTGATGAGGCCCTCAGCGTTGGCCCACTGCATGGCGGTGAGCGCCCAGGAGCTGACGCCACCCACGTCCGTGTAGCCATTCAGGCTGTTGGACGCGCTGGTATCGTAGCCCTTGTACTGGGCATAGCGGTACAGAATGACCGCCATCTGCTCACGGGTCACGGTGTCGTTGGGCCCGAACAGGCCGTTGCCGTAGCCCGCCACGATGTCGTTGGCGGCCGCCCAGTTCACCGCATCGGTGTACCACTGGCCGGAGGTCACATCGGTGAAGCCGGCGCTGGAAGCACTGGGGGAGCCGTCCAGACGGTACAGGATGGTGACGATCATGCCCCGGCTGGTGGTCACATTGGGGCTGAACAGGTTGTCGCCGGTACCGGACATGAGGCCGCGCTTATACACAAAGGACACGGCGTCATAGTACCAGGCGCCGGACGCCACGTCCGTGAAGGGCATGCCGCTGGGCTCCTCGGCCACGAAGGTGGCCTTGACGGTCACCTTGGAACTGGGCATCACGAAGGTGTACCGGGTATCGTTCACCTTGGTCAGCTCAACTTCCTTGCCACTCGCGTTCGTCACAGTGAGGGTATCCAGGACATAGCCATCATCCGGGCGGACCGTGATGGTCACGGTGTCGCCGGTCTTGGGGTTGTCCGGGCTGACAGTCACGCGGCCGTGGGTGGTGGAAGCTACCGTTACGCGGGAGCTGCTGGAGGAGCTTCCTCCGCCGCCTCCGCCTCCGCCGCCACCACCGTGGTCGCCACCGCCAGAGGAGTAGTCCACATAGAAGGTTTTGTTGTTATCCTGAGGGTTCACGCTCGTCACAGGGGTACCACTCTCGTTCACCCAACGATAATTCCCATCGAGGGTGGGCAGCGTGTAGGTTCCTGTGTAGTTGACGGTGGCACTTTCACCCTTCGAATAGGATACCCCTTCCAAGGTGAACGAACTGTCCCTTGCATTCAGGGTAATCGTGTACATGCCCGTAGGTTTCGTTCCTACGATGGTACCCACGACTGTCGCACCGGAATTCAAAGTCAACGAAGCTCCCTCGCCTACGTACAGGTTTCCACCCTTAACAGTAAATGTCTGTTGTACGATAGCTTTGACGTCCTCCAGACCAAGGCCGGCTTCAAATGTACCGCCGCTGATGGTCACGGTTCCGCCAGTGGGTTCGTTTCTCGCCTCGGTCAGAGCCCGATGTTCAGTATCTAGCCCTGTGATGTACACCAGGTTCTTGGCAGTCACATCCTGAAGCATCAGGTAGGTGGTGTTTGCAAGTGTGAACTTGGCCTGTCCGCTTTCAGATGTCTGGATGGTCCCACCAACAGTCAGTTTCGTGTTATCGCCGGTCAGAGCGATGGTGTCCATCGTCAGGGAGTAAGCACTTCCACTGGTGTCAGCGTTGATGCTGTAGGTGTCCTGACTGAGGGTGTAAGTACCACTAATGGTGACATCCTGGTTCACGGAGTAAGAGCCATTGCTTCCGGACCAGGGAATGTTGGATCCCTTGCTATCTGTTGCGAACACCTGAAGCGGTACCATGGTCATGACCATGCAGAGCGTAAGGACTTTTGCCAGGAATCGCTTTTTCATGCCGATTGTCATTCTCCTTTCACTAGGCGAGAGTTGTTCCCGCCTTCAGGGGCCTGCTCAGATTGGCCCCCAAAGCCTTCTCCCGCGGGCGGCTCCCTCGCCTGAGTCGGGAACCGCTGGTTAGGCCGCTCCACCCTAGGAGTGAATATCCATGTCATGTTCATCACCTCCTCTTTGCCCCGCCGGGTGGCGGGGATTGTATCGATCTACGAATCTCAATATCCTTCTATGGGATGAGGTAGATTGCAGCCACGGCTGTACCAGCGTTGTTCAGCGCCAGCACTACCATCTGCATTTTTTGCGGGGGAACGTCAGCGGTCACACAGGATACGCACTGGCCATCCTGCATACGGTAGACCTTCCTCCAAACGTTCTTTCGACAGGGAGCTACATCTGTGTAGCTGAGCACCGACTCATATTCACGCTTTAACCATATAAAGCCTCTGGCTAGGAAAATCAGTTATCTGGGGCTCGGCCCATACAGCTCAATCAAATGCTGGTCCGCGAACAGGTTGAATTTATAAAACTCGTCTGTAAAGCGGTAGAGCAATCCATTCGCTTCGCGTCCATCTGCAACAGCAATCAGCTCCTCAGAGTCCGCGGCGGACGCGGACTTGGACAAACCGCTTCTTGATTGCCTCGCTGTCATAGGTGTAACTGTACTCCGGGAAAACGCCGGACCAGTGCCGTATGAGGGCCGGAACCGCTTCCTTTTCCCCCTTCTCCAGCACTTCGGCTGCGTCAAACAGGAAACCGGCGGACAGCCTCACAGCCAGGTCATCCCAATCCGCTCTCGCCGGAACTTCCTCGCTCAGCACCATCCGCATATAGCGGTAGAGCTTCTGGCAGACCACAGCAAAGGTAGAGGTGTTGCTCCGGGCATGCACACGCTTGGCTCCGCTCCGGTCCTGGTACTCCATCTCAAAGGAGATGTGCGTCAGATCCGGGACGTGAGCGATTACCATATGCCCAATCGCTGGGAGCTTGGTTTTCAGAATTTTCTCAATCTTCAAAATCCATTCATTGACCCAGAATGCGTACTTCGCACTCTCATCTTCCTGGGTGATATTGTTGAATACCGAATTCAGTTTGACGGAATTGCATGCCTCATTGTATCCGCTGAACAGCTGATGCGCATAGGTGTCCGCGAAGGTATGCATCAGCATACCCATCCTCATCAGGGAGTCCTGCGTAAAGGTGCCTTCCTCGGCAATATCCCGTCGTAGCCTTGCAAGCATGTTGGAGATATAGGAGCCGTCATCCAGATCGGCGGGAACGGTCCGGAAATCGCTCTCGTCCACGTTGGTCTTATCTTTGGGGATGAAATGGAAGGGCGCGACCGTAAACTTCTGGGACCGGTCCGTCACCAGGCTGGCCATATCAAACCAGTCCGAGAAGCCTGTGGTCACAGGATTAATCAGGTGCAGAGTTTTGTTGTAGACGATATCCAGAGCGGGGTTCGATGTGATACAGCTCGGGATGTCTTTCGCCGCCCGAAGCGTGTACCAGTTAAAATCATCTATAAACTGGGAGAACTCCGCAATCCTCTGCGCCTCCGCCTCTGAAAATCCGGCGGCAAAGGCCACAGTCTTCACAGCAAAGTAGTGGAAGCTGATATCCATTCCGCCTCACCCCTTCTTTGCCCAGCCCACGATGTTTATGTATACATCGTTATAGTCTTCGTCATCCTGATCCTCGATGCAGAAGTCGTAGACATAGCCGACCTTACGTGCCCGGAGGTCATTGATCGCTCCGGAGGTGGTGCTTTGCTTCAGCTGCACGGACTCAGGCACACTGATTGTGAGAATCGGCGTCTCACTGCTGTCGTGGTCCCTGGAACTCTGGGTGATCACCTGCAGGCCAGTGCTCCGATTGGTCTTTGAGGCATGAAGATATTCCGTATTTCCCACCTTCAAGGTGACTTCAACCTTATTCCAGCACTGTGTTGTGACAATCCAGGCTAAAAAATAGCCCTTTGAAAACTGTTCCAGCTCAAATGTCAGGCTTGCCATATAGTATACCTCCATATAAAATACGTGAGTTTAGCCTTTAAGCAAGATAATTTATCTTTTAATCAACCGGTACACACGTAAAAATGCATGGAAAATCTTTTTAAGAAATGGTCCATATGGTCCATCGCCAATTTGACGAATTTTTAACATCAGACGACCAGTATTGGTATTCATCATATCTTCATATCTATGATCAATATTTTGTATTACGTCCCCTCTCGTGCTTCTCATCATCCATTCCAGAGTGCTACGCGACATAGTAATATATCCATCTTGGCCTGCAAAAGACGATAAATCGTGTTCAAATATGCATAGCTTTGTTTCGTCACCAAATCTGGTATCAACAACAGTCAAGTCGGGAGGTAGAATAGATACTGGGTCACAAAATAGTCTGGGGACGCCGTCCAGCGGCATGTCATATTCAACGGTTAGGATAGTAGAGATACGCTCAGAAAGAGATAAATAGGTATAATCCTGATCCCACCGCTCCGTATATGTGTCCAACAGTGATGCAATTACCTCATTTCGGGCCGGTGCTCCATATATCCAGTCAGAGTAGGTTTTCTGATCAGTTAACGCAAAAAATGCGCGTTGATATTTGAGTACACCAAAATAGTTCAATATCCGGATCCGATCATCCAGATATACCCCGCCCCTTTTGTAGATGTTCAAAAGTGCAAAGTAACCGGCCACAAAATCGAATTTCCCTGCTTGATACGCTTTCAGAATATATGGATTTTCACTTAGGTCACAGTTTTGTTCTGTGAGAATCACAATCTCGCTATCATCGTGGAATACATTCTCTTTTAATTCTCTCAGTCTTTCTTCTGTGGGACCATTACGAAAACCGTTGACATAGATAATATTGGGCATCACCACCTCTGCCAAGTGGTCTGCCCACTTCAATCGTTCATAAACAGTGGGATTGTTTTGGATTAAACCTCTGCCATAAAACCAGGCTGATTGCTCACAGATCCAATTGACAAAGAGATCGAAATATTGCCAATAGATTTCTAGGTAGCAAAAATTTCTAAACGCCACAAAGTTGCGGACAGCATCTAAGTACTCTGAATTACAGTGTGCCAACAAATACCGATCCGCTCGTATGGAATCCTCGCATAAAGATTTTCGGACATTAAATGTTGTCGATGTAGTACGCTTGTACCAATAGTAGACTCTGACATCTATATAGCGGATGTTCACAGCGTAAGTATTCAAGGTTCCCAAATACCGGACATCCTCAAAAATATCCTTGTACGGCATCTCGCCCAGCCGCTCAATCAGTTCGCGCTTAATTATTCGATTCCAAAAGTGTGTTCCATCGGCGATCAGCCGTTCTGTAGTCACTTCCGAATTCGTTTTATTCATGATAGGAAAAAAGCGAATGACCTCATCATCTTTTTCCTGCAGCTCAAACGCCTCGCCACATACAATGTCGGCATTATATTTCTCCGCCTCTTCGTAAAAGGCCTCTAAAGCGCACGGATGGATCAGGTCATCCGCATCGCACCAGAAAATATACTCTCCTTTGGACTTTTGAAAGGCCAGATTGCGGCCAACACCAGCTCCGCCTTTTTTAGCGGCCTCATAGACGAAGATTTTGTCAGGAAATGCGCTCTCATAGCTGCGCAATATAGCCAAAGACCCATCGGTAGAGTGATTGTCCACCAGAACAATCTCGTAGTCACCGAACGTTTGGAGCAAAGCCGAATCCAGAAAGTATGGCAGAAATTTCTCGGCGTTGTGAACTGGAACACAGATCGATATTTTTGGTTTATTCATTCATACATACATCTCTTTCAAGATACCATATAATTTTTTTAAACTCTTCCAGAGTGGTTGGGCAAAAGAACCCTATGTTCTTCCGCTTAAATTCCTTTTTGCACTTATATAGATACGCATTATACTCCGGCACATGATGATACCAGTCCCACGAGAATTTGAGTAAGTTCTTGAGAATAACAACGGGAATTTTATTCCCTGTCACTGTATAAGGTGTCATGACCGCTCCCGAAGAGACTGCAATCAATATGTGCCTTTTTCCATCGATAGCACCTGCCCGCAACTCCCACGGCATATCGTCCCCTAATACATGGTAGCCTCTCAGTTCATAGAGTTTTTTCGCCTGAACAGAAAGCAACGGATGAGGTTTTACTGCAATATTCTCTTTTCCAATGATGCACGCCACCTTATCCAAGAGTTGTATTTGTTCCGTGGCACCCTCTATACATTCAAAATTATCTCCCAGAAAAATATATCGTTCCCGCAAGTCAGACGAAAAAGATTCTGTTGATATTTCAAATACAGTCTGAAGGATCGCAGAAAAACCGCTTCCAGAGATAACTTGTGGGATCGCAATCGTTGGCTCGTCGTTAAAGCCACAATAAAATTCTGGATGATACAAGTATAGACTAGTCAAATCTTTAATGAGATTTTCCTTTTTAAATGGATAGGCCAATCTCAAATGCAAATTTTCAAAATATGCGGACAGGCTACCTTCAAAAATATGGAGTGCAGCATGGCGGGATCGCTTCATAGAACAATAGACCGCTTTTTGCAACACGCTTTGTGCACAACTCAGGAAGTAGTCTGTATATGTCTCCCGTAATTCTAAGTTCCCTGTTAATTCATCTGGCCTCACATATGGTTCTTCCATCAGTCGATCAAAATCGTGTTGATGGTCATAATGGGAGAGAAAGCAGTTTCGAAATAATCCTGTACTCTTGAGCGAAGGGAGATAGGCAGACAAATTCTGCGTAGAACAGAGAATAAGATCTGCGGGGACATGTTTAAAATAATGATATTTGATATTTAGAGCAGTCAAAAGTTGGAATTTTGTTTCAGCGCAGAATAGCATATTTTTAGGGCGATGGGAAAAGAATTCGATCCGTTCTGTTTTCTCTCCCACATCGGCACGTTCAAATATTTCCTCAAAAAAAGGTGTCTCTTTTGCAAACTCCCACCACGATCTAGCATGAGGTATCCTGGCATCTGACCAAGGCTTTTTCATCCCCACAAAGTGGATGCCTTTTTGCTTTTTGGATGCATGGATATAGTCTTGATAAACCGGGTCAGAAGATGGTAGATTTTTCACATCCATTTCCGCCAAAAGATAATTCCAAGAAACAGATAATTTACCCTTTTTCCTACGAAACAGCCCATTAAATGTGTCTTGTTCATAGCACGTAAAGAACTGACCATCGCTTAGAGCAAAGTTTATTATCCTATCTGTTGTAAAGTCTTTCCGAATCAGCTCGAGATTCAAAAGCAATACCCCTGCATTCAAGTAATCTGATACACTGGCTAAACCTAGTTTTTCGTAAAGCAACTCATCTGTAAATTGCGTATTATGTGGATCTCGGTTCAGAACACAGCAAATGACGTCCGGAGCCCCCGCCATGTAGCACATCGACAAATCATAATCTCTCAATACAGCAACATCTGCGTAGAAAATCACATCACAGTCCAAATTGAGTACAGTATCAAACTGCTTTAGCAATTCAGGTAACAGTAGCCGAATCACCCCGGTCGCACTAAATCGGTCATAATCAGCGCGCTTTTTTGCAATCTTCACATAGGGATGGATCTCCCGGGATACATCCACAACTCGAATCGACACATTTTCCCGTCCGGTAGCCATGGAGGCCAATTTCTCCGCCCGTTCATTTGTCATGTCCCATGTCATAACAATGACATCATAAAACTCCTGGCTATCTGCATGGTCTAAAATTGATTGGAGTGTTACCGCAGCGTATGGCGCGAAGAAGTCGCTAGACTGCATGGTAATGGTAAAACTATTTTTTTTAAAGGCAGGTGATATAGGCAAATGTAACATAACGGCAATCAACTCCTGGCTTAACTCATGGGGAATCTTTCAATTCGTTTTATAGGCGTATAGTTTCCGGTTAAGATATTCAATTAATGCTGAGATAAGGTAGCACTTCACGTGTTCTCAAATACACGTATGTGTCGTATATATCATGAACCGGGAGAGTATGGATTGGCATATCCGCGACACCAGTTTCACTGCCTTCCTCCAACTCATTCCCAATAAACAGCGTTTTCTCCATCGGCATACCGCCTTGCTCCATAATCAGTCTAAGCATTGTTGCCTTGGAATAATCCGAGTACATAATGTCAATGGAAGTCCGGCCAGCCAATTCTATAGATAGACCTTCGTAGTCACTTAGTTCTTGTCGTAACAACTTTATAATTTCCTTCCGTCCCTTCAATGGTTTGATTGTCAACACGACTCCACCTCGTAAAAACACCTGCTTCCCTGCAAACACAGATAATTCTTTTACACAGTGGAGGAGGCTTTCCGGAAGTAGGTATCTGTCAGTTAGTTTCGTCGCTGTACCAAAATCAGAACTTTGTAGCATTGTATTTCCATAGTCTGCAAATATTTTTAGGTCTCTACCCATTGGCAAATTGTGTTCAAACACCGACTGCACATGTGCAACGCTGTTTCCTGTCAATACAGCGCCTTGAAAGAGAGCTAAATTTTCCCGTCCAAGCTCTTTTTCTTCGTCTGTTCCATTTTCCTCCCAAAGAGTACCATCCAAATCAAAGAATTGATGCGTACAGGATAGCGCCTCACGATAATAGTCGCTCATAATCACCCCTACCAACTTGACAGGATCATGTTTGCTGCTATCTGTTGATCCAATCATTCCGCAGATCGAATGATATCGCTCAGAAAGCGCCTGCATACCCACAGATGCCTCCTTATTCAAAACGACTGTAATTTGATCCATATCCAGATATCTAGTTAGAATATCGCACATTTCTTCTGCACTCACACCATAAGTATCATGGTCTTCTTCATTATTCATAATGAGATATTTATTCGCTGACGCGTTTGCAATCATTTCCCGGAACCCCTTATGCATATATGTCGGGATCAAGGAGGACCACTGTGTCCCAGAGCTAAAGATGATAATATCCGCTTCATCAACAATCTGCAGAATAGTACGATCTGTGTGAGCGGAGTCCTCTCCAACAACCGGTATATACTCTGATTCGCCATCCATGAGGATTGCACGGATGATTTGGTCATCAGGATTATCCCATGTGACGATATCTCCCTCATCCTCAATAATGTGTCCTGACTGGGTTTCCGCCTTTAGCAACAGGCTCTTATCAGAAATCAAATGTACCGTATCTTTGATTCCCAGGATTCTCGCCATACAATCCATAGCCTTTTCCAGAGAATTTCCACACTTCGCCGCGCAGGAGGCATAAAAGATATTGGAAAGAGCGAAATCAGAATAGTCTTCATCAATTGTGGTGCGACGCTGGACGATGTTCCCGTTCGCGTCAGATTCAAAGAAGAAGAAATCCAGTAATTCACTCAAATAATCCAATGTATCGCTGTCAAAAACATCAGCGAAATCTTCCATATAGCTCTTGGCTGCTCTGTAATACGCCTCAGAACAATCCGCAGAGAGACGAACATTGAACATTTCGAACAGACGTGCCTCACGGTTGTTTCCGTCCTTTATACTGCTTTCATTTTGGATAGAATATTGTAAAAGCTGATTTTTCCTTACGTCGCTCGGCCCCAAGATCTCGTTATTGAAACACCGACGGCATACGCCGGTAGATTTTCCGTTATCGTAGGCGTTCACTATAATGTCCATCTGAACTCGGTCGATTCCGTACAAAGAGGCAAACCCATTTTGTAGTGCAATACTCCCGGTTCCACCGCAAAACACAGCAACTCTTAGCATTCTTTTTTATCCCTCTTCCTGAAATTTTTCAGCATTTTTATGACCTGCTCCAGTTCCGCTGGGTCATTAAAACTCATGACCCGATTAGGTGTGATCTCACAATATTCCGCTGCACACAGATCTGGTTGCTCATAGAACCAAGTAAGGGTATCCAGCAGCCCCATCTCACCTCTAGTAACATCATAAGTATTATCATCAAAGGCATCGAGTCCCAGATCATGCTTACGGCGCATTAGATAATCCAGCAGTGTGCCTGTACGGAAGGCAAAGATAGACTGGTCGTGTAACCCTGTACTATACGGCTCAAATTCATTCTTCCTAAAATGTGAGCGAACGATACTTTTCCCATCCACATCAAACCAAGCATAGGGTTTCTCATCCCAGGAACACCCTACTAACACCGGTGATCTGATATTCCATGTAGACAAGCCGGCTTTCAGTTCCAAGAAAGGGTCATCGGTCAGGAATACGGCATCGCCCCAGCAGGCAAATAAGACATCTATTCCTCTTTCAACAGTAATCCGTTTTAGAGACTTGAGTATGGAGTCCGCATCTCCCTGCCCAGTTACAATACTGATAATTTCTGCATCCACACCAGTTGCAATTCCAGAAGTATACGTTTCTTCATTCACAATAAGAAAAATTTTTGAAAAATGCTTTTGAGCTAGGGCAATGGTATTCTCCACATTCCTAATCCCATTCAAGTCGCAAAAAGCCTTGGGAAAGCCTCCGAACCTTGAGGCCTTTCCAGCAGCAAATATTGCCAAACAATCCATTTTGTCACCTATCTCTCGTTTTTCCGTGGCAGATCTGCTCCATTTTGAACCTCAGCCATGCTTTTAAATAAGCATAAATGTACTGGAAACCAATCGTACCTGCACGGTATTCTGCAAGGACAGCTTTCCTGTGATTCAGCTCCTGTATCAGTCTCAAATATTGGTCTGCCGGCAATGCTTGGAATTCTGTAAACGGCACCTCGAAAATCTGGGAAAACCGTTTTTCCTTTCCCTTCCACGTAACAGACAGCACATGGTTACGAAACAACTCATAACATACTTTCCTATCGTCGCTGTCCCATATGCGAAGCAAAAAATCTTTTAGGCTAGAAGCCAATATGCAATACACGTATTCCTCTGCAGCTGCCTGGTAAGCAGTGCCCGTCATTTCCTTATACACCATGTAGTGAGACTGGAGCAGGCCCTTAAACACATCTAACGTATAGTGATGCGATAAGGAGATAGTGTTCCCGGAATAGTGTTGCCAGTAGTAATAAACCGGACGGTCTATACGCACAATGCGAGGATTAGACGATAGTAGCTTTGCTAGAAATACCACATCCTCAATTTGAACTGGAGGAAAGTCCAAGCCGTGCTCAGTAAGAAATCCACGTCGAATCATTTTGTTCCAGACGCAAGGACTACTCATAAGTACTTCAAAATCATTTCTACTTTTGCGCGGAAACGTTGTCGGCAACTTTTCACATCTTTCATCTATCTCAATATATCCGCCGACCACTACATCACAGGAAGCTCTTTGCGCTTTCCTAAGCATATGCTCATAAGCCTTTGGCGGAAGTGTATCATCGCTGTCACAGAATGCAATCCAAACGCCCGTAGCCTCACGTAGAGCTAGATTTCGTGCAGTGTAGATATCACCGTGTGGTTTTCTAATAATCCGTATACGTCGATCCCTCGCAGAATAATTTTCCAATATCCTGGCACATTGGTCAGTACTCCCATTATCCACAGCAATTATTTCAATGTCCTTTACCGTCTGTGCCAATAGAGCATCTAGACAAGCGGGAAGCCACTCTTCTGTGTTATAAATCGGCACGACAACACTAACTTTTGGCATCTTTTATCCTCTTCTTTACAAACCCACATTGATTAGTGTTTTGACATCTTCTGTGCCAACCTTTTCTGTATCCCGCAAATGTACGTAGCATAAATTCATAAAACCGCCAATTGGTAGCAATCAAAATACTTTTTAATTTTTCTTTTGACGAGAACGAAACACCGGCAAATCTTCTTTCGCACAAATCCCTCAACTCATGTCGAATTGTATTAATCATTTTCGCGTTTGAAGATTCTAGGCCATACCGAACAATTTTGGAACACATATCCAAATTGTTTCTCATTCTGCTCTCCCTACAAAACTGTTGGATATTTTCATAGCGGATAAACTCGTTTTCTGCACAGAGCAACATATTTCTTACGCTCACCAGGGTTGCTTCTGTTAAGGGGGCATTACACACACTGTCAGCGCGCTGAACATAATGGTATTTTGCACAGCTTGCAAACGCAGTTTTATTTGACTTGGATAATGCGTGCAAGTTAAACAACAGATCTTCGCCTATTATGTACTTGCTATCAAATTTAAGATCTATCACCGTTTTTCGCTTAAAAATACGGCACCAGACTGTATTGCCAAAGAACGTGCTGGAATCGGTAATATGATCAGTATCTATACAGATGTCCTCACCAGGCGCATAGCCTATTTTGCTCATATGCCCAAATTCAAAAAAGGCACCGCATTGTACGATTTCCGCCCCTGTACGAGCGGCAATAGAATAAAGATATTCGTAATAATCAGACTCAATATAATCATCACTATCCACAAATCCTATCCAGTCTCCAGATGCAACTTCCAACCCAACATTACGAGCTGAGGCAATAGTGCCATGCTCTTTTTGAACAACACATATACGCTCATCTCTTGTTGCATATTCTATACAAATTTTTCCACAATGATCTGTGGATCCGTTAACCACAACGATGATTTCTAGATTCCGATACGTTTGATGAATGATACTATCTAGGCATTTTCGAATGTAGGCTTCTGTGTTATATACCGGGATAATAACAGAAATTTTAGGATTACCCACGGTTACTCACCTCTAAGTAGAAAGATTCCAACCACTTGGCCACATCTGAAACATCGAATCCCGCCTGTTTGACTTCGTCCGCGCCTAACGGGAATCGTCCGACCGTACTCAGCAACCTATTCGCCCAAACAGACGATCCATCTAAAAGGGATGCAGTATGTACATGCGCTGTGATATGTGCCTCCTCCGGTATGGCATCCGAACAGACCACAGGTAGCCCAGCTGCCTGTGCTTCCACCACCGCGATTCCGAGCCCTTCAAATTTACTGGGAAATACAAATATATCCATTGCCCATAGTAGCCTCTCTACGTGGTCAGTCGTGCCGTAAAATAGCACCTTATCCTCCAAACCCAATTGCTGTACTTTATCTATTAATACGTCTCGGCTTTCGCCTTCCCCTACCAGTAACAGACGACTGTCAGGTCTGTGCTTCAAAACTTCATTGAATATCTCTATCAGAAAACTCTGATTTTTCTGATAGCAGAAACGCCCCACGCTACCAATCACTAAGTCATTTCCGAAATCTAGTCTAACACGCTCTTTGATGCGGGCTTTCAAATCAAAGCGAAAACGCGCCGTGTCGATTCCATTCGGAATGAACTCAATCCTTTGTGTCACTCCTCTACACTTGTTAAACATGAACTCTGATGCCATCCGGGAGCAAGTCCACAAATTGGTAGCATCTTTTGTATATCTCGCTCTAGCCCAAGTGTGAATCATCAGTTTCAACGAGCGAAATGGGCTCTCCCTCAGCGCCGAGTTGTGGCTGTGGGCAATTCGAACTGGAACACTCTCTTGTTTTGCGATACATAGATAAGCAAGTGAAAGTCCCTGGAAAGCGTTCAGATGAAGAATGTCGTATTTTCGTTCTCGGAGCAGTTTTCGAAACTTTCGGTGGTTCTCTAGGATATTTCTTTGACTGCCAGACAGTTCAATAAAATGTATTCCGTTTTTTTGGAGGAATTTAGTAAAAATACTCCTGCCAATACTTGATGCCACAATGTCTATTTCAAGATGCTGAAGATCCATGCGGGTCAACACATTGAATAAGAAAGACTCGATACCCCCGGATTCCCAGCGCTCACAAAAACAGCAAATACGTTTATTCTTATCCATTCCTGATTCTCCTGGCATAAACGTAATATCTAAGCGCACATGTCTACTTTATACATCAGATAATGGAAATTTTATATTTCCTGGGAAATATATGCCTGACACACATCTTCTACTTTTCCCATCATTTTGATAAGCCCCTGATCAAGCCACACTGCACGATCACACATCTCCCGGATCTGTTCAATGCTGTGGGAAACGAATAGGACTGTGGTGCCGCCGCCCATCAGGTGGAGCATCCTTTTTTTACTCTTTTCCTGAAACGCAACGTCACCCACAGATAAAATTTCATCCACGATCAGAATATCGGGGTTAACTACTGTTGCAATAGAAAAAGCCAAACGGGCAAGCATGCCAGAGGAATAATTCCGAATCGGAACTTCAATAAACTGTCCCAATTCGGAGAACTCCACAATCTCATCATACTTTCCCTTGAGAAACTCCTCGCTGTACCCCAGGATGGCGCCGTTGAGGAAGACATTTTCCCGGCCCGTCAAATCGAAGTCAAAGCCGCTGCCCAACTCCAGCATAGGTACTACATTCCCATAGCAGCTTACACGGCCTTCCGTCGGTTTCAAAATACCGGAGATGATCTTTAAAAGTGTGCTTTTCCCCGCGCCATTCCGCCCAATCAGCCCCAGGGTCTGTCCTCGCTTCAGTTCAAAAGAAATATGCTCCAGAGCGGTAAACTTGTTGTACTGAAGTTTTCCACGCAGTGCCGTTGTCACAAATTCCTTTAAGGACAGGATCTTGTCGTTGTTCAAGCGGAACTGCATGGTCACGTCTGAGACCTCTATCATAGTTTTCTTGCTCATCGTACCAACACCTTATAAATACAGCACGAAACGGTCCTGCTTTATTTTGAATATCAGTGCCCCAATCAACAGCATGGCCAGCGCGATACCAAAGCACTGAACGTATACAAATGGCTCTGGAGATATCCCGTCCAGAATGCACATCCGCATACTTCTCAGAAAGTGATACAGCGGGTTGATGTTCAGGACGAATCTGAACTCCTGCGGCAAAATAGTTTCTGGGTAAAAAATCGGTGTGGCATACATCCATACCATAGTCAGGACTCCCCATAGGAACTGGGTATCCCGGAAAAACACCATAGATGTGGCCAGCAGTAGTCCTAATCCCAAGCAGAAGATGACCAGGCAGACTATAAAGTATAGCGCGAGAACCGCTGATTTATGAAATTGCACCCCTGTAACCAAGCAGACGATGAGCAGTGGAATCAGGGATATCGCCAAATTTACCATAGAGGACATGACCCGGGTCAGCGGATAGATGTATTTCGGCACATAGACCTTGGTGATCAATCCCGCATTGCCCAGAATAGATGTTAGTGCCATGCCGCAGGCTTCTGAGAAAAAATTGAACAGCACAACACCGATAAGCAGATATACCGCAAAATTCTCAATATCATTTTTGAAAATGGTGGAAAATACAAAATACTGTACGCACATGGTCAGCAAGGGATTCAGGAAACTCCAGAATACCCCAAGAATAGACCGTTTGTATTTTGTTTTGAAATCCCTTGATACTAACTGCTTGATCAGGAAGCGGTATTTTTTCACAGCCAGAAACGCATTTGCCAGGAAGCTGTGCCGCCCTGTCCGCCATCTCCAGTAGGACCAGGCAAGGCCGGCCAGAAGAACCGCTCCAAAGCCCGCGGCAAATTCCCAATAGTGAAGTCCCGTCCAGATATAGTCCTCCCCTGCGGCGGAAAAGCACAAGCTTCCAAAGGTTTCAACCCCATTGATATAGAGTGTGCATCCGTCTTCGTCAGCACTGGATGACATCAGAGGAGACACTGCACTGCCGGACACAGAATCGGCGGAAAGCCGTAAAAGCAATGGTGCACCATACAACGTTTCCGATGGCGGATCAATGGAGAGAGTGGTCACCATACCCTCAGTCATTGCGGCCGCATCCAACGTCTGACTGGCCAACAGAGATTGATTCCGCAGATCATAAAGCTCCACCGTCACAATCCCTGCATTGGCACGCATATATGTAGTCCACTGGACAGATACCGTTTGGAACCGTTGGATATCCGCTTGAAATACCTGCTCAATCACAATGCCCTGTGCCAGTTCTCCAGCAGCGGTTTCCGCTACAGGCAAATCCAGATCTCCTCTGGAGTCCCGGATATGCAGTTCTTTCCCCGCTAAAAAGTAGAAAGAAATCACCAACAGGGCATAAAGGACGAGCATGACTATATATACCATTCCCAGCCGGAACGGGCGTTCTTGCGAGTGGCGCATAATTTGGAGAGGCTCCCTTCTGGTTTGAAAACTAAGAGATCACTTCGGCTCAAAGCAAATACCAAGGAATATTTCTTCCGTGGTGCAAAGTGAATCCTAGGCTCTATGGCTCCGTATTAAAAAACCACAGAGTATTTCTTCTGTGGTGGAATGTTGGAGACACGGCCTTTAGCTACATAATTTTATTACCTATATCTTACATAAAGTCCGATAAAATTTCAAGGCCTTCCCAGAAATTTTATCAAGTTTTGTCATTCACCATCACATATTCGCGATTTGAGGCGCAAAAATCAAGGCCTGCCCTGTTCTTTGAGCATGCAGGCATTCATTTTCACGCCCATTTTTAGGTTCTAAACTTCACTCTCAGACGCTCCGTCTTCAAAGATTACCACAGAAGAAATATTCTGTGGTACTTTTTATAATATGAGGTTCATCCGCTGGAGGATCCGCTCATGGGAAGCGGCACTCACCGCTACATAAATTCGGGTCGTCTCAATCCGGCTGTGGCCCAGAATGTCAGCTAGGTGGGCCAAGTTCTTCTCCACAGCGATGAACGACCTAGCGAACAGGTGCCGCAGGCTGTGCGGAAAAACCTTTCGACTGTCCACGCCCGCCTTCCGGCATAACTTCTTCATATCGTGGCAGACATTGGAACGGTCCAAAGGCCGGCCGCTTCTGGTGCGGAAAATATGGCCGCGCTCAATTCCGTTGGCTTTTGCGTATTTGAGCAGCCGTCGGCACAGTTCTTTTTGCAGGACAATAGTTCTGCTTTTTCCTTTCAGCCAGATTTCCGCCCTGCCGGTGCGCGCAGACTCCACCGTGATGAATTGAAGTTCTCCGATCCGGATCCCGGTTCCGCACAGCGTCAGTATCGTCAGGTAGAGGCGTTCGTTTCTGCGGCCTTTCGCCGCGGCCAGAAGACGGCTGTATTCTTCGTGAGATAGTTCCCTTCGTTCATCCAGAAATGCCTGCCTCTGGATCCGGAGCAGTTTCACTTTACATTCCGTCCGCCCATAAAACTCGAGAAAGGCGTTTATGGCGGACAGGGCTGTGTTTACCGTCTGCGCCTTGCGACTCTTCAGCAACTGCTCCCGATATTCCAAAATCCGCGCTTTGCACAACTCCTGGTCTCCCAGAAACCAGGAGAGCTGTTCCGTTGCATACACATATTTCTTTATCGTAGCCCTCGCTTTTTCGCTGTCGGTTAAATAGTCCTCAAATGCCTTTATGGCGTCCATATTGATGCTCATCTGCACAGTGTTGTCCACCTTTCTTGCTGTGGAGCTCCGGCCGCAGCCGGAAGCCCTTCTGTTATTTGATATCAGACACCTTCCTCATCGGCCTCCATCTAGAGGTTCCAGCCGTTCTCATCCAATTCGAAAAAATAAGCAAAGGTATCTGGTGCCTTCTGTCGGAGAAGTTCTATTTTCTCTTCCTGCCTGCGAATTCAGAAAGCAAAGACGTCTGCGAAGTATTCCCTGAAATTCCGTCTAGCGTGGGGCCCGAGAAAACTGATTCCCCCTGCTTCCAAGTTGTACAGAGATTCTGTCTCTTCCGGAAAGCCCAGGGCATATTGGAGGAAGTGCCCGAATTCATGGGGCAGGGAGCCGATGTTCTCCGCCCGCAGGTGAATTTTCCTGTCTGAATAGCTGGTCGCCGCGCAGGTGAATCCATATGATTAGCTCAACTCCTCCAGTTAAACTCTTTCGATGCAGATTGACCACTCCCGATCCGTAAACATTTCCAGGATTGGGGAGGGGATCTTATATAGTTCATCGGCTATTTCTTCCAGACAGGTATCCGTGTATGGCTGCATTGGGTAATCTGCCTGCGCAAAAGAAGAGCAAAGATCAGTGTCGCGCTGATCAAAGGTTTCCATAATGCTGTCATATTATTAATCTGCTCCTTCTCCAGCCCCGAAACTGGTTGTCCAACGCTTTTCCCGCTTTTTATAGTGGGGCACCCCGCTGTGCAGGGTACCCCCGTGTGTTGGATGGAGAGCGGAAATCTGCGTTCCTTCCAAGTGTTGTTGGCCGTCAGCTCAACAACCCGGTTGTAAATATTCACCGGATAGGTGATTTCAAATTTCTGGGGCATTCGGTTGATGTCGATGCCCCTGCCCCCTTGAGCTTACCGGAGGCAATCCAGTACCGGGGGTGAGGCGATCCTCCGCAGAGGACGCCTTTCACTGGTGAACAACAGGGAGAGCATTTTTTGCTTTCCTGTTGGGGATACCCTATCGGTATCAATGCCCGTCCCTATACATACCGAAGCATTTTGCTGTTTCCATACCGTTCAGCAATATAACTTGGGAGTTTATCCCCCGATTTTTGCGTGTATATTCGCAGACGTGCATTTAGGGCTTGTTAGAAAAATAAAAGTTGCACAACAAATCAAGTTATGCGAAGCTAAGGGTATGAAGCGATAAGTGCCACTTTACTGTATTCGATAACGATTGGAAGTACATCCCCCGGTCTCCCGGAATCTTGCCTGTTTCTCCACCCGGCCCTGGCGGGTCAGCTCCGCCAGGGCCCGTTTTATCGTTGAGCGGGAAAGGCTTAGATCTTTTGCCATGGTGTTGATGGCGTACCAGCTCTCGCCGTCTTTGTTTGCTCGGTCGTGTAGGTAGACCAGCACCTGTTTGGCCCTAGCACTCAGCTCCGGGTCATTGTAGATCTCATTAAAATAGCTCACTTCTATTTCTGCGCCTTCCCCATATGATAATTGACTGTCCCTGTCCGGATGGGAAACGCCTGGTAGATGGCGTTGGTCAGTTCCGACTTGTTGGCGTAGTAGACCTTCCGGGCGGCCCGCTGGGATACCTGGTAGGTCTCCCCAAAAGTGATCCCCCACTCCAGGAACAGCCGCAGGCGGGTCCGCATGGGATGAGTGCCAGTTTTCATGACGATAAAGTGTCCCTTCGGGATGGACTTGAGCTCATCCGGGGTCATAAGAGGCCGCTCAATCATCTGGAGACTCTGGCTGCTATCGTTCTTTCCCCGGGAGACGGAACCGCTCATCACGGTGCGGCTGCCCAGGGCCTTGGACAGCACCTCGGCGGTCTGGCTGTTGGGTGCGAAGCCGCCGAAGATGGTGTCCTGGCAGTTATCCGTCAGAATCTCTGCCCCTTCCTTGCCGTAGTTCTTCTCCAACTGGGCCAGGCTCTGGATGATGGGCACCAGGGTCAGCCGCCGGGAGCGGCCGGCGGAGAATAGGGGCAGGATGTCGAAGGCGGGCATGGTACCTAGCTCGTCACAGAAAAACACCACCCGGCTGGGCAGCTTCCCGTCGTGCTCATCCGCCACGGAGAACAACTCCCGGCTCAGAGTCTGGATCATCAGCCCCGCCATGAAGTTCTTGGTCGTATCCTCCTCCGGGAGGATGAGGAAGATGGCGGACTTCTTCGCGGCAAAGCTCTCGGCGTCATGGACTGCTCGGCGGCGGTGAGGGCGGAGCCGGAGAACCACTTGGCCTTGTGCTCCTCCGGCAGGCGGTCCATGAGGAGCTGGAACTCGTTCTTGCCTGGCAAAATGCTGGGAGCCAGCAGCTCCTGCACCAGCTTGAACACGGACACAATGTGCCGGCGCTCCTGCAGCTTTCCGTGGATCCTTTTCGGCGGCAGATATTCCGCCAATAGCAGAATCACGGCAGTGAGCACGCCCTCCGCCGCGTCATAAAAATATTGATTTTGTGCGAAGTTCTCCCCGTCTGGGTTGATGATAATCTTTGAGAGAATCTTAGCATACTTCTCCGATTTGGCCCGAGCTGCCAGATTGGCGGGCTCTCTCCGGCATACATCCATGTAGTGGTTGATGAGCGTGAGCAGGTTGTAGCCATCTGAGCGGGTGGGGTTCCGAAGATCCACCACCGCCACCTGATAGCCATAGCAGTCCCGGGCGATGGCCCCGTAGTTTCGGGCCAGATCTCCCTTCGTATCACTGGCGAAGAAGCTCATGCCGCTGGCGCAGGCGTATTCCAAATTGGGGTATAGGAAGTAGGCAGTCTTGCCAACGCCGGAGGCGCCGATCATGAGGCAATGGATGTCGTCACAGTCCACCAGGGCCCGGATCCCACCGTGCTTCCACAGCTTCTCTGGGATGAGCGGATGGACGGTCTTCCCAAGCAAAGAGAACTCCGGTGGGGCCGGGATCTTTCCCACACAGCCCAGCACCAGCCCCTGCGCGTCAGGGAGCTGTTCCCCCTTCCGCCACAGCGCGGGCTGGAAGGGCACGAAGCGGAAGGTTTTCCGCACCTCCGCCGGTGTAGCCCAGCGGGCGGTGCCGTGCTGGCCGTCGCCCACGTCCTTGCTCTTGATGCTGTCCAGACTGCCCCGGTTAGAGAAGCCGGCGATGGCCATCAGGGCTCCAAACACCGCCGCCAGCAGGAGAATCAGCGTCCAAGTATCGTTTTTCACAGCGATCATCTCCCTTCTGTTGTCTGTCCTCTGTACTTAGATTTACTTCAAATGTGACCTTCTTGGTGGTCCAGGATGAACCGGCCCCCGGTCCAGCGGCAGGGCACACCACCCTCCTGGCGGGCGGTGCGCCTCTGCGTCCTACATACTCCGCCCCATGGTCATTGCAAGGCCGGCCATGCTCTGCCCTTGCACCAGGTCGTCGTTCCAGTCCTTATGCACAGGGAGCAGGATACCGCTGTGGTATCCTGCTCCCTGTAACTCTTCCTGGAGGCGCCTGGCCGCCGTCTGCCCAGGCTCGTCGTGATCCAGACAGAGCACAACGGATTGGAGGCTGGGATGCTGCTCCAGCATCCAGCACACGGCCTGGCCGCCAGTGCCGCACAGGGCTACA
>QWCV01000938.1_pt1 | contig 31047 bp, 34 predicted proteins | sample 1972621 | NCBI WGS metagenome assembly QWCV01 (sample SAMN09866699, study PRJNA288562) | Human gut metagenome isolate pre2_stool, whole genome shotgun sequencing... | isolation source: gut | host: Homo sapiens | place: USA: California | reverse complement strand
TTCCCCCTGCTCACTTATCAGTACCGATACTTTCTCGATTTGCCAAAAATGGGCGCAAAAAAAGCAGCAAATCTTTTTCAGACTTACTGCTTCATGTGCAGTGTTTCCACCGTAAATGATTTTTCATCATTGAAATATAGAATATCACTTGTATGTAAGGGGGAAATATCCCCTGATTCATCTATTGATACTATGGCATTTTTCTTATTACCTACAATATTAACATTTAATCGAGTATCTGATTTACCATCCAAATTCAAATACCATATAAAATGATTTTCACCATTTGGCACAACTTTTGCAATAAATCTCTGCAATAGTTCTCTGTCCATCTTGGGATTTGAAAAATCAACGATCTCATTTAATGATTTCAAAATTTCATCATAATCAATTTGTATTTGTTTTGTATCGATTTCAAAACAATTTTTAAGCTCACTTTCAAGCAAAGACAGTTTTTTATTCAATACTTCTTTTTGTTCCAAAAATTCATCTTTTGTAATTTCTCCGCTGGTTCTCATATCCAGTAAAATATTCTTTTTGCTTTTAATTTTTTCAATTTGGAACATTATACTGTTCTTTTGGTTATTTTCGACCTTATTTTCCCTATAGCATCTTTTAATTATTTTAATTGTTTCTGATATGCAATCAGTGTGATTTTTCCAAACTTCTTCAAAAACCATTTTTGCCATAAGTTCAAGTTTCCAATCTGCAATCATCCTTTGATCACAATAACCCTCATCATCTTCTCCTGCTAATCTTCTTTGTTTTGCCGAACCGTTATTTAATTGATTATAACATTGATAACCATATGACCAATCACAATTTTTATTTTTGTGCCATCTATTTTTTCTAAATGATGCACCACAAGAACATTTTAATTTTTTAACCCACACATCTTTTGATTCTATCTTTCCGTGATTTTTTGGTTTTCCATTAACTGTAGTGCCAAAACAAGAAGTAACACGATTTTTCTTGATTTCTTGACACTTATTCCACACTTCTTCAGAGATAATAGGCTCAAAATCCCCTTTTGCATACATATATGTTGATGTATCGTAATTATTCACTCTACGCTGTTCCAAGTAATTATTACTATATGACTTCCCATAAACCACATACCCGGCATAAGTTTTATTATTTAATATTCGATTGATTGTTGCCGCAGTCCATTTTACAACTCCCGAAGCATTTAATTTATGCATTTCTATTAGTTTATTTGCAATTTTCATTGTTCCGATGCCGTCATTCATATACATATTATATATAAGACGCACAGTTTCCGCCTGTTCTTCATTTATAACATAGCTTTTGCCACATCTGTCATATCCTAAGATATTACCCGAACCATATAATGTTGCTTTTTCTCGGCTAATTTGTTGTCCAGCTTTTACTCGCTCAGAAACTTTTCGACTTTCTTCTTGTGCTAAAGTCGCCATTAGTGACAATCGTAATTCACCATCTCCATCCATAGTCCAAATGTTATCTTCAACAAAATACACCTCTATACCAATATTTTTTAATTCTCTTGTGGTCACAAGAGTGTCGACAGTATTTCTTGCAAATCTGCAAACCTCTCTTGTTACAATTAAATCAAACCGTTTTTCTTTTGCATCATCTATCATTTTTAAAAATGCCGGACGCTTTTTTGCCTGTGTTCCCGTAATACCTTCATCAATATATTTATCAATAATAGTCCAATTCGAGTGATTTTTCGCTTGTTCATCATACCATTGAATTTGATTACCCAATGCAGATATCTGAGCCTCGTGTTCGGTAGAAACTCGACCGTAAAACACAACCTTTCTTTCTCTGTTTCTGTCAAGAAAGTCATATGGATTAAAAGACTTTATTGATGTTCTTTGATTAAACATATTAACACCTCCAAATAATTTTTCATTATTATAGAATGATGATACTGATTTGTTAATTATGCGATTTAATATTATTACAAAATGCTTTTATGTTTTGCATTGTTTCATCATTTATTAAACCTTTTTCATACAATATTTCAGTCAATATCATAACAGCATACTTTTCATTTACTTGTTTCATCATTATTCACCCAACATTCCTAATCCAACACTTATTGAAAGTGCTTGATTAACGCCGTCAATATTCTTTTGACTTAAATGACCGATATATGAATCAAGTCGTTTTTTATCAATCGTTCTTATTTGCTCAAGCAAAATAATAGACGGAGCTTGAAGTCCGTCTTCTGTGTTTATGAAATAATGCGTGGGCAGTTTTGCTTTGATTCCAACTCTGCTTGTAATAGAAGCAACAATTACTGTCGGACTAAATTTATTACCGACATCATTTTGAATAACAAGAACTGGTCGGTAGCCTTTTTGCTCCGACCCTATACCTCTACCGAGATTAGCATAAAACATATCGCCTCTGAGTATTTTTTTGTCTTTCATTTTATATACCTCCTTCATAGACTTTTGCCTATGTAAAAAGCCAACCGCAAAATTAACTCCGGTTGGCTTTTATCAGAAGATAATATAATTTGTCCCCGACACCCCAATTATCAAAAGGAAATCATCAAACGGTCTGTTGCGAGCAGACTCCACAGGAGTTTCACCTCTCCGAGTTCATCCGAGCTGCTCTCATTAGTTGCGACGGTTTTATCACGCTCGACTTGTGACTGAGCAGGAGTATCATTATACCTGCTGCCTGTTATCGCCGTTTCGGTAGCAGTCCGAATTTTATACCAATTATTTGTCGCTCAGCTAATGCGTCTTGGCGTAATTGGTAAAGTGGCTTGTGCTTTGCACAACAGCAGAAAAGTATCTGATGAATGCGTATTAAGTTGTACGAAAGGATGCCCTTTCATAAACTTAAACTTGTTGGGGTATTTTTGTTGGGGTGTTTGTCCAAATATTTTAAAAATTTCTTTTTTCCTGCTTGTACCGATTCATAAATCGACTTGATATTTCTACTTTCAATATCTGCTATTTGGCGATATGTAAGGTTATCTATATAATACATTTCAAACCTGCGTCTTTGAATAGGATTTAGATTTAGCATAAATTCTTTTAAGTACATTTCGATTTCTTCATTTTCTAATGATTCTCCTATATCAATTTCATAAATGTGAGAAACATCGCTCTCAAGCCTTTTTGATTGCCTTATTTCTCTCATTTGATGTTTAGCTTCGTTACGGTTATATTTGTTGTTAATTTCAAGATATTCTTGCCATTCATCATCATTAAAAACTTTATTAAAATTCATTTTCAATTCAGGCAATATTGAATACAGTTTATCCTGATTAAAATCACTAACACAAACTAAAATAGAATTTTCTTTCATTTCATATTCTTGAGATACATCATATATTTCACAAAGCTTTTTCATTTTTAAACCTCCGAATTTTGAATTGTCCTGATTTTCAAAATTCGGAGGTTATGGATATTCGGCTATATAAGGGAACCAAAAAATGATAAATTTACACATAAAAAAAGAAGTTCGAAAAAACTGAACAAATTCAGTAAAAACGAACAATAAAAAAGTCCCACCCTTATAGTAGAATATAATAAACTACCAAAGGGGGGATTTATTTAAAAAGTAATAGTCAAATAAGCAATTGCGAAGAAGTGATACTTGAATTAAGGGAACAAGGATTATATGTTATAAAATGGAAAATGTTTAAAAATGCTTTTACCTGCTTTAAGTAGAAACGCACTAAAAAATAACATAGGAATGCCAACTGCTGAAAAATCAAAATTAATTTCTGTTGAATAATAAAAAGGAAATTTGGTAATATCATTAGATTTTAACAAATTAGCTAATGTATAACAAATCAACACAATGAATGTAAAATTAGTAGACTTTATAAATGAGAATATAAAATATGAAATAGAAAAATATAATATTGAAGCCAGTATTGTTTTTGCATATATCTTATAAAATTCTTCTATCAACCAAAAATACGGAATACATGTTATACTAATATTTGCTAACGTAATAATAAACAACAAAATCAATTCACGTAGCTTGCTTTTATCCGAACCAATAAACAACACCTCATTTCCTTTTTCTTCAGTATAAAATCTTAATGCAAATATTACCCACCATGAAGAAAGAAACGGAAAAAAAAGTTGAATAGATTGATTTACGCTTTGGTTAAGCATTTCACATTTTCCATTTTTTATAAAAATCAAACCATTAATTAACGGAATCAAAATATTAATAATTATAATAGGTACAATCGCAATAAATTTTTGACCTTTCAATAGTAAACATATGCGTTCAACATACAGTTTCATATTTTTTCTATAATGCATAAATAACCATCCTCTATAGTTGGTTCGCACTGTGATAATATTTGTTTTTCCGCTGTAATTACCCTGGCCATAGTATTATTATTACACATATACAGCTTTACAATATAATATTTGCCGCTAATATCTATGATATTTTTTTCCGGGCATTCATAAACTTTTCCATATGCTTTTTGAATCAATTCGTCACAAGATGAACAAAATTTTATTTTCCCTTCATCTATAATAATCACCTTATCGCATACTGCCTCTATATCTTCTACAATATGCGTAGAAATAATTACAATTCTGTCTTTTTCTATCTTTGATACGATAGATTTAAACCTTAATCTTTCTATAGGATCTAATCCGGAAGTTGGTTCATCAAATATAACAATTTTTGGTTCGTTCAATAACGCTTGTGCAATTCCTAATCTCCTAAGCATTCCTCCTGATAAATAGCGCACTTTTTTATGCTTATCTTCAACTAAATTAACTAATTGCAGAACATTTTCAATATCATTAATTGCTTTTTTCTTTTGAACACCCTTCAAATTTGATAAAAGCATCATAGACTCAAAAACAGTAAGATCCTTTAAAAAATCAAATTCCTGGGGCAAATACCCAATTCTATTAAGTATCTCCGGAGAATCTGCAATTCCTTTATTATTATAAAATACGGATGAACTACATTCCGGGTACAATTGTGTTATGCATCTTAATAATGTTGTTTTCCCAGCACCATTAGCACCAAGCAATCCGTAAACTCCATTTTCTAAGGAAAGACTAATATCGCTAAGAACTATTTTATTTTTGAATTTCTTAGTCAGATTTCTAATTTCAAACAAGTCTAATCCCCCTTTAATTCATTTAAAAACACAAAATCTTCTCGTGTATCAGAATAGTTTGATAAATAAGTTTCCACCTCTTTTTTTACATATTCATCTCCAAATTCTTTTAACTTTGCTTCAAGCAAAACATAAATATCTTTGTTATTTTGAATATCTTCTCCTTCATATAACTCTTTCCTGTCGTTAACCATATTATAAAAATCATCAGGATTTTTTTTATAATATTCATAAGAATTAAATAGGGAAAGTTTATATGATGGTATTTTTTGCATTTCATAAATCATCGGTAACCCAATTAATTGCCGTAATGTTATGTGATCTTCCAGAGCGCAAAACCTTTCGTATACAGATGTGTTGTTCATATTTGGAAGTATGAACACCTTTTTTATATTGCTTTTTAATATCCCATCTGCTTTATACTGCTTAATATATTCCGGTATATTGATTGATGTAAACTCATTAGTTTCTAAATATGGATATACAATCTCGATGCCTTCACATTGCATTGTTTTATAAAATCCACTTACTAATGTGATACCATTGCTCATTCCTGAAAACTTATTATCCCCACTTTTGTTCAAATTGCAGTATATCTCCTTTTTTGAAATAATATTGACAGAAAATTTTGTGTTTTCAGAACAAGTTATTCGTTCAAATGATTGTTCCGAAGAATTAAACATTCGTAATTTTCCAGGATGAGGATAATAGGCAAACCAACCGGGAAGAACAGTTCCTTGATTATTGCTAAAAAATTTAGGAGAACTTCCACTGTATGTGATTTTAATTTTATTCAAACTATCTTTACAGTGTATTGTAAAATAATCACCATTTTGAGAAAACTCCAAAGGTTGGTCGCTCTGATTAGTAACATTGCTTATAATATAACCATGGTAAAGTGTAAACTCATAATCACTTATATTATTTTTATCTAAAGTTAACTCAGCTACCACTTCTAATTGTCTATCTATACATACAGTCATATTATATTCATTGATAGAAAACTGTGGAGTACTTTCTATTACATAATCATCTTGATAATACCATGCATCTGCCATAGCTCCAATTCTAGGATCTTGATTCATTACGACCTTTGACGATGGTTGTAATGAATTAAACAAGAAAACACCACACACAATAAAACAGCCGAGAGAAGTGAATTTAAAAATGCGCTTGTTTTTAAAAAGCATGAATATGAGAATTGAACTGCATAAGAACAAATAGAATAAAAGCAATTCCACTCTATATGGCAGCAAAGAATATCCGAAGCTTGATACTGTATCCCACTGTAGTAATGGCGGAAATATATTAAAGAAATCACTAATCCAAAATATATTCACACCCGTTCCTTCAAAAAGCGTTATCGAAATTAAGTCAAACGCCGGTGAAGCCAAAAAGAACAAAACAACCATAATAAGATAAGCCGTAATTCTTGATTTTAACATTGACATAATTCCGCCAAATAGAATTCCAATTAAAGAAACAAAAAAGATATTTAAAAAAATGTTATAAATAATATGCAATAAATACTCATAACTTTTCACATCTAAAATAAAATAAATGACTATATTCATTATTAAAAGAAGTAGCGTATATAGTACCAGAACAAAAACCATTACTGAAAAACCCAACATAAAAAAACAAGAAGAATTTTTTATTGTTCTCGGAACTGCCTGCATTCCGTTTTGCACAGTTCTGTTTAAAAATTCATTTGAAATAAACAAAAAAAACACAAAAGAAAACATTGAAAGGCTAAGAGTTTGTGAAAGATAATTTAAAGGATTAAGATTTTGTTGCGAACACAAAACGATACTATATATTGTATATCCAAAAGAAATAACAAAAAAAGCAATAGAAACTGTAAGTGTAATCCAATTTTTGTAAAATTGTTTTAACATCAAGCAAAAACTATTCATATAAATAACTCCCATAAATAAATTCACATCATCCAAAGCTAAATTAGTAGCTTTGGATGATGTGTGTTAAAGACTACATCAAATACCACATATATCCGGTTGCACTACAGCCTTTTGTTCCAACTCCGTATGGGTTTAATTCCAATCGCCACAATACTGTTGAGCCTGTAAAATTTGTTAAAACATTGTCTATGTTTTCTCCTTTGCCAACCAATTTTGATGAATCCTTTACAAATTTATCTCCGGATGATTTTTGTGCTTCAAAATAAACTTTATGTTTTGAATTCGCTGAATTCTTTCCTCCGTAAAACTTATGCGTTCCCGCCGTTGTAACTGATTGTGCAACACTCATCGATGTACTTAACCGTGCAACTACATTTGGACTGTCAATTGCAAAAGCAGTCATTGCAAAACAAGAAAACAAAGATAAACACAATATTAAAGATATTAAATATTTTTTCACTTCATTCACCTCAATTAATTAAAAAAAATGATGTCACATAGAATAAGTTACTTGATTCATTTTTACTTAATTCTACATGATTGACTTCTGATAATTTATCGTTTTCATATGTATATTTATAAACCGTTCTGTCGCCTAATACATATAAATAATAATTATCAGTGATTATTTGCTTGACCGGATGATTTAATGTATATACTTTCGACTTATTTGCATATAAATCAGTAACAGATATTTTATTACCACTATCTTGTACTCGATCATAATGTGAAGTAAACAGCAAACCTTTCATAACCAACATATTATTAGGAGAATACTCACTCGTATCGATTTGCGTAAAGGATTTTGTTGATTTATCAAACACTGTTATACATGAGCTTAATTCAGCTGTAATCTCATTGCTGTATTGATTTGAAATATAAAGCTTGTCATTTATGTCAATGATGTCACATGGTGAGCCATATTTTGTTATATCAAATTTTTCAACAACATCCAATGTATCTATTGATAGTTTTACTAAGAAGATTTTTTGTTCAATTGAATTAAAAATAGCATATAATTCATCTTGTAAAACAACTATCTTTGAAATATATGTTTTGGAATATTCTTTAGATAGTATATCTTTAGAATCATTAGAATCATTCTTTTTACAACGAACAATTGTAGATTTACCGTTAATTGTGTTAACTCCAAAAACATACTCATTAGATACTGCCAAACTATTCATAGAATACAAGCCTGTACTAATTTCTTCATATGTATCTTTACTTATATCGTACTTGAGAATAAAAGCATTGTCGCGTATTCCAAATTCACCTTTTGGAATTGAAAATAGAAATCCATTTTCATAAATTGGACAATCAAAAGGTTCACTCATCGAGGAGTAATTGTTCATTTCCTTTTTTTGAAAAACTAAATTTTCATCGAAAAAATGGATAAATGACTGATTTCTATATCCAGTTGTTTCAATCACCCCTAATTTATAATCTAAAGCACTATTTGCGGTGTTGTTTTTTACTGTTGACAAACTGCATGAGGTTAATAATGATGCTACCACCATTATTATGATTACTCTTATAGTACTCTTCATATGATTTTACCATCTCTATCAAGTCTTACTATATATTACAGAAGTCTTGCTGGTATTCACCAATTCCATTGGCGTAATAATTTTTCCGAGTGTACTAGTATTGAGATCAATACCATATAAGTCCCAAAAACTTGCCCAGACTAATTGTGAACAATAGAATTTTGTTCTCGTTGAAACATTAGAAAAATTATAATTATATGGGCATCCTATTCTATTATAGCACCAATTTGCCGCACTAGCATCCTGTTTACTAGTTGTGCTTTTAACCGTAACGCCATAACACTTAGTCTTTACTGAATTCCAGTTATTTGAGCCGGTTGTTACGCCGTTGCCCAAAGATTCTACTACTGTATTCGAATTATATATTATTGCGGCATGACCTACAAATGTTGCACCACCCAAAGAAGCGTTTGTAGGTGTAGAAAGAATAACCCCCTTTCTTGTAGGATATGTACCAGATGCAGCTCGGCTTGTAACTCCTTTATCAGCAACAATTGGTTGCGAATCCGCTAATTCAATTTCTGTTTCAACATCCTCAAGAACATTATCTGCATTAGGAATATCTTTTAAGTCAGCTGCATATGCTGTTGTTGAAAACGACATAAATAAAGCCAGGCACAATAATGTCAATAACATTTTTTTCATTTTTATTTTCCTCCAAAATATAAAATTTATTAATACTACAAATTTAACTAATTAATAATAGCGCATTGGACTCACACCCCTTTTCTGTTTTTTGTGTAATAAGATTCATTTATGCTCTTGTAATAACTACATCAAAATCAAACTGATATTTTATAGATCTTATATTTTTTATTGTTATTAATTCTTAAAGTATATTCTCTTTATAAAATGCAATAATCAGTAATAGTGAAACCATATTTATTGCCATTCCTATTGAATATGCAATTTCTACATTTTTAATAATTAAAATATTAATTATTAAAAATAATATTATAGTCAAAAATATTGAAATAAATTTAAAAACTTTTGCTTCTTTTTTAGATAAGTTTTTATTCATATTTTTAAAGGGAGATAAAATACAAATAGGAAACAAAGCAACCATATTTATTAATAAAAACATTATCTGGTGGTTTGTCGTTTCAAAATATTTAATACTTAATAAGGATGCTGTCAACAGTAATATAGAATTCAATAGACAATTAGTATACTTTTTCGCATGTAAACCACCTGTAAATTTTCTCAAAATGAAAAAGGTCATAAATAAACATACGCATTCTTTTAACATTCCAAAAAATATACCAATTAAAATTGTAATAGCAATATTGATAATTCCATGAACCATTACTTTAGCAGCATATTCATATAGTTCTTTATCATCTTTACTTATATTATGGTTTTCAACTAAAAACAACGATATTCTTCGATAAAGTTTATCCATAATTATTTACGAAGTTTAAATTTTTCAATAGTTTTTGGTTCTTTAGGCTCATTAAGAATAAAGCAACTTGCTGTATTAGCGTTGATAGTTAAAACCAATGTTAAACATCCCACTATAGCAGGTGAGATTTTTTTAATAATGTTCTTAAATTTTTTCATAACACATCACTCCTTGACAAGATTTTACCACATTGTAAATTGTCTTTGTTAAAATTATCCAAAGTGATATTCGATTTAGAAAAAGTGCATAATTTTATTTGAAAAACAATATAAAATTTATTTATAAGTGTATTTATTTTCAAATATACGATATTTTTTATTTTAAAAGTGTATTTTACACTCATACTTTGTTAACAATATTAATCAATCTTGTTAGTATAAAACGAGGTGATTAATATGTATATTGACTTCAAGTGTTTGGGTAAAAGAATTGCTCAAAGACGACACGAATTAGGATATAAACAGAACGAGCTTGCAGAAAAAGTAGACTTGTCTAATAACTATTTATCAAATATTGAAAATGTTCACTCTATACCGAGTTTAACTACCTTTGCCAATATATGTATACAGTTGGATACAACCCCAGATATGTTTTTGCTAGGCACAATAAAAACAAATGACATACCTCAATCTATAATCGATAATTTAAAATTATGTAATGATAGCCAATTGAAATTTATCAACGACATTATTCAATGTTTTATAAGTCAAAATAACTAATGACAATCCCTTCCGATTAATGTATAATTATATTAGACGGAGGGGATTTTTTTGATTAATATTCTTGTGTGTGATGATAATAAAAGCATTACTGATGAAGTATATAAACTTTTAAAAGATATAGAACAGAAAAGCAAAAATGAATTTGATATTGATATAAAAAACAGAGGGGATTTTATTTTTTCAAGTAGCAAATTATATGATATTGCCATTGTTGATATAGAAATGCCCGGCGTTAATGGTTTAAAGCTATCCGAAAAATTAAAAGATCTTAATTCAGATGTTATAGTTATTATCTTAACCTCATTTCAAAATTATCTTGATAATGCCATGCGAATTCATGTTTTCAGATATTTATCAAAGCCAATTGATAAGAACAGATTCTATGAAAACTTTAATGATGCACTTACCGAATATAAGTTTTTAAGTAAATCTATAAATGTTATATTTGAAGATGAAGTACATCACATAAAAACAAAAGATATTTTATATTTTGAAAATTTAAAATACGGTTCACAAATACATACAAAACGAGGTACATTTAGGACTAATAAAAAAGCGGATGAATGGCTATCAGTACTTAATCAATATGAAAGTTTTGAATATTCTTATAAAGGAATTCTTGTCAATCTCCAAAATGTAATAGATTTCAACAAAACTTATGTTAATATTAGAAAGAACAAATCCGAAATAATTACTGTTTATGTATCTCAAAGAAAATATAGTAGTTTCAAAAAATCATTTTTTCGCTTTATCGGAGGTAATAAATGAACACAATTTGTTATTTATTTATATTTATTTTTGAACAGTTTATTTCATATTTATATTTGAAAAGTAAATATGAATTCAAAAGAAAAGCATGGATAATTTTTATTAGCTATTTTATTTCTTTTATTGTTCAATATACAACAAATTTTTTTAACAGTCCTTATTTAAATCTTCTTAGTTTCTTTATATGTAATTTATCTATTGTACTAATTTGTTTTAGTTCAACTCTAAAACAATCACTATTTGATGTAGTATTGCTTGAGGGCATTATGATTACAACTGAAGTTGTAATCATGTATCTGTTTTCTTCAATCTTAGAAATAGATTTATTAGAATGTAAAAATAATGAATTAATCATTTTTTTAGAAACAGCTGCAACAAAAATACTGTATTTTATCATAGCATATATTATTTCGAAATTTTCTAAAAAAGCAAACAAATATAAAAGTGTTATTAACAAATATTCAGTATTACTTTTCTTAATGCCAGTTTCCTCAATATTAGTAATTTCTAGTTATGCCTATTTATCTTTTAATTATAATGTAAACAAAACAACTAATTTCCTTTTTACTTTTTCTTCTTTAATAATGCTTATCTCCAACATAATTATTTTTATAATTCATGAAAGAATAATTGATGTTTTAATAAAAAATACAGAACTAGAACTTGAACAGCAAAAATTACATATTAATGAAGAATATTATTTAGAACTAGAAAAACAATATGACTCTTCAAATATTCTAATACATGATATAAAAAAGTGTCTTGGAAGTATTAAAGGTTTATTGTTACAAAATGATAACAGCAAAGCAATTGAATACATTGACTCAATATATGATGGATATGATATAAAACAAATAAAGAAATATAGTAATAATAAATTAATAAACGTTATCGTAAGTAGATATGCACAATTATGCTATAATAACAATATAGAATTCAGTACTGATATAAGAGATGTGAATTTTTCATTTATAAAGGATAGCGAAATCACAGCTCTTTTTGATAATTTATTTGAAAATGCTTTTGAAGCGACAAAAAAATGTCCAAATAAATTTATTAATATTGAAGTTGATTATAGAAATGAAAATTACATTTTTATAAAAATGCTGAATTCAATCAATAACAAACCTCTGTTTCAAAATGGACTTCCAATAACAACGAAAAAGGATAAAAAAGGTCATGGAATTGGTATAAAAAGTATATTGAAAATTGTAAAAAAATATCACGGTAATTTAGATTATAATTATGTTGAAAATGAAAATATATTTATTACTACTATTTTACTAAAATCGACTTAAATATCACAAGAAAAGCCATACATATATGGTTTTTCTTGTGATTTACACTAACTTTTTCCCATTCTCCCATCCCCAAGCAAAGCCTTTGTAAGTTTTAATCCAACTTTCAAGGCTTTGTATTTTTATTTCACCGATATTGTGAGCGACCATACCGTTGCCGATATAGATACCGACATGACCGTATTTGCTTGATGAATAGCCGTAAACGGTAGCACCGACAGGGATTTGAGAAAAGTCGCTTGATACTGCCCACATATCTGCCGCACATAAAGCACAGTGAGCAGAACCTCTTGAACCTGTAACAGCTTGGTATACATCTGCAACCCAAGCCTGACAGTAACCCGAACGGGCAGAAATACCGTATTTTGCCGAATTTGTCGCTACTGCAACGATTTTCTTCTGCGTGTCATTGACCGTTTCGTTTGAAAAATCAAGGTCTTTAATGTCAATACCGCTACCACCCGATACTCCGCCGATGTTGTAGATAAGCGACGCCCAAAGCTTGTTGTTTTTGTCACTCATCAATTCGGTTAAATATTTCTTTTGAGTATCATTGAATGAGTATGAGATTGACATATTCTCGGCACTCTTGCCGGTTAAGGTTATTACAAGATATTTCTTTTCAACTTGCTCTGTTGTTTCGATTGTATTCCCCTGCTCATCGGTTGATTCTTTCGTTACCGTTTCTGTCCGTGTTTCAATGGATTTTGATATGTTGTTCATATCCCAAAAGATTGATGATAGAATTGCCTTTTTGCTTTCGTCAACAGTAGCAATTTCCATAGGATTGTTTTCATCGGTAGTAGTCTTAACTGCATAAATAGATAGTACATCTTTCCAATTAGAGCGACTGCCGATTACTTCTACTCCGTCAAAACTGCCTGATGATTTAATTTCGTCAATCCTGTCATCAAATTCATTGTTGATTTGCTGAATTACAGAAGTTATGTTCATGCCGCTTTGCGATGTTTCACTTGAAAAGAATATACCGTAAAATGATGAACATAAGGCAGCTACAAGACATATTAAAATGATTACCACAACAGATACCCAACCGCCCGCAATAATCGCATTAACAAGTGCCTTTGTGCTTTCAATCATAGCCTTGATTGCTCTTTTAGTTGCTCTTGCAGCTTTCTTTGCACCTTTGGCTGATTGCTTTGCCGTTTCTTTAGCTATTTGAGATGATTTGTTAATGGCTTTTGCTGTGTCTTTCGCAGATTGTTTGTTTGCCTTTATGATAGGTTGTTTTGATTTCACGGCAGATACGGTTTCTTTTGTTTTGATACTGCTTGCACTGCGGACTTTGTTTTGAGTATTCTTTGGTGTGTTTTTCGATACAATATCGTCGGTCTTAACTGTATCATCAGGTGCTTTGGGTGTGTATTTATCAGGATTATTTACTTTGCTTTTATCTTTTTTAATTTTTCTTTTTGCTCGAACTTCTTCAATAGATTGTTCGAGCTTTTTTGTGTTCTTAACAGTTTCGTTTACACTCTTTTTGCCTTGCTTGTTGAAAAAATAAACTGCGTTCTCCGATACACTTTTAGCATTATTCTGAACTTTATCAATAGCATAATTAACAGGGCTTTCGGAATTATCGCAGACGTTTTCAGATACCTTTTCTTTCGCTTTTAAAGTTATCCCTTTTGCCTTTTCTGTTGCTATGCCGAGATTGTCGGCAGTTTTAAGAGTTTTCTCGGCAACCTTTTTAATTTCAATCTCGCTCATATCACTTCACCTTTTTTGCAACTACTATAAGCCTGCCGTTTTCTTGACTGTATTCGCAAGTGGATAGCGTTATTAACTTGTCACCGTAGCCGCACGATACATCGGTGTTGAAGTATTCGTTTTCTTTGCATTTTGATATATACAAATTAAATTCATCGGAAGAATCAAAGACAGTATAATTTTGATAATCGAATTTGCTCGGTGTGGTTTTGAATACACATATAACCTCATACTTTCCTAAATCTACAAGCGTATCAAAGTGAATGTATCTGTGCTTTTCATAAAACTCTTTTGATTTGTACTTACTCAAATCACCGAACATAGTGTTATCTCGCATATTGTGACCGTAGATAACTATATTGTCAGTCGGGTTCATCGTATCGCTTTTTTCACTTAAATACGGTGTGCCATAATATGAATACTCCTTATTAAAATTACGGTGCAAATAGTAATCAGGCGTACTGCTTTTCATAACAGGATAATTTATGTGAGTACCGTCAATTTTTATCCAACCTACAAAGTCGGAATTTTCCGTGTTCAATTCGATATACCTTTTAAGCTTCTCATCTGTATAATTAAAGCTGTCATCTTCAACTTGAACAGATGAAACAATATTTTCAAATACTTCATATTGCTTTTTATCTTCAACAGTTTCTTTAACAACAAAGTACATACTGATTGAAAAAGCAGATATGAAAAATACAAGTAAAATAACAAAAACAGATTTTTTCATAGTGTATAACTCCTTAAAAAACAATGCCACCGACTTTAAGTCAGCGGCACTGTATGATTGTATTTAATAATTAGATAGCCTCTCCCGGTTTCGATGTCATCAACTTGTAAAGCTGTGTATCCTTCGGAAACTTGTTTACAAACGGCACAAGGTTACTGCCTATCTTCATAAGTCCTTGACCTGCGTCCTTGTTTGTAAAATACTGCGTTTGATTAGGTGTGATTTCAAGAAGCCTTGAAAGCTCAAGCACATCACTTGCCTTTTGATTAAGCATGATAACAAACTCGGAATTTGATACCATAGTTCTTGCCGTGTTGCTTTCAAGCATATCTCCTACATTCTGTGTAATGCCTATCGCAAACGCTCCGTATTTTCTTACTCGTTTCCAAATACGGTAAAGGAATTTTGCCGTATATTGATGAGCAAAAAGCAAATACATCTCATCAATAAAGATATATGTTTGTCGTCTTTTCTCTCTGTTTGAAGTAATCTTGTTTAAAAGATTATCAAGTACGATAAGCATACCTACAGGCAGAAGCGAATCACCGAGTTCAAGAATGTCATAAGATATTAGCCTGTTGTTAATATCAACATTGGTAGGCTGTGCAAAAGTGTTAAGCGAGCCGTCTGTAAATAACTCAATGGCAAGTGCCAAATCGTGTGCCTCGGTTTCCTTTTGCTTTAGCAGTTCTTCCCTAAAATCTTTGAGAGTTGGCTGCTGTGTGCTGTAATTGTTTTTGATATATCCGTCATAAACATTCTTACAGCATCTGTCAATGATAGACTTATCTTTAGCGTCGGCAGATGTACCGAGTAACTGTTCGCAAAGGGACATAATAAATTCGGATTTTGTGGTTACGGGATTGCCCTCATCTTCATAGTTCGCATTCATATCCATAGCGTTAATATGGTTTGGTGAATTTGCAGATATGTTAATTACCTCTCCGCCGAATGCTTTAACAAGAGCGTTATACTCTCTTTCAGGGTCGATGATTACAATATCGGCATCGGGATTTGAAAGAAAGATTGATACAATATCTTCCTTAACCATAAATGATTTACCACCACCGGGTACACCGAGTACAATGCTATTACCGTTAAGAAGCGAATGCCTATTAACAAATATCATATTGTTGCTGATAGCATTTTGACCGTAATACGCTCCACCAGGATGACTGACCTCTTGAGCGTGAAACGGCATAAAAGACGCAAGTGATTCCGTTGTGAGCGTACGGTAACATTCAATTCTTTTGACGCCAAACGGTAAAACAGTATTAAGTCCGTCAAGCTGTTGATAACGAAGGGTTGCAAACTGTGCCGTGCTGTTCTCGGAAGCTTTTGCAAAAATACTTTCGGTTAAGTTATCAAGTTCCTGCTTACTGTCAGCAGTTATTACCATTGAAATTATCGTGTCATAAATTCTTTGGTCACGGTAACGCATATCGTTTCTGATTTCAAGTATTTCCTTTTCTCTTTGCTCAAGGTCATAATTGGTAGCACCGTAGTTTTGGTTTTGTGCCTGACGTCGATTGAAGTTCGCCTTATCCGATTGAACACCAAGCAAAATGTTATCTACATCCTTGTTAGCTTCATCAACGGGAATAGGGATAAAATCAATAGAAAGCATTAAGTTTTTATTTATTGAAGTAAGCTCGGTTATGATATTATCATCAACAAATGTACCGTAATTGCGAAGAAAAACAGTCCTGCAATACTGACCGTTAATCATCATATAGTCGCTGTTGAAGTCCATAGAATCGGGAGAAATATAGTCACGGACATCACAGCCTTGATTTTGCAAAAGTTCAAAATCGAGATTGAAGTTTTCTTCATTACCGGCACGGTAAAAATTATGGAATATCTTAAGTCTGTCGGTTGCATTTAACGGCTCGCATTTACTGCCGAGTGCAAAAAGGTTTGTTGACAGGTTCTTTTCAATACGAGTGAAAAATGCTCTTGCGTCCTCATAGCACTTTTTGTTTACCGTAACGGTAAAATACTTATCCTGAACAATGCACTCGGATGTTGCCGCTTTATTGAGCAGCATTTCGTTATATTCCTTACGATATACATCAAGGTTATCATAGTAATACGGCATAAGGATTGATTTTTCAAAATCTTCCTTATCAAATCTATGGTTATTGATTGTGAGTTTGACGGTAACACCGTTTCCGAAAGAATTGATAACTGCCCAATACTGACGCATTAAATCATTCTTTTCGTTTTCGCAGGCGATATAGTAATTAACATCGGTAAAGAGAAATGTTTTGGAATACATATTTTTACCGACAAGAAAAATGCCGTCTTTGTAGACGGCTTTGATAGGTATAACATTTTGAACGGTTTTGGGTATTACAAACTTTTCCTGTTCAAGTTTTTTCATTTTATTGCGAGTTTTCATTATTCTTGAAAACCTCCTTTTCATTTTGTTTAATCATTTCTTTATTCTCAATGTGTGTTTTGCTTTCCGCTTTAAAAACAAGCCTTTTAGGAATTAAGACTTCTGATTTTATCCACGCCAAAGCGAATTTTTCAAAAGTCATACCGTGGTATGTTACGAAACCCAAAGCAGCAAACGGTGCGGCAAGCAGTATGCAAAGCCACGATATTGTATCGGTACTGAGCTTATCTTTAAGCAATATATATGATACTATTGCAACGCCGACAGCAAGAAATGAAAATATCAACTGTCGCATACTCAGTCCGAAATACACCTTTTCACGATAATCTCTAAACTCTTTATTGATTTGTATTTGCATTATTTACCTCCTTAAAGTCCCATCATTTCCCGTACAATACGGTCTGATGTTTTAACTGCACCTACAAGTACAAGCATATTGAATATGAGTTCACCCACATATTTCCACACCATAGTTACCGCAGGTGCAGTTGTATCAACTTGCGGCGGTGACGCTGCAAAGAGTGAGAATATGACACAGGCAAGAACAATAATTGCACCTTCCAAACATACTGCACAATAACTTTTGATAAATGACCTGCCAACATGCTGTGACGGCTCTCCTGCAAATGTTGAAAGCGGTATCGGTGCAATGGCAGTATACATATACAACTTAAAAAATCTGCCGTAAACAGTCATTATCATAATGAATGATAAAACTGTTATCAGCAGACTTCCGATTAGTGTTACTGCCCACAACGGTATACTTTCAAAGAAATCGCAATTTTCAATAGCCGTAATCATTTCTTGCGGCAAGGTTGTTTCATTTGCTTGTCCGAATCCGGTAGAATTCATTATTGTTGAGATTGTACCTTGAACAATTTTAAATAAAGAAAGCATTAAATCAAGTCCGTAGGTTATTGCACCTTTTGCAAGTGCAAAACGGATAAAAAGTCTTAATGCGTGTTCGGGTTTCTTAACTTCGGCAAATGAGCCGCAGGTTTTCATAACGCCGACAACAAAGAACAAAACAAGCAAAGCTGTACCGATTACCTGCAATGCTCCGTTAATATCGAGTATGACATTCCATATTTTACCGCCTTTGAATTCTTCGGGTGTAGCGGTCAGTAATCCCCATATCTCTGTCAACTTATCATTCCAAGTTTCGAGAGCGTTTTCAAGATTGCGTACTACCCAGTTATCTGACATAATTTCATCTCCTTTCAATAATTTATTTTATATATAAAAATTTCCAAACAGTGTCGATTTGCCGTTTGGAAATTAAAAGGTTCAAATATATTTCATATTTTATAATGATTTTACTAATAATGCATATAAATTAATATACAACATTTATTGGGCAAATATTGTATGTATTGTCAAAATATGATATAATAAGGAGAAAACAAAATGAATAGAGGTTTAAAATATATGAAAGTTTTTATTAGTTGGTCAGGCGATACCAGTCTTAAAGTCGCTCAACAATTAAGAGAATGGCTGCCTTATGTCATCAATTCAATAAAACCATATGTTTCTTCCGAAGATATTGATAAAGGTGCTAGATGGAGTACTGATATTGCTAAAGAACTTGAGGATTCGACATTTGGTATATTATGTGTTACAAAAGATAACTTGGAAGCACCATGGCTTTCTTTTGAAGCAGGAGCACTTTCAAAAACAATGGAAAAGTCTTTTGTTACACCTTTCCTGTTTGATATAAAACGCTCAGAAATTAAAGGTCCAATTTTACAATTTCAATCAACAATATTTGAAAAAGATGATATAAAAAAACTTGTAAAAACGCTTAATAAAGCTTGTGGAGAGTCAGGAATACCTGATGATCGTTTAGAAAAGACGTTTAATGTATGGTATCCAAATTTAGAGGAAAATTTAAATGCTTAAAAAAACAGTTCTAAACAAAATAGTGGAATCGATCAGGCAAATGAATCTGTGCATTCAACTGAAATACTTGAAGAAATTCTAGAACTATCAAGAGATAATCAGAGATTATTAAGAAATCCGGATGAAAAAATGTATGAAGATTTGGAAACAGTTAAAAAATCACTTGAAGATATTTCAAGAAACAATGCTATTGTTTCTGAACAAAAAAGAGCAAGTAGAAAATATAGTTCCATAGTATTTGAAGAAATCATGCATATGAATGAGAGAAACGGCACATATGGATTTTTGATGACTTTAAGTCTTTTTAAAGCCGATTTACCATGGATTTATGACATGGGGAAAGAGCTAATTGACATGTTAAAAGGTCAATATAGTATTGAAGAAAAAAAATTTGCCATCAAAAATTTCAGAGAAATGATTGATTTCACATTTTCTCATCCTATTATGCATGAACTTTATTTTCGCAACAAAAGCACTATGTATATCATGAAGGATTTACCATTTATATTATCAAGATATATAGATGATATTTATGAACAATATGTAGAAGCGTAAACCGATTGATGGATTACGCTTATAAATTATTATCCCGTAATAAGATTAAGAATTTCTTTTGTAAATGTGATTACAACACCTCCGGCGAGGGTGAGAAATCCGTTAGAGCGTTGTGACGGATCGTGAGTTTGAAACGATAAGCCTACCTGAACAATACCCCAAGCAAGAATAATAAGTCCTACTGCTCGGATAAGACCGAAAATAAAGGTTGAAAGATTGTTTACAACCGTAAGTGGGTCATCATCTGCAAAAGCAGTAACGGCAAAGCAGAACATTGTTGCAATAAGCGTTGCAAAAAACATAGTTGCCTTTGCAACAGCATTTGATTTTTTAGTGAGTGGTGAAGTTTTAACTTCATCACTCTTTTTTGTTTTGAATTTAAGCATAAGTTTTCCCCCTAAATATTGAACATCAGTTCAAGTTCATCCTTTGTAATTAAATCGAAATTATAATCGTCGGCAATATTATCTTTTTCCTGCTTTTTATCACTTTTAATAAAAGTAAAAGTGATTGAGGCAATAGAAGATTTTTCTTTACCGTAAATAAAAGGCTTGGCTCCACCGTCTTCTGTATACTTCAAATTCGGATGTTTAAGAATATCATACTTGAGGTCAATAACAGGTCTTTCACCACGGATAAAGAGAATTGCATATCGGTTATCAAGCATACGCACTTCGGCAGGCGTCATTAACTCTCTGCCTGATATTTGGTAGTTGGTAGAATAGTTACCGTTTCTGCCAAAACTTCGTGCGTATGTGTTTGTGTCGATAGTTTCCTTGCCGAGTTGCTCGGAAACATATTTGTGTGTTGATTGCTCATTTCCACCGAGATAAAGAAATTGGTCGCAGTTGCCGACAATACTTTCCCATTGCTTTTCAAACAAGGCTTTAAGCTGAGAAAGATTTTGAAGTATTATGGATACGAAAATGTTTCTTGAACGCATTACGCTGAGTAGCTTATCAAAATCATCGGGTAATGATACATTCGCAAATTCATCCATGAGAAAGTGTACGGGTATCGGCAACGCTCCGCCGTGCTTTTTGTCGGCGCAATAAAAGAGTTGTTGAAACAGTTGAGTATATAAAATCGAGATAAGAAAATTAAAACTTGTATCGTTGTCGGGAATAACGGCAAACAAGGCTGTTTTCTTTTCTCCCATAGTTGATAAATCAAGTTCATCTGTCTTGGTTAAAGCTGCAAGGCTTTCAAGATTGAACTTTTCAAGTCTTGACATCAAGGTTATTTGAATTGATTTAAGCGTCTTTGACGAGCCTGAATGATAAGACTTGTAATACTTAACTGCTATGTGTTCGGGTTTCTCGGTTTCAAGATTGTAGAACAGACGGTCAAGTGGTGTAAGGCACGGGCCGTCCTCGTCATCTTCAATAGCACCTGCACGAAGCATATACATTACCGTTGCAAAATTCTGTTCTTCTTCGGGTGCTTCATAGTGAAGATAAAAAATTAAAGCAAGCAAAAGCATTTGTGCCGCCGTATCCCAAAACGGGTCATTAGTCTGTGAGCCTTTCGGTGTTGTGCTTTTGAAAAGGTTGGTTACAAGTTTTTGTATGTCATTGTCATTTTCAAGATAAACAAACGGATTGTAGCAATAGCTTTTTTCCATATCAATCAAATCAATAACCTTGACATCATAGCCTTTCTTTACAAGCAGATTGCCGTCAGCCTTAACTATTTCACCCTTTGGGTCGGGAATAACAAAAGAGGTGTTGCACTGCATTAAATTCGGCTTTGCGTAAAATCTTGTTTTACCTGCACCGGCACCGCCGCAGATTATCGTATTAAGATTTCGCCTGTGCTTTTTGCAGTTCATACCGATAGCGACATTATCGGTCAATATCTTGTTTTGGTTTATCGGCTTTTGAATATACTTTTTGCCAACCTGTTTTGCTTTGCCCCACTTTGCAGAGCCGTGTTCTTCACCTCGCCGGTAATTTTTCTTTGAAGAAAAATACACCAACAAAGTAATACCGTAGATTAAAAGCAAAATGAGGACAGCTTTTAAACTGTCCTCACATAAGGTTATCTTAAACGGTTGTGCAAATATTTCACCGAACCCATTAAGAATTGATATTAACCCGTTTGACATATACGGTGCAATCTTCAGTCCCATATATATCAACGGTATAACAAAAACTACAAAAGCGATAATTTCTGCTTTTTTGTTATCGTTCCTCATTTTGCTTTACCACCTTTATCTTTTTTGTAGGTGCTTTGCAAACCTTTAACAGCACTTCATCTACGGCATCGGTTTCTCTTTTATCGCTGATTAAATCTGTGCGTAAATCATTGAGAGCACGAATAACTACGCCTTGTTCAAAATCATCAAGAACTAAATGGTAGCGTTCTTCCTTCATATATTATCGCTCCATTTCCTTGCTCTTTGCCTGCCTTTGGCGATAGATTTCATCATTAACTCTGCTGACAATTTCCTTGTATGCAGAATTTACAGAGGAGAGTTCACGGCGAATATCTTTTGCGTCCGCCTTTTTCCAATTATCCGGCAGGGCTTCAATAGCAAAAGCATTTTTATCAACACCGTATTTGGTGCAAATCATATATGCAAGGCAAACTGCCTTAAACCCTTCGTCTCTACGGCTATATGATTTCTTACCGTCGGCAAGCTGAGCAAATGCAACCTCTTGAGCCAAACACTCAAAAATCTGTTTCGTATCGGTAAGATTTTCATTGAGTGTAATTTGCTGTGTTTCAAAGTTGTAGAACGCACCGAGGTTTGAATTCGGTATTTCGCCTACAACGATTTCAACAGGCGAAGCATTTACAAAGTTTTTGAGAGTATGTTTCAAATCATCGGTCTTTTGAACTGCCTCTCTTTTTGAATTTGTTTGCGAACGGTCAAACACTCTTTTGACATTATAGCCAAGACCCGGTGTGCCGTCACTCTTGGTATATTCGACAGGTTCAAGGATTGCTATGCTCTTTTGCTTTTGACGAACTTTGACACCGTCCTTGTTCCAATCTTCAAAAGATTTAAGCTGTGTGGCATTAGGCATTTGCTTAAAGATAAGCAAAGTGTTTGCCGCTGAATACATATCAAACTTTGCCTGAACATTGAGAAATTCTTTCAGCTTGTCAGGACTTCTTGACACCTCGATTGCCGTATCGTCAATCATTTGATATGTTCTTTCCTTTTCTGCCTTTCGATTTTCGGCATACTTTTGTGGGTTATATCCTTTTTTGTAACCGTAACTCATATCAATTACCTTTCCTTTATTGATTTAGCAGATTTTACTACGGTATCTGCAACCGTTTTTGATTTGTCTGCAATATCTTTTGCTCTGTCGGCTTTAATCTCATCTTTGTAACCGTCAAGCAATTCTTTAACAGACTGTTTTTTGTCTTTAGCGTCATTGTTATTGATAGCTTTCGATGAACTCTCGGACAGACTGTCTTTTTCCGTCCGAGATAAAGAGGGGTTTTTATCCGTTTCCTCCGTACTCTTTGCCTCAATATGCTCAAGGATAAGGTCGCCGTTTGTTTTTTCTTCGTTGCTTTTGTTTGTCTTTTCGCCGACGGACCTTTCAACCTCATTGGTGATTGAGCCTTTATTAACCGTACCGAGTTTAAATCTTTCGATAATCCTATCGATTTTGGATGCGTCCTCGGCACGGGCAATAATATCAACGGTGACATTTTTACCTTTTGCATTTCTGTCTTTAAGAACAGAATACAAAACACCGTATCTCTTTGCCTGCTCTGTAAACTTTTTCAAATCCTTTTGAGGAATTGAAAACACTTTAAGTTCTTTGCCGGACTTAATCAGATTTGAAAGTCTTGCCTTACCTTTGGCTTTTTGTTCCTGCTTTAATGCAGCAAGCAGAAGAACGGCAATATTCTTTGCAGCTTCTCCCGATACCTTTGCAACAACCTCAAAGCCTTCAAGTGACAGTCTTACAACTTGTTCGGCTGCGTCGCCTGAGTTATTCACGATACTTTTCCTCCTTTTGCAGTTTCTTTTGCTCATCAATTTCTGCTTGCTCTAATTTTTCTTCAATCTCATTTGAACGCTCGGCAATATCGTCAATGAGCAAAATTTCCTTGCGTAATTCTTTTAACCGTTTGCCGATTTCAGATATTTCCTCTTTAACCTCATTCAGATTCGAGCAATTCTTTCTTTTTGATTTATTTCGCAGTTGCTTTCTGCTTTCGGTTAATGTTTCAATTTCCTTTTCGGCTTTCGATTTATATGAGAAAAGCTCCTCGACAGTATTTATCCCATACTGTTCAAGGAGCCTTGCCTCGTTTGATAATTTATCAAGTTTCATCAAATCTTCTCTTAAAAGATAATGAACTCTTGAATTGTTTCTCGGCTTGTTCTTTGGCAGATAACCGAGTTTATATAGGTAATAGAAATACAAGCCACAAAGTCCTTTGACTTTGCGTAGCCTTGTACCTCTCGTTGAAAGTTTATATTGCACCTGACCTTGCACAAATGGTTTATATTTTACAGGTCTGTTATTTTCCAAAACGGCATTTAAAATATTTTCCTTTGAATACTTTTCACCAAGCCTATATGTTCTGATAGGTCTGTCATATCCTTTCGGTGTCACAGTCCAATACTTATGATTTACATTGAAGTTACAACTGTAACCGAGCTTTTTAAGATTGTATTCAAGTTCTTTTATACTCTTACTGTTTTCGATTGCAACATCAAGTGCTTCTTTTGCAAGGTTATATCTTGTCGGCATTCCTGCTTGTTCTTTTTGATTGATATAACTTCTGTCAACTGTCCTGTTAGGTTTATCAATCACAGAAATACCGTATTCCTTACAAACCTCATCAAAAACCATTTTATTTTTAAACCACGAAGTTTCTCTGCATCTTTTGCCGTCCACAAACGAAACGGAGTTAATGATAAAATGATTATGCAAACATTCAGTATTCAAATGAGTATCCACAACCACTTGAAATCTTTTACCCCAAATTCGTTTGGCGGCTTCGATTCCGATTTTATGTGCAAGTTCGGGTGTGACCTCTCCCGGCTTAAAACTCATATATCCGTGATAACCGAGTATTCCGTCTGTTTTGCCATATTGCATTTTAACTGTCATAAACTGTTGGTAAGCAAATTCGGCGTCACAATTTATACCTGTAGAGTATAACTGCTTTTCGGTCTTGTCAGGGTTATCACCGTAACCGAGAACTGTTTTTAGCGGGTCATAATCAGGATTGGTGGTTTTCTTTTCATTACTGCCGTAATTGATTACTTTGTCAAGTCTGCTGTTGACATTCCATATCTTACTTACTGCCATTTATCATTCTCAACAGGTCTGAGATACAACATTTCAATTTTTGTTCTCAACGCCTTAAGTTTATTTAATTCTTCCGCTAAAAGAGGCGCATCAACAAAATTTAATGTATTAGCCTTTGCAACAATTTGATTTATGTTTCTGCCGATAGCCGATAAATCGTTCATTGATTTATAGAAACGCTCGTCAGGCTTTTCTCTCGGCTCATAACCTCTTATCAGATATCTCATCAATGCTGCTTCGGACAAACAGGCTTTTTCGCATTTCAACTTTAAAATTTCATCATCTTCAGGTGTTATCCAAAACTGTTTTTTAATTGTCTTGTTCATCGGATGAATCCTCCTTTTCAAAACGCTCATTGCCATTACTCCTATTGATTTGCACCAAACACATTGTTGTGATTCCTGCAAATCCTCCAAATAAGAATGAGAGTATTGAAATAATTATAGTTTTCATTTTATAAATTCCTTTCTGTGTGTAATTGGGGTATTAGGGGAGAGCCCCTAACAAGCGTGTTTTTGCTCTTTAGGAGTAAAAACGCACTGCTTGCTAAGACAAGTCAGCATAGTATTATGCTGCTTCATTTACTGAATAAATCCATATATTTATCAATCAAATCATCATCTAACGAATGATATTCGGTATCAAATTCACTTGCTCCTACAAGGATAAAACTGCCGTATATGATTTCTGTTTTACCTGTTTCAGTATCCGTTACGGTGTGACTTGCAGAAAGAGAAAGTCTTTTACCGTCAGCGTTACAAAGCAAGGCGACATCATCTTCAAACGGCATATATTCGTCTACATCACCGCAGATAATTTCACTAATCGCTTGGTAATTGTTTTCGATTGTAATCATCTTCGGTTTGCTAAACGGTTCAACGAGCAATACCTTTATCAGGTTTTCTTCGTCCACTTGGTATTCTCCTTTCAGATACAACCGGCTTCATACCTTTACTTAAAAGTAAAAAATCGTTGACATCTTTCCCTCTCGGAACAGGGTTGTCAACGATTTCAATATTGGGATATTCAGTTGGTAAAATGATTTTTAATGTTTTTGTAGCTAATCTTCCGGCATAGTCGCTGTCAAGATGCAAATATATCTTTTCAATGTACGGATGACTTTTAAGATATGTCACAAGTGCTTTCGGTATCTTGCTTTCTTCGATTTTTTCTTTAGGCGTATACACACCTGCAAGAGAAATCATCGAAACATTTTGCCAATCTTTACCTTGCATTTTAACAAGAGTGGCATAAGACAAAAGGTCGATTGCAGATTCAAACAGATGAATATTTGCATTATCATTTGTCAATTTAAAGGAATATGACTTATCACTTCCCTCACATTCGCCCATAATTCTTTTGTTCTCCGTTGCACGAAACGCTGCGTACTTAGGTTTATTTTGTTCATTGAAACCTACAAAAACAGCATTATGATACGGTAAACTTTCAAATATGAAGCTATGCTCAAGGCAATAATCTATGATACCTTCATCAATACCTCTGCCGGTCAGGTACTCTTTAACTTTATCATCTGTTGGACTTTTTGGTGGAAGTTTCAGGTTATATACTCGCTTCTTTTTAGGTGCAATCGCTTTAACCGGCGGTTGCAATTTTTCTTTTTCAACGATAATTTTGACTGCGTCGATAAAAGAATATCCTTTAACCTCGGTCAAATATTTAACTGCACTTTTGCCGCCTATACCTCTTGAGTTCCAACACCAAAGCCCATTTGATATTTTCAAACTGTCGTGTTCTTTAGTGCAATAGGTATCACCTGAAAAGTGAACAAGCTCATCAGGTTCATAGTTTTGAAGATATGTGAGCAAGTCCATTTCCTTTGCTTTTTTGATTACTTCTTTTGGATAATATGGCAAGATCATCGCTCCTCTCTGTATTTTTGTTTTTGCTCTTGTGTCAATTTTAAATCGTGCTCGGTGCTGTCCTTAATACAATCACGAATCATTTGCATATGAGTACAATCAGTAGCAAGCCACTCTTGATAAAGAAATTCAAGCGGTCTTTTTTTTGACAGCAAGTGTTTCTTTTCTTTGTAGCTTAAATTCAAATCGTCATCTTCAAAGCAATACAAAATGTCTTGCTTATATACGATTTCATAAGCCGATTCAATAGCTTGATTGGGTTTTACTGACTGCTCGGATTTAATTTTTTCAAGAAACAAATTATACTCTTTCTGCATTTTTTCATAGAGCATATTGTCAAGCTGTTGATTGTTAAACATATAAATTCTCCTTGTAAATAAAAAAGCCAACTGTTTTACAGTTGGCTGAGTAAATAAAATACTTTTTTAGAATACTATGCATTGTCCTTAACAAATTTTATTATGTCTGAATTTTTTTCCATAGCGCTACTATCATTTTCGAGATCAATGATGCTATTCCAAAAATAAGTACGTCCATCAATAATAAACGAATCTGATTTCATAACTTCTGGAAACTCGTTAATAGTAACCATAAAAAGTTTATGACTATAGACTTTCTTTTGTCCATCACTTCCGGAAATTTTCTCACTAATTAATTGTGAAACATAGTCGATCTTCATATTTGATTTTTCTATTTTTAATTCCCTGGATAGATGATCTTTTATAAAATCCGCATTATTGATATTATCTTTGTAATTTAAGAATAACTTGCATTCCCAACGATTATCATAATAAACCAAATATTTATTTGGATATTTATTAAAAGAATCTCGAATTGCAATTATAGAATAATTATGAGTTATTTCATTAAGTTTATTTATATCATGCAACAAATCTTCATAACTATAATTATTTTTCTTACTTTTGTAAATGTCAATAAATACCTTTATAGTAAAAAACAAACCAGCTATTAAAAATATAATTTTAAATAGCTTCGCAGGGATTATCCAAATATCATTATAAGATGCAAAAACAACGCTAATTAAAAAGGAAACAGCAGAGAGAATACTATCCCATGCTACCCTTTTTCCGATAAAACTCTTTTTTGCTTCCAACAAAAGATTTAATTTGCCATCGTCTATTAGTATTTTCATCATTTTTCCATTTCTAAAATAAATTCATAGTATAACTTATTTTATTATTATATAGTAATATTACTATATTTTCAACATTTTTTTATTTTTAGTTTAAATATTATTAAATATTAACGATTGCTTTATTTCTAAAATAATCGGCTGTGTTCACCTTGCTTCTCTGTCAACTTCATTTCGCTGAGGAGAATCATTGACTATTTCGTTGTCATCGTTAACAATCTCATTTTCTTTCTTATCAACATTAAGAAGTGCGTTAAGTTCGCTTAACCGTGCTTCTTTTTGTTTGAGTTCATCATCTCTTGAAAACGGTTTTTGGAGTTGTTCTTTTGCAATTTCAAGTTGCTTTTGAGTGTTTGAAAGCTCTGCTTTTTCATTTTCAAGAACCTTTTCTAAACCGTCAATTACATTATCAATACGGGTAATGTTGCCTAATGGGTCAGAACCAAGCACACCTTGATGAGAAATTGCACCTTTGATTTCAACTCTGTGTTGATGACTGAACGGTTCATAGTGAACTTCCATTTTGAAACCTCTGTACTCTCCGAGAGGATAAGTATTGCTGTCAGATAATGTCTTGCATACATCAATTATGGCTTGACCTGCGTCTGCCTTTTCGTCATACCTTACGCCGTTTACAATCATACCGACAAAGGTATCGGCGATACTCTTTGGGTTCTGTTTTGCAGTAGCTATGTCCTTAACAAAGCCGTCAATCCTCGATGTGTATCTTGCAATGTCACGAGGAAAATCTTTAAGCACCTTGTCTTCAAGAGAATATCTTTCCGATAAAAAATTTGATTTTAACATACGAAGTTTTTGCACCTGAATGTCAAGGTCCATTTTCTCTTTGATGTAGGGATTGCCTGTTGCAAGCATTTTTATTTCGGCATAGGATAACGCTGTTTCATCAATGTCTTCGGCAGACCTAACGGGAGATTTGCTCGACATAATCTGCGAAGCAAATTTTTGTTTACCTTCAACAAGTTGATAAAGGTATGCGTCAAAGGTTTGCTCTGTTACATAACGATAAATCTCTACCTTTGGGTTTTCGTTACCCTGACGGACAATTCTTCCGGCTCGCTGTTCCAAGTCCGCAGGCCTCCAAGGACAATCCAAATCGTGCATGGCAATCAATTTGTTTTGCACATTGGTGCCTGCACCCATTTTTTGAGTTGAACCCATAAGAACTCTGACTTCACCTGAGCGTACCTTTTTGAACAACTCGGCTTTCTTTGTTTCTGTATTCGCATCGTGAATAAATTGTACCTCATCGGGCGGAATGCCTTTTTTAATCAGCTTATCTCTAATATCGTTATACACGGAAAAATCATTGGATGATTTGGGTGTTGATAAGTCGCAGAAGACAAGCTGTGCCGACTTGTTCGGTGTTGTTTCATTCCAAATACGATATACATTATCAACAAGAGCATTGACTTTACTGCCCTCAAAGTCTGGTAACAATGGGTCAATCATTCTTTGGTCAAGAGCGAGTTTTCTGCCGTCATTTGTGATAATGAGCATATTATCCTGACTGCTGTCAACACCGCCGTTACGCACTTTTTCTGCACGCTCTGAAAGTGATTTAACCATTTCACTTTGAATGTCCGACGGTTTAACAGCAATATTTTTGTATTCAGCTTCAGGTACGGGAAGTTTGAGCATATCGGCTGTCTGAATATCTGCCACCTCTTTGAACATTGACATCAATTCGGGCAGGTTATAGAACTTGGCAAAACGGGTTTTCGGTCTGTAGCCTGAACCTTCGGGAGTTAATTCAATGGCGGTTATCGTTTCGCCAAAGGTACTTGCCCAAGCGTCAAAGTGCTGTAAATCGTGCCTGCGAAGCGTGTTGTACTGCAAATATCTTTGCATTGTATACAGCTCAACCATACTGTTGCTGATTGGTGTGCCTGTCGCAAATACTACACCTCGACCGCCTGTAATCTCATCAAGATACTGTGTTTTCATAAACAGGTCACTTGACTTTTGTGCTTCTGTCTGTGCTATACCGCCGACATTACGCATTTTTGTATACAGGAAAAGGTTTTTGAAATAATGTGCCTCGTCAATAAACAATCTGTCTACACCAAGCTCCTCAAAGGTCACAATATCATCTTTTCTGCTTTGGTCGTTTAGTTTATCGAGTTTTGCTTGAATGCTCTTTTTGGCCTTTTCAAGCTGCTTTACGGTGAAGTTTTGACCTCTTTGGTATTTGAGTTCTGAAATACCCTCAATAATTTCATCAAGTTGTCTTTGAAGAATTGTTTGCTGCCTTTCAATACTCATAGGCACTTTTTCAAACTGTGAATGACCTATAACTATCAAATCATAATCACCGGTAGCAATTCGGGATAAAAAACGCTTTCTGTTTTTCTTTTCAAAATCCTTTTTAGTTGCCACAAGTACCTTTGCATTCGGATAGAGAGTGAGAATATCTGCACCCCATTGTTCGGTAAGATGATTAGGTACAACAATCATACATTTACTTGATAAGCCGAGACGAATTGATTCTTCGGCTATTGCAATCATCTCATAAGATAGCGATAGGTAATCCTTTGGTCGGGATATGCAGCCGCAGACTGCATATCCGTTCCTCCAGATTTTCCCCCGCTCCAAACCGTGCGTGACAGTTTCC
>QWCV01001154.1_pt1 | contig 31109 bp, 45 predicted proteins | sample 1972621 | NCBI WGS metagenome assembly QWCV01 (sample SAMN09866699, study PRJNA288562) | Human gut metagenome isolate pre2_stool, whole genome shotgun sequencing... | isolation source: gut | host: Homo sapiens | place: USA: California | reverse complement strand
ATGTCGGTATCTTCGCTGGCAGATGCAGAGCTGGGGAACACAAAGTTCATGCCGGTCGATAAGGCGGTGCTCATGGCTGACAGGTACAACGCCCCGTGGCTGCTGAACCACTACTGCTTGAACGAGTGCCCGATTGGATGCAGGCATTCGCTCTCCGATGAAGTGGTGGGCATTGACCGCGTGACGGTCAAGCTGCTGAAGAGCCTGAAGACCGAAAAGCTCGGAGATGTCAAGGACACGCTCCTTGACATCGCGGCTGACGGGAAAATCACCGAAGACGAGAAACCGGCGCTTCAAGAGGTTTTGGCCTACCTCGACGATCTGGCAAAGACCGTGAGCGAGCTGAAGACCATCGGTGAGATGGCTCTGCATGAAGATGGTGACGCTCATGGAACAAAGTAGTCTGATGGCTATACTCGCGGAAGAGTATGGCATCAAAAGCCCACAGGAGCTTGCGGAGGCTATTCGGCGGATGAAACCGTTGGATCTGGCCCCGTTCTGCGCGACACCTGAGAAAACGAAGGAGGACAAAGCATCATGACCCGAATGGAACGGCGAAGAAGACGCCGCCGCATCTTGCGAATCAAGCTGGCGACCACAGCGGCCGTGCTGACGCTGACCACGGCCAGCATCGTAGCCCTGACAGGGGGGGGCGGCCGAAACGGTGCCCGAACAAACACCGCAGCCGCCCGCGTTGCAGGCTGAGCCGGTTCTACTGGCTGCAGAGCACGACAGTACATACCATCCCGTCCAGATGACGGCCGAGCCTGCTCAGGAACCGGAACCCGTAGAGGAAGAGGACGAGAACGAGAAAATCGAGGCCGCTCTGCTGGAGCAAGGCTATCTGCATGAGGAGATCCCGCTGGACTTCGACCTGCAGTGCCATCTGATTGCGGTCTGCGAAGAATACGGCGTCCCTCAGAACGTGGCTCTGGGCGTCATTCAGGCTGAAAGCTCGTTCACGGCCACAGCCGCAAACGGAAGCTGCTACGGTTATATGCAGATCAACAGCATCAATTCCGATTGGCTGTCCGAGAAAATCGGAGTCACGGATCTGACCGACCCGTACCAGAATATCCGCTCTGGCGTGTTCATCCTGAGCGACCTGTATGGGAAGTATGGGGACTGGCACAAAGCCTTGATTTGTTACAACTACGGCGAGGGCGGCGCTCAGGAGCACGTCTTCAGCAAAGGTTACACGACCACGTCGTACAGCCGCACGGTGATGGAATATGCGGACGCATGGGCGGAGGTGCTGGCATGATCGACACGGCGAAGCTGAACACCGAGGAGCTGGGAAACATCATCGTGGACGTCCAGAACGAGACCGGCTTCTGGTTCGATGTGGATGACATGGTCGCCATCATGCAGCACACCGTCCGCAAGGCAGACCTGAACGGCAAGGACGAGGCGTATGTGCCGCTCCTGTTCAGAAACGAGCTGGAAGATTATGTGATGCGCGAGAGAATCAATGCGATTGGGAGGAGAAACTTATGTGCGACATCTGTATGCACAGCCCTTGCCTGAGCGGCTGCCCAAACGCGCCAGACCCGACGCCGGTGACGTACTGTCGTTCCTGCGGCGAGCCGATTGTCCCCGGCGACGAGTACGCCGACATCGACGGTGAGGCGTGGTGTGAGGGATGCTTGGATGACCTGCCGCTCTGCGTCCTGATCCCGAAGTTGGGTTGGGAGTGGAAGACGGTACAGGAGGGCGAAAACGTCCAGTGCGTGGACTGCAAGTGCTGCGGAGACACCGAGCCGCTCCCGGTTGGAGCGGAATATGGCGAGATCGACGGGGACGCCTTCTGCGAGGAATGCCTTGAAGACACGCCACTCAGCGATCTGGTAGAGCGGTGCGGCCACGACTGGAAAACCGCGAGCGAGGAGGACATCCCCGATGGATATGACGGTTGAGGTTCCTGAACTGCCCGAGCTGACGTTCGACGAGGCCAGCCACATCTACCGGCTGAATGGCGACATCATCCCGAGCGTGTCGAAGCTGATGGAACCGCTGAAAGACCAGTGCTACGGCGGTATCAGCAAGCGGACGCTTGAGAACGCCGCCATCAAAGGCTCTGCGGTGCATAACAGCATCGAGAACTGGATCAAGTTCGGCATCGACGATATTCCGTCGGAGCATCGCGGCTACTTCAACGGCTTCGTGGAGTGGTGGAAGCAGTATAAACCGCGGGTCTTCGGCTCTGAGGTGCGCATCTACCACAAGCTGATGCGCTACGGCGGGACGATTGACCTGCTCTGCGAGATCGGCGGCCTGCTGGAGCTTATCGACTTCAAGACGACGTACACGCTGCTGGAAATGGCCTGCGGCGTCCAGCTTGAAGCCTACTCGCAGGCACTTATTTCCCACGGCATCACACCGCAAAGAAAGCACATCCTGCATCTGAAAAAGGACGGGAAGTGGTCGTTCCGCGAGTTCCCGGCCAAAGACCCCGCCAGATGCCGCGTAGTCGGGGCGCTGAAATGTCTGTACGACTATGAACAGTCTTACAAATAAACGAAAAGGAGTGTCAGTATGAACGACGCAAAGACCATCGGAAGCAATGCCCTTGTCCTTGACACCGCAGAAGAGAACGTGACCGTGATGAACGCTGAGGAGAGCAAGCTCGGCAAAGAAGTCAGCTTGATTGAGCAGCGGGCCGAAGCGGTCGTCGTCGCCTCTGGAGCGGATTTCGAGGACGCCGGCCTGTTCCTGAAGCAGATCAAGCAGGCCCAGAAGCAGGTCAAGGACTATTGGGAGCCTCTCCGCGTGTCCGCCAAGAAGAGCTACGACGAGGTTCTGAACCACAGAAAGGAAATGATTGAGCCTCTGGAAAAGGCGGAGAAGATCGTCAAGGTCAAGGTGAACGAGTACAGCGCGGAGCAGGAGCGCAAGCGCCGTGAGCAGGAGGAGGCCATGCGCCGACTGGCTCAGGCCGAGATCGACCGCCACCTGAATGAAGCTGCCGAAGCCGAGGCTAACGGTGACGCTGTTGGCGCAGAGTACGCTATGGCCGAAGCCGAGATGATGGAAGGGGTGTCCATCGCCGGCGGCGTCCAGCATCAGACGCCCAAGGTCAAGGGCATCTCCCAGAGCAAGACGTGGGAAATCTGCGAGTCCGAGTGCGACTGGTCTAAGGTTCCCGTGTCCCTCATTGGCATTGAGCTGCGCCCGGTCGATAAGGCTGCGGTGCTCCGCCTGATTAAGATGTCCAAGGGCCAGGTCGAGATCCCCGGTATCAAGTTCCGCGAAACCTACACCACCAGCGTCAGCACCCGGTAAAACCGGAGAATAACAGGAGGTCAACATGAGCAACGAAAACAAACTGAGCACGGCGCCCGCTGGGGCTGTGGCTCAGAAAACGGCCGGCGGGGGAGCCTTGAGCGTCTTCGCTGACGGCGCGAGCTTCAATACGGCTCTGCGCATGGCCCAGTGCCTTGCGTCGTCTACGGTAGTTCCCAAGGAGTACCACGGAAACGTCGGCAACTGCATGATCGCTATTGAGATGGCATCTCGCATCAACACCAGTCCGATGATGGTGATGCAGAACCTCTACATCGTCAACGGGCGCCCTGCGTGGTCGAGCCAGTGGATCATCGCCATGATTAACAGCAGCCGCCGGTACAAGACTGAGCTGCAGTTCGAGTTCGGCTGCGACAAAGCCGACGGCGGCCTGAGCTGCCGCGCTTGGGCGGAGGATTACTCCGGCCACAAGGTCTACGGCCCGAAAATCACGATGAATATGGCGAACGACGAAGGCTGGACGAGCAAAAACGGCAGCAAGTGGAAGACCATGCCCGACGTGATGATCCAGTACCGCGCCGCTTCGTTCTTCGGCCGCATGAACTGCCCCGATATGATTATGGGCATTTACAGTCAGGAGGAAGTCCTCGACATGGGCGAGCTTCCGACGGATGGCTTCGCTCTGGTGGTCGATCCTGCTACCGGCGAAGTGACCGAAGCCGAAAAGGACGAACCTATCACGCAGGCAGACGCTTTTCAAGATGGCGACGAGCGCCTTTGGACAGGAAGCGAACGGCGTCCTGAAATCCCTGCTGGCCGCCGAGGGCTACGAGTCCACGGAGGGCCTGCCTACGTCTGTGTATCACCGCATCACCGAAAAGGTCATGGAAATGGCTCAGGAGAAGAAACCTGAACCCGAAGCCCCGCAGGAAGCCAGCGATACCGTTCCTGCCAGCGACCAGCCCGATTTCCCCGGTAAAGAGTGATGCGATCCGACGGCATAGCCGTCATACAGACAGGCAGGTGAGAAAATGGCATGGATCAGCGTACACGAAAGTATCGACGGGCCGAAGCTGCGGAATCTGTATAAGCAGCTCGGTTGCTCAAAGTTCGAGGCGACGGGCATCCTGAACTTCTTGTGGTTCTGGGGGCTTACGAACGCTGAGAAGGACGGGCTCATACTGTATGCAGAAAAAGAGGACATCGAGCGATACCTGTACGGCGTCGGCGCAGGTTGTGTGCTCGATCCGAAGAAAATCGTGGATGCACTCTTCGATAGCGGCTGGCTCGACTGGTCGCCTCGCGGAATCTGCATCCACGACTGGGAGACTTGGCAAGCCCAATGGCAAAAGGCCAAGGATGCCCGAGAGCGCGACGCTGCCCGCAAGCGCGAGAGTCGGCGGAACAGCAAAGCGGCGGCCCAAAACGAGGAAAAAGCGGATGCGGCGAAGGACGGTCCCACGGACGGTCCCACGGACGGCGAGGAAAAGCAGCTTAAAATCGACGAGGGAGAGACTCCAGCAGCCGAAAAAGCGCCGACCGAGCCTCCTGAACCGCCGAAGCCCCCTGCGGAACCGGCAACGCCAAAGTACACGCCGACCTTCGACGAGTTCTGGGACGCATACCCGAAAAAGGCTGAGAAAGGCAACGCCTTCAAGAAGTATCAGGCCCGCATCCATGAGGGCTTCTCCCCGGAGGAGCTGCTGATGGCCGCTCGGAACTATGCGACCCAGTGCAAGAGGCTCGGCACCGAGAAGCAGTACATCAAGCACCCGAAGACGTTCCTGAGCGACAGCCGGCCGTTCCTTGACTATCTGCCAGATAAGAAGAAGGCCCAGCCGCCCGAGGACGCGGTGCCCGACAACAAAAATCCGTTTGCGGAATACGGGGAGGAATGACAAATGCAAGGATTTGACCCGCAGACCATTTTGCCCCGTATTGCCGCCCAAGGGCTTGAACGGCAGGAGATCCGCCCCGGCGATTGGTTCGACGATGACGGAATGCTCATGTGCGGGAAGTGCGGTGAGCCGAGGCAGGGGATGGTGACGGTGTCCGCTCCGATGGAGGGCAACCCCGAGAACAAGATGACGTTCAAGGCCACCCGCTCCTGCAAGTGCGACCGCGACAAGGAGGCTGCCGAGAAGCAGGCCGAGCAGAACAAAAAGGACATGGAGCGTGTCGCCCGTCTGAAAAAGGCGAGCCTCATGGATGAAAAGCTCCGTGAGGCATCCTTCGACAGCTTCCAAGTCACGAAGTACAACGCCCGAAATCTGAAGCTGTGCCGCCGATACGCTGAGGCGTTCGACGAGATGGTGTCCAAAAATCAGGGTTTGATTTTCTGGGGAAGCGTTGGTACGGGTAAGAGCTTTGCGGCTGCCTGTATCGCCAACCACCTGCTGAACCGCGGCGTCCCCGTGATGATGACCTCCCTTGTGAAGCTACTGGAGCTCATTCAGGGCGGCGAGGAGAAGGAGAGCGAAATCATCGCCCGGATGAACAGCGCGAAGCTGGTCATCTTCGACGATCTGGGTGCCGAGCGCAACACCGATTATGCGCTTGAGAAGATTTACAACATCATCGACAGCCGGTATCGGCGGAAGCTCCCGATGCTCCTGACCACGAACCTGACCATCGACGAGATGAAGGACGAGGAGGACAGACGGTACAGCCGCATTTATGACCGCATCTTCGAGACCTGCTACTCGATGCAGTTCACCGGCCCGAGTTGGCGGAAGAAGGAAGCCAGCCGGCGGTTCACGGAGATGGAGAAGCTGTTCGATATTGACTGAAAGGAGAAGCCAAATGGAAATGAAGCAGCGGGTACAGCATCTTATCGCTGATGTCGAGAGGGCCTGTATCAAGTACAAGCTGAACATGACGATTTACGACGGGAAGCTCGCGTTCGTCGATCAGGAGAGCCGCCACATCGTTGCAACGTGGGGCCCGCAGTTCAAACTCAGCGAGGAGCCTGAACATGGCGGGGAGTAAAGAGGTCTTCTACCTCAAAATCGGGAGTGAAGCCGACCGCGTGACGGTCGCCTCGATCCTGTTCCGAAACGGGTATTCCGTCCAGCCCGTGAAGCAGAAGAAGGACGGGAGAAGCAACGAATACCTCGTCAAGTATTGGATTGGCGAGACGATGGTGGAGGGGGCGGAGATACCAAAATGAAGCTGAAGTTTTCCGTCCTTGGAGAGCCGGCGGGCAAAGGCAGGCCGCGATTCCGAAACGCTGGCGCGTTTGTTCAGCCCTACACACCGGAGAAGACGGTCAGCTATGAGAACCTCGTCAGGCTCGAATACCGCCGTCAATGCAACGACTTCAAGTTCCCCAAGGACACACCGCTTGATGTGCGCATCACGGCGTACTACGGCATCCCCAAAAGTGCCAGCAAAAAGAAAGCGCAGCTCATGCGCGAGCGGAAAATCAGACCGATGAAGAAGCCCGACTTCGACAACATCGGAAAAATCGTGTGTGACTCTCTGAACGACATCGCCTATCACGATGACGCTCAGATTGTAGACGCACAGGTAAGAAAGTTCTTCAGCGACGACCCGAGGGTTGTCGTGACAATTCAGAAAGCAGAATAGGAGGCAATCATGAAGAAACTCGCAAAACTCAGCCCCGGCCGCATCTTCAACTTCGCCGGTGAGAAGTTCGTCGTCATGGAACAGCGCGACGGCGCTGCGTTCGTCCTGCTGGCTCAGAGCAAGGAGTCCTGCCCGTTCAACGACAAGGACGATGCGGAGAACCGCAACGACTACACCCGCTCAACCTTGAAGGAGCGCATCGACAAGTGGGTGGAGGCCCTGCCTCGCACCTCGGAGGAGGCCGCGGCCATTCTCCCGTTTGAGGTGGATCTGAGCTGTACCGACCGTAGCAAGAGCTACGGCACCATCACGGTCAAGGCGGCGCCCCTGACGCTTTGGCAGTACGGCCAGTTCAAGGAGTTGATCCCGCTGAACGAGGATGACTGGTACTGGCTCGTCACGCCTTGGGCGTGTCGGTGGCTCCGCTCCCCGTACACCAGCCACACCAGCGGCGTGTGGTACGTCTACTCCAACGGCGACTACAGCCGCAACAACGCATCCTACTCGTACGGCATCCGCCCCGCTTTGCTTCTTAACTCTGACCTCTTGGTCTCTTTGGACGACGAGGTTGAGGATGATTGCTGCGGCGAATGCGACTGCTGCGGCGGCAAGGGCCTGCCCAGCCTCGACGGCATCAGCACGGCGACGCTGCTGGAGGAGATCCAGCGCAGAGCGATGCGGGCCGGCTCGGTCTTCATGGGTGAGGATGGGACGGACGAATGAGAGATCTGGAGTTTAGCGGCTATTGGGAAGGAGAAGCCGTGTACTCGTGCGACTGCTGTGGCAAGGACGTTTCGTTCCCGTTCGATAGCGAGGACATCGACTCGAAGGCCCACCGGAAAGAGCTGCGAGAGCGGCTCGGATGGATCACGACAAAGGTGGATGGCGAGTGGCACGACTTCTGCTGTGAAGCCTGCCGAAATAAGTACATCCGAGACACGACAAAATGAAGGAGGAAAATACCATGAGCAAGGACTATTCTCTGTCCCTGAGAGGAGAGGCTTTCAACAGCCTGTGCGCTGACTTCGACACCACGCTCCGTGACGTGCTGGCTGGCATGATCGAGACGGAGCAGAACACCGGCGAGATTAACATTAAGGTCAAAATCACCCTCACCGATGACTCGGCCCCTGACTACACCGTGGCCGGCGGCCAGCAGACCAGAGAGGTGACGAAGCCGAAGTTCGACCACACCGTTGCCTACGTCATCCAGCGCAAGGAGAAGAAGAGCGGCAGCTTCTCCGGTAACTTCGAGCTGGTCTTCGATAAGGCCAGTGGACAGTATTTCTACCGCGACATCGACAACGGCCAGACCACGCTCTTTGATGGTGACGGCGATTCTGCTGACTTCGCCAACACCCAATACGACGTCGTTGACGAAGGGCCCAGAGGGCTTCCTGCGGCCTCAGAGAGCAACGTAATCAACGGGGAGGAAGTTGCACCCGCAGACGCAGAGGATGCCACTCCTGACGCTGCTGGCGAGTTTGAGGAGGAAACCATCGACCCCGCGCATGATCCGTCCAAGCCCTTCGGTTGGCTCCGCCAGTTCATCGGTGAGACGATGAACGTCACCGAGGCGATGGGCAATTACACCGTCCGTACGCAGGGCAACAAGGTTGTCCTGTCCTCCGCGACCAGCCCCGAGAACCCGTTCTACTGCTCCGCTGAGAAGCTGAGCCCCCATGTCGGTCACGCCGTCGTGTGCGTCGGCTATGGCGATGACGAGATCGTGAACATCTCCATTGAGTGTGAGGATTGCAGCGAGGTTCTGTTCGACATCGACTCTCCCCATGTCGGCATGGAGGATGCCGCCGAGAAAGAGGCTTCGGGCGAAGAGGAGACGACCGAGGAGACGGATGCGACCGACGCTGCCGCAGAGGAAGAGCCTGTCACCGAGGAGCCTGCTGACGAGAACGAGCCCAACGGCTACGAGTACGACGAACCCGAGGCGTAACGACCGCGATTTGAGCAGAGAGGAGGGCTGGCATGAAAAGCCCAATCGACATAGTGCGAGGCAGGATCGTTGACATCGACAAGCACGGCATCGTGACCATCAAGGCCCGCTACGACGACTGGCCGATGCTCCTGAAGCGCGAGTACAAGGAGTGCAATATCCAGATGATCGACAGCCGCCCGCTGTCCGATAAGCAGAGGCGCACCTGCTACAAGCTCATTCGGGAGATCTCAAACTACACCGGCATGGGGCTTGACCCGACCAAGGAGTACATGAAGCTGAAGTTCATCGCAGAAGACCTGCAGGAAACGGCTGACCAGATGTTCTCTCTGAGTAACGCCCCTATGAGCCTTGTGTGTGCGTTCCAGCGGTTTTTGGTGCGGTTCATCCTCGACTGGGACATTCCGTGCAGCTTCTCTCTGCTCGATTTCGTGGATGATGTTCAGGACTATGTGTACGCTTGCTTGGTGAGCAAGAAGTGCTGCATCTGCGGGAAACCGTGCGACCTGCACCACGTCGATCATGTCGGCGCGGGCCGCGACCGCGAGGAGATCATTCACGAGGGAATGGAGGTGCTCCCGCTTTGCAGGGGACACCATTCCGAAGTCCACGTGATAGGGTGGCTGACGTTCCAGAAGAAGCACCACCTCACGAGAGGCGTCCTGCTGGATAAGCACCTGTGTAAGCTATACAGACTGAAACGAAAGGAAAAAACCGAGAATGCTGAACAAGATAATCTTGATGGGCAGATTGACCCGTGACCCCGAACTGCGGCGCACCGGAAGCGGGACGGCCGTGACCTCGTTTGCGCTGGCCGTTGACCGCGACTTCAAGGGGCAGGGGGGCGAGAAAGAGACGGACTTCATTGACATTGTAGCCTGGCGATCCACTGCGGAATTTGTCAGCAAATACTTCACCAAGGGCCGGATGGCCGTGGTGGAGGGGCGGCTGCAGATCCGCGACTGGAAGGACAAGGAGGGCAATAACCGCCGCAGCGCGGAGGTTGTGGCCGACAATGTCTATTTCGGGGACAGCAACAAGGACGGCGGTAATCGGTCTGGAGGCGGAAGCTACGGTGGCAGCTACGACAACAGCTACCAGCAGCCCAGCGGAGATTTTTCCGAGATTTCCGATGACGACGCCGGTGAACTGCCGTTCTGATAGGAGAGCATCGAATGGAAAAGAGTAAGATCGAGTGGTGCGACAGCACATGGAACCCCGTGAGCGGCTGCTACCATCCGTGCCCGTACTGTTACGCCAGATCGACGGCGAATCGCTTCAAAGGCTGCGACTGTGCGGCCGGCGGAGAGACCGACGAGAATGTGGTGTACCTGAAGGAACGGCTGACTGTTACCAGCAAGGACGGCGTCGTCCGAAATGCGGCGTACCCCTTCGGCTTCACGCCTACGTTCCATGAGTACCGCCTCAATGACCCGCTGACGAAGGGGTTCGGCAAGACGATTTTCGTCTGTTCGATGGCTGACCTCTTCGGGGATTGGGTGCCTGACGAGTGGATCAAGAAAGTGTTCGACGCCTGCAAGGCTGCCTCCGGGCACAGATACCTGTTCCTCACCAAAAACCCAGCGCGTTACATCCGACTGTACGAGGCGGGCCTGCTGCCTGCCGGCGACGAGTTCTGGTACGGTTCAACGACGACCGAGCGCGATGTGCCGATGTTCTGGTCGGACGAACACCACACCTTCGCCAGCATCGAGCCGATTTTGGGGCCTCTGGGCAATCCCAAGAAGGACATTATGGAGTCGATGGACTGGTTCATCCTCGGCGCGGAGACGGGCAACCGCAAGGATAAGGTCGTCCCGAAGCGCGAGTGGATCGAGGGCGTGGTCGAGCAGGCCAAGGCGCTCGGCAAGCCGGTCTTCATGAAGGACAGCATGAAGCCCATTTGGGGGGACGACATTATCACAGAGTTTCCGTGGAGCGAGTGAAAGGAAAAGACGATGACCAATGATGTGAAGATTTTTGCGAAGACCATCGAGCAGGAAGCGACGGAGCAGATCGAGAAGCTGTCCCACCATCCCGTGAGTGACGGCTCCAAGGTGCGGATCATGCCCGACGTTCACGCCGGCGCTGGGTGTACCATCGGAACGACGATGACCATTCACGACCGCGTCTGCCCGAACCTCGTGGGCGTGGACATCGGCTGCGGTATGCTGGCCGTCAAGCTGGGGCGGGTGAGGCTCGACCTTGACGAGCTGGATAAAGCCATCCGCTGGAATGTGCCGGCCGGGTTCTGCACCCACAACTACCCGAAGGAGTGGTTCGACCTGAGCGGCCTGAAATGCGTCGGCATCGACAACAGCCGTGCGCTCCTCAGCATCGGGACGCTCGGCGGTGGCAATCACTTCATCGAGGTTGACAAGGATAAGAGTGGCGGTCTCTGGCTGGTGATCCACACCGGCAGCCGAAAGCTCGGCCTTGAGGTGGCGAACTGGCATCAGCACAGAGCGATGGAGGCCATGACGAAGCCCACCAGCGGGGAAATCAGCCGTGTCGTTGCCGAGTACAAGGCTGCTGGCCGACAGAAGGAAATCGCTGGTGCGCTGGAAGAACTGAGAAAGCAGCACAGCGACTTCGGAGCACCCGACCTCGCGTACCTGACCGGCGAGCTGATGGGTGACTACCTGAGCGACATGGAAATCATCCAGCGTTACGCGGAGGCCAACCGTCAGGCCATCGCAAAGGCCATCTTGAAAGCTATGCACATCGTCCCGCAGGAGCAGTTTACGACCGTGCATAACTACATCGACCACGAGAGCATGATCCTGCGGAAAGGCGCTGTGTCTGCCAAGAAGGGCGAGCGCCTGATTATTCCGATGAATATGCGCGACGGTTCTCTGATCTGCGTCGGCAAGGGCAACGACGATTGGAACCAGTCGGCACCGCATGGAGCTGGCCGCCTGATGTCCCGTAGCAAAGCCAGAGAGTCTATTTCTCTCGGAGCATACCGCGAGACGATGCGGAATGTGCATAGCTCCTGCATCAGCTACGACACCATCGACGAGGCGCCGTTCGCCTACAAGGACATGAAGGAGATCATGGGCTGCATCGGCCCGACCTGCGACGTGCTGGAGATTATCAAGCCCATCTACAACTTCAAAGCATCGTCATAAGGAGGGATAGTCATGGGAAAGAACGGATACCTGCAACAGCAGAGGAACACGGTCAATGTCTACCGGCAGGCTGAGAAAGAGACGTACATCCAGTTTATGACCGATACGCTCATTCTCACCTTGAACGACCCGGCCGTCATGGGGAAGGATGTCTTTGGCGAAAAGCGCATCCGCCGTGTGGTGGAGGCGTGGGGCAAGGTCTTCGACAAGTACCACGGCGCTCTGGAAAAGGGCGACGAGCAGGACTATTGGCAGATCAAGATGGACATGAACCTGAAGGGCATCCTCGGAGAGAAGGACTTTGAGCCCTTCGAGAAGAGGTATGAGTGGGTCAAGCAGGCGTGAGCCTCGCGGGGCCGGAGCGAAAGTGAGGTGAACGGGGCTTCCGAACTCTATGAACGAGGAAAAACACTACGACGTCGAGGCCGTCAAGCAACGGCTGATAGACCTCCGTGATCTGAGGCGTGAAATCGAAAATCAGTCCGAGAGGCTGGAGCGGTTGGAGACGAAGCTGGTAGGCGTGGGAGCCCAAGCCCTCACGGATATGCCAAAATCGCCGAGCCCATCCAACGACCGCATCTCAGACTTGATGCAGCAGAAGTTCGACCTTGAGGAAGACATCCGGGCGACGCTGGAACACAGACGGCGGGAGAGGATGTTCTTCGAGAAAATCATCCGTCGGCTGAAACACTCCGACGAGCGGGCTGTCATCCGAAGCCGATACCTCGACGGGGCAAGCTGGAGCGATGTGGTGGATCTGCTGTACGGGGACGAGGAGGATCTGTTGGAACGGGAGGATATGTACCGCAAGCGGGTGTTCAAACTCCACGGCAGAGCTTTATTGAGCATGGCCCAGTACATCGAAGATAACGGCCTGATGTGGAACCCCGACGACTACGACGAAACTGAATAGGAAACCGAGAGCAGGCTTTGCGGCCTGCTCTTTTTCTGCCTGCACAGAGTATTAACGGAATGATTTATAATTAGAGAAATAATATGAAACAATTAACGTAAATCTATTGACTTAGGTAGGTAATGCAGTATAATATACTCATAAGATAACCAGATGGATAATTTGAGATAACCAGTAGGAGGAAATAACGATGACCAGATTTCAGATGGAACTCAGCGGAAAGCTCGGCCAGTTCTGGCAGACCGAAGCCCAGAAGGAACTTGAGCGCGTGAAGTCCGACTTGGACTCGTGCAAGATTACCATTGACGCCGACGGCGTTGCCCGCAACAGCATTGGCCGTGCGCTGGCCGACGATATGCTCGAAAAGGTTGAGCTGGTCGCTCCTGACTGCGTGAACGTGTCCGCCACTCGCGCCACCTACGAAGCAGAGGTGCGGGAGGCTCTGAAAGGTTACGCCAGTCGGCAGCCAAGCGGCGAAGAAATGCACGAAATGAGATCGGTTTTCGGCGCCGGAACTACGGTGGTCGATGTCCTGAGCGGACGGAGGTATGCGGTATGAAAAATGGTGGGTGGGTCCGGTGGAGACATTGGACGGAGAACGGGCTGGTCGCGTTTGGGCAGATGCCGCTCCGAGATGTCGGGCGGGAGCTTCAGAAGTTTGAGGCTGAAGCCATCAAGATTCTGAAAGAGACCGGTGCAGACCACGTCCTGTACGGCGTGAAGGAATACGACAGCGACGGGAATCTGGATACGGTTCGCTTCTATCTTGAACCGATGTCGGAGCAGGAGTTCGAGGATCGCGTTGTGAAGAACAGCGCAGGGATGACGGTCTATGCCGTACATAAGAGATAAGGAGGAATGCGAAATGAAACTGAAGGACATGGTGGAACTGTTGTCAAACAACGATGCCTGCGTGGTACTGAAGGTGAAAGACGGGCAGGAAATGAACCTGATCTCGCTCGGCTGCTTCAATGGCGATGAAGTGATGATGCGCCTGACGAAAGGAAGAGATGTGACCTGCACGTTGTTCCGAAAGAACGGCAAGAGCTTCTCGTGGCACTGGGGAGCAAGCGGGTTTACGCTGGTCGCAGATCAGGTGTGGCGAATGGGCCAGCTCATTCAGAGTTGTATCGAGAATGACTTCGGCATCAAGTGTAAGTATTGAGGAGGGAGAAGACATGATTCTGAAAGTCCGGGACGAGCAGGACTTCAACATCAGTATGAACCTGAACATCAACTACGAGCTGGAGTATATCGAGCTGACCGTCAATGTCTGGAACAAGAAGGCGCACACCCGGCAGACGAAGACGTTTACGGCAAGCCGCTTCTCAGAAGCGCTGGCCTACTACCGCCAGCAGGAGACATTTCTGTTTGGCGCAGGAGAGCAGGCATGAGGTTTTATACAGCGCAGCCTGTCAGCAGGGTATCCGCAATCAAATGCGGAAAGGACGTCGTTCCTGATTGGTCGAAGCATCCTCTGGCAGACCCGAATGCAAAAGCGTATCGGTATCTATTGGATACGTTTAACGCGCACAACGCGACAAGTGCTCTGGGGCTTATCTTTGGCTACGCCTTTGAGAACCTTAATGCGCTTCGCGAAGCTGTCCGAAAGGCCGGTATGCCGTCCGGGGCATATTTCCCCGGCAGAGAAATGCTGGTGGTGAATGTGCCGGAGGAGATTCCAACACTCACAGTAGATTTCTACCGTTTCAGCGACCTTATTTTTGGCTTCGGAGATTCGATGATTTTGCCGCTTGCCAAACGGGATTTGCTGAAGCCGAACGGTAAGATGTTTGAGCTGCCAGTAACGCATATCCCGCTCATCAAGGCGGAATGGGTCACGAAAATTGTTGGTCAATAACCCCCACCAAATCTAACGATTTGGAAGGGGCTTGCGGGCAACCGTATATGACATTGGGCATGACGAGCCGACCGTTATCCATCACTACAATTTAGACGAGGAGGAAGAAGCATGAGCAGACGCCTGACAAAAGAACTGATACTGCAGTGGCTCAAGGAGGCTGACGGCTGGGAGGCAGGGCACAACGAGCTCTTCGAGTACAAGCACTGGAGCCTCGGCATTCACAAGGAGGACGACAGCTACCAGCCGTTCACATTCGGGGTTGCTGGGCACCACAAGGGAACGGCGGAAACCATCTGCAGGCGCTATCGGAGCATTGAGGAGGCCATGTTGCACGTGGTCAACGGCTTCAATGAAAACGCCAACGCCAGAAATCCGTATGCGTCACTCGACGAAGCGGTGAACGACCCGCTTGGCTGGCTGGCACGGGTCAACACCAAGATCAGCTACCTTTACCGTGACGCAGACAACTACAAGGTTCGCCACGAAGTCGTGATTGCCGGCAGCGTGAGCGAGGAACAGGAAAAGGCCATCGAGGACAGCCTCGATGAAGGCGTTTACTTCATCCCGTCGCAGGTCGGTTTGTCTGATGACCGCTTTGGCAGCGTCACCGAGGCGGACCATCCGTGGTTTGAGTGGGTAGGCGTTGAGCCTACCGCCGACCGGCCGACGCTCCATGTGACGGCTGAGGAGTTGACGGCCAAGTTCGTGGACGCTGCGAATGGCTGGATGGAGTCCACGGACGCGCCGGTGGACGGTCTGCGCCCGTACAGCGTGACAGTCCGAGAAACGCTGTCCAGAAGCGTGATTATTTGGGCTGACGGACGTGAAGATGCCGAAGAAAAGGCGGCAGACCTGAGTAACGACGGAACCATCAGCCTGACGGATCGGGACTTCATTGACCGCGAGATCGAATGCAACGGCGTGGCTGGGGCATACGACCTGAGCACATTCAAGCAGTATGGCAAGGAGGAGTGAATATGGCATACGAAATTGAACTGCACTACGGCTTCGAGAGAAGCCACGATACCTACGAAACCTACCACGCTTTCGAGGCGACAGACATCGAAGAAGAGGCGGATGACGCCGCCATCGAAGCGAAGCTCGCTGACCTGCTCGACTGCAGCCCGGACGACGAGGACTTCGACTGCAAATCCATGCGCATCACCCTGCCTGAGAGAACGGTGGAGCGCATCCGAGCGGATGGCTATGCGGCCGGTAGAGTCGGCATACTGGCCCAGATGATCGAAGGTCCGTGGAATAACGACGCCTGCAAGGGCTACGCCATCATGGCAATGGAACGTGCTGGCCTTGACCCGGAGATGATCCGCAAGGTCAGTAGTGCGATGACCGACTGCTTCGACGATACCACGGTCGCGGAGGCTGGCCGGTACTACGTGAAAGGGGCGGTTCAATGAACAACGAGACTACACGGATCGCCGAACGGTACGGCATCACCGATAAGTGCGCGTCGCTTGAGCAAGACTTAATGAACATTGACGGTGTGACCAGCGTTGAGTTTGACCTGAACGGGTTCCTTGATGACATTCGTCAGGTAATCGTTCTGGTCGGGTACGATTTCCACATCGTCACAAGAAAGCTGCGGCTCGCTGTTGATGTGGTGAATACGGCGTGTCTGCATGGGCTCGAAGAGTCTGGCGACAGGATCGAGGACTACGGTGAGCACCTGTACCTCGTTTTCAACTGCGGCCCGAGCTGGCCGAAGAAAGGACAAGTTGAAGCATGAGTGACTATGAGAAGTTCCAACTGCAGTGGATGATCGACCACGGGCATTCTCTGCGTGAGCTGATGGAGGAGCTGCAAAGCCTTCAGTACGACGACCCCGAGGACAGCGACCAGATTTCAACCCCGATCACGGAACTGTTCGAGAGGTGGGAGCAGGACAGAGGGTTCGGGTCTGAAATCTGGCCTTGCGAAGCCGAGTACGAGGGATGCGAGGGCAAAGACGCGGCTGGTGGGAAAATCATTCTGCTTTTCAGCTACGATGACGGCGTGTTCGACACGGCTTTGTATCGCGTCAGAAACTACGACGGCCACAGGTTCGCGCAGAGCCTCGGGAACGCAGAGATGAAGTGGAGGCACAGTGAAGAGGAATACTTTGACTTTGTGCTTACTTCGCTCCGAGAGGACGGGTACGACATCGAGGAGATAGAGGATTACGAAGTATTCGACATGGGCATATAGGAGGAGACCTGGAATGAACCAGTCAAAGTATATCTACCTGCTGGCCGGCCCGTCTGGCTCAGGCAAATCCAGCGTTGCCCGCAAAATAACAGAGTGGTACGGCTTCAAAGAGGTGTGGTCGTACACCGAACGCCCGCCTCGATACGCTGGAGAGCCGGGTCACATCTTCGTGACACCGGAGGAGTTTGATGCCGCTGGCCCGATGTGCGCGTTTACACTCTACAACGGCTACCGCTACGGGGTGCCACAGTCGGAGATTGACAGCAGCCTTCTGTACGTCATTGACCCCGCTGGCATCGAATACATGAAAAACCACTATGCGGGAAGCAAGGGCATTGCGGTGATCGGGATATGGGCGCCCGAAGAAGTGAGAAGGGAGCGCATGATTTCCAGAGGCGACGCCCCTGCGATGGTAGATGAACGCCTGCGTATCGACGCAGAAGAGTTCAAAACGCTGCACCTCATGTCGGATGTGTGGCTCCGTAACATGGATTTGGACGTTACGGCTGAAATGGTGAGCGCCTATATTTTTGCAAAGGAGAAGCAGGCATGAGCAGAACGAAGATTGAGCGGCGCTACCGCAAGATGCAGGCCGACGCGAAGGCGTTCGGCGCGGAGCTTCTGACCGAGGAGAGCATTTTCATTGACGATGACCACCTCGATTGCGTGTGGTACGGCGGCCATATCGGCGGCCTGAGATACAAGGGCTATGAGGTGTCCGTCGAGGTACATGGTGACGTCGAGATCGTCGGCTTCATGAACGGCCACGATTTCCTGTATAAGAACAAGCAGAACACCGGCGCGATGAACATGGCGGCGTCTGACGCTCTGAGAACTACCTTCAAGAGCGACGCGGAGCTGTGGGACGCCCTCAACGCAGACGAAGAGGCCGAGAATAAGGTGGCCTTTGAGAACAATAGCTGGATCGAGGCATTCGTGAAAGACCCGAAGGGGCATTGGCACGGATCGAGCATCGTGGATGACGCGGATGACGTGCTGGACGCCTGCGGAGGCATCGCAGGATGGATCGACTGGCTCAATGAGAACTACATCAAGGAGGACAAGGCATGAGCAAACACATTACTCGGGAGATTTGGGCAGCGGCCGGGGACTTCTACAAAGCAGCCCAGCCCGGAGACACCGTGGACGAGCAGATCGTCAATGACTTTCGAGACTGCGTCCCGCCGGCATCCATGTCGAGCGGGTATCTGCAGGTGGGCGAGGCATACGACCACATGGTAGACGAGAATGGCCGCTGGCGCCCGACGTTTATGACGTTCGCCTTCAAGGATGGCGTCTGGGTCTACTGCGGATGCTGCTTCCACGGCGAAACCGTTCATCGCCAGCGCATTTGAATACCTGTATCGGGGAGTAAAAGACAGGAAAAGAGACAAAAAGAGAGTAACAAGAATTGATGGAGAGCAAACGGGATTGAAGTTCACCATCAACCTGTATTATCGTGTAGCATAGAAAATCTGGAGAGTCCGAGGGGGACAAGAAATCCAGACGAAACGGAAAGACAACAAGGAGGTTCAACGCATGAGCAAGATACTCTTCACTTCGGAATCGGTCACGGAAGGCCATCCCGATAAAGTTTGCGACCGCATCTCTGACGCAGTGCTCGACGAGGTCATGAAGCATGACCCGAATGGCCGTGTGGCCTGCGAGACCTGTTGCACGACCGGCATGGTGCTGGTCATGGGTGAGATCAGCACGGAGCATTACATCGACTTCGCCGGTATCGCCCGCGGTGTCCTGAAGGACATCGGCTACGACAGCCCCAAGGCGGGATTTGACGGCAACACCTGCGCGGTGATGGTTGCCATCGACGAGCAGAGCCCCGACATCGCAATGGGAACCAACGACGGTGTCGGCGGAGCGGGGGATCAGGGAATGATGTTCGGCTACGCCTGTAACGAGACACCGGATCTGATGCCCCTGCCGATCACGCTGGCGAATAAGATGGCATACCTGCTGATGAAGAAGAGAAAGGACGGCACGATCCCTCACATCCTCCCCGATGGAAAGACACAGGTGACGGTGGAGTATGACGAGGGTGGCAACCCGGTACGGGTTGACACCGTCGTCATCTCTACCCAGCATGAGGAGTGCGTCGCACCCGAGGATCTGGATGAGCCCCTGAAGGAGCACGTCATCAAGCCCGTCCTCGACGAGCTGCTGACCTACCAGCCCAATATGGACGTTGACACCTACGCCCTGTTCATCAATCCCACGGGCCGTTTCGTCAAGGGCGGTCCTGCCGCAGACTCGGGCCTCACCGGACGTAAGATCATCGTGGACACCTACGGCGGCTATGCCGCGCACGGTGGCGGCGCCTTCTCCGGTAAAGACCCCACCAAGGTTGACCGCTCCGCAGCGTATGCAGCCCGCCACATTGCAAAGAACATCGTGGCCGCTGGCATCGCTGACAAGTGTCAGGTTCAGCTTGCCTACGCCATCGGTGTTGCGCATCCCGTGAGCATCCGCGTCGATACCTACGGCACCGGCAAGTACGCCGAGAATAAGATCTGCGACGCCATCGAGGCCGTCTACGATCTGACCCCCAGAGGCATTATCAACTGGCTTGACCTGCGTAAGCCCGTCTACAAGAACACCTCCGCCTACGGCCACTTCGGCAACGTCATCGGCGAGGAACGTACTTGGGAGAAGACGGACGCTGCAGAGAAGCTGCTCGAAGCCATCAAGTAAGCGCAACAGACCCAGCAAGGCGCTGCTTGGTGAGAACCCCTGAGTATCACAACCACACGGCGCCTGAGGGCCTGAAACCTGCATCGAAAACGCCATGACGGCGGAACGGTGAGGCGGAGGGCCATCGGCTGGGTATGTGTCACCCCTAAAAAGGGATTTCACAGCCTGCCACAGCGAGGCGCGAGGCATCCGAACAAGGTCACAAAAATGCGTAGCGACACCGTAAAACCTTGCTTTAGGTAGGCCGTATGGTACAATAAAGTAAAGATATTCAGGAGGCAATCACATGGCAATTATGACAGGTCGGTATAGCAACAAGGAACTCCGAAACGATGGGTATTATCCCGTCGGCATCAGCGTCGGCAAGCCCAGATTTCCAACTGGGTACGAGATCCGTGAACAGTGCTACGCGCTGGCTCCGCGGTACGATATGCTGAAGCTGGGCTATGAGGAGTACAAGGCCGAGTATTTCAAGAAGCTGGATAAGATCGGCGTCGATAAGATTATCGGCATCGTCCAGCGGCTTGACGCCAAGGCTCAGGAGGAGGACAAGAAGCTGGTTCTGCTCTGCTTTGAGGACATCCGTAAGCCTGAGAACTGGTGCCACCGCACGTTGTTTGCGGAGTGGTGGCTGGCCCACACCGGCGAGGTCATCGAGGAGATGCCTGAGGCTGACGCTTTGAAGCAGCCTAAGGCGGCAAAACCGCCTGAAGAGAAAGTTGAGCAACTGAGCCTGCTGTAACCGGCAGGCCGGTGATGTGCGGTGGCGGAATAGGTAGACGCAGCAAGGGTATGCGGCGCAGAAGGGCACAACAGAACGCAGACCTATTGGGGTTAAGTAGCTACCTCGGACGGGAAGAAAGCACGTTGTACGCTGCCTGCGCTATGCGGGGTGACAAATCCCCGCCCGCACATCAGATACCCGGAACTGGTGAAAGAGCATCACGCCCTCTATCCTTGAGGGAGTTCCTACCTCGCAAGTAGGGTTCCGGTCCATATACGGGCGAATGTCCCAAGGTGGCGACACGGTCTCCAAAACCGCGTGTGGTGGGTTCGATTCCCAACCGTCCGTGCCATAGGCCCCGACCATCGGGGCAACATCCGGGAATAGTGAAAGGTATCACGCTCGGCATCCTGTCGAGAGTTTCCGCCCCGTAAGCGGATTCCCGGTCCATATCCGGGCTTGGTGAAAGTGCATCATTCCTGCCTACCCGGCAGGCGTTCCAGCCTCGCAAGCTGGAGCCCGGTCCAGAATACGAGAAAGGCAGTCGGAGAACCGGCTGCCTTTTCTCTTGCATCGAGGAGTGACTCCATGAGGAAGATCGGACTGATCGTAGCAGTCGAGGAAGAGGCCATGCGCCAGAAATACGGCGAGGGCTACAATTTGAACGACGGCTACGGCACAGTGCTTTATCAAACCGCCAAAAGCCAAGTCTACGCCCTGTATAGCAGCGCAGGTGAGATTTTCGCGGCCGCCGCAACACAATACCTTATCGACCGCTACGAAGTCGCTGCGGTTCTTAATTACGGCGTAGTGGGAGGCTGCAGAGAAGACCTGATGGCCGACGAGCCTTGCCTCGTTGAATGCGTGGTGCACTGGCAGTACGACCTATCCGACGTGGACGGTGTGCCTGTTGGTCAATACATGGAGTACCCAGACCGGCGGCTCCAGACCGATGAACGGCTCATGGAGACGGCAAGTCGAGTGTTCCCGAACCTGCGTCATGTGTGCTGCGCCTCTGGCGATAAGTTCATGGGCAAGGCCGAGGAAAAGCTCTGGCTCCACAGAGAGTTCAGCGCGGACGTGTGCGATATGGAATCAGCGGCAATCCTGCTGACCTGTGACCGCAACAGCGTCCCGTGTCTGATGATAAAGACGGTAGCCGACAGCGTTAGGGGTGGCGCTGCGGAATACTGGAATGAGAAGGGCAGGACAGCGATGACCTGTCTGGACATCGTCGATAAGCTGATCGACGAGATGTAAGTGAAGACCACGTCTGAGAGGTGACGGCCGCAAGGTCGCCGCCTCTTTTTCGTGTTCTCGAAACCGATAGGAGGTCAGTACAATGGCGTTTTTTATGGACCCCGGAGCGATGTTCCTCGGGTGCCTGAACGGTGTTGAGCAGAAGTTTTTGATTGAGCTCATTAAGACCGCTCGGCGTTCTGGGTACACGCGGTTCGTAGAGCCATGCGCCGGTACATTCGCTATGGCGAATCTGGCAATCCAGTCGGGGTTCAAGCCTGAGCAGATCGAAACCAGCGACGTGAACATGATGACCTCGGTGATGGGCTACGCCATCACGGGGCAATCTCTCGAACCGCTGCAGATCCACGCGCAGGGCTTCTCCGATGAAGAGCTGTTAGACCCGGCCGTAGCTCTGTACGCGCAAATCTATCTGCGGACATCGAAGAGCGCAGGGAACGAGTATTTCCACAACATCCTGCGCGACCTGCACGACAGGCGTGAAGAGCACATCGAGAGCATACGCCGACAGCTTGAGGCCACGAAGAGCCTGCTCGGTGGTATGAGCTACCGCCCGCTGGATATGTGGGATCATCTCCGTGAGGTGAAGGACGACCCGCATACGATCATCGTGGCGAATCCGCCGACGTATTTCGCCGGCTATGAGAAGTTCTACGACACGCAGGGCAAGATGACTTGGAAAGAGCCGCCCTACGGTATGTTCGACCCTGAGACCGGCCACCAGCAACTCTACGACATGATGATGGACGCCCCGGCTTTGCTCCTGTGCTATCAGGAGAAACGAGCAGGTGAGGCCGTCGGCCACACCATCTTTGCCCGCTCTGGGACACGCGCCGACCTGAACTCGTACATCACGACGAACAGGGAAGAGGAAGCCGTGGCCCTCGCCAAAGGGAAGAAAATCAAGCGCCCGCAGGAGGGCAAGCTGGAGCCTCTGAAATGCAGTATGCTCCCGCTCGACTATGAGATCACGGAGGATAGTGACATCCGAATTATCCAGATCGCCGGTGCCAACGCGCAGTATTACCGGATGCTCTGGACGCACAACTTCGTTGGCTCGCAGGCGACCTACAACCGCGCCGTCCTGATCGACGGCTATGTGGCCGCGGTCTTCGGCATCTCGAAGATGGCCGCAGACTCCATCTTTGTGTGGTACGTCATGAAGGCGCCGCACAAGCTGTACCGCCTCGGCCGCCTCTGCTATATGCTGGCTCAGAACCAGAGCTTCGTGGACACGCTGCTCGACGACATCGACCAAGAGAAGGTCACGAAGATGCGGACAGCCATGCTCACGAAGTACGCCGAGAACAAAGAGGTTCGCGGCATCATGAAGCTGGTCAACCGGCAGGAGGACGCGAAGAACGGGTACAAGCTGACCTATGAGGCCGCCCTTGTGGCTGGCCGTGACGAGAAGGCTACGTTGGCCGAATGGCTGAGGAGGGAGAAACAATGGCAGCAGAAGAGAGCACAGCAATGAGCTACGAGAAGATTTACGACATGGGCACTGGCCTGATTATCGCCAAAGTCCAGCTTGATAAGGTGCGGGAGCAGGACATCAACGCCCGCATCATGAGGAAGGAAATGCAGGATCAGCTCACCGCGAACATCAAGAACCGCGGCCAGCTTGAGAGCCTGCCCCTGCTGGTGGAGAAAGACGGCGTTCTGGAGATTATCTCTGGCCACCACCGCATCAAGAGCGCCCGCGCCGCCGGCATGAAGGAGATTATCGCCATCATCGACGTGAGCGGCCTGTCTCGCTCTAAGATTGCGTCGAAGCAGTTGGCCCACAACGCCATCAGCGGCTTCGATGACCCGTCCATCCTGCGCGAGATCTGCAAGATGCTCGACGACGTGGACGATATGCTGGAGAGCTTCATCGGCAAGGACATCATGGAGGAGCCTCTGGAGCAGTACGATAAGCTGCTGTCCCCGGCGGTGCATTTCGACTTCAAGAACATCACGTTTTCGTTCCTGCCGCATCAGGTGAAGGATATGGACGCGCTGGTGAAGAACCTTGAGTCCTCGGCACCTGAGATTATCGGTGTCGCGCCCTACGAGCAGTGCAAGCAGTTCATCGAGGCGCTGGCCCGCTACCAGAAGTTCTCCGACATCCGCAACGTCGGCGCCGCCATCCACTCCATGATCGAGAGCGTCACGGAGAAGATGGACGAGGTCGGCTTCAAGGACGACGAGGAGTGGACGTACCTGACGAAGATTTTCGGCAGCAACGCCATCCCTGCGGAGTCTGCAGCTACCATTACGAAGGCCATCAAGAAGGCCGAGAAGGACGGTGCTATCACGAGCAAGAACCGTTGGCAGTTGATCGAAATGCTTGCCACCGAATATCTGGCAGGAAAGTGAGTGATGTGATATGCCGGCCCTCAGCAAGTACAATCCCGAATACCACGACGATTGGGCTTGGTCGCTGGCAATCAAGGGAGCCACGAACGACGAGATTGCCGAGGCTTTCGGCATCTCGACGCGCACCTTTATTCGCTGGAAGCAGGAGCATGAGAGCCTGAACGACGCAGTCGAGCGAGGAAAGAACATCGCCGACTCTAAGGTCGAGAAGGCACTTTATCAAAGGGCTTTGGGCTACCAGATTACCGACACCGAGAAAACAATCGACATGGATAAGGATGGCAACCCGAAGCCCGTCCGCATCAAGAACACGACGAAGAACATAGTGCCAGACACTATGGCAATTATGTATTGGCTGAACAACCGTAAGCGTACCCAGTGGGCGCAGCGGCAGGAAGTCGCCCTCTCCGCCGGCGATGATTCCGAAGATGTTCTGATCTATCTCCCCGCAAACGGCAGGGACGATGGCGACCAGCAAGAGTCCTGAGAGAAAAGTCCGTGTGCTGAAGCCGCAGTTCGGCCCGCAAGAGAAGTTTCTTGCAACCCCTGCGGACATCTGCATCTACGGCGGAGCGGCCGGTGGCGGCAAGACCTACGGCCTGCTGCTGTCGGCATTGAGATACAAGAATGTCAAGGGCTTCGGCTGCACGATCTTCAGGAAGAACTACAAGCAGATTTTCGCCCAAGGCGGCCTGTGGGATGAAGCCCAGAAGATGTACCACGGTATCAACGGGGCACAGCGGAAAATCTCGGACGGCACGTGGTCGTTTCGGGATAAGGACGGCAACGAGGTTTCCAAGGTGTCCTTTGCGCACATCGAGCGTTCGGAGGAGCTGGACAACTGGCAGGGCGCTCAGATCTGCGAGATCGGCTTCGACGAGCTGACGCATTTCAGCGAGGAGATTTTCTTCTATATGCTGTCCCGTAACCGTTCGACCTGCGGTGTCAGGCCGTTCGTTCGAGCGACCTGCAACCCTGACGCCGATAGCTGGGTGGCGAAGTTCATCGCATGGTGGATCGACCAAGACACCGGCTATCCCATCCCTGAGCGTTCTGGCCTCATTCGCTACATGATTCGGCGTGACGAGGTCGTTTACTGGGCGGACACCAGAGAGGAACTCTGGGAACGCTTCAATCTGACCACACCGGAAGAGAAGAACGAACCGAAGTCGGTGACGTTCATCATGTCTTCCGTGTACGACAACCAAGAGCTGCTGCGTATCGACCCCGGCTACCTGTCCAACCTGAAGGCATTGTCGGTCATCCAGCGCGAGCGACTCCTCAAAGGCAACTGGAAGATCAGGGCCGCCGCCGGCCTGTTCTTCAAGAGAACGCAGCTTGGCGAGATCCTGACCATCATGCCGCAGGACGTCATCCAGTGGGTTCGCTGCTGGGACTTGGCGGCAACCGAGAAGACCGAGAACGGCGACCCGGCCTATACCGCTGGCGTCCTGATGGGCAAGCGGAAGAACGGCCGATACGTCATCGCGGACGTCATCAACAAGCAGATGAACGCCTCCGATGTGCGAAAGACGATAAAGCTGACTGCTCAGGCAGACCGTGCGGCGTACAAGCGCGTCCGCATCCGCCTGCCGAAAGACCCCGGACAAGCTGGCAAAGAGCAGGCCGAGTCCTACATCAAGTTCCTGTCTGGCTTCGACGTTACGGCCGTCGCTGAAAGTGGCAGTAAAGAGGCCAGAGCCGAGCCTATGGCCGCCCAATGGCAAGCCGGCAACTTCGACATCATGTATGGCGAGTGGAACGAGGCGTACCTGACGCAGCTTGAGAACTTTCCCGACGGGAAGTTCAAGGATATGGTCGATGCAAGCGCCAACGCATTTGCGGAGATCGAAACGAAGACGGCGTTCAACGTCGGCAACCTGATTTGAGAAAGAGGTGAGAGGGTATGGACGACAGACGCAAAGACCAAGCCGAACGCATCGTGAAGAGGTACGCCCACCTGATCGAGATGCAAGCCGGCAAGGCCGTTCGCCCCTACCGAGCCGACGGCTACGTGAACATGATGAACAAGTACGGCACGAGCAAGGACACCACGGAAGGGTATCGGTTCCGTGCCGAGCCTGTGGTTCCCGATGAACTGCTCACCATGTACTACGAGGGCAACGGCCTGTTTGCGAAAATCATCGACACGCCCGCAGAGGAGGCCATCAAGCACGGCTTCACGCTGGAGAGCACCAAAGACCAGAAGATCGAGGACTTCTATACGGAGGCCCTCGACGAGCTGGACTGGGAAGAAACGGCCATGACCGCCATCCGCTGGGCGCGGCTCTTCGGCGGCTCCATCGCTGTGATGATGATTAACGACGGCCGCGGCATCGACGAGCCTCTGGACTGGCGCAACATCCGGTCGATTGACGATATTCGCGTCTATGACCGCTCTGTGATCCAGCCCGACTACCAGAGTATGTTCTCCTACGACCCGCGTGACCCGTTCCGCACCAGAGGCTCCCGCCTCGGTATGCCCGAGTTCTACCACGTGACGAGCCGCACCGGTTCGTTCACCGTTCACGACAGCCGGTGCCTGGTGTTCCAGAACGGCATCTTGCCCGAGAACACGACCAACTCGATTTACCAGCTCTGGGGCATCCCCGAGTATGTGCGAATCAACAGGGCCATCCGTGACGCGGAAGTGGCCCACGGCAGCGCAACGAAGCTGCTCGACCGCTCCGTTCAGGCGGTCTACAAGATGAAGGATCTGGCCGCAGAGCTTGCCACCGAAGAGGGCGAGGACAGAGTCCTGCGCCGTCTGCAGACGATTGACATGGCCCGCGGCCTGCTGAACAGCATTACCATTGACAGCGAAGGCGAGGATTACGACTTCAGGCAGTTCCAGTTCAGCGGCGTCTCCGACGTCATCGACTCGACCTGCAACTTCCTGTCGGCGCTGACCTCAATTCCGCAGACCATTCTCTTTGGCCGTTCGCCAGCAGGCATGAACGCCACGGGCGACGCCGATCTGGAGAACTGGTACAACTATCTGGAGCGCATCCAGAAGCGCATGGTGAAGAAGAACCTGCGCTATCTGCTGTCGGTCATCTTCCAAGCCGGTGTCCGTACCGGTGAGGTCGATGAAGTGCCGAAGATCAAGGTGGAGTTCAACCCCTTGTGGTCGCTCAGCGACACGGAACAGGCAGACCTCGACCAGAAGCGGGCGCAGACACAGTTCACCAGAGCGCAGACTGCCCAGCTTTACATCGACAAGCAGGTTATCGACCCGAGCGAGGTTCGTGCCAAGCTGGCCGACAGCGAGGAGTTCGATGTCGAGAATATGCTCGACGAGTACGACGACGAGGATCTGTTTCCCGACGAGCCTGCAGAGGGCGGTCAGGTTTCCGGCGACGTTGGGCAAAGCATTTTCGAGCAGGGCCAGTTCGCTGACTATGCCGAGGGCACCAGCACCGAAGAGCACAAGAAAGACCCCGGCGGAGACGGTGAAGCTCCCGCCGCCGCACCTGCTGCGACCAAGCTGCCGCAGGACATGAGCGACGAGGAACGTCAACAGTCAGCCTCCAATGCCCCGCAAAATCGCGCTAAAGCCTCGGTACAGGATGTCAAGGGTGATGGGAATACATCTACCCCAGAAGATACAAAAGCCTGTGTAGGCGTTCTGGTGGTCTCTCAGGGCAAGGTTCTGAGTGGAACCAGAAAGACGGAGTTCGGCCACGGCCTGATTTGTGGCCCCGGCGGTCACATCAAGGAAGGTGAGTCTCCGAAGCAGGCGGCGTTCCGCGAAGCTGAAGAAGAGTTCGGCATCAGCCCGAAAGAGCTGATCCCGCTCGGAAGAGGTCCTGTGGAGCCTGACACCGGCATTCAGCCGTACATCTTCCTGTGTACTGAGTACGAAGGCGAGCCGAATTGCGTGGACGGCGAAATGGCCGACCCGCAGTTCAGAACGCTGGAGGAAATCGAGCTGCTGACCCCATCGCTGTTCCAGCCGTTTGCAGACGACGTGAAGCTCCTGAAGGCGGCCCTTCGAGGTGAATGCGACCCTTTTGAAGAGGATGGTGGCCCCGGCTCGGGCAACCACGGCCATGAAGGAGTTCCGGGCCAAGTGGGCGGCTCTGCCCCGAGCGGTGCTGGGCTCAATGAAAAAGTCCGCAGCGCAGCCAAGAAGGGCTACATGGAAGTTGACCGGCAGGTGCGGTCAACGCTGAAGGACGCTCCGGTTGGCACACGGTTCACGCAAAAAGGCGTGAGATACACCAAGACAGCCGAGAACGAGTTCACGTCTGATACGGGGAACAAGGCGACGCTGAATGCCATCGCCAACGGCGTTAATGTCGCCAACGAGTCGTCCATTCCAAAGTTCGAGGATGTGAAATCTGCCGATGTTGCCGCGCAGCAGCTTCAGAACGGCGAACTTAGTGCGAAGGAAGCGGCCGCATTGGTTCCGCCGGCATCAAGCAAGCAGATAAAGCGGTGGATTACAGACCCGCAGTTTCAACGGTCGGTGAAAGCAGGAACAGATCCGAAGCTGACCGCAGAGTTCGAGTCGTTCATCGCCAAAGCGGAAGACTTCAAAGGCGAAGCCTACCGTGGAGTGGGGTTCGATGACACGTCATTCGTGGACTCTCTGAAAGCTGGCGACCAGATCGACATGAAGGGCATTAGCTCATGGAGCAAGTTCCGAGATGTCGCGGCGGATTACTCGTTGGGGTGGAATGAAAAGCCTGTCAGTGTTGTCTTCAGAGTGAAGAACCCGAAAGGATCTGCGGAACTGAAAGAGTCTGGCGAAGGCGAAGTTTTGCTATCTGGAAAGAGCAAGATGCAGGTGAAAGCGGTGTCAAAGGTCAGCGACGACGGCGATTACATCGTCGATGTCGAGAGCTACGCCGAATAAGCAGAGCGGACAGTAACCGCCCTGCTTTTCTTATGCCTGCAACCCATCGCCAAACCCGCGTAAATGACTGTAAAGGGGGCTTTGTCTTTGACCAACAACCAATACCAAGAGGTGGTTAAAAAGGCTGTACGCCCCAAGTTTCGGGGGAATAGACCCCTTCCTGCGAAGACCACCCCGCAATACCCGCAATCTGCAGAGCGTGAGTACCGTCGCATCGCCGGCGCCTATATGCGGCTTCTGAACGAGGAACTGAAGAAGAAACTGCCCGCCATGATGAACGAGTACAAGCGGGAACGGCGTGGAGACTCCCGACTGGATGACAGCCGCGACCTCGACGCCCGCATCCGTCAGATGCTTCAGGAAGTGTCGGCAGCTCTGGAAAAGCGCATCGCGCAGTTCGGCCTCGACAGCAAAATCCAGCAGATCGCCAAGATGACGCAGAACACCTCGGTACGAGAGTGGAAACGCGCCGTCAAGGACACGCTGGGCATCGACATTCTGGACGACTACTACTCGGGCGAGTTGTACGAGCAGGCCATCCAGAGGTGGATCGCCGAGAACGTGGCCTACATCAAGAGCCTGCCGACCGAGACGCTCGGCAATATGCGGCAAATCATTCTGGATGGCTACTTGAACGGGCGACCGATCCGTGACATCCAGAAGGACATCCAGAGCGAGTACGGCACGTCCAAGCGCCACGCCCAGCTTTTGGCCCGTGACCAGCTTGCGACGTTGAACGCACAGATCACGAAGATGCAGCAGACCGACGCCGGCTGCAAGAAATATCGGTGGTCTACGTCCCACGATTCCCGCGTCCGCCCGTGCCATGCGGCGCTGAACGGGAAGACCTTCGATTGGAACGACCCGCCTGAGATGTGGTACGACACCAAGGCTGGCCGAGTCTACACCGGCCGCAAATGCCACCCCGGCGAGGATTACTGTTGCCGCTGTGTGGCAATCCCCGTGTTCGACTACGACGGGGTGAATATCCCCATGAAATAATCAGGCGAGGAGGAGAGGACATGGAAACGAAAGAGAAGATCAAGGTCTTCATCGACTTCCAGAACGGTAAGACCGTTTGCATCTGCAAGCGCAGCCGCAAACGCTGCGGCAAGAACTGTTCGCCTGAGGTAGTCGAGAGGGATAAGTTCGCTGAATGGGCACGCACCTTCCATCGTGACCGCTTTGGAAAGAGCGAATAGGTGGTGAGTGCGATGACCAGATATAGACCCACCCGAAGCCGTGACGCTCCCATAGGGGCGCACCCGGCGCCAAATTCAGAAGAAAGGAAGGAAGAGCCGTGAAGAACGCTTGTGCAATTAGCAGTCTTGCACGTCAGCTTGGCAAGGTGAGCGAAAAGCTCGATTCTCTCGCTATGGGAGTGCAGGATGTGGAGCAGAACGCCCCTGACCTGACCGACGTGTATCAGGGTTTGCTTCTCGACGAGATCGAGCACGTCCAGATTTTGACGCTCGAACTCACCAAAGCCGTTGTGGCTGCGGCAGAGGAAACCAACGCCGACGAGGGCGGAAGCGTCTTCGCTGCCGGCGACCTGACCGCTGAAAAGGCCGGGGACGGTGACGGAGACAACAGGCAGAGTGAGGAGAAGAAGTGATGCTCACGCTGCAGAACACTCCGAAAGGAGGTGGGCCCAATGAGTGAGGCCCCGAAATTATCTCAGGTGATCCGTCTGGACAGCCTCCCGCTGAACCAGACGTATTTCACTCCCGAAGGCTACCTGATGGACAGGCCAATCCTGACCAGCACGGGTATCTTCGAGTACACCAACCCTGACGGGAGCGTCAGGAGGGAGCTTCGGCTCCCTGAGGAAGTCTTCGCTGCTGAGAGTCTTGCCTCGTATCAGGGCAAGCCCATCATCATCACGCATGATGCGGGTCTGGTGGACAAGGACAACGTCCAGAAGCACCAGATCGGCACCATCCTGACGGAAGGGTATCGAAGCGGGGATGACGTCCGTGCGGAGATCGTCATTCACAACACCGACGAGATGCGGTATTGCGGCCTGAAGGAGCTGTCCCTCGGCTACAATCTGACGCTCGATGAAACGCCGGGTGAGTGGAACGGCCAGCACTACGACGCCATCCAGCGGGACATCCGCATCAACCACTTGGCCTTGGTCCGGGAAGCCAGAGCCGGTGAACAGGCGCGGTTAAATATTGATGGCCGTGATCCTGCAAGAACTCTCAAAGGAGGAAAAGTCATGAAGAAGAAAAATGCTCCCAAGAATGCTCGTCGCGCTGATGGCGTTCTGTCCCCGGAAGAGCTCGCCAAGGCCATC
>QWCV01000926.1_pt1 | contig 31272 bp, 28 predicted proteins | sample 1972621 | NCBI WGS metagenome assembly QWCV01 (sample SAMN09866699, study PRJNA288562) | Human gut metagenome isolate pre2_stool, whole genome shotgun sequencing... | isolation source: gut | host: Homo sapiens | place: USA: California | reverse complement strand
CATGGGGCGGGCCGTGGTAAAGATCTGGCTCTTGCGGGTGGGGATCATGCTGTTGCGGGTGATGAGGGGGGTGGCCACGCCGCCCAGCGTCTCAATGGAGAGGGTCAGCGGGGTCACGTCCATCAGCACAAGGCCCTGAGCCGCCGCGCCGGTGGCACCGGCCAGCTTGCCGCCGCCCTGCAGCAAGCCGCCCTGTACGGCGGCACCCATGGCAACGCACTCATCCGGGTTGAGGCTGTGGCTGGGCTCCTTGCCCAGCAGCTCTTTCACCTGCCGCTCCACGGCGGGCATCCGGGTGCTGCCGCCCACCAGCAGCACTTTGCCCAGCTGGCTGGCGGAGATGCCGGCGTCCCGCAGGGCGTTCTGCACCGGCTGGACGGTGCGGGAGAGCAGGTCTCCCGTCATCATCTCAAACTGAGGCCGGGTGATGGAGAGGTCCAGATGATGGGGCCCGTCCTTGCCCACCGCGATGAACGGCAGGTTGAGCTGGGCCGCCGGGGCGCTGGAAAGCTCTTTTTTGGCCTTTTCGGCCTCTTCCTTCAACCGGCCCATGGCGGCAGGGTCCCGGGTCAGGTCGATGCGGTCGGATTTCTTGAACTCGGCCACGGCGTATTCCACAATGCGCTCGTCAAAGTCGTCGCCGCCCAGGTGGGTGTCGCCGCCGGTGGCCAGCACCGTGAACGTGCCGTCTTCAATTTCAATGATGGAGACGTCAAACGTGCCGCCGCCCAGGTCGTAGACGAGGATTTTCTGGGGCGCTTCGTTGTCCAGGCCGTAAGCCACAGCCGCCGCCGTGGGCTCGTTGATGATGCGCAGGACGTTCAGGCCCGCAATGCGGCCGGCGTCCTGGGTGGCCTTGCGCTGGCTGTCGTCAAAGTAGGCGGGCACCGTGATGACGGCTTCCGTCACCGGCTCGCCCAGATAGCTCTCGGCGTCCCGGCGGATCTTGGTCAGGATCATGGCGCTGATCTCCTGCGGAGTCAGGTCCTTGCCGTCGATGTGCACCCGGTAATCGGAGCCCATGTGGCGCTTGATGCTGGAGATGGTGCGCCCGGAGTTGGTGGCGATCTGGCGCTTGGCCGCGCCGCCCACCAGCCGCTCGCCATCCTTGGTAAAGGCTACCACGCTGGGAGTGGTCCGCTCGCCCTCCGCGTTGGCAATGACAACGGGCTTGCCGCCCTCGACCACTGCCACACAGGAGTTGGTGGTACCCAGGTCAATTCCGATCACTTTGCTCATTTTCGTCGTCCTCTCTGCTTTTGCAGCGCGTGTATTTTTCCATGTTTATCTTACCGGTTCCGTATGACAATTTCTTAGAGCAAATGTAAAGAAACTGTGTTTACCGCTTTTCGTCGCCCAGCAGCCTGCGGATGGCCTCTTCCGTCTCCTGCAGCCACTGCTCCGCGGCGGGGTCTCCCTCGCCCAGCTGAATTTTGAACCCCTGCTTTGCCTCGGCCATCTCGGCCAGCGCCCGAGGCCGGGAGAGGTACTGTGTCTCGTATTGGGCCATCCGGAGCCGCACCTGCGGCATGTAGGCGATATCCGGCGTGGGGCGGGCCGCCGTTTGCGCCTGACGGTAATACCGGAGGGCCGCCCCCGGCCCCTTGCCAGAGGCCATGCAGTCGTCGCCCAGGGCGATCATGGCCAGCACATCCCCGGCCTCGGCGGCCTTTTTCCACATCCGGCGGGCCTGCACCGCGCTGCGGCGGACGCCCTTGCCCTCATACAGCAGCTCTCCCAGCATGGAAAGTGCTTCGGCTCGGCCCTGTTCGGCTGCCTGCTCGTAGTAGTGGAGCGCGTCGGCCCACTGCCCGGCCAGAGCAGCCTGGCTGCCCTTGTGCAGCTCTTCCTCGCCGGGCTCGTCGGTGTCCCGGCTGGCGTGGAGCAGGCCGTTGAGCAGGCTGGCATCCAGCGTGGCCGAGGTCGTCCACGGGTCCAGCACGATACCGTCCATCTCCTTGCTGTCCAGCACTTTCTGCATGGCGTCCACCAGCAGCAGCTCCGCCATGGGACGGGCCGCCGTGCCTCGGTCGGCCTCCGCCGTTTTCACGGAGGTGAAGATGGGCAGGTAATTTTTGCCTTTCTGGGTGCGCAGGGTCCACAGGGGCAGGTCCCGCGCTTTTTCCGCCGGGACCGGGTGTTCTGCCCAGGAGGCGCCCCCTTTCTCTGAGTCCGGCGCGGCCTGCAGCGGCACCAGAACCCGGGTATCCAGCTCCAGCGCGTAATTCAGCGCGTTCATCAGTGTCCAGAAGCTCTCCTCGTTCTGGGCTTTATACAGTGCCGTCACCGCCTGTTCCACAGCCGGGCAGCCTGTGCCCAGCGGGCCATACTCCGGCGCGCCATGCTGCCGGGCCGCACTGCCCGCCGGGCGGAACCGCAGCCGCGCCCCGTTTTCGTTTGCCATTGCTCTCACCGTTCTTCCCAAATAAAATCATTTTATAGTATAGCAGGGTTTATTTGTCAAATCCATAGCAATTTTATAATATGCGCGTTATAATAAGGAATGTTTCCTCCAAAATCTCATCCAAAAAGGAGCGTATCGCCTTGAACAAAATGCTAAACTATCTGAACGGCTACAAGCGCGAATGCGTGCTTGCGCCGCTGTTCAAGATGCTGGAAGCCTCCTTTGACCTGTTTGTCCCGCTGGTTATGGCAGACATCGTCAATGTGGGCATTGCAGCGCACGACTTCCATTATATCCTTATGCGGTGCGGTATTTTGCTGCTGCTGGCCATCATCGGCCTCGCCTGCAGCCTTACCGCCCAGTACTTCTCGGCCAAGGCCTCGGTGGGTTACTCCACCGCCCTGCGCCATGCGCTGTTCGCGCATATCCAGACCCTGAGCTTTACCGAGATGGATACCCTGGGCACCAGCACCCTCATCACCCGGATGACCAGCGACCTGAACCAGGTGCAGAGCGGCCTGAACCTCTTCCTCCGCCTGTTCCTCCGCAGCCCGTTTGTGGTGTTTGGTGCCATGATCATGGCGTTCACCGTCAATGTGCGGGCCGCGCTGATCTTTGTGGTGGCCATCCCGCTGTTGAGCGTGGTGGTCTTTGGTGTTATGGTGGTCACCCGCCCGCTGTACAAGACCGTGCAGACCCGGCTGGACCGGGTGCTGGGCCTGACCCGTGAGAACCTGACGGGCGCGCGCGTCGTCCGCGCCTTTGATAAGGAGCAGACCGAGGTGAACCGCTTTGAGGACGCCAACGCCCTGCTGACCAAAATGCAGCTCCATGTGGGCCACATCTCCGCCCTGATGAACCCGCTGACCTATGTCATCATCAACCTGGCCATCGTGGCGCTGCTGTATGTGGGCAGTGTGCAGATCCATGTGGGCGGCATGGCCTCCGGCGACGTCATCGCACTGGTGAACTACATGAACCAGATCCTTGTGGAGCTCGTCAAGCTGGCCAACCTCATCGTGCAGGTGAGCAAGGCACTGGCCTGCGCGGGCCGTGTGCAGGCCGTGCTGGACACCAAGCCCGGGATGCAGTTCCCGCAAGAGGTACCGGGTGAGGTGCCCGCCGAGAAGCAGAACGACGCCGTCCGGTTCGACCATGTGGGCCTGACCTATGCGGGGGCCGGTGCACCCAGCCTGACCGACATCAGCTTCACGGCGGAAAAGGGCCAGACCATCGGCGTCATCGGTGGCACGGGCAGCGGCAAATCCAGCCTCGTCAGCCTCATCCCCCGCTTTTACGATGCCACCGAGGGCAGCGTGGAGATCTTTGGCCACCCGGTGCAGAATTACCCCCGCGAGGAGCTGCGCGGCAAGGTGAGCGTCGTCATGCAGAAAGCCCAGCTCTTTGGCGGCACCATCCGCTCCAACCTGCTGTGGGGCAATCAAAACGCCTCGGATGCAGACCTCTGGGCCGCGCTGGAAACGGCGCAGGCCGCCGAGTTCGTCCACTCGAAGCCCCTTGGGCTGGACGAGCCCGTGGAGCAGGGCGGCCGCAACCTGTCCGGCGGCCAGAAGCAGCGCCTGACCATCGCCCGCGCGCTGGTCAGCAAGCCGGAGATCCTGATTTTGGACGACAGTGCCAGCGCCCTGGACTACGCCACGGATGCCGCCCTGCGCAAGGCACTGGCCGCCCTGCCCGGCAGCATGACCGTCTTCATCGTCAGCCAGCGCGCCGCCAGCCTGCAGCACGCTGATCAGATCCTGGTGCTGGACGACGGTCATCTGGTAGGCCTTGGCACCCATGCCGAGCTGCTGGCCTCCTGCCCTGTGTATGAAGAGATCTACGCCAGCCAGTTCAAGAAAGGAGACACGCGGCAATGAGTGCAAAAGCAAAAAGTAAGCTGACCCCGGAACAACGCAATGCCACGCTGCGCCGTGTCCTGCATAAGATCAAACCCTACAGCCTGTTTGTGGTGTGCAGCCTGGTAGTGGCCGCCGTGAGCGTGGCCGCCCAGCTGTATATCCCCATCCTCTGCGGCAATGCCATCGACTTTATGCTGGGCAAGGGCAGCGTGAACCTTTCCGCCGTCCTGAACATCGTCGTGGAGATCCTCGTGGTGGCCGTGGCCGCCGCCTTTGCGCAGTGGCTGCTCAGTGTCTGCAACAACCGCATCACGTTCTCCGTCAGCCGCGACCTCCGCAACGAGGCCATGCGCAAGATCCAGACCCTGCCCCTCTCCTACCTCGACAGCCACCCCTCCGGCGACATCGTCAGCCGGATGGTAGCCGATGTGGACACCTTTGCCGACGGCCTGCTCATGGGCTTCACCCAGCTGTTCTCGGGCGTGCTGACCATTTTGGGCACCCTGCTGTTCATGCTGTCCCAGAACGTGCCCATCACGCTGGTGGTGGTCTGTGTCACCCCGTTGAGCCTCGTCGTGGCAAGTTTCCTCGCCAAGCGCAGCTACAAGTATTTCCAGGGCCAGAGCACCGTCCGTGGTGAGCAGACCGCTCTGGTCAACGAGATGATCGAGGGCCAGAAAGTGGTACAGGCCTTTGGCCACGAGGCCGAAAGCCTGGAAGCCTTTGATGAAGTGAACGGTCGTTTACAGGACGTGAGCCTCAAGGCCATCTTCTTCTCCAGCATGACCAACCCCGCCACCCGCTTTGTCAACAACATCGTCTACGCCGGCGTGGGCCTGGTGGGTGCCATCTACGCCGTGGCAGGCGGCATCACCATCGGCCAGCTGAGCATCTTCCTCAGCTACGCCAACCAGTACACCAAGCCCTTCAACGAGATCTCCGGCGTCGTCACCGAGCTGCAGAACGCCCTGGCCTGTGCGGCCCGTGTGTTTGAGCTGCTGGATGCAGACGACCAGATCCCCGAGGCCGAAAACGCTGCCGCGCTCCAGCCGGACGGCCATGTGGTGCTGCACGATGTCTCGTTCCGCTACCTGCCGGACCGCCCCCTCATCGAGGGGCTGAACCTGGACGTCAAGCCCGGCCAGCGCATTGCCATCGTGGGCCCCACCGGCTGCGGCAAAACCACCCTCATCAACCTGCTCATGCGGTTCTATGATGTCAACGGCGGCTCCATCACCGTCTCCGGCACCGACATCCGGGATGTGACCCGTGCCTCCCTGCGGGGCAGCTACGGCATGGTACTGCAGGACACCTGGCTCCGGGCCGGTACCGTGCGGGAGAACATCGCTTACGGCAAGCCCGACGCCACCGACGAAGAGATCATCGCCGCGGCCAAGGCTGCCCATGCCGACAGCTTTATCCGCCGCCTGCCGGAGGGCTACAACACGGTCATCGCCGAGGACGGCGGCAACATCAGCCAGGGCCAGAAGCAGCTGCTCTGCATCGCCCGTGTCATGCTCTGCCTGCCCCCCATGCTGATTCTGGACGAGGCCACCTCCTCCATTGATACCCGTACTGAGGTGCGCATCCAGGCCGCCTTTGCCCGGATGATGCGGGGCCGCACCAGCTTCATCGTGGCCCACCGCCTCTCCACCATCCGCGAGGCCGATGTTATCCTTGTGATGAAAGACGGCCACATCGTGGAGCAGGGCAATCACGACGAGCTGCTGGCTCAGGGCGGCTTTTACGCCACCCTGTACAACAGCCAGTTCGAGGGCGTGGAGACCTGAGCCTGAAATCATCGGTCCAAAGAGCATGTCTTCCAAAAAGAGGACATGCTCTTTTCTTTATGCTATAATAAAGGCAATCTCTTACAAAAAGGCGGTGCATCCCATGCGCTTTCTTCACCTCTCGGACCTCCACCTCGGCAAGCGGGTCTGTGAGTTTTCCATGCTGGACGACCAGCGCTATATCCTCGAGCAGATTCTGTCGCTGCTGGACACCCACCCCGTGGACGCTGTGCTGCTGGCGGGCGACCTTTACGATAAGCCCGTTCCCCCCGCCGAGGCCGTCCGCCTGCTGGACTGGTTCCTCACCGCGCTGGCCAAGCGGAAGCTTCCGGTGTTCGCCATCAGCGGCAACCACGATTCCGCCGACCGCATCGCATTTGGCTCCCACCTGCTGGCGGAGAGCCGGGTATACATGAGCCCGGTGTTCACCGGGGCCCCGGAGCCCATCCCCCTCACCGACGAATACGGCCCGGTGGACATCTACCTGCTCCCGTTTTTGAAGCCTGCCACCGTCCGGCATGTCTGGCCGGAGGAACCCGCTGAAAGTACCCAGAGCTACTCCGACGCGCTGGGCTGTGTCCTGCGCCGCTGCAAACGGGACCCGGCTCACCGCAGCCTGCTGGTGGCCCACCAGTTCGTGGCCGGGGCCGCTGTCTGCGAGAGCGAGGAGCCCTCGGTGGGCGGGCTGGACAGTGTGGATGTTTCCCTGTTCGAGGGCTTTGATTATGTGGCCCTGGGCCACCTCCACAGCCCTCAGAAAGTGGGGCGGGACACCGCGCGCTACTGCGGCACGCCCCTCAAGTATTCGTTCTCCGAGGCAGGGCAGCAAAAGAGCGTCACCTTTGTGGAGCTGGGCCCCAAGGGCAGCGTCTCCATCACCACGGAACCCCTCACCCCGCTGCACGACCTGCGGGAGCTGCGGGGCAGCTACATGGAGCTGACGGACCGCCGGGCCTACGAGGGCACCGCCACGGACGATTACCTCCACATCACCCTGACCGATGAGCAGGATATCCCGGACGCGCTGGCCCGGCTGCGGGTCCTCTATCCCAATCTCATGCGACTGGATTACGACAACCGCCGCACCCGGGAACAGCAGACCGTGGAGGGCCCGGCCCGGGCCGAGCAGCAGACCCCGCTGGAACACTTTGCAGCTTTTTATCAATTGCAGAATAACCAGCCCCTGAGCGAGGAGCAGGCCGCATTCTGCCAGCAGCTCATGGAATCCATCTGGAAAGGAGAGGACGACGCATGAGGCCTTTGAAACTGACCCTTTCGGCCTTTGGGCCCTATGCCGCCGAGACCACTCTCCCGCTGGAGCAGCTGGGCCGGGGTGGCCTGTACCTCGTCACGGGGGACACCGGGGCGGGCAAGACCACCCTCTTTGACGCCATCACCTACGCCCTCTACGACCACTCCAGCGGCGGCGTGCGAGAGGGGGCCATGCTCCGCAGTAAATACGCCGACCCCAAAACACCCACCTTTGTGGAACTGGAATTTGAGGTGAACGGCCAGCGGTACACCGTGCGGCGGAACCCGGAATATCTCCGCCCCAAGGCCCGGGGCGAGGGTTTTACCACCGAGAAAGCGGACGCCACCCTCACCTATGCCGATGGCCGCCCGCCCGTCACGAAAGCCAAAGAGGTGACAGCCGCCGTCATCGACATCATCGGGCTGGATTACAGCCAGTTCTCGCAGATCGCCATGATCGCGCAGGGGCAGTTCACCCGGCTGCTGAATGCCTCTACCGAGGAGCGGAGCCGCATTTTCCGCAAGCTGTTCCGCACCCAGCGGTACCAGAAATTGCAGGAAGCGCTGCAGGCGGAGGCTTCTGCCCTCACGGCCCAGCGCGCGGCCCAGAAAGTGCGGATCGGACAGATCTTATCCGGCATCTCATATCCGCCCGAGGACCCGGACGCCGAAGCATTGGACGCCCTGCGCCAACCGGAAGCACAGCTCTTACCGGACGCCGTGCTGGCCCTGTTGGACGATCTGCTGGCCCGGCAGGAGACGGAGCTGACCCGGCTTGCCGCCCAGCGGGCCGAAAAAGAAGCGGCTCTGGACGCCCTGCAGCAGACCCTTGGCCGGGCCCAGCAGGCACAAAAACTGCAGCAGGAGCTGGCCGCCAAACGGGCTAAAGCGCAGGAAACCGCTCTCTTAGAGGCCGCCCGGGCCGCGGCACGCCGCAAAACGCTGGACGAGCTGACCACCCGCCTGGCCGAAACCGAAACGGCACTGGCCGGGCTGGCCGACACGGATACCCGCCGGGTGGAGCTGGAAGCCGACGCCTCCCGCCTTGCTCAGCGCGGGGAAACGCTCCGCAAACTGGAACAGAGCCTCACCGACTGTCAGCGCCGCGCTGCCGCCGCCAAGGCGGCACAGGAGCAGTACCGGCAGGCAGCCGCCCGCCAGACCGAGGCACGCACCGCCCGGGACGGGCTGGAACGGGCGTTTCTGGACGCACAGGCGGGCCTGCTGGCCCAGACGCTGGAAGAGGGAACGCCCTGCCCGGTCTGCGGCAGCACCCACCACCCGGCCAAAGCCCTGCTCCCCCGCACGGCCCCCACACAGACGCAGGTAAACGCGGCCAAGCACGCCGCCACTGAGGCAGACGCCGCCGCGCAGGAGGCCAGTGCTGCCGCCCGCGCCGCCCTGACCCGGGAGCAGGAGGGCCGCGCCCGCCTGCGGCAGGACGCCGAGGCCCTGTTGCCGGAGCGGTTCACCTCTCCGGAGGGGCCGGTGCCGCTGACGGTGGGCCTGCTCAAGACCGCATTAGCCGAGGAGCATACCGCCCTGCGCCGGGCACTGGACGCTCTGCACGCACAGCAGACGGAAAATGCTGCCCAGACGAAACGCCGCACCCAGCTGGAAGCCCAGCGCAAGCAATTGGCCGACCAGCGCGCTGCATTGGAAGCGCAGGCGGCGCAGGCCCAGCAGGCGGCGGCCGCTGCCGAGGCCACCGTCCGCACACTGGAGGCCCAGCAGACTTCTGAAAACACGCTGCCCCCGCGGGAGCTGGCAGCATTGCAGGCCCGGCAAACGGAGCTGCAGACCGCCCGCAGCCAGCTGACCGCTGCCGAAAAGGCCCTCAACGCCCGGCTGGTGCCCAACCGGAACGCAGCCGCCCAGTACCGCCAGCACTCGGCCCGGCTCACGGCGCTGGAACACCGCTGGCAGTGGGTCAGCGCCCTCTCCGCCACGGCGGGCGGCACCCTGAGCAGCAAACAGAAGATCCGGCTGGAAGCCTACATTCAGATGAACTACCTCGACCGCATCCTCGTCCACGCCAACACCCGCCTGATGCAGATGACGGCGGGCCAATACGAGCTGGAACGGATCGGGGCCGAGAACCAGCGCAGCCAGTCCGGCCTCGACCTCGGCGTCATCGACCACTACAACGGCACCCGCCGCAGCGTGAAGACCCTTTCCGGCGGCGAGAGCTTCAAGGCCTCTCTGGCGCTGGCCCTGGGCCTTTCAGACGAGGTGCAGAGCGCCGCCGGCGGCATCCGGCTGGACACCCTTTTCCTCGACGAGGGCTTTGGCTCCCTGGATGAGGACTCGCTGGAACAGGCGATCCGGGTGCTGGCAGGCCTGACCGAAGGTGACCGGCTGGTGGGCATCATCTCCCATGTAGGAGCCCTCAAGGAGCGCGTTGACCGTCAGGTGGTCGTCCGCAAGGCCCGCAGCGGCGGGAGCACGGTAGAGCTCATCGTATAATCGCGGCACCTCTGCGCAAACTATGCGCGGAGGTGTTTTTATGTCGAAGCACAAGCATTCCGTTGGAAACACGTCGAGCCGGGTGAGCCCTCCGCTGGGGCACCTGCCTGATTTTGAAATAAAACCTCTCAGTCCGCGCTCTGGCGCGGACAGCTCCCCTGCCAAGGGGAGCTCCATCGAGGTAACGGACGGCACCCCTGCCGCCTGCTACCAGAAAAACGCTGAGGATTATTTACAAGGCGATGTTTCCACCAGCGTGATGGCCCAGTACGGCCAGCAGCTGTTCGGCACGGCCCAGCACACCCACTCCGCCCACCCGGCCCCGGAAGAGGACGAGAGCGGCGTGGAAGCACTGGTGGAGTGGCGGGAGGACGCCCCCTACGGCTAAGTTCTGAAACAATTTTCAAATTATTTTTAATTTAGTAGTTGAAATCTTCGGCCGCTTCTTTTATTATGGTAGCAAACAAAGACAAAGGCAGGTAATGTTACCATGGCAGAAATCAAATACGAAGTGGTCCAGAAGCTGGCAGTCCTCTCCCAGCGGCCCCGCGGCTGGGAGCGCCAGCTCAACCTCATCAGCTGGAACGACGGCGAGCCCAAGTATGATATCCGCGACTGGTCCCCGGACGGCACCCGGATGGGCAAGGGCATTTCCCTGAGCCACGACGAGCTGGCCATCCTCAAGGGCATCCTGGACGATATGGAGCTGTAAGATGGGCGACCGTGAGGAGTTTTTGCAGATCTTCCAGCAGCATGTCACCCGCCCCGGCAGCGAGAAGCTGCTGGACTGGCTGGACAACAAGACCGATTTCTTCTCGGCTCCGGCCTCCACCCGGTTCCACGGGGCCTGTGAGGGCGGGCTGTGTATGCACAGCCTCAACGTCTATCACGCCCTCCATGACACGTTCTTCACCGAGGGCGACAGCGAGGAGAGCTTTGCCATCTGCGCCTTGCTGCACGACCTGTGCAAGGCCAACTACTACAAGCGCGGCACCCGCAACGTGAAAAATGACGTGACCGGCCAGTGGGAAAAAGTGCCCTCCTACAGCGTGGAGGATCTGTTCCCCTACGGCCACGGCGAGAAGAGCGTTTTCCTCATTGAGCGGTTCATGAAACTGAAAGTGGAGGAAGCGGTGGCCATCCGCTGGCACATGGGCGGCTTTGACGACGCGGCCCGGGGCGGCTGCTTTGCCATCTCGGAGGCCTACGATAAATACCCTCTGGCCGTCAAACTCCACATTGCTGACCTGGAAGCAACGTACCTCATGGAGCACCGCACCAGCGCGGTAAAATAAGCATCAAAAAAGACCGATGCACTGTCGTGAGACAAATGCATCGGTCTTTTGCTTTTTGTTAAGTCCCCATCAGCTGTTCCAGCTGGGAGATGATGTCCACCGAGAGGTGATCCAGCTTGGTCTTGGGCTCCCACTCCGGAGTGCCCGTGTCCAGCAGGGTCTCGATCTCGCCGGAAAGCGGCCCCTGAGCCACCCCGGCATCCCGCGCGGGGGCCGGGAAATGGATGACCGGGAGCTCCGGCTTTTCCAGCACCGGAACGGTGGGCTGGGGCGTCGGCTCCGGCAGGGTCTCGCCCGCCCGGGCCTGCTCACACAGCGCCTGCAGCTCGGCGTTCTCCCGACGCAGGTCCAGCATGGCACGCTCGTAGGCAAACAGGCGGGTCTCATACCGGCGGATCTCCGCATTGGCCTCCGCCAGTTTCCGGCGCAGCAGCTCTGTTTCAGAAGCCGCAGGCGCAGACTGCCCCCCGGACACCGGAACAGCGGTCTGCATCGTCCGCCCCGGCAGGATCGATCCCGGCTGGTTCTGGGTAGCCATGGCTTCCTCCACTTCCTGCAGTCTGCGCTGCGCGCGGCGGTGCTCGGACGCAGTTTCGGCACAAAGACGCTCAATGCAGCGCAGTACGCTGTTTTTGCGGCTGCTCAACCATGCGGTGGGCAGCATTCCGTCCCTGAGTACCATCCAATGCCTCCTTCCGCTCACGCGCAAGAGACACGCCCCCTCCCGGGCGCTCTGTTGTTCTGAATGAAGATCCCGCTTACTTGCGCTTGTTCAGGATGGCCAGCAGCTCATCGTAATAACGGTTGTCGCTGCTCTCCTCTTCCACCTTGGCGGTGTTGGCAGCAGGCTGCTGCTTTGCGGCATTGTTGGCGGCTGCCACGTCAGAGCTGAAGACAGCCGACGGAGTGGAAGCTGCCGCACCGGCTGCATTGCTCAGGCTGGCACGCAGAGCATCGGGCACCTTGTTGTCAAAACCGGTGGCGACCACGGTCACGCGCATCTCATCGGAGAGGTTCTCATCAAACGCAGTACCCCAGATGATGTTTGCATCGGGATGCGCGCTCTGGGTGATGAGGCCCGCGGCGGTCTCGACATCCTCCAGGCCGATGTCCGGGCTGGAAGTGATGTTGATGATAACGCCGTGTGCACCGGCAATGCTGGTCTCCAGCAGCGGAGAGGAAATCGCAGCCTTGGCGGCATTCTCTGCTTTCCCGGCACCCTTGGCACTGCCCACGCCCATGTGCGCGTAGCCCGCGTCTTTCATGATGGAGCGCACGTCGGCGAAGTCCAGGTTGATGAACGCGGGCACATTGATCAGGGCGGAGATGGACTCCACGCCCTGGCGCAGCACGTTATCCGCGGCCTGGAAAGCGTTCATCAGGGTGATCTTCTCCTGGCTGATCATCTTCAGGCGCTCATTGGGGATCACGATCAGGCTGTCCACATGCATCAGCAGGTTTGCAATGCCCTGCTCGGCCAGGCCCATCTTCCGCTTGCCCTCAAAAGAGAACGGCTTGGTCACGATGCCAACGGTCAGGATGCCCAGGTCATGGGCGACCTCGGCCACAACAGGGGCCGCGCCCGTGCCGGTGCCGCCGCCCATACCGGCGGTGATAAAGACCATCTGAGAGCCCTTGAGCGCGTTTGCGATCTCGTCCTTGCTCTCCTCGGCGGCCCGCTGGCCGATCTCAGGGTCGGCACCCGCGCCGCGGCCCTTGGTGAGCTTGGAACCCAGCTGCACCTTGGTGGCAGCATGGTTCTTGGCCAGTGCCTGCTGGTCGGTGTTCATCGCGATGAATTCAACCCCCTGCAGGCCGTCGCTGACCATCCGGTTGACAGCGTTTCCGCCGCCGCCACCGACGCCAATTACCTTAATCGTCGTAACGTTTTCGTCCATTTCTTCATCGAGCATCAATGCCATAACTTTGTCCTCCATCGGATTTTATCGTACACCCGCCGTGTACAAGGGCAGGATTATCTCATATTACTGCTACTATATAACAGTATCGTATCATCTTTTTGCTCCGATTGCAAGACAAATTTGGTTTTTTGGGGGTGTTTTTTTCACCGGGGGTCACGCGGGCTTCGTTTCTCGATAAATTCGTGCTCCAAGAGAGGCCAAAATCTCTGTAAAATCCGCATATCCACGGTCGAGATACGCAACCCCGCCGATTTGGCTCCTGCCCTGTGCCGCCAGGGCTGCCAGCACCAGCGCGGCCCCGCCCCGCAGGTCGGGCGCGGAAAGGCGTGTGCCCCGCAGTGCACCACCCGGCCGGATGTGCAGCACCCGGCCCGCCGTATTTACCCGCCCGCCCAAGGCCGCAAAGCCCTCCGCGCAGGCAAACCGCCGCTCAAAGATCACATCCTCAATACTGCTTTCGCCCTCCGCACAGAGCATGGCGGCCGCCAGCGGCGGGGCGGCATCGGTGGCCAATGCCGGGTATACTCCGGTGAACACCCGGCCCGCACCGTACAGCCGCCCAAACCGGGCCACCTGCACGCTCTCCCCGCCGCGCTCCACCCGGCAGCCCATTTGTGCCAGAATTTCCAGCACCGGGGCATAGAGCTCCGGGCTGCATCCGGTCAGTTCCACCCGTCCTCCGGCGGCGGCCGCCGCACAGGCCAGCGTGGAGGCAAAAATACGGTCCGGCAGGGGCGAAAACACGCACCCGCCCAGCGCCCTCCGCCCCTCAATGATGAGCGTGGAGCTTCCCGCCCCCTCCACACTGCCGCCGCACCGGTTGAGGAAATCGGCCAGGTCTGCGACCTCCGGCTCCCGTGCGGCTCCCCGCAGCACGGTGCGGCCCCGGGCGCAGGCCGCCGCCAGCAAAAGCGTCTCCGTGGCCCCCACACTGGGGAACCGCAGGGTGATTTCTGCCCCATGCAGGCCGGAGGGAGCCAGCAGCACCAGCCGCCCCGGCCCGGCGTCCAGCTCCTGCACCCCCATCCGCGCCAGACCCGTCAGGTGCAGGTCAATGGGGCGGGAGCCGATCCTGCACCCGCCGGGCAGAACGGTCTCCGCCCGGCCAAGCCGTGCCAGCAGCGGCGCGCAGAAGAGAATGGAAGCCCGCATTTGTGCCGCTGTTTGCCCCGGCAGGGTGCTCTGGACCGGGCTGCCGGAGAGCGCCACATCGCTGCCCTGCCACTGGGCCGTGCAGCCCGCGCCCCGCAGCAGCGCAAGGCTGCACTCTACGTCCGAGAGCCTTGGCACGCCCCGCAGCCGGACCGGCCGCTGGCAGAGCAGCGCGGCCGCCAGAAGCGGCAGGACGCTGTTTTTTGCTGCCGGGACGCGGACCGTTCCGTTCAAAGGCCCCCCACCCGTTACCACGATCTGTTCCGCGCTCTGTGCCATATCCGCAGCCCCCATTCCGCAAAAGATACCACAGGCTATGCAAAGGGAGCGCGGAATGTCAATCCGTCTGATTCCACAAGAGTTTGGTGCGTCATTTGTTCCAGTTTATTTAAAATGAAACCTCTCAGGCCGCGCTCTGGCACGTCCAGCCGTCCTCCCTCTGTCGCTAACGCGACATCTCCCTCCGGCCGGAGGGAGTCTATCCTATCAGGGGAGCCAAACAGAGGAATTTTCACGTTTCCCCTCTTGAGACGGAAAGCACCACCCCCATCTCGCCCAGCAGCATCATGAGGCTGGTGCCGCCGGAGGAAAAAAACGGCAGGCTGATGCCTGTGTTGGGGATGGTGTTGGTCACAACGGCCACATTCAGCACGGCCTGCAGGGCCACCTGCACCGTGAAGCCGACCACCAGCAGTGCCCCGAAACGATCGGGCGCATGGGCCGCCAGCGTGATTCCCCGCCAGAGCAGCAGCACGAACAGCCCCACCACGGCGCAGGCCCCCACAAAGCCCAGCTCCTCGCAAACGATGGAAAAAATAAAATCGTTCTGGGGCTCTGGCACGAACAGATGTTTCTGACGGCTGTTGCCCAGGCCCAGCCCGGCAGCCCCGCCGGAGCCGATGGCATACAGGCTCTGGATGGTCTGGTGGCCGTCGCCCAGCGGGTCAGCAAAAGGGTCCAGCCAGGAGTTGAGCCGGTCAGCGGCGTAGGGCACAAGGTCGGGCATGATGACCACTGCCGCCCCGATGGCGGCCACCCCGCTCACGCCTGCCAGCACGAACCACTTGAGCCCGGTGCCGCCCACAAACATCAGCACGGCTCCAATGCCCAGGATCAGCAGAGTGCCCGAAAGGTGCGGCTCCAGCAGCATCAGCGCCGCCACCACCCCCAGCACCAGCGCAAAGGGAAGCACGCCCACGGAGAAGCGTTTCATCTGGTCGTGGTTGAGGGAAATGACATGGCTGAACACCAGCACCACCGCGAATTTGGCAATTTCGCTGGGCTGCAGCGTGCCCAGCCCGGGCAGCACCAGCCAGCGCTTGCAGCCGTTGTACTCCGGCATAAAGAGCACGGCCACCAGCAAAACGAGGGAGAGAGCCAGCAGCGGCCAGGCCAGCTTATGGAAAATATGATAATCCACCCGGCTGGCCAGCCACAGGCCCACCAGCCCCAGCGCCGCGTATAGCAGCTGCGGGCGCAGGTAGGCCCAGGCATCCCCCCGGCGGTAGAGAGCCACCGCACTGGAGGCAGAGGCCAGCATCACCAGCCCAAAGCCCACCAGCGTGAGCACCAGTACCAGAAAAGGCAGGTCCATGGCAGGCAGCTGCCGCAGAGGCAGGCGGAGCCTGTGGCGGGGCGTGGGGCGTATCGTTTCATTGTGCAGCATCGGCAGTTCCTCCCGGGTACTTATTGTACGCAGGAATGGCGAATAATAGTCACTCTGCCCCGCATAGAGTGGCAGGAGGAGGTGGTGTTCATGTCCGGTCCGCGCACCCTGCCCGAGCGGGCATTCCGCCAGCGGGCACGGCTGGTGGCCGTGCTGTTCTGTGCCGTGGCCGCCGGGCTGGCGTTCCGTCTGTTCTGGCTGCAATTGCGCGCCTCCGATTGGTACACTCAGCGGGCGCTGGGCCAGCAATTGCGGGATACCGTCGTCCCGGCGGACCGGGGCCGCATCTACAGTGCGGACGGTGTTTTGCTGGCCGCCAACAGCAGCTGCTGGACCCTGCGAGCCTCGCCCCGGGAGATGCCGGAGGAAAAACTCGGCCTTGCCGCCCAGGGCCTTGCAAAAATATTGGAGCTGGACGAAGCCGCCCTGCTGGAAAAATTCAGCCAGCGGCGCTCCAACGACTGCCTGCTCCGCTACCGGGTGGACCGTTCCATGGCCGACCGGGTGCGGGATTTCTGCGAGGAGAACGGCATCACCGGCATCCGGATCAACCAGGATTCCAGGCGCTGGTACCCGCAGGGGGAGTTTCTGGCCTCGGTGCTGGGTTTCACCAATGTGGACAACGCCGGTGTCTCGGGGCTGGAGCTGGAATACGACGATCTGCTCACCGGGGAAAACGGCGTGGTGCTCACCGCCGTCAACGCCTGGGGCTACACACTGGAACAAAGCTATGAGACCGAGCGCTTCCCCACCGAGGGGGACGGCCTGCGGCTGACCATCGACACCAACATCCAGCATTACCTGGAGAACGCGCTGGGCTATGCCGTCCGGGAGCATCACGTCGCGGCCCGGGCCGTGGGCATCGTGATGGACGTGAACACCGGGGCCGTGCTGGCCATGTCCACCACCCCCTCCTACGACCCCAACCAGCCCCGCGTGCTGGCCGACAAGGCCGCCCGGAGCATGGTGGACGCCCTGACCGGCGACGAGTGCAAGGCAGCTTTGCAGCTGGCCCAGCAGACCCAGTGGCGGAACAAGGCCGTCAGCGATTTATACGAGCCGGGCAGCGTCTTCAAGCTCATCACCTGCGCGGCGGCGCTGGACGCCGGGGCCATCTCCAAAAGCTCCAGCTTTTACTGCGGGGAGTTCATCTCGGTAGCAGGCACCCGGTTCCACTGCGCCAACCACAAGCGCCACGGGGCCCAGACCGTGACCCAGGCACTGGAAAACTCCTGCAACCAGAGCTTCATCCAGATCGGGGCAAGGCTGGGCAAAGAGGCGTTCTGTGATTATTTTGCAGCCTTTGGCCTGCGGGAGCCCACCGGCATCGACCTGCCCGCCGAGCCGAAAAAGAGCCTCTACTACACCGCTGACCGGATGGGCCCGGTGGAGCTGGCCTCCTGCGCGTTCGGGCAGAGCAGCAAGATCTCCTACCTGGAAATGGCATCGGCGGTCTGTGCCGTGGTCAACGGCGGGAAGCTGCTGCAGCCCCGGGTGGTGGATGCCATTTTAGGGCCGGAGGGCGAGGTCCTAGAGACCCTCTCCCCCGTCTGCAAACGGCAGGTGCTCAAGCCCGAGACCAGCCAGATCATGCGGGAGATGATGGAGGCGGTCGTCCTCTACGGCGGCGGGCGGAACGCGCGGATCGCGGGCTACCGGGTGGGCGGCAAGAGCGGCACCAGTCAGAAGCTGGACAGCACCGACGAAAAGGCCCGCATTGCCAGCTTTGTGGCCGTGGCCCCCATCGACGACCCGCGGTTCCTCTGCCTGGTCTGCCTGGATGAGCCCCACAGCTGGACGACGGCAGGCGGCAGCCTCTCGGCTCCCGTCTGCGCCGAGGTTCTGGAACAGACGCTGGTATCCAAAGGCATCCCCCGCGCCGCCGTCCCGGAGCAGCCCTCTCCCACGGCGGAGACTGCCGCCGACCTGCCTGAAGATGGCGACAGTTTTGACGGGGCCTGAATCAGGGCAAAAAGAAAAGACCGCCGAAGCGGTCCTGCGGATAGGATAACATGCGCTGCTGGATTTTCAGCTCTGCTGCGGCTGCTCGCGGAACGTGATCTCGCCGGTCTTGCTGTCCATGGCATCTACGATGGCAAGGCTCTCCAGCTGGTAGCCCTTGCTGCGGATGAGCTCGCCGCCCTGCTGGAAACCTTTTTCCACGGCAATGCCGATGCCCTCCACGGTGGCACCGGCCTCCTGTGCCAGCTCCAGCAGGCCCATCAGGGCACAGCCGTTGGCCAGGAAATCGTCAATGATGAGGACATGGTCCTCCGGGGTGAGGAACTTTTTGGAGACGATGACGTTGTAGATCTTCTTGTGGGTAAAAGACTGGATCTTGGTCTCGTAGTTATCGTAATCCAGGTTGATGCTCATGGACTTTTTGGCAAACACCACCGGCACGTTGAACTCGCTGGCCACCACGGCGGCAATGCCAATGCCGCTGGCCTCGATGGTGAGCACCTTGTTGATGGGCTTGCCCTCAAACAGGCGCTTCCACTCCCGGGCCATCTCCTTGAACAGGGGGATGTCCATCTGGTGGTTGATGAAACTGTCTACCTTGAGCACATTGCCCTCGCGGACAATGCCGTCCTTGCGGATGCGATCTTCCAGCATTTTCATAACTCTGCACGTTCCTCCCAGTGACTCTCAATTTTTATTTTACCAAGTATACCGGAACCACCCGGGGTTTGCAAGGTGTTTTATACCCAAATTTGACAAAAAAGCGCATGGAATTTCAGTCTTAGCTCCAAAGAGTATGACTTTGATCGTTCTTTTGCGTCCGGGGGCGATTTTTCCGGCCTGCGGGCTTGTTTTCTGGAAAAATTCGAGTATACTGGAAGCAATCAGCCGGGGGATTCTGTGCTGCCCCGGCCAACAGGGTGCGGCTGTTTTGCAACGAACCAGCCGCTGGGGAGAAGGAGTGGACCCGTATGAAAACAGGATTGATCATGGAAGGCGGTGCCATGCGGGGCATGTTCACGGCGGGCGTGCTAGACGTTCTGATGGAGAACGGCCTTGTGACCGACGGTGCGATCGGCGTGTCGGCCGGCGCGGTGTTTGGCTGCAACTACAAATCACACCAGATCGGCCGCGTCATCCGCTACAACACCGAGTACTGCAACGATAAGCGCTACGCCAGCTTTAAAAATCTGGTCAAAACGGGCAACCTGTACAGTGAGCAGTTCTGCTACCACGAGGTGCCCGAAAAGCTGGATCCGTTCAACGAGGCGGCCTTTGCCGCCTCCCCCATGGATTTCTTTGTGGTCTGCACCGATGTGAAAACGGGCGAGCCCATCTATCATAAGTGCCGCAAGGGCGATGCCGAGGATGTGCTCTGGATGGAAGCCTCGGCTTCCATGCCGCTGGCGGCCAAGATCGTCAAGATCGGCCATTACGGCCTTCTGGACGGCGGCGTGGCGGACTCCATCCCGGTGCGGTTCTTTGAGTCCATCGGGTACAAGCGCAATCTCATCATCCTGACCCAGCCCAAGGGCTACATCAAAAAGAAGAACAAATTCCTGCCCGCCATCCGGGCCAAATATTTCCGCTACCCCGCCTTTGTGGAGGCTGTGGCGGACCGCCATGAGCGGTATAACGAGACCCTGAGCTACATCTCGATGCTGGAGCAGGCCGGCAAGGATTATGTCATCCGCCCGCCCATCCCGCTGGAGATCGGTGCCATGGAGCGGGACCCCGCCCAGCTGCGCCGCGTCTATGAGACCGGCCGGGCCGTGGCTCAGATCCAGGTCGAGAAGATCCGGGATTTTTTGAATGCCGTGAAAGCAGCTCCTGAGACCTGATTTGCAAAACAAAAGAGGCTGTTGCAAAATGGTGCAACAGCCTCTTTTATTTTTACTTTGTAAACTTTCCCAGCAGGGTCACCGCCAACACAATGACGCCGATGACCAGGAAGATGCCCAGCATCCCGATGAGCAGGATGGGCAGCGTGGTCTCCCACGAAAGTAAATGCAGCATGTTTTTTCCTCCTTTGTTCACGCGCCCAGCAGGGTGAGCAGCAGCCCGCCTGCAATGACGGAAGCGATCTGGCCCGAGACGTTGACGCTGATGGAATACATGAGCAGGAAATTCTGGTTATCCTCTTCCAGCCCCATTTTGTTGACCACTCGCCCGCTCATGGGGAACGCGGAAATGCCCGCCGCGCCGATCATGGGGTTGAGCTTTTTGCCCTCCGGCAGAAAAAGGTTGAGCAGCTTGGCAAACAGCACGCCGCCGATGGTATCGAACACGAACGCCACCAGCCCCAGCGCCAGGATGAGCAGGGTATCCGGCCGGACGAACTGGTCCGCCGTCATCTGCCCGGCCACGGTGAGCCCCAGCACGATGGTGATGAGATTGGTCAGCACATTCTGCGCCGTCTCGCTCAGGGCGTTGAGGACACCGCACTCCCGCAGCAGGTTGCCGAACATCAAAAAGCCCACCAGCGCCACGCTGGCCGGGGCCACCAGCCCGGCGATGACCGTGACTACAATGGGGAACAGAATGCGGGTCAGCCTGCTGACATGGCCTTTCTCATAGGGCATCCGGATGAGCCGTTCTTTCCGGGTGGTCACCAGCCGGATGACCGGCGGCTGGACGATGGGCACCAGCGCCATGTAGCTGTAGGCCGCCACCATGATGGCTCCCAGATATTTCGAGCCCAGCACGTTTGCCACAAAGATGGCCGTGGGGCCGTCCGCCGCGCCAATCACGGCGATGGAAGCGGCATCGTTCAGCTCAAAGACGAAGCCTGCCGCGAACAGGGTGAAAAAGATGCCGAACTGGGCCGCCGCCCCAAAGAACATGAGCCAGGGCTTTTCCAGCAGGGGGCCGAAATCGATCATGGCACCAATGCCGATGAAGAGCAGCAGCGGAAACAGCTCGTTGCTCATTCCCACACGGAACAGCTCCGTGATGGGCCCCACGGTCTCCCCCTGGGTAATGGCCCCGGAGAGAGGCAGGTTGACAAGGATGGCACCAAAGCCCATGGGCAGCAGCAGGCTTGGCTCCATCTGTTTTGCGATGGCCAGATAAATGAGCAGACCGCCCACCGCCCACATGACCACCATCTGCCAGGTCAGATTTCCAAAATTGGAAAACAGGCTGGCGAATGTTGTGAGAAACTCCATTTTGTTTCCTCCCAAAAACAGGCCCCGGAGGCTGCGGACAGGAAACAAAAAAAGAGACCCCTGCCACAGCCAAAAATCACTGTGACAAAAGTCTCAAGCGAACACATGACATCGGGTGTTTCCACCGTGCTGACGCTGCCATGCAGTGCACCGCTCCGGGTCTGCGGCACACCCCTTACTCCCTTTTATCCGTTCTATTGTATACCATGTTCCACCGGTCTGTCAACGGGCTCCGGCGCTTTTTTTGCCGCTTCTTTTCCGGGGAGTTTCTCAGTAATGCACCACATTGCCCGCTTTCTGGATCCGTGCCAGCACCGGGGCAGCCTCCGGGCTGCGGAAGTATTCCAGCGTCGTGGCGGGGACGAGGGCTTTCAGGGACTCCCAATCGCCGTTCTGGAGGCACTGGCGGACGGTGGAGGCGCTGATGGCCTTTCCCCCGGCCTGTTTACGGGGTACAATGATGCAGTGGATGCCCGCCTTGGGCAACTGCTCTTTCATGATCTGATTGTACAGGCCCGTCACCTGGCTGGCAGGCTCCTCGCCCACATAGCGGGCGGTCACGTTCAATACCGCCGCGATCTTGGTAAAAACGGCCAGGTCGAGCCTTGCGTGGCCCTCGATCACGGCGGTTTCGTCTTTCAGGAAATAGCTCGGGAACGTGGCGTTGGAGATGATATAGGGGCCGCTGTCGTGCAGAACGACGTTGGACAGATGCCGCACTCCCTCGGCCACCAGCCGCTTGCGGACTGCAAAAGGCACCAGGCTGGCGTCCTCGCTGACGACAAACAGATGGAGGGTATCACAGGCGGCAGCCGCCGTTTCCACCAGATACTGGTGCCCCAGCGTAAAGGGGTTGGCGTTCATAACCAGCGCGGCAGATCTGCCCTCGGTTTTGGTCTTTTCGAGGCCGCGCAGGTAGGCACCAAAACCATCCCGGCGGTTCTCCATAAAGACGAGGGTGTCCTCCACCCGGGCGATCTCGTAAAAGCCCAGATCCCCAAAGAATTTGGAGCTTTTACCCTTGGTGTACAAAAACAGGTGGAGGTTGCCCCGGGCGCACTGCACCTCAATGAGGTGGGTGATGATCTGGTTGAGCAGGCCCTCGCCCTGATGGTCGCTGCTGACGGCAAAGCACCGCAGGGTGTTGCCAAAGCAGCTGCCCGTGCCGATGACGTGGTAATCCTCATCGAACATGGCACAGATATAATCCAGATTGCCGTCCCGGCGGATGCCCTCTTTCTGCAAAAGGGCGTCGATCTCAGCCAGGGTGGTTTTATCGGTGGGCGACACCTGCGAGAGGGTGTATTCAGACATCTTCCAGTACCTCCGTTTTGAAGAAATGGAGCAGGTAGCAGAGCGCCAGCAGGTCAGCGCTGCCGCCGGGCGAGAGGTTGGCCGCGATAAAGCGGTCATCCAGCGCGCGGAGAGTAGCTTCGTCCGGGTAAGGCGTCCGGGCCAGCAGGGCTTTCAGCTCCTCCACCACGGCCAGTTGAGTCGCACGGTCGCTGCGGGCGATCAGGTTGGTATCCGTGCTGTTGGCAATGATCGCCAGCAGCGCCCCGCAGCCGGACTGATTGAGGCCGTATCCCGCAGCCAGCCCTTTTTCCAGCGCGGGCAGACCAAACTCCAACACGGCGGGCAAACCTGCTTCCACCTGCCCCCGCACCCCGGTAATGCCGTACTGCACATAGAGCTTCTGCCCGGCGGTAACGGCATTCTCGGCCGTGACCCCCGCAAAGTCTTTTGCCGTCAGCCCGGCCGTCATGGTCGAGACTTCCGCCAGCACGCGGGCCGGGTCGGCCCAGACGGCACGGTCCAGGCGGCCCAGCGCCGCGCAGACGATGCCGATGGAGAAAATAGCCCCCTTATGGGTATTGACGCCATGGGTGGCGGCCAGCATCTCGCCCTCAGCCTCGCAGCCCAGCGGGCGGAGGGCTGCAAAGGTCTCCGGGGCCGGGCCGTCCGCTGTTTTCCGCCCTGCCCGGGTGCAGGCCTCAAAATAAGGGTAGAGGGAGGCCGCGCTGCTCATAAAGGTAAACGAATCCATATCGGTGTGGCTGCCGCTGTTCCGGCGATCCACCAGGCCGGGCTTGGGGGTAGTGGTCACCTCATACAAAAGGGCCCGCACCGCCTGCCGGGCAGCCGTGGCGGCATCCAGCGTATCCATCGTCTCGGTAAGGATCGCCGTCGTCCGGGCCTGCAGCTCGGCTACGGGATGCACCCGGCGGCTGCTGCACACCTTGGCAGGCCCGCCACAGATGAGGCATTTGCGGCCCTCAAGATGCAATTCTTCCCGGTCCACTTTTTTGCCGTCCGGGCGGAGGACGTCCATGTCAAACAGCCGCCCCAGCGGGCTGGCGTCCTCCACCAATGTCGTCAGTTTCTTGATGGTCAGCGGTTCCGCGTCCAGCACATAAAAAGCCTCAGGGCCCGTCACAGCCTTGCTGAGGTCGATTTTCAGCGGTTTGATGCCGCAGCGCAAAAACTGCCGTTCCAGTAATTGCCGCCCCCGGGCAAAGCCCCGGCGGATGAGAGGCGAATCCTTGACCGGGCCCGCAATGTTCATGGTAAAGCAGACCAGCGGCTTGCCATAGGCCCCCAGCAGCTCCTGCTGGTGCCAGACCCGGCGCTCCCGGGCATCCAGCATCTGGATGAGGGATACTTCTTGTTCCATGAAAATTTTCTCCTCTCAGCGCTTTTTCTTGAGCATGTCCATAAACAGCCGCACCTGCGGCAGAGCAGCGGCATCCCGCTGGCAGAAAATGTAGGTGCGGCGGAGGAACGGCTCGCCGTTTTCAAACGTGCAGGGCCGGACACAGCCATCAAAATTGTCCAGCGCGATTTCCGGCATCAGGGCCCAGCCAAGGCCCCGCTTGACCATTTCCAGGCAGGCGGTGATGTTGTCCACCACAAAGCTGCCCGTATCCCCGGTCACGCCATTCTCATACCGCCAGCGGGCCATCTGAGCCCCCAGCGAAGCGTCGGTCTGGTGGTCGATGTACAGATAATCCGAGAGCGGCTTTCCCTCATACTCCCGGGCATAGATCAGGCAGATATCCTCTTGCGAGAGGAGGAACTGCGTGCCGTCCCAGGGGTACTCGCCCCGCAGCACCGCAATGTCCAGCGTACCGTCCAGCATCTGCTGGTAAAGGTGGCGGCTGTGCCCGGTGGCAATATCCAGCCGGACACGGGGATACTTTTTGTGGTATTCGGTCAGCACCTCCGGCAGGCGGTAGTAGGAAAAATTGACCGACACGCCCGCTTTCAGGGTGCCGCACACCTCGCCCTGCATGGCGTCCAGCCCGCGGCGCAGCTGCTCCATCTGCTTGAGGGCGGCACGGCTATGCTCCAGCACCTTTTCTCCTGCCGGGGTAAAGCGGATGCCCTGCCGGGAGCGGAGCAGAATTTCCACCCCCAGCTCCTGCTCCATGGATTTGATCCGCTTGGACAGCGCCGACTGGGTCATATAGAGTTTATCCGCCGCATGGGTGATGTTCCGTGTCTCATCCAGCACTTCCAGCAGCTCAAAATCTTTCTCGTCCATTGAGGTTCTCCTTTCATTTCAGCTTCCCTGCCTGGTTCCGTTCCATGTTTGCCTTTTCCCATTCCTTTTCTTCATCTTACTACCCTTTATCCCCCAAGAAAAGCCCCATTCTTTCCGAGAGTTTTTCCAAAATCCATTCCAATTCGGAATCAAGTAAGCATTTTGCACAACGAGATGGAATCTCTGACGGCAGATTGCCAGAAAAGCGCAGGATGTATCCCAGATTTCAAAGCAAGATTCCCTACCGGACTGGAAAAGGAGCTTTCCTCAGCCTTTTGCAGCAGGATAAATTTTGTCACCATTGAAAAGACATAAGAATACCCGCAGGTTTTATCTTCCTGCGGGCACTTGTCTTTCCTTTAATGCTGCCAGAAGCTGATGAGGGCCAGAAGGGGGATGCCGACTTCCATCAGATCGCGGCTGACTTTCTGCATGGTGCAGTACCATTCACTGGGTTCGCCGCCCTGTACTGCCAGACCGTGGCTGAGGTTCCAGAATAGCAATGGAAATTTAATGTCCAGAAAAAGAACCAACGCCAGCAGCCCCATAGGGAGCAGGAACCATAAATTCCCCCGCGTTTCCATCCGCCCTCCGACGGCAATATTATAAAGCCACTGACAAGTGGGCAAAAGGTCTTGCTGTTGGTACTCCCCGTTGACCACAACATTGATATCATCTGCCAGCTGGCCGTTTTCCGCCCATAAAACCGCATCGCCCGGCTCGCCAATTGCCTGCCCGGCAAAAATCTTCCTGTCATCCTGATAAATTTGGACATTCTCCTGCGATGACGTTACAATGCGGTATTGAATCGTTTCCCCGTTCATCGCAAACACCGCCTGCGTTTCATGCTCTGCCGCAGTGACAGTCAACGCATAAATTCCGTATTCATCCCGGCCTGCAAAGCTTCCATCCGTCTGCCGGTACAGAAACGCATCCCGCAGCCAGACTCCCGGGCGGCTGGCCGCACAGAGGTAGAGGATCATCAAACCCACCCAGTACAAAATGCGCAGTGCGCGGCGGAAAGCCTGCTTGTGTGCTTTGATTTTTTGCATAAAGACCACCTCCCGTGAGCTTGACAAAGGACGTTGAAACGCGTATACTGAAACTACAAAGGGTGCTGCCTAACAAACGGCTGGCTCCTTACCGTACATGAACAAAAAAGATTGACCGATGTACTTGGGGAAGTAGATGGCGGTCAGTCTTTTTTGTTTTTCTGATTCTTGTCATCATGGCTGATTTTCCATGTGATGTCAAAAACACCATAGGCAATGCTGCAAAGCAATGTCAGCAGCAAAAGCACTTCAGACAGAGTCATATTGCATCCCTCCTTTCACCAAAAGTGTCGGGAGGGGTCACTTCAAAAAAGCCGCCCTCCCGGCATCTGTTCTACAATCTTTGCAAAACAAGAATTCCGGCAAGGAGCGTTCAGCCGCCTGCGTTTGAGGCAACACCCATTGGCAGGGTAAATACACTGCAGTTACAGGATATCATACTTTCTGTCAAAAGACAACACCCGCAGGGAACTGGCTCCCTGCGGGTGTTGCCGCGTTAGATCATTCTTTTCTCTCGATTTTGCCCTCCAGCAGATCGGTCAGGCAGGGCACGGTTTTGCCGTGATAGCCTGTGACCGTCTCAGCGTGGAACAGGCTGCTGAGGACGCTTTCCTCCACGCACTCGGCCACCGCCCGGAAGAGCGGGTTGATGGCGTCATCGTGGAGCATGGTCATGGGCAGGAGAGCTTTGTCCGCGTAGTGGGGCATCCGGTTGGCCGTGGTAAAAGCCAGCACGATCTCACCCGAACCATTGCCGCAGTAGCTGCCCGTGCGGGAGAGGCCCACCAGTGCCCGGTGGCAGAGCCGCCGGAGCTGCCGCTCACTGAGCGGGATGTCCGTGGCCAGCACCGTGATGATGGAGCCTTTATCCTCGTGGGGCGGGATGTGTGCCTCCAGCAGCTGCTGGATGGGGGTACCGCCCACAATGAGATCATCAAACATGGCATGGTTGGAGAGGACAAGGGAACCAATGGTATAGTTTTTTCCATCCAGCTCCACCACCCGGGAAGCCGACCCGATGCCGCCCTTGAGGCCGTGGCAGCGCATCCCTCGGCCCGCGCCCACAGCGCCCTCGGCAAAATCAGCCTTGCAGTCGGCCAATGCGTCAAAGACGTTCTGCTCGGTGACATGCAGGCCCCGGATGTCGTTCAGACCGCTGTCGTTGCACTCGCACACCACCGGGTTCACGCTGCCCGTCGTCTCACAGATATCCGGATTTTGGGCCAGCATATACTTGACCAGCGCCGTCTCCACCGTGCCCACGCTGAGGGTGTTGGTAAAGAGGATGGGCGTTTCCAGCGTGCCCAGCTCGTCGATCTGAACCAGGCCGGTGGTCTTGCCAAAGCCGTTGATGACATGGCTGGCGGCCAGCAGCTTCTCGTGGAAGAGATCCCCCGGGTGGGGCAGCAGGGCCGTCACGCCCGTCTGGACATCGCCGTCCGCCAGGGTGCAGTGGCCCACCGTCACGCCGGGCACGTCGCTGATCTTATTCAGCGGGCCGTGGGGCAGATGGCCGATGGTCAGATTCCATTTTGCAGGGATTCCCATAAAGATTTACCTCCAAGAAAACCCTCTCCGCCTTTCATCGCGCAGGCAGAAAGGGTTTATTTTTCTCAGTCCTCGTGCTGGACGCGCTCGATGGTGCCCAGATCATAGGGAGTGTTCTGATAGACGTAATAGTTCAGCCAGTTCTCATACAGCAGGTGGGCGTGGGCACGCCAGCGGAAGAGGGGCGGCTGCTCCGGGTCGTCGTTGGGGTAGTAATTCTTGGGCACTGCAATGGGCAGGCCCTTGCCCACATCCCGCTTGTACTCGGCATCCAGCGTGTACTTATCGTACTCCGGGTGGCCGGTGACAAAGATCTGGCGGCCATTTTCGGTGCTCATGAGGAACGGGCCTGCCTCGTCGCTCTCGGCCAGGATGCGGAGGGCGCGGCAGTTGAGCACATCTTCCCGGCTGATGCCGGTATGGCGGCTATGGGGGGCGTAGAACACCTCATCAAAGCCGCGGACCAGCGGGTTTGCCGGGCGGGTGACCTTGTGCTCAAACACGCCGAACATCTTTTCCGGCAGGATATGCTTGCGCACACCGTAGTGATAGTACAGGCCCGCCTGCGCCCCCCAGCAGACATGGAGGGTGGAGTAGACGTTTGTCTCACTGAAATCCATGATCTCGCACAGCTCCGGCCAGTAATCCACCTGCTCAAAATCCATCGTCTCCACCGGGGCACCGGTGATGATCATGCCGTCGTAGCGGTTATTTTTGACCTCCTCAAAGGTCTTATAAAACGCCTCCAGATGGGCTGCAGAGACATGGGTGGCCGCATGGCTGGCCGTCTGCAGCAGGGTCATATGCACCTGCAGCGGGGTGTTGGCCAGCAGCCGGGCGATCTGGGTCTCGGTGGCGATCTTGGTGGGCATCAGGTTGAGGATCAGGATTTCCAGCGGGCGGATATGCTGGGAAGCGGCCCGCTCCCGGTGCATGACGAAGACATTTTCTTCATACAGGGCATCGTAAGCGGGGAGCGTTTTGGGGATGATGAGAGGCATAACGTCTTACTCCTTTTGAGAGATTAGATTTGATCCAGTGCCTGTGCGATATCGGCGATGAGGTCCTCGCTGGACTCCAGACCGCAGCTCATACGGACCAGCTCGGCGGGGACACCTGCGGCGCGCAGCTGCTCATCGTTCATCTGGCGGTGGGTACTGGACGCGGGGTTCAGGCAGCAGGTGCGGGCATCGGCCACATGGGTCTCGATGGCAGCCAGCTTCAGGGCTTTCATAAAGGTGCTGGCAGCTTCGCGGCCGCCGGCCAGGCCAAAGGACACCACGCCGCAGCTGCCATTGGGCAGGTACTTCCGGGCCAGTGCGTGGTAGGGGCTGCTTTCCAGCCCGCAGTAGTTGACATAAGCCACTTTGGGGTGGCTTTCGAGGAACTTCGCCACCGCCATGCCGTTTTCACAGTGGCGCTGCATCCGGACATGGAGGCTTTCCAGCCCCAGGTTGAGCATATAGGCGCTCATGGGGGACTGCGTGGAGCCAAAGTCGCGCATCAGCTGGGCAGTTGCCTTGGTGATGAACGCCCCCTCCTTGCCAAAGCGCTCGGCATAGGTAATGCCGTGGTAGCTGTCATCCGGGGTGCACAGGCCGGGGAACTTCTCGGCGTGGGCCATCCAGTCAAACTTACCGCTGTCCACAATGGCACCGCCCACAGCCGCGCCGTGGCCGTCCATATACTTGGTGGTGGAGTGGGTGACGATATCAGCGCCCCACTCAAAGGGGCGGCAGTTGACCGGGGTGGGGAATGTATTATCCACAATGAGGGGCACGCCATGGGCATGCGCTGCCTTGGCGAACTTCTCAATATCCAGCACGGTCAGGGCAGGGTTGGCAATGGTTTCACCAAACACAACCTTGGTGTTGGGCTGGAACGCGGCGTCCAGCTCCTCTTCGGTGCAGAGCGGATCCACAAAGGTAGCGGTAATGCCCATCTTGGCCATGGTGACCGAGATCAGGTTGAACGTACCGCCGTAGATGGTGCTGGACGCCACGATATGGTCGCCTGCCTCGCAGATGTTGAACAGGGCGAAGAAGTTGGCCGCCTGGCCGCTGGACGTCAGCATAGCGGCAGTGCCGCCCTCCAGCTCGCAGATCTTCTTTGCGACGATATCGCAGGTGGGGTTCTGCAGGCGGGAGTAGAAATAGCCGTTGGCCTCCAGGTCAAACAGCTTCCCCATATCCTCGCTGGTGGCATATTTAAAGGTAGTGGACTGGATAATGGGGACCTGGCGGGGCTCGCCGTTGCCGGGCGTATAGCCGCCCTGCACGCAGATGGTATCACGATTCATTGCAACATACTCCTTTACTGGGTTTGTCTGTATAGCACAATTCCCCGCAGGAGCACGAGCCTCCGGCGGGGAATCGAAACGTTAAATTTTTCCCTGCCGCAGGCAGATGGGGTTTACTTTCTGAGCCGCTTATCGCTCTTGGTGGCCCACAGGGTGCCCACGGTCTGGAACGCCTGCACCAGCAGCACCAGCAGGATGACACAGACGACCATGATGTTGGTCTGGTAACGGTAGTAGCCGTAGGACAGAGCGATCTTACCCAGGCCGCCGCCGCCAATGACGCCGGACATAGCTGAGTAACCCAGAATGGTGGTCAGCGCGGTGGTCATACTGGAAATAAGGCCGGGCAGGCACTCGGGGATCATGACCTTGGTGACGATCTGGAACGGGGTCGCGCCCATGCTCTGGGCCGCCTCCACCACACCCTCGTCCAGCTCGCGGAGACTGGTCTCCACCAGACGGGCCACGAACGGGAACGCCGCGACCACCAGCGGAACGATGGTGGCCTTGGTGCCCACGGTAGTGCCCACGAGTGCGCGGGTGAGCGGGAAGACGCAGATCATCAGGATCAGGAACGGGACGCTGCGCAGGATGTTGATGATGATGTTGAGAACATGCATCAGCCAGCCGGGCAGGGGCAGAACACCGTCCTTATCCCCGGCCACCAGCAGCACGCCCAGCGGCAGACCGATGACCAGCGAAAACGCCGTGGAGAGCACCGTTACATAGAACGTCTCCCAGATGGCAAAGCTATAATCCGCAATACTCATTCGCCAGTCACCTCCTCTACCGTGACACCGGGCTGGGCCCGCATATAGGCCGTTGCCTGTTTTGCCTGCTCGATCTCCCGCGGCAGCTTGAGCAGCATACTGCCGTAGCACTGGCCGCTCAGATCACGGGTATCCGCACTGAGCACGCTGACCAGAATCCCTTTTTCGGCTGCCAGGCTGGCCACAAGGGGCTTTGCCGTGGACGAGCCGTTGAACGTAACACGGACGACGTGATCGTCAGGCGCAAAGCTCGAAAGGTCGCGGGCCGCGCTGCCGCCGTTGGGGGCAACAAGGCGCTTGGCCGCGGCCGTCTTCGGGTTCGCAAAGATCTCCTTGACCTCTCCCTGTTCCACGACCACACCGCTGTCCAGAATGGCCACATGGTCGCAGATCTCTTCGACCACGCTCATCTGGTGGGTGATGACCACCACCGTGATGCCCAGCTTCCGGTTGATGTCCTTGATGAGCGTCAGGATCGAGTGGGTGGTGTTGGGGTCCAGCGCGCTGGTGGCCTCATCGCAGAGCAGCACTTTGGGGTTGGTTGCCAGTGCGCGGGCAATGGCAATGCGCTGCTTCTGGCCGCCGGAAAGCTGGGCCGGGTAGGCGTTGGCCTTATCGGGCAGGCCTACCATCTCCAGCAGTTCCCTGGCGCGCTTTTCCGCATCCGCCTTTTTTACCCCGGCCAGCTCCATAGGGAAGCAGATGTTCTTCAGGCAGCTGCGCTGCATGAGCAGGTTAAACTGCTGGAAGATCATTGTGATCTCCCGGCGGCGCTGGCGCAGCTCGGCGGGAGACAGCGTCTCCATGGCGGTGCCGTCGATGACGACGCTGCCCTCCGTGGGGCGTTCCAGCAGATTGATGCAGCGCACCAGCGTGGATTTGCCCGCGCCGGACATGCCAATGATGCCATAAATGGCTCCATCCGGGATGGTCAGGTTGATGTCGTTCAGCGCGTTGACCGCGCCGTCTTTCATTTGGAAAGTCTTGGAAAGGTGTTTGATCTCGATCACGGAAATTCTCCTCGCTGTTGAATAAACTCCTTCAGTCAAACCCTTGCGGGTTTGCCAGCTCCCTCATGGAGGGAGCCTGAAACAGAACGGTCAAGCAAAGGCCCCCTCCCCG
>QWCV01000919.1_pt1 | contig 31417 bp, 41 predicted proteins | sample 1972621 | NCBI WGS metagenome assembly QWCV01 (sample SAMN09866699, study PRJNA288562) | Human gut metagenome isolate pre2_stool, whole genome shotgun sequencing... | isolation source: gut | host: Homo sapiens | place: USA: California | reverse complement strand
CCTCGCCGTCGTAAGTGTACTGCCCGGCGACTGTGATGGTTTCATTCTCGAAGTCGATGTCAGACCAGCGCAGGCCGAGAGCCTCGCCACGCCGCAGGCCGTAGACAACGCACAGCAGCACGACAAGATACAGCTGACCGTCATGCCCGGCAAGCAGCGTGAGCACACTGTGCGCCTGCTCTGCCCCAAGGATGGACGGCACAAACGGCTCGTCATCCCGAGGGAGCATGACCTTGCTGCACGGGTTATCCGTCAGCAGCTTACACTCGACTGCGTAATTGCAGGCAGCCTTGAGTACGCGGTGTGCGTAGGCGACCGTACCGGCGCGGATCGGCTTGCCTTTATCCACAGCCTGTGCAAGCATCTGAGCATAGACGGTTTCGAGCAGGATTCGATTCAGCTTGCAGATCGGCTTGTCCCCGATGTGCCGGTTCAGCCGCTCGGCGCAATGTGAGTAACCGCGGATTGTATTGGGTTCCCGGCCGCGTAGCTTGCATGAGGTGATATATGCCTCCAGAAGCTGCCGCACGGTCATGTTGTCGGCATCCGGAGCGCGGTCCGCATGGTCGCTGAGATACTGCTGTTCCCACTCAACTGCCTCGCGCTTGGTGCGAAACCACGTCTTTGACTTGCGGTGCCGCTTGCCGGATTCGTCGAACCAGCTTGCCCGAGCGCCCCAGCCTTTTCCTTTTTCATTCCATACCATATAAGAAAAACCCCTTTCCACCATGAAAAAAGTATGGTAAAATAGGGGTACTGATTGCTGTGGAAGGTTTATCAGTACCCCGTCCCGTTCCGGTGTTGGCGCACCGGGGCGGGATTTTTTTTATTTGCCTCGAAATCGAGGTGTCTTAAACTGGTCGAAATTGACCGGCTTAATGCTAATATGACAGTGGCACGCTGCTCATTCTGTATGCGGCCAGGTCGTAGCTGACGTTCAAGCAATTCGCTACGACGTCAATAGACTGTTCGGTTAGATCATGGAGATCATCGTCCGAGTAAAGCAGATCAATGGCAAAACGATCTGCTTCTTTTTCATAACGGCTACTTACCATGTTGGTACGGGTGTCCATGAAAATCCGGTTTAACCCTTTATGCTGGAGTGCATGACCGAGTTCGTGCGCACACACCCAGCGAAGTTCATCATCTGGCAGGGTTGCGTCCAGATAAATGATATGGCAGCGCTTTATATACTGGTAAAATCCGCGGATACCATTCAACGGCACTTTGAACACCATAGCGCCCATGCCCTCCGCTATGCGGAAAGGGTCCCGCGTACCGTATTTACGAACCGTTTTGTCTGCGAGGGCCTTCTGAGTCATGCGTTAGTCCTTTCTATATTTATGCGGAGTGAAGCGCTCCTTATTTTTTGCCTTGGCAGCCTCAAGGCCAAGACGCATAGCGGCCACGATGCTCTCACGGGCTTCAGGAGTCATTGGATCGCCGTCGAACATCATATCGCCGCCATTCTCAAGATCGGATACGATCCGTTCCAGATCGCGGGCAATATCGCGCTTGTCCTTCTTTGTGAGGGCGGGCGCTTTTTCGTGTTCTGAGACATAGGTGACAGCCGCTATTACTTTACTCAGGTCAAAGGTGTGACCCTCCTGTAAACTGTCGAGAGGTATCTGGAAATAATTCGCTATTCGCGAGAGCGTGTCAAAGGACAGACCTTTCTTGCGCCCGGCTTTCAAATCGCTCAACACACTGCGTCTGATATTGATCTCGCTGCATAACTTGCCTGGGGTTATCCCATGCTCCTGGCAAAGCTGCTCTATTCTTTCGTATAAAGTGTTCATGTTACACGCCCCTGTTTTGTGCATTCCTACAAAGTACGCAGAAAAGTACATAATACCCTTGACGTGTACGCAAAGACGTACTAAGATATAAGCATACCGAGGACGTAGAAACGTACTGATGTTTTGTGGTGATTACATTATAGTACGTTATGACGTACTCGTCAACACTTTTTCACAGAGGGGAGGAATTATTGTGGGAACGCCCAAATTTACGGAGTTCGGTTTGTGCGTTAAGAAACGACTGCTCGATCTCGGCATGACACAGAAAGAGTTGGAGCAGATCATTTCCGAACGCACAGGGCTGTTCGTTGACACCGGATATATGTACAAAATCCTAAGTGGCCAGCGGGCGGCCCCGAAAATCTCCGAAGCGATCAAAGAGGTATTACAGATTGATACCTGACGGAGGAGGTGATTCCAATGAAAAGCCGTCTTATCCAGGAAACTGTCGGCTACGAAGGCGCCTGCGAGATGCTTGACTGTGGCAAGAACACGATCCTGAATCTCTGCAAAGCCGGAGAACTGGCATCCACGATCCACGCCGGACGACGGCGTATCTACATTGACAGCATCGAGGCTTATGCCGAGCGTATCCGCGCAAAGGCGTATGCCGCGAGCGTAAATATCTAAGAAAGAAGGAAATCCAATGCAAAACAACAATTTCGCAGCCACACTGGCCTCGGTCGCATCCGAGTTCGGCGTAGAGGACACCGCAAAGCACGGCCGCGGCATCAAGCCGAGCAAGCGCCCGTACTTCCGCTGGACGGACGAGCAGCTTGAGCAGCTGGCAACGCTGCGGGACGAGGGCAAGTCTGCGAACGAGATCGCGGAGGCGCTGGGCGTATCTCGCGATAAGGTCATCACCAAGCTGGCCGCCATGGCAGCACGGCAGCGGGCCGGCAGCAAGACGCCGGAGCTGAGTACCGAACCGGTACCCGAGGCCGAGGCAGAACCGGAGCAGGAAGCTGAAACCGAGCCGTCGGCCGAGATTGAGCCGGAACCGGTGAAGGAGCCGGTCGAGCAAGCAGCACAGATTGAACCGGAAGAACCCGACCTTGACCCCGATATGGCAAACTTCGACCGTCTGGTCTTTGCAGCATTTACTGAACTGGTCGGCAAAGTAGACGACTACAACAAGATGTCGCACTGCTGGCGGGACGGCCTGCTGAAAATCGAGCATCATATCGGCGTTATGCTGAACGTAGCACTGACGTACCCCGAAACCGAGAAACATATCAGCGCTATCGCGGCTATCGTAGCCTATAAGTGCCTGGTTCGCGACCATGCTGACGTATTCTCGGCATGAAAAACGCCGCTGTCAGGACGGCAATCCCGATCAGCGGCAAAGAAATGTATTCAACCACATAATAGCATGAAGTTAGGAGAATTTCAATGGTAAAGATTATCTGTACGGAAAACGGCGACAACAACCGCACGGAGATTGCGCTGGGCGGCGACATGGATCTGGTAGTCAGCCAGATCGGCTACGCGGTCAAGACGATCTACACGAACGTGCGCGAGCAGGACAAGAATGCTGCCGAGGAGTTCCGTGTTAAGCTGATCCGCGCAATCGCAAGCAAGGGTACGCCGACGTGGAGCACGGAGCCGTGCGAGGACGCAACGCTCGATGCAGCACTCGTCCGCAAGGGCGCGAAGCTGACCGGCGACGACATTGCCGACCTGCTGCGTCGCGGCACGCCGAAGGACATCATCAAGAGCCTGCTGGAGGAGATGTAACATGACCGACGACAGCACCCTCAGGGCCGCGCACGCTGAGATCCGCCGCGAGCGGGTTCTGCCTTGGAAGCAGGACTATCTCAAGGAGCACGACGTAATGGTCGCGCCTGAACCGACCGACGAGGATCTGAACTGGCCGGAGCCTATGGTATCGGTAACGTGGGAGCACGGCTACATCACGATGACCCTTGACGCCTATGACAAACTCAAGGCGAAGGATAAGAAACTGTTCAACAAACTGGGAGGAATGTACTAATGAGCAACTTTGCAATCGACATCAACATCAACGCGCCTGCACTGGTGGGCGCACTCGAGCACCTGTGCACCGCACTGGGCAAGCCTGTTATGCCGGAGGCTAAGCCGGTCGGCACGGCAGCGAAGCCGGAGCCTGTTCCGCAGCCGGTTCAGACCGCACCTGTCACTCCGGCACCGGCGCAGCCCGCAGCACCGCAGGCACCGGTACAGGCAGCACCGGCAGCAGCGCCGACCGTCAAGACCTACACCATGGACGAGATCGCCAAGGCCGCCGGTGACTTCATGACGCCGGAAACCATTCCGCAGCTGCAGGCGCTGCTCGCCTCGTTCGGTGTTGCCGGTCTGCCCGAGCTGCCGGCGGACAAGCTGGCTGCTTTCGCCGCCGAGCTGCGTAAGATGGGGGCGAAGATCTGATGCCACCTGCTGCACACGCTTTACTCGGTGCGTCGAGCGCCGAACGCTGGCTGGCCTGCCCGCCGTCTGTACGTCTGAGCGAGAAATTCCCGGATACCGCAGGCGTATTCGCGCAGGAGGGCACGCTGGCGCACTCTCTTGCGGAGCTGAAAGTCCGGTCTTACTTTACGGTTATGGCAAAGTCCGCCTACACCCGTGCGTATAACAAGATCCGCAAGAATGAGCTGTTCTCCACTGAAATGGACAACGTGACCGATGCGTACCTCGACTACATCAAGGACTGCTCCATGCAGTTTCCGGCGCCGCCGACCGTGGCCTGTGAGGTCAAGGTCAATTTCAGCGGCTACGTTCCGGACGGCTTCGGCACGGCTGACCTTGTGATGATCGGCGGCAACACGCTGCGGGTGATCGACTTCAAGTACGGCAAGGGCGTGCCGGTCGAAGTTACGGACAACGCCCAGATGAAGCTGTACGCCCTCGGTGCGCTGGCGCAGTACGCCCTGCTGTACAAGGTCGAGCGAGTGATTCTCTCCATTGCGCAGCTGCGGCTCGGAGAACCGGCGGAGTGGGAAACCACGCCGGACGAGCTGTACAAGTGGGCATCCGAGTATGTCCGGCCGAGAGCACAGCAGGCGTACAACGGCGAGGGCGAGTTCCACGCAGGCGACCACTGCCGGTTCTGCCGGGCAAAGGCAAAGTGCCGCGCTTACGCCAAGGCGAACATGGCCGTCGCCGAGCAGCACACGCCGGACGAGGATCCTGCGCTGCTGACCGATGAGGAGATCGGCAGGCTGCTGACCCGTGCAGAGCCGTTCCTCAAGTGGTTCGGTGCGGTGCAGACCTACGCACTGGATGCCGCCCTGGACGGCAAGACCATTCCCGGCTGGAAAGCAGTCGAGGGGCGTTCTGTTCGGCAGTTCGACGACGTCGATGCCGCCTTTGCCGATCTCCGTGCCGCAGGCATTGAGGACGCGCTGCTGTACGAGCGCAAGCCGCTGACCCTTTCGGGCGTGGAGCGGCTGCTCGGTAAAAAGCAGTTCGCAGAGCTGTGCGGCGGTCATGTGGTCAAGCCGGCAGGCAAGCCGACCCTCGTTCCTGAAAGCGACAGCCGTAAACCTTACAACCGGGCCGCAGCGGATTTTGCGGCAATCGAACAGTAAACCATCTATCTATCGAAAAGGAGTTTTTCATTATGTATCAGAACAATCCGACCAAGTGCCTCACCGGCGAAGTCCGTCTGTCCTTCGTTCACCTCGACCAGCCGTACTCGAACAACGGCGGCGAGCCGAAGTACAGCGCAACCCTGCTCGTTCCGAAGAAGGACGTCGCTACCGTAGAGGACCTCAAGAACTCGCTGAACACTGCCTACGAGAACGGCGTCAAGAATCTGTGGAAGGGCAGCCGTCCGCAGATGCGCTATCCGGTCATCTATGACGGCGACGGCACCCGCCCGTCCGGTGAGCCGTTCGGCCCGGAGTGCAAGGGTCACTGGGTCATCACCGCCTCCAGCAAGCAGAAGCCGCAGTGCGTGCATATTTCCAACGTCCACGCCGACCTGCTGCCGACCGATGTCTACTCCGGTATGTACGCCCGCGTGACCGTTAACTTCTTCCCGTATGATGCCTCCGGCAACCGCGGTGTCGGCTGCGGCCTGGGCAACGTGTGCAAGACCCGCGACGGCGAGCCGCTCGGCGGCCGTGCAAACGCAGAGAGCGACTTCGCCGGTCTGGAGCAGGCCGCACCGCAGCAGCCGCAGAACTATGCCGCACCGCAGCAGGGTGTGAACCCGCTGACCGGTCTGCCGTGGTAATCAACTAACCCATTGGAGGGGTGTTCCATGCACAATTTATCTATTGACCTTGAAACCTTTTCCTCCGAGCCGATCGCAAAGACGGGACTGTACAAATATGTGCAGTCCCGTGATTTTCAGGTCTTATTGTTTGCGTACTCGCTGGACAATGCGCCGGTGCAGGTGCTCGACCTGACACGCGAGGATCTGCCGGAGTGGCTGAAAGCCGCACTGTACGACCCGGCCTACATCAAGCACGCATTCAACGCGGCGTTTGAGTGGTATGCACTGGGGAAACACTTCGGGCGGGAGCTGCCGCTCGAACAGTGGCGCTGCACCATGCTGCACAGTCTGTACTGCGGGTATCCGGCAAGCCTTGATGCCGCCGGCAAGGCACTTGGTCTGCCGCGGGATAAGCAGAAGCTGACGACCGGCAAGGCTCTTATCAAGTATTTCTGCACGCCGTGCGCTAAGACGATCACCAACGGCGGCAGGACACGCAACCTGCCCGGGCATGATCCGGCGAAGTGGGAGCTGTTCGTTGAGTACAACAGGCAGGACGTTGTGACCGAAATGGAGATCGAGCGCCGCCTGAGCCGTTTCCCGGTGCCCGAGCGGGTGCAGCGTGAGTGGGAGTACGATATGCGGATCAGCGCCCGCGGCGTTGCAGCCGACAGGGAGCTGGTAGACGGTGCACTGTACTGCGGCACGGCGATCGAGGAAGCAGCCAAGCAGGAGGCCATCGAGCTGACCGGTCTGGAAAATCCCAAGAGCCGCGAACAGATGTTGACCTGGCTGCAGGGGCACGGCGTTGCCATTCCCGACCTGCGGAGCGCAACGGTAGAGGATGCGCTTGAGCACAAGGACGAGTTCGAGCCGGACGTTGCCCGCGTGCTGGAGCTGCGACAGCTGCTTTCCAAGGCGAGTATCAAGAAGTACAGCACGGTCGTTACTACCATGTGCGAGGACGGCCGCATCCGCGGTCTGCTGCAGTTCTACGGCGCAAACCGGACCGGACGATGGGCAGGGCGGCTTGTGCAGGTGCAGAACCTGCCGCGTACTTATCTGCACGGCGCCATGCTGGACACCGCCCGCGATCTGACCCGCAGGAAGCTGCCCGAGGGGCTGGAGCTGCTGTACGGCAGCGTGCCCGGTACGCTCTCGCAGCTGGTGCGGACGGCGCTGGTGCCGAGGCCCGGCTGCAAGTTTGTGGACGCAGACTTTTCCGCTATCGAGGCGCGTGTGGTCGCGTGGCTGGCGGGCGAGGAGTGGGTCTTGCAGGTTTTCCGCACGCACGGCAAGATCTACGAGGCAACCGCAAGCCAGATGTTCGGCGTGCCGCTCGACCGCATTGTGAAGGGCAACCCCGAGTACGCCCTGCGCCAGAAGGGCAAGGTCGCCACGCTGGCGCTTGGGTATCAGGGCGGCAGTTCGGCGCTGATTGCCATGGGTGCGCTCAAGAACGGCCTGACCGAGGAAGAACTGCCTGACATCGTGAGTCGTTGGCGGCAGGCAAACCGTGCAATCGTGCGCTGCTGGAAGGCGATCGAACAGGCTGCCATTCAGGCGGTGGAAACCGGCAGGTCCTGCGCTACGCATGGCTTAGTGTTCGCTCGGGAGGCGGACATTGACAGCGGTCTGGACTTTTTGACTATCCGGCTGCCGTCCGGACGCAAGCTGTATTATGCGCAGCCGCATTTCGGCATCAACCAGTGGGGCGGCAAACAGCTGCGGTACTACGGCATGAACCAGATGACAAAAAAGTGGAGTGTAATTGAAACCTACGGCGGCCATATGACCGAGAACATCGTGCAGGCCATCGCCCGCGACTGTCTGGCGGTGAACATCGAACGGCTGGAGAATGCCGGTTTTCCGATCGTGTTCCACATCCACGACGAGGTGGTTATTGAGGTGCCGGAGGAGAGAGCCGATCTGGACGAGGTGACGCGCATCATGGGTCAGCCGGTCGAGTGGGCGCCCGGACTGCCGCTCGCTGCCGACGGCTGGGTCGGAGATTATTTTACCAAGGATTAAGGAGAAACGATTATGAAAGCAATCCGTAAAGAGCCCGGCTGTGCGCCGGAGCTGATCGACATTGACAACACGCTGAAAGCCTTGCAGACCGAGGTCGGCGGCTACATCGAAACCGTAACGATTGCATCGGATGCCGTCGTTATCTGCAACGAGGAAGGAGTGCTGCTCGGAATGCCGTACAACTGCCGGTTCTTCGGCGTGGATTTCGTTGGTCCGATCCTCGTGGTCGGCCGTAACAAGGACGAGTTCTGTGACGCGCCGGGGACTGACTTTCTGATGGACAATCTGCGGGAGGGGAAGTATGAAAACCGATGAACTGATTATGGCTTTGCAGAAACTGAAGGTGCAGACCGGCTCTCTGGCGTGCCTCGGCTGCGGGCATGAACATAACTGCGGTGTGCATGGCTGCGCCCTGATCCGCGAGGCGGTGACCAAACTGATCGAGCAGAACGGCTGGATCAATCTCAAGGAGCGCCTGCCAGAACGCGGTGTGCCGGTGCTGACGTATAACAAGTGGGGACGCGCAAGAGTGGAAACACTGCGTACCTGGGACGAGCAGCCATATTTTGTCGGCGGCCTGAAAGCCGGAGCCGATGTGCTGTTCTGGCGGCCGCTGCCGCAGTTGCCGGAGGTGCAGAAATGACAATCACTGATTTGCTCATCAATCTGGACTGTATCCTGTGGCTGGTGCTGTTCTTCCTTGTGCTGCACCGGGTCAACTTCTGGGACGGGAAATTCCGTGAGCTGCATGAGGAGCTGATGCGAACGATTCGGGAGGAGGACAAGGAATGAACGATTTCAGTGGTCCGATAGATAAGAAAACAGCGAAAACCCTGCTGAAACTATGCAGGAAGACCATTCCGGTTATGACGCTGTTGGACGCATATACCATTCAGGCCATTCTGCATGGAGCGGAACGGCGTGCCAAAGAGAGGGAGGCTGACCATGGCCAAGACTAAGAACAAGCGCCCCGGCAAGCCGCGCGGCATGAACTACGCCGATATGCTCGCCCGCAGGAAAGCCATCAACGCTGCCAAGCTGGACACGGCGGCGCTCATGCTGACCGAACAGGCGATGCAGCGGGCGCTCTGGCTGACGGTTTGCAGCCTGTCCGACGCCTATGGCTTCGGCAAAGAGCGCCTTGACCGGTTCTTCGAGGCGTATCAGCGCAACTCGGACGAGCTGCAGGAGATGCGCGAGAGCGTAGACGACGACTATGCTTTTGAGAAGCTGCGTCTCCGTGCCGAACAGGTATCCGGCCGCGAAATCAAATACTTACACGACGATCTTTGAACCAGATGGGACCCTCTGAGCGCTGCTCGGCGGGCCCGATGTGGCGCAAAGGCCACAGAGGAGGGAGGTATTCCATGCAAATCATAAACGACCGCAGTATTACGGTTTCAACCGGCACCGGGCGAAAGTGTACGAACTGGCAGCCGGCGGTCATGACCCTTGGAGAACTGTACGACCGCCTGCACACGCCGATCCGCGGCGAGGAAACACTCGCGGCCTATATGCAGATGAGCAAGACCGAGCGGGACAACCGCAAGGACATCGGCGGCTTTGTCGGCGGACAGCTCGCCGGACGGCGCAAGAAAGCAAACGTGCAGGGGCGCGATCTCGTGACCCTCGACCTCGACAACCTGCCGCCGGGTGCAACGGATGAGGTCCTGCGGCGCTGTGCCGGTCTGGGTGTCGGGTACTGCGTGTATTCCACGCGCAAGCACTGCCCGGAAGCACCGCGCCTGCGTATCGTTGTGCCGACCAGCCGCACCATGCAGCCGGACGAGTACGAGCCGATCAGCCGCAGACTGGCGGAGCTGATCCAGCCGGAAATGACATGGTTTGACGCGACGACGTTCCAGATCGAGCGCCTGATGTACTGGCCGAGCGCCTGCGCGGACGCCGAGTATGTATTCCGGTACGAGGACAAGCCGTTCCTCTCGGCGGACGGTATGCTCGAGCTGTACGAGGACTGGCGGAACGTCAGCAGCTGGGCGACCGTGCCCGGCGAGGCGAAGCTGCGCGACCGCAGCGCAAAGAAGCAGGGCGACCCGAGAGAGAAGTCCGGCGTTGTCGGTGCATTCTGCCGAACGTATGACGTGCCGGCGGCAATGGAGAAGTTCCTGCCAGGCGTGTACCGCGAAACCGATGTGCCCGACCGTTATACCTATGCAGAGGGCAGCACAGCGGGCGGCGCGGTGCTCTACGATGACGGCAGATTCCTGTATTCCCATCATGCGACCGACCCGTGCAGCGGCGTTCTGGTCAACGCATTCGATCTCGTCCGGCTGCATAAGTTCGGCGCCCAGGACGACGATGCGCAGGAGGGTACACCGGTCAACCGGCTGCCGTCCTTCGATGCCATGTGCCGTCTGGCGGTGTCTGACCCCGAGGTGTCCGGCAAATTACAGGCGGAACGTCTGGCGCAGGTGCAGGCGGACTTCGCGGGCATTGAACAGCAGACGGACACAGAGCAGCAGCCGAACAATGACTGGCTGAACCGGCTTGCCGTCCACCCCAAGACCGGCAAGGTGCTGAACACGATAGACAACATCTGGCTCATCCTCGAGAATGACCCACAGCTCAAAGGACGGTTCGCACTCAACGAGTTCGCCGGGCGCGGCGAAATCCTTGGCGTCGTGCCGTGGGATCCGCGCGGCAAGCGCAGGGCGTGGGAGGACAATGACAACCAAGGTTTGTACTGGTACCTCGAGAAAGTGTACGAGATCACCGGCGCGGCCCGAGTAGACGGCGCACTCAGCCTGCACAGCAACCGCCATGCTTTTAATGAGGTGGTGGACTACCTGAACGGCGTACAGTGGGACGGCGTGCCGCGTCTGGACACGCTGCTCATCGACTACTTAGGCGCGGAGGACACCGCGTACACCCGTGCTGTGACCCGCAAGGCATTCACGGCGGCAGTTGCACGAGCGCTGAAACCCGGGTGCAAGTTCGACTGCATGACCATCCTTGCCGGTCCGCAGGGCATCGGCAAGTCAACGCTGCTGAACGTGATGAGCCGCGGCTACTTCAACGACAGTCTGCGGACGTTCGAGGGCAAGGAGGCGTGCGAGGTCATTCAGGGCGTGTGGCTGGTCGAGGTGAGCGAGCTGGAGGCATTCAACAAGGCCGAGGTCGGCCGTGTCAAGCAGTTCCTCTCGCAGCGCAGCGACCGTTTCCGCGCTGCCTACGGCAGACACGTCAAGGAGCTGCCGCGCCGCTGCGTGTTCTTCGGCACGACCAACGAGAGCGAGTTTCTGAGCGACCGCACAGGCAACCGCCGGTTCTGGCCGGTGGACGTGGGCGTACACAGGGCAGCTAAGAGCATCTGGAACGAGCTGAACGAGGAAAGCGTCAGCCAGATCTGGGCAGAGGCTGTTATGCGTTATCGTCTGGGTGAGCCGCTGTATCTGAGCGGAGAGGCCGGTCAGCAGGCAGCTGAGAAGCAGGAGGGCCACCGCCGAACGTCTGTCCGTGAGGGCATCATCCGCGACTTTCTCGAGCAGCAGGTGCCCGAAGATTGGAGCACCTGGAAGCTCGACCAGCGCGGTATGTTCTGGCAGGGCGCGGTCAAGCATGACGGCAGACTAGTGCCCCGTGAGAGGGTGTGTGCGCTGGAGATCTGGTGCGAGGCTCTGGGCGGGGATCCGCGGTTTATCCGGAACTCGGATGCGGCGGAGATCAACAGTATTGTGGCCGCTGTGCCGGGGTGGAAACGGATGACCCGAACAGCGAAATTCGGATACTGTAAGACGCAGAGAGGCTTTGAAAGAACGGTAACAATCTCAGAATAGTGAGGTAACAATCTGGGGTAACAATCTCAGGCGGGGGTAACAATGGTAACAATCTTTTTGAGAATGTTACCCTCATTTGTTACCGCAGTCGAAAAGCTGAAACGCAGAAAAATGACCGAATTTCATAATTTATTTGTTCTATAAGCGCCAAAGGTAACAAAGTAACAATCTTTTTAATAGTAATTATAAAATAGAGGGAATAGAGAGTAATATTACCGCCTGTACCCTCTGTGCGCAATATGTGCTACGCGTATACGCGTGTGCGCACGCGCGAGGAAGGAGAACTATGCGAGAAAAAGAAATCGAAAGCTACCTGCGCGACCGTATCCGTCGAATCGGCGGAAAAGCATACAAGTTCGTCAGCCCCGGCAACAACGGTGTGCCTGACAGACTGGTGTGTCTGCCCGGCGGTCATGCGGTATTCGTAGAGCTGAAAGCACCGGGCAAAGCACCGCGGCCGATCCAGATCCACCAGATCGGTATGCTGAAACAGCTGGGCTTCCGGGTGGAGGTCATCGACAGCAAGGAACAGGTGGACGAGTTCGTGAAGGAGTTGAGCGGAAATGCAGTTTCGCCCGCATAACTACCAGAGTTACTGCATCGAGCGGCTGCTGGAGCTGCCGGCCGTCGGGCTTTTCCTTGATATGGGCCTTGGTAAGACAGTAACTACGCTGACCGCCGTGAAAGAGCTGAAATACCATCGGTTCCAGGTCTGCAAGGTGCTTGTCATCGCGCCGAAGAAGGTAGCTGAGGCAACGTGGAGCCGTGAGGCCGAGAAATGGGATCACCTGCGGGATATGCGGGTGTCCACCGTACTGGGCAGCCGTATCAAGCGCGAGAAGGCACTGGCGCGGCCTGCTGATCTGTATGTCATCAACCGCGAGAACGTCGAATGGCTGGTGGACTACTACCGCAACGACTGGCCGTTCGACATGGTGGTCATCGACGAGAGCAGCAGCTTCAAGGACCAGAGCACCAAGCGATGGAAAGCGCTGAAGCGTGTCCGTCCGAAGATCCACCGCATCGTGCTGCTGACCGGCACACCGGCACCCAACACGTTGATCGACCTGTGGGCGCAGCTGTACCTGCTGGACGAGGGCGCAAGGCTCGGACGGACGATCGGCGGATTCCGGGAGCGGTACTTCCAGCCGGACAAGCGTAATGCCGAACGGGTTTTCACCTACAAGCCCAAGATGGGAACGGAGCAGGCCGTGCAGGATCTCATCGGGGACATCTGCATCAGCATGAAGGCCGAGGACTACCTGACACTGCCGGAGTGCGTGAGCGTGGATGTGCCTGTCGTACTGGACAGCAAGGCCGCCAAGGCGTACAACACCATGGAGCGGGAAATGCTGCTGGAAGTCGCGGAAGATACCATCACCGCAGATACCGCCGCGGTTCTGACGAACAAGCTGCTGCAGCTTGCCGGCGGCGCGGTGTACAACGCTGAGCATGAGGCACAGGTGATTCACAGCTGCAAGATCGAGGCGTTTCTCGAGCTGGTGGAAAGCCTTGCCGGCAAGAGCGCACTGGTGTTCTACGGCTTCCAACATGAGAAGGAGCGCATTCTCACCACATTGGCGAAGAAGCACAAGAACCTGCGTGTCCGGGTGTTCAGCGGCCCGCAGGATGAGGACGACTGGAATGCCGGAAAGATTGACATTCTGCTAGCACACCCGGCAAGCACGGCTTACGGGCTGAATCTGCAGCAAGGCGGCAATCATGTGATCTGGTTTTCGCCAACGTGGAGTCTGGAGCTGTATCAGCAGGCCAACAAGCGCCTGCACCGTCAAGGCCAGACCGAGCGCGTTATCATCCACAGGCTGCTGGTAGACGGCAGCGTGGATCACGACGTCGTTGCCGCCCTGGAGGGCAAGGCCGACACGCAGGAAGCGCTGATGGAGAGCATCAAGGCAAGGATTGAGCAGGTACGGAAGGAGAATTTATGACAACTAAGGATTGGCTGAACCGCGGGTGGGCACTCGACCGCGAGATTACGGCTTTGGAGAGTGCCAAGCGCCGGGCATATGACCGCTGTGTGTCAGGCGTGGCATCGGTGAGCGGTGCACCGGGCGGCGGCGGTGCCTCAGACGGCGGCCTGAGCCGCTACGCCGATTTTGCCGCGCAGGTGGATGCCCAGATCGACAAGCTGATCGACATCAAGCAGGAGATTGCGGCGGTGATTACCGAGGTGCCGGATACGACCCTGCGGACACTTCTCACAAAGCGGTACTTAAACTTCGAGAAGTGGGAGAAAATCGCGGTTGATTTGAATTATTCGTGGCGGCAGGTTATGCGCCTGCACGGTCAGGCGCTGCGTGCTGCGGAGCCGCTTATCGCAAACATGGCATAGGATGTCATGGTATGTCATATTGTTCCGTGCTATACTGGTATCATGAAGTTCAGCGGGAATGAAACTTAGGTCCCGCATTTCTCCTGCTTCATAGCATTGGAAACACCTCCGGAAAGGCACTCTTGGAAACAAGAGTGCTTTTTCGTGCTCGAAAGGAAGTGAAGCCATGACAAGCAAACAGAAACGGTTCGTCGAGGAATACCTCATCGACCTGTGTGCCACGCAGGCGGCCATCCGTGCAGGATACAGCCCGGAAACCGCCGGGTCTATCGGCTCGGAAAACCTGCACAAACCTGAAATCCGCGCGCGCATTGATGCCGCCATGGCGGAGCTGTCCCGCCGGACCGGGGTCAATCAGGAGCGCATTGTGCGTGAGCTGGCAAAGGTGGCGTTCGTCAACGCTGCCGATGTGGTGGACTTTGAGAACGCTAAGCTGCTGCCGAACGCCAGCGCGGACGATACCGCCGCCATTGCATCGGTCAAGGTCAAGCAGATCCCGACCGATGCCGGGATGGGCGTGGAGCGCGAGATCCGCATGGCGGACAAGCTCAAAGCACTCGAGCTGCTCGGCAAGCACCTCGGTATGTTCACCGACAACGTGCACCTGACCGGAGATATGGGGGTGCAGATCGTTGACGACATTCCCAACAGCGGAACAGGTTAAGCTGACCGACGTCATCGCGCCGTCGTTCTACGAGGTGCACCGCGACATCGCCGCAGGCGGGCACACCTACTACAAGCTGGACGGCGGGCGCGGTTCGGTCAAGTCTACGACCATCGGCTCGGAGATTATCCTCGGCATTATGCGCGATGCACAGCACGGTATCATGTCCAACGCCGTTGCATTCCGCCGCTACAAGGAACAGCTGCACGACAGCGTGTTCGAGCAGCTCCTGTGGTGTATTTCAAAGCTGGGCGTAGAAAGCCAGTGGAAGGCCACTGTCAGCCCGCTGCGGCTGACCTTCATCCCGACCGGACAGGTGATTCTCTTTCGCGGTGCGGACAAGGTCAAGAAAGCCAAGTCCATCAAGGTCAGCAAGGGATACATCAAGTACCTGTGGTTCGAGGAGCTGGATGAGTTCGAGAACCCGGAGAAGATTCGTTCGGTACAGCAGTCGGTCGTTCGAGGCGGCGAGGCGTTCGTTGTGTTTTACTCGTACAACCCGCCGAGGTCGCAGCGCAACTGGGTCAACAACCCGGCAAACTGGCAGCGGCCCGATCTGCTCGAGCACCACAGCACCTACCTGACCGTGCCGCGTGCATGGCTTGGTGAGCAGTTCATCATGGATGCCGAGCACCTGCGCGACACAAACCCGGCTGCCTACGAGCATGAGTATCTCGGCAAGGTGACCGGCTCGGGCGCGGAGGTGTTCGACAACCTGCAAAGCCGCCGCATCACCGACGAGGAGATCAGCCGCTTCGACCGCATCTACAACGGCGTGGACTGGGGCTTCTACCCGGACCCGTGGGCATTCAACCGGATGCACTACGATGCCGCACGCCGCACGCTGTACATCTTCGGGGAGCTGACCCGGTACAAGCAGGGCAACCGCGCAACCGCCGATGCGCTGCTCGCGTTCGGCCTGACCGGTGCTGACCGCATCACGGCGGATTCTGCCGAGCCGAAGTCCGTGCAAGACTACAAGAACTACGGCCTGTTCTGCCGCGGCGCCATCAAGGGACCCGGCAGCGTGGACTACTCGCACAAGTGGCTGCAGTCGCTCCTCCGCATCGTCATTGACCCGGTACGCTGCCCGGATACCTGGAAGGAGTTCAGCGAGTACGAGTACGAGCGCGGCGCGGACGGCGAGATCACGGCAGGCTATCCCGATGCCAACAACCACCACATTGATGCGGTGCGGTACGGACTGGAACCTGTCTGGAAGAAACGAGGTCAGTGATGTTACAAAGATTTTTAACATGGATTCGAGGTGTTTTCACAAAAATGCTGCATATCAACGATGCAAAACGCTCGCTCAAAGTCGATGTCGCCATCAGCACGGAGATGCAGGCCGCCATTGACCAGTGGGCGATGATGTTTATCGACCGTGCGCCGTGGCTGGACGATACGACCCAGAGCCTCGGCCTGCCTGCCGCCATCGCGGGCGAGATTGCCCGCCTGACGACCGTCGAGCTGGAGAGCAGCATCACCGGCAGCGCACGCGCAGACTACCTGCAGGGTGAGTACGAGCGGGTGCTGAACGAACTCCGCAGTCAGGTCGAAACAGCGGCCGCAGGCGGCGGTCTGGTGTTCAAGCCCTATGTGGACGGCGAGCGGATTGCTGTGGACTGCGTTCCCGCGTGGCGCTTTCTGCCGACGGCGTTCAACAGCCGCGGCGAGGTGACGGGCGCGGTGTTCGTTGAGCAAGTCACTAGGGGCAAGACGTATTACACGCGCATGGAGCACCATCAGCTGACCGACGACGGCTACACTATCCGCAATCTGGCGTACTCGTCGCTGTCGCAGGGCACGCTCGGCAATCCGTGCAGCCTTGCCGCTGTGGACGAATGGGCAGACCTCGAACCCGAGCTGACCATCCGCTACAAGGACGGCACCGCGCCCGAGGGCGTGCTGTTTGCGTACTTTCGGCTGCCGTTCAGCAACACGGTTGACCCGGAAAGCCCGCTCGGTGTGTCGGTGTACAGCCGCGCCGTCGGTTTGATTCGAGAAGCCGACCGCCAGTACAGCCGCATCCTGTGGGAGTACGAGGGCAGTGAGCTTGCCATCGACGCCAGTCAGGGTGCCTTGCAGGTAAGCGGTCCGGACGGCAGACCGGCAACGCTGCCGCCGCGCAGCAAGCGCCTGTTCCGAGAACTCGCAATCGACCAGGGACAGAGCGGCGATCTGTACAAGGTGTTCAATCCGGCCATCCGCGACACCTCGCTGTTCAACGGGCTGGACAAGCTGCTCAAGCGCATCGAGTTCGGCTGCAATCTCGCTTACGGCACGCTGTCCGACCCACAGGCTGTGGACAAGACCGCCGAGGAGATCAGGAGCAGCAAGCAGCGTTCCTACTCCGCCGTGTGCGACGTGCAGAGAGCCTTGCAGAGCGCACTCGAGCATCTGGTCTGGGTGATGGACTTTTACGCCAGCCTGTACAAGCTCGCGCCGATGGGCGAGTACGAGGTCAGCTTCAGCTGGGGCGACGGCGTACTGCAGGACACCGACAAGGAATATCTGCGCCGCAAGGAACTGGTAGACAGCGGCTACCTCTCGCCGGAGAAGCTGCTCGCGTGGTACTTCGGTATCTCGGAGGACGAGGCCAAGTCGTTCATGCCTGCGGCATCGCCGCCGCTGTTCGGGGAGGAGTAAGCCATGCTCACGCCGGAATACCTCCAGCGGCTGCCTGACAGCGTGGTGGAACTCTACGCACAGGCCGAGGCGGACATTCTCGCTGACATGGCACGGCGCATCAACGGCTTTGACCTGTTCATTCCGTCCGCGCAGTACCAGATGGAGCGGCTCGAGGAGATGGGCGCACTCCGCAGGGACATCATTTCCAAGCTGTCCGGCCTGACCGGCAAGAGCCGCAAAGAGATTGCCGCCATCATGCAGGAGGCAGGCGTGGAAACGCTCTCAGCTGACGAGAAGATCTATCAGGCTGCCGGTCTGGTCGGCAAGTCCGAACTCTCGCCTGCCGTGCAGGAGGTGCTTTCCGCCGGACTGCAAAAGACGGGCGGCCTGTTCCGCAACCTCACAAAAACAACAGCCAACACGGCTACACGGCAGTTCGAGAACGCGCTCGACCGCGCCTATCTGCAGGTGACGAGCGGTACGTTTGACCCGAACACAGCGGTCAGGAGCGCCATCAAGAGCCTTGCGCAGCAGGGTGTCGGCGCGATAACCTATCCAAGCGGGCACGTTGATACGCTTGAGGTCGCGGTGCGGCGTGCGCTCGTTACCGGCGTCAACCAGACGTGTCTGCAGATGCAGGAGGCCAGAGCCGATGAACTCGGGTGTGATCTGGTGGAAACCACCGCGCACAGCGGCGCACGACCCTCTCACGCCGAGTGGCAGGGACAGGTGTTCAGCCGTTCGGGCAAGAGCCGCAAGTACCCGGATTTCGTGCAGGTGACCGGCTACGGCACCGGCGAGGGACTGGGCGGCTGGAACTGTTCGCATTCGTTCTACCCGTTCTTCGAGGGGCTGCCGAGAACCTACTCGGACAAGCTGCTCGACAGCTACAAGGCGAAGAACTACGAGTATAACGGCAAGAAAATGACCGAGTACGAGGCACTCCAGACCCAGCGCGGCATTGAGCGCAAGCTGAGGCGCTGGAAGTGCGAGAATATCGCCATGAAAGCCGCCGGACAGGATACCACCGAGAGCGCGGTAAAAATTGCCCAGTGGCAGACCGTGCAGAAGGATTTTCTCTCGCAGACCGGACTGAAACGCCAGCGTGACCGGGAGCAGATTGCAGGCTGGAGCCGCAAGGCAGCGGCGCAGGCCAGCGGGTCGGCTCGTTCGGCACAGCACAAGGCCAACCGGTATTTCTCACTCAGCGGTCCGGAGGAAAATCTGCGGGAGTACCTGAAAGAGAAACCAATCATTGACCTGCTGGAACAGCAGGGTGTAGAATACAAGCAGAGGATCAGCGAAAAGGAGATCATCGTTTCTGCCGGTGCGCCGAAGATCGTGAGCGAAAGCGCTCATGCGGCGGAGAACCGTGCGGTCAAGACCGACCGTGCCGACATGACGGCAGAACGCGCACAGTCCTTTGTGGACAGCGCCAAACTGACCCTGTATCAGCCGGAACGCCAGACCTTGAAATTCATGGCGGAGGATGGTTACGCAGTCCTGAACTTTGACCACAAGCTGGTTACCGCTGTTCCGCAGAAGTGGCGGAAGAAGTACGACGATTATCTGGAGGAGAACCAATGAAAGCACGAGAACCCGCCGAAAGGCACTTTTGTCCGCTGTTTCAGCGTGAGATAAGCTGGGGCGGCGCAGGCGGCTGCTATGAGGTGCAGGAAGTCCGAGAGGACAATATGGATGCCGAACTGCTGCCCGAACCGTTTGACCTGAACAAAGCAGATGCCGCGTGTGCGAAATGCGGATGGTACCGCGTAAGCGAACCGAATATCTAAGCCGCCAAGCGAAAGCAAGGCGGTTTTCTTATACTCAAAACCGCGAACAAGCCGCCGACAAGGCGGTTTTTTCATACCCAAATTCGCCGCGTGCCGGGCGTAAACGGGCACACCGCAGGAGGATGCGACCCTCGTAAAAAAGCGTAGCGGAGGAAGGACAACACATGAAACGCGAATTTCTCGAAGGTCTGGATCTGGGCGAGGGCGCAAAGCTGCCCAAGAGCGCCATTGACGCCATCATGGCCGAGAACGGCCGCGACATCGAGGCAAAGAACAACCAGATCACGACCCTCACCACCGAGCGCGACGGCCTGAAAGAGCAGCTCACCACCGCCAACGACACCATCAAGTCCTACAAGGATATGGACATCGAGGGCGTAAAGGCCAAGGCCGACGAATGGGAATCCAAGTACAACACGGACACCCAGACGCTCAAGGACCAGCTGGCGGCAGCGGAATACGGCTTTGCCGTGAAGGAAGCGACCGCCGCGCTGAAATTCTCCTCGGAGAGCGCAAGGAAAGCCTTTGTGGCCGATCTGACCGCAAAGAAGCTGCCGGTTCAGGAGGGCAAACTGCTGGGTCTGGAGGATTTCACCAAGACCTATCAGGAAACCGACCCGAATGCGTTTCTGCCGGAGAACGACGACAAGACCCCGATCGCTACCAAGGGCGGCAGCGGCGGCGGTCCCGCAACCGGCTCGGATGCGCTGCGTGCAGCGTTCGGGCTGACGACTAAGAAGGAGTAAAGATCTATGCCTAATGCAATCACTCTCGCGCAGCAGTTTGTGCCGCTGCTCGACGAAACCTATCAGCTGGCCTCGCTGACCGCCGATCTGGATGGCAATGCCGATCTGGTACGCCAGGGCGCGAATGCCAACGAGCTGATCATCCCGATGCTGTCCATGCAGGGTCTGGGCGACTATTCCCGCAACGAAGGCTACGTCAAGGGCGATGTAACGCTCACCAACGAAACGGTCAAGTGCAACTTTGACCGCGGCCGTATGTTCAACGTGGACACGATGGACAACCTCGAAACCGCCGGTATCGCGTTCGGCCAGCTGGCGGGCGAGTTCATCCGCACCAAGGTAGCACCCGAGGAGGATGCGTTCCGCTTCGCCCAGTATGCGGGCAAGACCGGCATCTCCAAGGTGGCTGCCGGTGCATCGCTTGCGGACGGTGCAGCCGTTATCGCGGCGCTGCGTGCTGCCATCACCAAGATGGACGAGGATGAGGTGCCCGCAAACGAGCGCTATCTGTACATCACGCCGCTGCTGCTCGGCTATGTGCAGGATATGGACACCACCAAGAGCCGCGAGGTCATGCAGAATTTCGCCAAGGTGGTCAAGGTGCCGCAGAGCCGCTTCTACACTGCCATTGAGCAGAAGTCCGGCAAGACCGGTGAGGAGGCAGGCGGCTACGCCAAGGCCGAAGGCGGCAAGGACATCAACTTCATGATCCTGCACAAGCCTGCGCTGATCCAGTTCTCCAAGCACATCGCGCCCAAGATCATCGAGCCGGGTGCCAACCAGGACGGCGATGCGTATAAGTTCGGCTACCGTCAGGTGGCTATCGCGGACGTGTACAAGAACAAGGTCGCAGGCATCTACCTGCACCACAAGGCAACGTAAGGAGGCCATTATGGGTAAGATCGTAGGTCTGGTGTTCGAGGATGAGCCGGTCTACACCTGTCCGCACTGCGGCAAGGTATACAAGACCGAGGAATCCCTCGAGAAGCACCTGAAGGACAAACACACCGAGCCGGACGGCACTCCGGCACCGTAAGAGAGGAGGCGGGCGCTGTGCTGACAGCGGACTACAAATTCTATACCGAAACCTATCACGGGAAGATGGAACAGGCGGAGTTTGACCGTATGGCTGTGCTGTCGTCCGCCTATCTGGACGAGCTGACCATGGGCCGGACGTCCGGTACGCTGACCGCTGACGTCGAGGAACGCGCCAAGCGGGCATTCTGTGCCGTGGCGGATGCCTACCTGCTGAATGAGCAGGGCGGCGGTATTGCTTCGGAAACCAACGACGGCGTTTCCGTTACCTATGTGGCGGGCATCAGCAACTCAAAGACCGAAGGCCGCAGGCTGTACGAAGCAGCGGCGCTGTTCCTCGGTCCGACCGGCCTGCTGTACAGAGGGGTGAGGTAATGCTCTACTGCAACGATGTTATCACGCTCATCAAGTACGACGGCGAGGGCTACACCGTGAGCACGCTTTCCGGTGTTAGCTGGTACGACCGCACCCAGGTCAAGACCGAGAACGCCGGTCTGGTATATGCGAACAGCGTGAAAGTCCGGATTCCGGCGGCTGTGCTGAAAGACGGCGCACCGCTGCCCGAGGTGGGTGACCACATCGTACACGGTGCACTGCCGGACGGTACAGCGCTCGAACGTCCTGCCGATCTGGCACGGCTGCACGCCCGCAAGGTGATGGCTGTGGCAGACAACCGCCGCGGCGGCATCCCTCATGTGGCGGTGGTGGGACAATGAAACTGAGCATCAGGACCGACATCAAGCCGGAAACCATTCTGCGGGCACGCGGCCTCGGCAGCGACAACGCCGCCCAGAAAATGCTCGCGCAGACCGTTGTGCGGCTGTGCGACCCATATGTGCCGATGAGCAGCGGCTCCGGCGGCCATCTGAAAACCGCGTATACCATCGCGCCGGACGGCTCGAGCATCACCTACCGAGGACCGTACGCGCACTTCCAGTACGTCGGTGAGGTCATGGTAGGCACACGTTCCGGCTCGCCGTGGGCGAAGTCCGGCGAGAAGAAGGTCGGCGCAGGGCGTGCGCTCAGCTACAACGGCGCACCGATGCGCGGCAGGGACTGGGACAAGCGCATGATGGCCGACAGAGGCGATGAGGTCGTGAAAGCCGTCGCAAGCTATGTAGGAGGCAAAGCCAAATGAGCATCATCGAAGCGGTACGCAAGTACCTGCAAACCTGTCCGCTGCTGAAAGGCGGCACGCTGAACGTGGACTTCCTGCCGCCGGAGGCCGCCACCTACTCGGTGGACGTTGTGCCGGTAAAGCCGGTCCTCAAGACGTACATGGACGGATCCAGCCAGCGGCAGTTCCTGTTCGTGCTGGCGACCCGCACTTATTACGGCGAGTTTGTCCGCCAGCAGCTCGACAACCTGTGCTTTTTCGAGGAGTTTGCCGAGTGGCTGGACAAGCAGAACCGAACCCGTTCGTTCCCCGATCTCGGGGACGGACGAAATGCGCGAAAACTGGAGGTCACGACCTCCGGCTATGTTTTCGCACCCGATACGGACACGGCACGGTATCAGATCCAGTGCCGCCTGTCCTATTTCCAGAAAGGAGAACGATAAATGAAACTTTCCGAACTGATGAAGAATCACACGCCGAGCACGAGCTTTGAGGGCTTCGTGACAAACGATGACTTTGTCCTTGCGGTGGACTGCTCCGCCGACGGCAACGCTGCGAGCGCGGCAGACTACGCCGTGGTGCAGATCGGTGTATCCGGCCTGGATGCACAGCTCAACCCGGTAACGCAGGACAAGCAGTATATCCGCGCAGGCCAGTCCACCACCAAGACCGGCACGCAGCGCAGCTTTGCCGTTTCCGGTGACCGCTATGTAGGCGATGATTTTCAGGACTTTGCACTGTCGCACGCCGTTAAGTACGGCACCGGCAACAGCGTTGTCCGCGACTACGTTTATTTCTGCCTGCTGAACGGTCAGGGCGAGAAGGGCAAGTGCTCCATCATCGTTAACTCGGACGGCGCAGGCGATGCCGGCGAGAGCAGCGAGATCGACATTGAGCTGAAGAAGTCCGGCGATGCACCGGCAAGCTACACCTATTCCGCAGCAGGTTAAGGAGGAGTAAAACATGGTTTTCCGCAATATTGAGGTCGATTTTGACATCTACGATGCAGACACCGCCGAGGTGTACGAGGGTGCGGTGCAGACCGTGCTCGAGAGCGCTGTACCCAAGGAGGGCGAATCGCTTGCCGACGGTATCCGCCGTCAGTGCAATACCGTGTTCGCGTTCTTCGACACGCTGTTCGGTGACGGCTTCCACAAGGAGCTGTTCGGTCAGCGCACCAACATGATGGAGTGCCTGCAGGCACTCAAGGAGTTCCTCGAACTCGTTTCCAAGCAGCGTGAGCAGCTGACCGCCCTCACGGCGGAGATCCAGTCCGCGCAGACGGCTGCACCCAACCGTGCTGTCCGCCGTGCTGCACCGCGCCGCCTGCCGTCGTGAACATTCTGACCGAGGAGCTGCCGGTATGTGTGGAGGTGGGCGGCAGGCGCTGTCCCATCCACACCGCGTTCCATGTGTGGGTGCGGTTTGAACTTGCCATGCAGGACGCTGACCTGTCGGACACGGACAAGGTACGGACGGCGCTCGAGCTGTGCTACCCGACCGTTCCGGCCGACCTCGGCGCGGCGCTGGATGCGCTGCTGTGGTTCTATCGCTGCGGCGAGGACAGCCCGAAAGAGGGCAAGGGAAGCGGCGGCGCACATCACAAGAAAGCGTACTGCTTTGAGCAGGATGCGGACTATATTTACGCCGCGTTCCTGTCCTGCTACGGCATCGACCTGACCGACAGCAATATGCACTGGTGGAAATTCCGTGCGCTGTTCCGTGCCTTGCCGCAGGAGTGCGAGCTGGTCAAGATCATGGGCTACCGCACGGCGGACCTCAAGGGAATGCCCAAGGCGCAGAAGAAGTTCTACGAGAAGATGCGGAAACTCTATGCCCTCACGAACAGCCGCAGCGTAGAAAGCGCAATGAGCCTTGCCGAGCGCGATCGGCAGATGCAGGAATACGTTGCACGCCGGTTTAGGGAAGCGGGTGATACCCATTGAGAAAGTAAAAGTAAAATGTCCTTTTTGCGGCTATTCTATGCCGATCCAGTATGAGCCTAAGACCGCCCAGTGCTCCGGTATCTGGGTACGGTGCAAGGGCCGGAAGTGCAAAAAGGAATTTGAAGTGATTATCAACACCAAGTAGCGCCAGAGTGCCGATGGTGTCCCGTAAAAGAGGTGACACTATGGCCGATGGCTCGGTTATTATTGACATTAAGGGCGATTCCAGTGCGTTTCAAAAGACATTAGGCGGACTGAGTTCGCTGGCAGGCGGCGCCCTCAAGGGTGTCGGCACGGCAGTGGGTGCCGCAACGGCTGCTGTCGGCGGTCTGGCTGCGGCGGCCATCAAGGTCGGCAGCGGCTTTGAGAGCAGTATGTCGCAGGTGGCAGCCACCATGGGCATCACGACCGACGAGATCGCAAACGGCAGCGCAGACTTCGAGCTGCTCAGTCAGGCGGCCAAGGATGCCGGTGCGACGACCGCGTTCTCCGCTTCGCAGGCTGCTGAGGCACTCAACTACCTCGCCCTCGCCGGTTACGACGCCCAGACGGCGGCGGACGCTCTGCCCGCTGTCCTAAACCTTGCAGCGGCGGGCGGTATGGATTTAGCATACGCCTCTGACCTGGCAACCGACGCCATGGCGGCGCTCGGCATTGAGGCGTCTAACGAAAACCTGACCAAGTTCGGTGACCAGATGGCGAAAACCGCCAGCAAGGCCAACACCTCGGTCGCACAGCTCGGTGAGGCCATCCTCACCGTCGGCGGCACGGCAAAGAGCCTTGCAGGCGGTACGGTCGAGCTGAACGCTGCACTCGGTGTGCTCGCCAACCGCGGCATCAAGGGCGCAGAGGGCGGTACGGCGCTGCGAAACGTCATCCTGTCGCTGTCCGCGCCGACCGACAAGGCCGCCGATGCGATGAACTCGCTCGGTCTGAACGTCTACGATGCGGCAGGCAATATGCGCCCGCTCAACGAGGTGTTCAAGGACCTCAACAATTCCATGGCGAACATGACCGAGGGCGAAAAGACCAAGGTGCTCAGCGAGATCTTCAACAAGGTTGACCTAAAATCTGCGCAGGCGCTGCTTGCGGGCTGCGGTGATGAGTTCGACAACCTTGCGGATGCCATCGCAAACAGCGGCGGCGCCATGCAGGACATGGCAGACACCCAGCTGGACAATCTGCAGGGCGACATCACCATTCTGCAGTCCGGCCTTGAGGGTCTGGGCATTGCCGCCTACGAGAGCATGAACGGACCGCTGCGCGAGAGCGTGCAGCTTGCCACCAGCATGGTCGGTGAAATCTCGGATGCGTTCAATCAGGGCGGTATTACTGCCGCTGTGGGCGCGGTCGGTGATGCGCTGGCACAGATGGTGTCCTACATCGCCGGTCTGGCACCGCAGATGATAAACGCAGGCGTGCAGCTGCTCACCTCGCTTGTCACGGGCATTCAGTCGAATCTTCCGGCGCTGGTGACGAGCGCACTGGGCATTGTGAACGCTCTGGTGAACGGCATTGCGACCGTCCTGCCGCTGCTGGCGACAACAGCAGTGCAGATCATCACCGCGCTGGCGAACGGTCTGGGTACGGCTCTGCCGACGCTGCTGCCCATCGCGGCACAGGCCATCAACGAACTGGTGCAGGGACTTGTTGCAAACATTCCCGTGCTGGTGGCATCGGCGGGCACGCTGCTGAACGGCTTTATCGAGGGCGTTTTAGCGGTGCTGCCGACACTGGTCGAAGCAGCCATCACGCTCATCGAGGGACTGGCGGAGGGCCTTATCTCGGCAATCCCGGTGCTGGTGGCCGCTGTGCCGACCATCATTGACGGTCTGGTGTCCGTTCTGGTCAGCGCCGTGCCGCAGATCGTGCAGACCGGCATTACACTGCTGACTGCACTCGTGCAGGCGCTGCCGACCATCATCTCGACGATTACAGCCGCACTGCCGCAGATCATCAACAGCATCGTGACAACACTCGTCAGCAACGTGCCGCAGATCGTGCAGGCCGGTATCACACTGCTGGTAGCACTCATTCAGGCATTGCCGACGATTATTTCGACCATCACGGCAGCCTTGCCGCAGATTATCACGGCTGTTGTCAGCACACTGGTTTCCAACGCGCCGCAGATTGCAAGCGCCGGTGTGCAGCTGCTTGTGGCGCTCGTCCGCAACCTGCCGACCATTATCAGCACCATCGTTGCCGCTGTGCCGCAAATTGTTTCCGCGATCGTCAGCGCGTTCCGGGGTCTGATGGGTTCGATCACGTCCATCGGCGTGCAGATTGCACAGGGTGTCTGGCAGGGTATTTCCTCGATGGCAGGCTGGCTCAGAAGCAAGGTCAGCAGTTTCTTCTCCGGCATCGTGAACAGCGTTAAGGGTCTGCTGAAGATTCACAGCCCGTCCAAGGTGTTCGCCGAGATCGGCAAGTTTACCATGCTCGGCTTTGCCGCCGGTATGGAGAAAACGCAGGACACTGTGCTCAAAACCGCCGAACGGTTGAACAACGCGCTTGTCAAGCAGGAGGAGGATCTCCAGCAGCAGCTCACCGATATGGAAGTTGCCGCGACTAAGCGCAAGGAGGCCGAGAGCGAAAAGGCGTATCAGGATTCTCTGAACGAGAAGTACGCCAAGCTGAAAAAGGCATCCAAGGAAAACGAACAGCAGATTCTCAACGAGATTGCCGAGCTCAAGGAAAAGCACGCCAAGGAACAGTTGGAAAAGGACGAGGCGAACCAGAAAACGGCACTCCAGACCCAGCTGAAAGCCGTGCAGAAGTACCGCGATGAGTACGAGAAAGCGCTCGATGAGATCGAGAAGCGGCAGGACAAGTTTGCTGAGAAACTGGCCGACTACGGCGACCTGTTCGAGAAGACGAGCGGCAAGTTGGGCAACAGCTTCAAGATTCGCGACCTGCAGGACGACATCGACCAGATCAACGCCTTTGGCGATGCACTGCAGGCGCTCAAGGAACGCGACATTCCGGAGGAGCTGCTCTCCGGCATTGCGGACATGAGCCTCGACGACGGTCTGGCGTACAGCCAGAAGCTGCTGCAAATGACTGAGGAGCAGTACAACGCCTACATCGTCAAGTGGCAGGAAAAGCAGGCTGCTGCGCAGAGAGTTGCCGCGCAGTTCTATCAGGACCAGCGCACGACACTTCAGAACGATTTTATCGATCGGCTGCCCGAGGATTTAGGCGTGCTGACCGATCAGCTGGAGGATGTCGGCGTTGATGCAATGATGGGCTTTAACGAGGGTCTGGCGGAGGCGGGCAAGACCGCGATCGCAACCGCGCGTTCCATCGCCAACGCCATCATCCGCGAGATGCAGCGTGCCATGGACATCCACAGCCCGTCCCGCAAGATGCGCGATCTGGTCGGCGCCCCGACCGCGCAGGGCTTTATCGTCGGTTTCGAGGACGAGATGGACGGCTGGGGGCGCAAGATGCAGAACGCCGTTGCCGCAGAAACCGGCAAAATCAGCGTAGCCGCAGCCGCCCAGAGCGAGGGCAGAGCCGCCGCTGGCGGTGTCACCCGTGAGGTGCACAACAGCACGAAAACGGTCGAGAAGGTCGCCCGCATCGAGGGGGACGGCGTGACCGGTGAGCTGGTCCGTATGCTCGGCCTGCGGCTCAAGGAAGAAGATAACCGCGTAGGCGATACACTGGAGGATTGAGCATGAATATCAAACTGAACGGCACCGTCTACGCGGTCGGTGTGGCTTCGGTGTCGCGCACGCTGCGCCGCACGGAGAAATACCGTGTGACAACCGAGGACGGCCGCACCCATCGAGAGGTGCAGGCCACCTACATGGATTTCGCGCTGAACCTCGGCAGCTTCGGTGCGGCAGAGTACGACCGATTGATGGCGCTGCTGCGCTCGACGACCGACGATATTGCCGTAGAGCTGCCGAGCAGCCACACCGGCACGGAAACCTATGTCGGCGCGTTTGATTCCGTTTCCGACGAGATCATCACCGAGGACGAGGACGGCGTTCTGTGGGACAACCTCACGCTGTCCTTTACCGGCACCGAGCCGCTGGAGGTGTAGCCGATGAAAACGACCTGTGAGTTCCGGTTCGGTTTCTGGGACGTAACGGCGAGAGGGGACGCGCACTTTGCCGTGTCGCAGAATCAGGACTATGCCCGTATCGAGGACATCAACGCGGAGGACCCGATCGTGTTCCCGAATGTCGCCACACTCGAGCCGGATTTCGGCTTTCCGCTGGACGGCTCGAAGGAGTGGCTGCCGGACAATGCCCGCCTGACCCAGTGGGGATGGTGGAGCACCGACCTGTCCGGTGACGACCTGACCTTTTCCAACCCGCCCACGCTGACCGTCACGTTCTACGACGAGGACGGCACGCCGACACCGCACAGCAGCGCCGGTATTACGTTCACATTCGTTGCCACGCTGCCTAAGACTGTGAACATCAAATGGTACGGCTATGACGGCGGCCTGCTGGCTGACAAGGACTTCACGCCTGACCGATTCGACTATTTCTGCGACTGGCAGGTTGAGGACTACTACAAGGTGGTCGTGACAGTGAAATCCATGAAGTACGCGCACCGGTTTTTCCGTGCCTCGAGTATCCTGTTCGGCGTGCTCGAGATTCTGGACGATGCGCGTGTTACCTCGGCAAATCTCACCGAGGAGATCAGTCCGGTAGCACTCACGCTGCCGATCAACAAGGCGGAGGTGTCGTTCTATACGCCGAACAGCCGCTTTGCTCTGCTTGACCCGGCAGGCGCGTATCGCCTGTTTCAGTGGAAGCAGGAGCTGACCGCCTACAAGACCGTGGACAGCACGCGCACCATGCTCGGCAAGTATTATCTGCAGGAAGCAACCGGCACAGTGGATGCGGTGACCGCACTCTCGTGCGTGGATATGATCGGAGTGCTGGATACCGTCGAGTACAAGGGCGGCATCTACGAGAAAACGCCGGTCAGCGATCTGATTGCCGACATACTGGAAGATGAGAACGTGGAGTTCGAGATTGACGAGGCGCTTGCCGATGCAACGCTCACCGGATACCTTGCCATCGGCTCCAAGCGGACGGCGCTGCAGCAGATTGCGTTTGCTATCGGTGCGGTGGTCGATACGGCACGGACGGAAATCGTGCGGTTCTATCCGGCGCCGAGCGAGATTACCAAGACCATCACACCGGAACGGAAGATCGTCGGGCACAAAATTACGATGGAGGCGCTTGTCACGCAGGTGGACATCACCGCGCACCAGTACACGCTCATCACGGACGAGGTGAAGGAGCTGAACAAGGCGACCTTTGAGGTCGGGGAGCATACTGTCACGTTTTCCTCGCCGGTTTCGGTGACCAGCGTATCCGGTGCGGCTATCGTGGAGAAGCACCCGAACTACTGCATTGTGAACGTCACCAAGGCCGGAGAGGTCATTCTGTCCGGTTACGGGTACGAGGACACGAAGACGGTTTACACGGTCAAGACCGAACCGCTGCCTGCCGGTGCCAAGGCCAGTGCAAAGAGCGTCACGAGCGCCACACTGGTTGACCCGGGCAAAGCGCAGGACGTCGCCCGGCGGCTGTACGACTATTATCAGCTGCGCTATACCGACGAGGGACAGATCCTGCCCGGACAGGAGCAGGCCGCAGAGCGGGCAGAGGTGTCCAGTCTGGGCGGGCGCACGTTGACCGGCTATATCCAGCGCGTTGTGACCGACTTGTCCGGCGGCGGTCTGGAAACCATTACGCTGAGAGGACGGTAACGCATGAGTATTATCGACACGCTTATCACGGACCGCACCCGGAGTGATTACTACAACATTACCGACCTCAATCGTGTCGGGCAGGCCATGCGGTACGTTGCCGCACGGCTGCGTGCCTGCGGCTTTGATGTGGTAGTCACGCCGCGGACGGACTGGGTGTGGACGGACAGAGCCACACCGGCAGCCGCCAAGCGGTACCTGAACAACCTGCGGAAGATCCGCAAGGCACTTGTGCTGTTCGTAAACACGCCGAACGTACCGAGCGGCAAGCGGCCGTTCACGGCTGATGAGGCCAATGACATTGAGAAAATCCTGATCGACGCAGAGGACATGGTGCAGCGCACGATGCAGTGCTGGTACTTCTGCGGCGATCTGTACGCCGGGGAGGTGTGAAATGAGAGCAAGACAAGCCCTGAATCCGGGCCGTATCAAGCTGACGTTTGAGGACGGCTCGACCAAATACGCCGTCATGGAGCGTGCGGACAATCCTGTTGTCGAAGGTGACCCGCTCAATCCGTACACGCTGCTGAAAGATGAAACGTGTACCATGCTCGGCGGCAATCCCGAAACCATGGTGCCGGACGATGCGTTTCAGATGCTCGCGGCGCTTGCGGCCAGCGGCGGCGGTAACGGTGATGTTGGCGATCTGGAGGACACCGCTTTTGAGGTTGGCAGTTTCGTCAATTCTGGCGCAGGCTGGAACACGTTCAAGTTTAGGGAGGCGTTCGACGCTGCACCGCAGGTCGTCTGTCAGGCGGAGGACTTCGACGGCATCGTGCAGGTGAAAAGCATCACGGCGGACGGGTTTCTGTACTGTCTGCGGACGCTTTCCACCGGCAGTTACTACACCGGCGGCTCGTCCGGATCGACGCCGTCGCATAGCGCGAACACGCTCGTCAACGGAAGTACAACCACAGCCACAGCGGTGAAAATCCGCTACATGGCTATCGAATACGGAGGTGAACGGTAAATGTTAGGCGTGAATCAGCTTGACTTTATCAACTATTGCAATGCCCTGAAAGGTAACTACCGCAAGGGCGTGCACAAGATGGAAACGCTGCTCGAAAATCCGACCCACGCGAAAGAGTTTGCGAAGAATCTCGGCGGTGTGTCCGTTGTGCTGGGTACGCCGGTAGGCAAGGAAGACCGCAATAGCGAAACGCTGCGCTCCATGCTGCTGGCCAGCGACGTGGCGAACGATGCCGTCTACACATGGATGGGTCAGTATTACGAGTTCGACAGCTGGGATGAGCTGCTCGGCGACGAGGATCGCTGCAAGGCGATGATGGCGAACGAACTGATGTGGCGTGCGCTGTCTGCCAGCGGCGTGGCGATGGGCAAGACCGTGGCAACGCTCGCGGGCCTGTCCTGCAGCGCGTATGACGATATGAGCGCGGTCGCTGCATCTTCGACCGCTATGGCGGCCGTTGCATCGTCCCAGACCGCTATGACGGCCGTGGCTTCGTCCCAGACCGCTAGGGCGGCTATCGAGAAGTCGCAGGTAGCGAAGGACGCAATCGCAGCATCCGACATGGCAACTGCAAAGTATGCTGTCGGCGCTGCCGGT
>QWCV01000897.1_pt1 | contig 31797 bp, 38 predicted proteins | sample 1972621 | NCBI WGS metagenome assembly QWCV01 (sample SAMN09866699, study PRJNA288562) | Human gut metagenome isolate pre2_stool, whole genome shotgun sequencing... | isolation source: gut | host: Homo sapiens | place: USA: California | reverse complement strand
ATATAGCCCTGGTTCATGACGACCACCTTGTCGGACATTGTCAGGGCTTCTTCCTGGTCGTGGGTAACATAAAGGAAGGTTATGCCGAGCTCATTTTTAAGCCTGATAAGTTCATACTGCATTTCCTGCCTCTGTATGAATCCCTAATGAGTCCCGTACCCATCCGCTGGTATCTATAGATTCATTAAATGCCAGTTGTTCCTCCTTGCTTTTAAACATCAAATCTCCATCTACATGAATTTCTAATGGTGAAAATAAATTTTCATCTGCAAACTCAAATACTGACTGCCCTGTTGCTTTTACTAATATTCCTGAAAAAATATCCGGACCTTTGCATGATCCATTTTGATGCCCATACGGATCTTCGGGAAGATTATCTGGGTGTTCCGCTTTCTCACGCCTGTGTCATCCGAAGATGCTGGGAGCTAGCCGGTGATGGCCGGATCCATCAGTTTGGAATCCGCTCCGGGGAAAAGGAAGAGTTTTCCTGGGCAGCAGAGGGACATACAAACCTGCATCCCTTTGATCTGGAAGGGCTGGAAGAAACGATCGAAAATCTGAAAGGAAAGCCGGTTTATTTTACGGTGGATCTGGATGTTTTGGACCCGTCGGTATTTCCGGGGACAGGAACGCCGGAACCGGGCGGAGTCGATTATATAACGCTGCAGAGGGCAGTGACCGCTGTCTGCAGCAATGTGAACCTTGTAGGGTGTGACGTCAATGAGCTGTGCCCGACGTATGATGCAAGCGGGGTGTCCACAGCCGTGGCATGTAAAATTATCAGAGAAATGCTGCTGGCAATCGGCAGGTAAAAGTAGAAGGAGGAACTTATCATGGGAAAAGTACTTGTAATCGGATGCGGCGGTGTCGCAGGAGTAGCAATTCAGAAATGTGCGCAGAATGACGCGGTGTTTGACGAGATCTGCATTGCAAGCCGTACAGTATCCAAGTGTGACGCGCTGAAAGAAAAACTGGAAGGAAAGACAAAAGCAAAAATCACAACCGCGCAGGTGGACGCGGACAACGTGCCGGAACTTGTGGAGCTGATCAAGAAGGTACAGCCGGACGTCGTGCTGAACCTGGCGCTTCCGTATCAGGATCTGACAATCATGGATGCCTGCCTGGAAACCGGCGTACACTATGTGGACACAGCAAACTATGAGCCGGAAGATACGGCAAAGTTTGAATATAAATGGCAGTGGGCGTACCGCGAGAAATACGAAAAAGCAGGAATCACGGCCCTTCTTGGAAGTGGATTCGATCCGGGCGTGACAAGTGTATTTTCCGCTTATGCGCTGAAACACTATTTTGACGAAATCAACTACATTGATATTCTGGACTGCAACGGCGGAGATCATGGATACCCGTTCGCAACCAACTTTAACCCGGAGATCAATATCCGGGAAGTGTCCGCAAAAGGCTCCTACTGGGAGGATGGACACTGGGTAGAAACCGAGCCGATGGAAATCAAAAGAGAGTATGATTTCCCGGAAGTAGGAAAGAAGGATATGTACCTTCTGCACCATGAAGAGATCGAGTCTCTGGCACTCAACATCCCGGGTATCAAGAGAATCCGTTTCTTCATGACATTCGGACAGAGCTACCTGACTCACCTGAAATGTCTGGAAAATGTAGGGATGACATCCATCGAGCCGATCATGTACGAAGGAAAAGAGATCGTACCGCTTCAGTTCTTAAAGGCTGTCCTTCCGGACCCATCCACTCTGGGACCGAGAACAAAAGGAAAGACCAATATCGGATGCATCTTTATCGGCAAGAAGGATGGAAAGGAGAAAACTCTTTATATCTACAATACATGCGACCATCAGGAATGTTATAAAGAGGTGGGATCCCAGGCAGTGGCCTATACGACGGGCGTGCCGGCCATGATCGGTGCGATGCTTGTGATGAACGGTACCTGGCAGAAACCGGGCGTCTTCAATATGGAAGAGTTTGATCCGGATCCGTTCATGGATGCACTGAACAAATGGGGACTGCCGTGGAAGATCTGTGAAGATCCGGAACTGGTAGACTAGGACGCGGCTATGAGAAAAGAAGAACTTCGCACGCCGTGCTATATTGTACAGAAAGAAAAGCTGGAAGCGAATCTGCGGGTATTAAAGCAGCTTCGCGAGGAGACCGGGTGCCGGATCCTGCTGGCCCAGAAGGCATTTTCCATGTATTCACTGTACCCGCTCATCGGGGAATATCTGGACGGGACGACGGCCAGCGGGCTTTATGAGGCCAGACTGGGGGCGGAGGAGATGGGGAAGGAAAACCACATCTTCTCCCCTGCTTACCGGGAGGAAGAGTTTGACGAGATTCTTTCCCTCTGCGGACATATTGTTCTGAATTCCCCGGCCCAGATCCGAAAATATAAAGACCGGGTGAAAAAAGCAGGGAAAAGTCCGGGAATCCGGGTAAACCCACAGTGCTCCACCCAGGAGGGACATGCCATTTACGATCCATGTGCGCCGGGATCACGCCTTGGAACAGTGAAGGAACAGTTGACGGAAGAACTGATGGACGGTATTGAAGGCATCCATTTCCATACGCTCTGCGAGCAGAATTCCGATGATCTGGAAGTGACGCTGCGGGCGGTGGAGGAGCAGTTCGGGGCGTGGCTTCCAAAGATGAAGTGGATCAATTTTGGCGGCGGCCACCATATTACAAGAAGCGATTATGACATTAAACGGTTAAAGCGGTGCATCTGCCATATGCAGGAAACATACGGACTGGAAGTCTATCTGGAACCGGGGGAGGCCGTCGCGCTGAATGCGGGGACGCTTCTGACGGAGGTGCTGGAGACAATGGAAAACGGCATCCGGATCGCCATTCTGGACACTTCCGCAGCATGCCATATGCCGGATGTACTGGAAATGCCGTACCGTCCGCCGCTGAAAGATGCAGGCCTTCCGGATGAGAAGCCTTACACATTCCGTCTTGCCGGCCCGACCTGTCTTGCGGGAGATGTGATCGGTGATTATTCTTTTGACCATCCGATCGCACCAGGGGAATGGCTGGAATTTCAGGATATGGCAATCTATACGATGGTAAAAAACAATACCTTTAACGGGATGAAACTTCCGGATATCGTATTGGAAGATCAGGGAGACTATCAGATCATCCGAAGCTTTGGATACGACGAATTTAAACGTAGACTCTAAAAAATAATAGACACAGTGTTGCATTTCAAGTCTTTTTATATTATAGTGAAAGAAGAAAAAGAGGAGGATGTCGGCATGACAGGACAGAAAGTGGATAAAAGAGTTGCGAGAACCAAGACAAGATTAAAAGAAGGTCTGGCAGATCTGATGACGGAAAAAAGTATTCAGGAGATTACGGTAAAAGAGCTTGTGGCCCATGTCCACATCAACCGTTCTACTTTTTATCTGCACTACTCTGATATTTCCAACATGCTTGAAAATGTGAAGCAGGAGCTGATAGAGGAGATTGCCGAAGTGATGGAAACTTATCCGCCGGAACCATTTTCCGAGCAGAGTGTTCTGTTTATGAAGGACATCTTCTTTTCTCTCGGGAGAAACCGCAAACTGTATCGATCTCTTATGGGAGAAAACGGGGATCCGGCCTTTGTTCAGGAGGTAGAGGATCTTGTCGGAGAGAAGTGCCTGACCGGACTGAAGCGCCAGTTCCCGAATGAGATGAATGTATTGAAATATTCCTACCGGTTTTGTCTGTCAGGCTGTGTCGGGCTCATCCGCTACTGGCTCCAGAAAGATCCGGAGGAATCGGAAACGCCGGAAGAGATGGCAGATATTGCATTCCGCTTTATTATGAGCGTGATCCGCGATACGCACCCAAGAGTCCGGAGATAACAGGGGGGACGAAGATGCAGATTGAGACGTTGAAACAGGCGGGAGCCATTTATCTGGAACAGATCCAGGAAGGATTTGATCAGTGCGACTGGGTAGAATTCACACTGGATGCCGGGGAAGCTGTGGATAAACTGTCCGCAGAATGGGAGGCATGTGGAAAAGAGAATGCCTGGGCGGACTTTTATTACTTCACTCTTCCCGATGAGGCGAAGGAAAAGATCAGGGAAAGCCTGACGGAAGAGGAAAACAGGTACCTAAAAGAGCTGGAAGCGGAGGAAGACGGCATCATTTTTCCGCTGGAGGAACGGCTTCTGAGGCTGCTTGCGAAGCTGAATGAGACCGAGATGCTCTTTTCCACCTTTTACTTTACTAATCCGGCAAGCACCTGGTGGGGAAATTACCGGAAAAACTATGTGGTGTTCCGGGAAAAGAAATGAAAAAGCAGAGATGAGAGTGAATAGAAAAAACAGATAAGGAAAGGACATGGAGCATTTTCCGGCTCCATGTCCTTTCTGTCTGTGACTCTTTATTCTTCTTCCGGTTCTTTTTCGACCTTTGATACAAGTGCGGACTGGATTCTTCTTCTGGAGATCGCATCTACGTGGATGTGAATATCCCCGACATCCAGATCGACAGTTGTACCATCTTTCGGGATCGTCTTCAGGTTGCTGAACACCATTCCGCCAAGTGTGGTATAGTCGGAAGATTCCGGGAGATCGATGTCCAGTTCTTTTGCGATGTCATCGACATCTGCGGTTCCGGTGACTCTCCAGAGATTTTCTTTGAGCTGTTCGATCTCCGCCGGTTCGTTTTCATCAAATTCATCGTAGATATTTCCAAAGATTTCTTCCACCAGGTCTTCCAGCGTTACAATACCGGAAGTATCGCCGTACTCGTCAACCACGATTGCAATGTGCAGTTTCTGCTTCTGCATATCACGGAAGAGCGTGGATGCATGAACCGTTTCCGGGATAAAGTATGCCGGACGCAGAAGTTTACGGATGTTCGTTTTCTCACCGTTGGCGCGGGAAAGCAGGAATGTACGCGCATTAAGTACACCGATAATGTCGTGGAGATCATTCTGGTATACAGGGTAACGGGAAGTACCGGATTCCGTAATAAGCTGCGTGATTTCTTCATCGGTAGCATCCGCTGAGATGGCGATGATCTCAGATTCATGTGTCATACAGTTCCGGACAATGGTGTCATTAAATTCCAGCACATTCTGGATCCATTCTTTCTCATCGCTGTCAATCGATCCGTTCTCTTCTCCGAGCTCTACCATGAGACGAATCTCATCCTCCGTTACGGTCTCTTCTTCCGCTTCCGTCTTCATACCAAACAGCTTCAGTACAAGATTGGTAGAAAGAGAAAGAAAGGCAACTGCCGGCTTCATAATCAGAGCAACAAAAGAAACTACACGATAGACAAATTTTGCTACAGCAAAGGATTTCTGCATGGCAATCCGTTTTGGAACCAGTTCACCGAAAATCAGTGTGAAATAGGAAAGAATAATGGTGATCACGATAACGGAGAGTGTATCCAGTACTGAGACCGGGAGAGAATGAAATCCCAGGTCGTTGTATACCCAGTCTACCAGATAGCCGGAAAAGTTGTCCGCGGCAAACGCACTGCCGAGGAATCCTGCCAATGTAATTCCGATCTGGATGGTTGAGAGAAATCCGGAAGGCTCTTCCACCAGTTTCAGAAGACGGGCACAGGTTTTATCGCCGTCCTCCGCCGATTTCCGAAGTTTGGAGGCATTCAGTGAGATCACTGCGATCTCCGCCGCCGCAAAAAATGCATTTAAAAAGATAAGAATGACCTGCAGCAAAAGCTGGGGTAATATAGAATTCATAAATCAGTTCTCCTTTATTCATCATATTATTTGTAAAAATGTAAAAGCTTCAAATGCCGGTAAAATACAGGCGCTGTCATAGCCGAAGCCGGATAAAAAAACACAAAAAGGCATAGCCTGTTGTTTCATGAAACGACAGACTATACCTCATATCCGGATTTATGTTCATTTTTACAAAATTATGATGCTCAGAATCACCGTCGCTTGAGTCGTCCATAAAAATGTAATACATCCTTTCTGAAAATAATCATCTGTTACTGACAGATGTCGAGATGATTATATAGGATGGCGGTGAAAATGTCAATAGCGCAGTCTGAGAGTTCTCATACGACGCGTATCCGGAACCGGTTCAAGTTCAGGCATCAGGAAACCCGACCGGACATTTCATAGACCTTTTCGGCAGCTGCCATGGTGGACTCGCGGTGGGAGACGATGACGATTGTTTTGTCCCGGCCCAGATCTTTGAGAGATCTCAGAATGATGCTTTCGTTGAGGGAATCCAGGTTGCTGGTCGGCTCGTCCAGAAGGATGAGCGGAGCATCGTGGAGAAACGCTCTTGCTACCCCGATCCTCTGCTTTTCTCCGCCGGAGAGAGTATCTCCGAGTTCGCCGACCATGGTGTCATATCCATTCGGAAGGCTCATGATAAACTCATGGAGAGACGCCTTTTTCGCAGCTTCCTCGATTTCAGCACGGGATGCGCCCGGCTTTGCGACCGCGATATTGTTGGCAATGGAATCGTGGAAGAGACTTGTCTCCTGGGTGACATAACTTTCCATATCCCGGAGATCCTTCGTGTTGATCGAAGCAATCTCCCGTCTGTCGATCTGGATGGAACCGCTGTCCGTATCATAAAAGCGCATCAGAAGTTTGAGAAGCGTGGATTTTCCGGAACCGCTCTTTCCATGCAGACCGATCCGGCTTCCCTTTGGAATGGAAATGGAATAATCGGAAAGGATCTGTTCCTCCTCGTACGCAAAGGAAAGATTCTGACATTCGACAGATCCGAATTCAGCCGGTTCTTTTCCGGTGACTTCTTCAATTTCCGGTTCTTCTTCCAGAAGAGACAGGACACGTTCACCGCTTGCAAGTGTCTGCATCAGATTATTGGAAAGTCCGGACAGCGCTACAACCGGGCCAAAGGAGCCCATCATCAGAATCGTACACAGAAAGGCGCCTTCCATATCCATCCGGCCTTCCATGCACATCCATGCGCATAAGAAGAGCATCCCGAAAGAGAAGAACAGGATGAGGAGACTTGTCAGTCCTCTCTGGTTTCCTTCCAGCTCTTTCATCACAGTCTGTTTCCGGTTGAGTTCCTTGCTCCGCGCTTCCAGTTCTTCCATCCGTTTTTTACCGCAGCCGTACTGGATTGTCTCATCCAGTCCCAGAAGGCTGTCCAGAACAAAACTGTTCAGCTCACCGAATTCATTCCGGAATGCCATTCCGGATCCGGCACCTTTCCGTGAATTCCACACCGGAATGAGAACACCGACTGCCACATAGCCGCACAGCGCAAAGATTCCTGCCGGGATGCTGTAGCGGAAGAAAAAAACTTCCATGATCAGGCAGGTCAGCACGGCAATGGCAATCGGTGAAATGGTGTGGGCATAAAACACTTCCAGAAGTTCAATGTCCGTCGTCAGGATGGAAATCAGGTTTCCTTTATCCTTCCCGTCCAGCTTTGCCGGACAGAGACGGCGGAGGGCGGCAAAGACCTTATGACGGATCAGCGCCAGCAGCTTGAACGCGATATAGTGGTTGCATGCCTGTTCACCGTAGTGGAGAATGCCTCTGAGAATGGCAGCAGCCCCAAGACAGAGAAACAGAAATCTCAGTGAAAATCCGCCCGTCAGACCGGAAAGCTTCAGAATTCCGGCGCCGGCCATGACCGTAAGGAAAATGGCGCACAGATAGCCTGCCACTCCCAGAAGGATGGCCGCAAGCATGACATGGAGCAGAGGACGTACCAGTCCGATCAGCTGTCCCATGATTTTGATTCCGCTTCGTCGTTTCATGATTCAATCCCCCTTATCCTGCATAAATCCTGCTGTTTTTTGAACATGGCCGCATAACTGCCGTTTTGCAGCATCAGCTCTTCGTGCGTACCGCTCTCGGAGATTTCCCCTTTTTCCATCATGTAGATACAGTCGGATGCCGTCACATTGGCTAGACGGTGGGAAATAAAGAGAATGGTCTTTGTCTTTGCGAGTTCCCGGACCACTTCCATGATCTGGTCTTCACTTTCTACATCAATATTCGATGCCGCTTCGTCGAGAATGTACATTGGCGTATCATGGAGAAGGGCTCTTGCAATGGCAAGACGCTGTCTCTGACCGCCGGAGAAATTGCTTCCCTGCTCCTCAAGCACCGTATCCAGTCCGTTCTGGTTTTCCAGAAATTCCAGAAGACGCACTTTCTGAAGCGCATCTTTCATCTCGGAATCGGACGCATCAGGATTTCCCATCCGGAGATTGTCCCGGACCGTTCCTTTAAAGAGATAACTGTTGTGGCGGATCAAGGTGACGGCATGCATCAGATTCTCCTCACGGATTTCGGATACCGGAATTCCGTTGATCCGGATCCGGCCGCGGAAGTTCCGGATCTTCCCGGTCAGAAGAGCGGCGGCAGTACTTTTTCCACAGCCGGAGATGCCGACAAGGGAGATAAAGCTGCCTGCCGGAATGGTCAGGGAAATATCCTTTAATACCGGCTTTTCTTTTTCATAGGAAAATTTTACGTGGTCAAAGGATGCCTGTACCGGACCGGCCTCCAGATGTTTTGTTCCGCTCTGTCCTTCCTCCAGATCCAGAATCCGGAAAATCTTGTCACTTGCGGACATTCCGTTCATGGCAATGTGGAAGAAAGAACCAAGGAGTCGGAGAGGAATGAAAAATTCCGATGCCAGAAGGATAATGGTAAATGCTCCGGCAAAGCTGACGTGTCCGTCCGCGTATTCCAGTACGGTGACGATCATTCCGATGGCCGCGCCGCCGTAGGCGACAAGATCCATCACACTGACAGAATTCAGCTGCATGGTCAGTACCTTCATGGTAATCTTGCGGAAGCGCTCGGCCTCCTCGTCCATCTCACAGGATTTCATTCCGTCTGCCTGATAGATTTTCAGAGTTGTCAGTCCCTGCAGATTTTCCAGAAAACTGTCGCCGAGCTCCGTGTAGATTCCCCAGTATTTATTCAGCAGTTTTTTGGCGAATTTCTGCACCGCCACAATGGATACCGGAATCAGCGGCACACAGATCAGAAGAATGAGGCTTGCCTTGAGGCTGACAGGCGCCAGCACAAGAAACAGTGTGACCGGAGCCAGAAGGCTGTAAAACAGCTGCGGAAGATATTTTCCATAGTAGATCTCCAGCTGTTCCACCCCTTCGGTGGTTACCTGTACGACCTCGGAAGTCGGTACCTTTTCTTTATACGATGCACCGATCCGCAGAAGTTTTTCATAAATCTGACGGCGCAGTACAAGTTTGACATCGGAACTTGCCTTTCCTGAAGCGATGGCGGCCATTTTTTCGCAGCCAAAGCGGACAAGAAGCGAAAGAACCGCAATGACGGCGGTCCGGGTCCAAATTCCCTGATTCAGTGTGCCGTCCATCAGACTTTGCAGAAACGTGCCTGCCGCAAAGATAGCCGCAATCTGAAACAAAAGAGCGATCCACTGCCAGAGAATATTCTGGATAATATATTTTTCAGATCCCTTCAAAAGCTTCATGAGCCTTGTCTTGATCATATCATTGTTCTCCTTTTAGTTTTCTTTTCTTTTATCGAGCAGATCATGTGATCCACTGCCATAACGGGATGGTGCAGCAGCATCCTTGGACCGGAAAACCGCATGACTTCCCGGATCCGTTCCCGCATTTCCGGGCGGTAGCAATGCACGCGGCAGTTGCTGCAAAAGGTTTTTGATTCCATGAACAGACAATGGTCCGAGCGAAGGTGCGAGTAGGAACGAAGCTCCAGACATTCTGGGCAGAGCTGTTCCTTTGCTGTATGATGCTTTTTACGGCAGTAGAGAGCGATCATCAGATCGACGACCTGCTTTTCACGCTCTCTTTTGTCTGCCGTGCTGAGATTCTTCCTCATGACTGCTCACCCTGCGGGATAGTACGGATTTTTGTAAAAAAGTAGGTGTATTTAAAGAGGATCAGGAAAACGATGAAAAGTCTGCCCGGCAGATTTGACATCATGTACATGGCGATCAGAAGCATGGCAGAAGCCGGAAGCAGAATACAGAGCTTCGTCTTCAACGTCATGGCCCGTTCCTTTACAAAACTGTCCAGATGATTCTGGTACAGACGTGTTCCCATAAACCAGCGGTGGAACCGTTCGGAGCCTTTTGCAAAACAAAAAGAGGCTACCAGAAGAAACGGTGTGGTCGGCAGTACCGGAAGTACGACGCCCACAGCGCCGAGAGCGAGTGACAAAAAGGCTGCGATCAGCCACAAAAAGCGAAAAGGATTTCGTTTCATAAATACCTCCTGATTTGCTTGGTGGATAGTCTCGACTAACTTGCGAACCTATCCTAGCATAGGAGGCAAGAGGATTTCAAGCAAAAAAAATGTTCCGGGGACGGAACATTTTGGAAAAGGACCCGGAAAACAGTCTGTTTTCTGCGGGTCCTGATTGTTCCGCCCCTGGAACAAAGGGCTGTTTATTTAAAAATCATGATCATTCGAGCGCGGCTCTTTGGCATATGCATTGGTCCGACAGAGCAGGTAAACTCCATCTCCACACTGGCCTGCAGGATCCGCTCCTCCTCCCGGTAAAAGAAATCCAGAGGCTGGATCGGAAAGACAAATGCATCCTCCCGGCGTCCGCATGGCCGGGAAACGCCGTGGATGAGACAGGAGAGGCTGTCCACCTGCCCACGCATCCGCATACCGCGGACACGGGAATCCTGTTCCACCTCCCGGATTTTCAAAAAGACCTCGCCTTTTCCTTCCTGAATCCGGAGCAGCCCGGGATGGAAAAAACCCTGATCCGCCATGGAAAGCTGTGCTTCTTCTTTCCCTGATTTGTAGATAGAAAAGGCGAATTCGTACTCCCCGTCCGGAAGCTGGAAGCAGAGCCGGTCTCCCGGAATTTCAGTAACAGATTTCAGGGAAGCAAAGAAAATGGAAAGACGGTGCCGGGAATACAGTTTTTTTCGGGTGTCCGTCGAAAGCGCACAGACAGTCCGTCTGGCTTCCGCTTCTAACAGGTCACCCTGCAGAAAAATCTCCGACTGTAACCATTCTTTCATCTGGTCAACCTCCTGCCGGAGCGCACGGGCCGCTTTCTCACCGTCAGGGGACAGCATCGTTTTTCCGGGTTCTGCCACATAGCCCATCTCAAAAAAAGTACTCAGTGTCCGGCTGAACGTGGATTTGGCAACACCGCAGGATTTTGCCGCCGCAGTTACGGACAGGGGATGAGTTTTCCTGTCATATAAAAACAGCAGATATTTGATTTTCTCTTCTGTAAGATTTCTGGCCATGCCGTCTCACCTCATTTGGTTAGCAATATCTAACCAAAACAGTAGCATTGAAACAACCGGATGTCAATTCTTTTTTGCCTTGAAAGGAAAATCATTCTGGTGCCCGGGCGGCCTACGACATCATCACAAGCCGGGCTACGGCAATTGGATCATCCTCAGAGAAGCCTTGAGCACAGTATAAAATCGTGTGGACATAGTCTTCCTCCAAAGACAGTGCAAGTGCGATCTCTTCTACAGATTTTCCTTCTCCATAGACAGAAAGAACCTGTTGAACATCAGAAATGGTTCTGGCAAGCGCCGGATCCTGAGTCTCATCTGAACTAGCGGATGGAATTTCGTCTTCAGGGAGCATGAAATCTTCCAGTTTCAGCTCTTTATTCTCCTCGTTTTCCTTGTAATATTCTTCGGACAGCTCCCAGTCCGTCATATCAAATGAATTTTCTTTGTCAGCCATGGAAAAACCTCCTTTAAAAATAGGTGACTTTATTGTAATATGAACAACAGAAGAGTGCAAGGAAAAGAGGCGATACGATGAGGTATTACATTGCGGACTGCCACTTTTTCCATCGGGGCCTGAATGAAAAGATGGACAAGAGAGGCTTTGCGGATGCGGAAGAGATGAATGAATATATGATCCAGAAATGGAACAAGAAAGTACGGCCGAAAGATGAAGTTGTCATTCTGGGAGATTTCTCCATGGAAAAAGGAGAACGGACTAATGAGATTCTGCGGAGACTTCACGGAAGGCTGTATCTGATCGAAGGAAATCACGATTATTATCTGAAGGATTCCGACTTTGAACGAGAACGTTTCGTATGGATCCGGCCTTACGCGGAGATGAAAGACAACAAACGGAAAGTCATTCTCTGCCATTATCCGGTCTTCTGCTATCACGGACAGTACAGGAAAGACCAGGAAGGAAACGCGCGTACCTACATGATGTACGGCCATGTCCATGACAGCTTTGATGAAGTACTGGTATCCCGATTTGTCCGGGAAACCGGGGAGACAAAAAGGGTCAATATGTACACAAAAGAGGAGGAGACGATTCCGTGCAACATGCTGAACTGCTTCTGCATGTATTCCGACTACGAACCTCTCTCTCTGGACGAATGGATAGAACATAACAGAAACAGGCGGGCAAAACAGGGAGGCAGCGAGGAAACCGCACAAGGGGATGGCGCGCCGGAAAAAAGAATGGTATAGTAAATGAGGAAGACAACGAAAATCAAGCCATAAGATAAGAAAGTACAGAAAGCAGCAGACGGAGGAAAAAACGATGCGCAAAGAAGCAGCTTTAAAGATGTGGTGGGAACTGTACGAAGCAGCCTGCCGGATAGAAGAATTGAAACCATGGGAGTATCTGACAAAGGATCAGTATGTCGTCATTCAGTTAAAAGATGAGAAAGAACCGGTCTTTCTCCGTATCCTTGGTAACGGACAGGGAGAGGAAAAAGAGATCCAGATTTATCCGGGATTCAAAGGATGGCAGGATCTGACCATGATTGCGGAACTGGGAACCGGAATGGAAGAATATCTTTCCGAAGATTATGCCATGGCGGATCGCCGCGCTTTGATCTGCAGATACGGAAAGAAGTCAGACATGATGTATTCACAGCAGGAGGTTTCAAAGGCATTGAATCTTCCGATGGCAAAAGAAGAGATGTGGCCGAATTTTATCTCTTACCGTTCCAGATACATTCCATTTTCACCGGATCAGGACGAGGTGCTTATGATGACAGAAGCCATCAGAAACCTGTTCATGTGCATCCGGGCGCTGGAAGAAAAGAAGCTTCCAATGAAGTGGGAAGAAAATGAACGGCTCTGCCGGATTTTTAATGCCGAGACCGGACTCTGGAACATGTTCCCGGCAAAGATTCCGAAACAGACCCGGCCATACATGGGAATGCAGATTCAGAAAGAAGAATTAAAAGAAGAACTGAAAAATACTCCGGAAAAAGAGCAGAATGTTCAGATTGATTTTTACTATACTCATATCGCAGAAAGCGACGAAGAGGCGGGAAGACCGAGAAATCCATTTCTGTTCGTTGCGGCGGACGAAAAGACCGGAAAAATCATAACCCGGTATTTCCTCAAACCGGAGGAGACAGAGCTGTCTGTGGTATCCAATTTCCTCTTAAGCCATCTGAAACAGCAGGGAAGAATGAGAAAGATCACTTCCGGAAATCCGTGGATCATCAAGGCGCTGGAACAGATCTGCCAGGAGCTGGGGATTGAGACGGAATTAGGAAGAACGGAAGTGCTTGAGGAACTGATGAAGAAGATTGAAAACCGGATGTAGGAGATACAGATGAAAACATTTCAGATAAAATTGGCGGAAAAGAAAACAAAACCACCGGTATGGAAGCGGTGTATTGTGCCGGGAGGCATTACCTTTTCACAGCTTGCCGTGATTCTGGAGGCAATAGCGGAGACAGAAGTTTCAGAACAGTATGAATTTGAATTTTACCAGGCCGGAATTCAGTTAAGAGAGTGGAGAGAGGGCGAACAGGCAGTCAGAAGATACAATTTTGATTACTGGTGTTCTTCTGATACTTATATTGACGATCTCATGGGGAGGGAACCATGGTTTACATTCCGGACAGGAAAAGAAAAGGAATATCGTGTTACGATTGAAAAATGCGTTACGGACGAGGAACCATATCCACGTATTCTGAAACAAAAAGAAAGTCCGGACAGCGGGAGTTGGATGGACGTGGAGAAAGCGAATCAGGAGCTTCGCGGACAGTTTCAGGTGACATATGGAGATCCGGATTACCGCACATTTGGCGAGCTGAAACAGGAAATGAAAACGGGCAGTTTCGGCCTCAGGGGAGCAGAAAAACCTGTGAGCCGTGCGGAACGCAATGAGAAGTCCACAGAGACAAAGCTGAGGGAGTTTGCGGATCTTTTGCAGAAGCATCTTGCAGAAAACAGGAATGCGCAGGAACGATATACACGAAATCCTGAGATGGCAGAAATTATGTCCTCCTGGACGAAAGAAGAACTTAAAAGTCTGGCAGAAGACCTGGAATTAAAAGGATATCATTCTTTAAAAAAGGATATTCTGGTCGGCAAAATCAAGGAAGAACTTTTGAAGCCGTCTGTGATGGAGAGACAGATGATGATGTTCAGTGATGAGGAAATTGCTGCATTTGAAAGCGTACTGAAAACAACGGGATATTACCCGGTCAGAAAAGATCTGGAATTGCTGGAGGGATTTTATAATCTGGCCTATGTGGGAATTTATAATGACAATTTCGCCGCAGTTCCGGATGAGGTAAAGAAAGTATACAAAAAGGTCAATACACCGAAATTCCGGAAAAAGAGGAAAAGAGCCTTTTGGATGATACGGTGTCTTACAATGGTAATTTTTCTCTACGTCCTGGCACCTATCTCCGTTATAAAGGAAATGCTGGTGAAATGTCTGGGCGAAGATATCAGTGAAGAGGAATTTCGGGAGATCTTTGCATGGATTCCAGATTATCAGAATCCTTGTGTCATCCGTGGAGAGTGGGTTATATACAAAGAAGTTCTACCGCAGGGGCTTTATAATAAGATCAAAGAAAGCCAGGGAGACCTGGAATATTATATTCCGGAACAGGAAGAGATTCTGGATTATACAGGACATGGATATCCATCCAGAGATACCTGCTGCAGGAAGGTAAAAGAGTTTCTCATAAAACGGATGAAGATCGAGGAAGAACAGACAGAAAATCTGATGCAAGGTATATACAGCAGGATATCTTTAGGTGGCGGGCCATCTGATGTGACAGAGATTTTTGAGGAAGAAGGAATCATATTTCCGAATGAAACTACGGTCAGGGATTTCATAGCTTTGCTGATAGAATTGAATAATAGCACAAGAATGATCCAAAACCGAGGCTGGACTCCGAGCGAGATGACAAAGAAAAGGCCGGTACTTCCCGAAGGGCAGAAACCGACCATTGTCCCGATGAGCAGTCTGGCAGCGGAACAGCTTAAGCAGGCATCGAATGAACTTCAGCAGATGGGATTTACCGTTGATCTGGATTCCGGAGCAGATGAAGTGGAAACTGTTTTTATGCCGGATGGAATTGCGGGACATACCGTGAAAGGGACAAAAAAGATTTATCCGAATGATCAGTGCCCGTGCGGAAGCGGAAAGAAATATAAGAAATGCTGCGGGAAAAGTAAGAAGGGATAAAGAAGAGAAATAGAGGCGTATTGTACAGGTGGCACACCGAAGTCAATACGCCTTTTCTGCTTTATTTGATGACAAATGCGGCTGGAAACATCAGCACTTTTCTCAGGGTCATGCTATGTTCTTCTTTCTTATAAGAATAAGACACCGGAAACCAGACAGGTGTAGACATTCTACACAAATTTAGCGAAAAGAATGGAATAAGTCAGAAGGCTATTATATAATTTACCTTTAGGGAAAATGCTTTGGGATTGTGTCAGAAAATAACTCAGAAAAGGGGATTGTCATGAAAGTATTAGTGATACCAGATGTTCACCTGAAACCATATTTGTTTACTCAGGCGTCATCCATTCTGGAGAGCGGTGCTGCCGACCAGGCGGTCTGCCTGATGGATATTCCGGACGACTGGGGACAGGAACATCATATTGAACGATATGTAGAAACGTATGATGCTGCGATCGCATTTGCAAAGAAGTATCCGGACACACTCTGGGCCTATGGAAATCACGATCTGTGTTATATGTGGAACGAACGGGAAAGTGGATACAGTGTAGCGGCTGCCTGGACAGTAAGAGAAAAGCTGATGGAGCTAAGACGTGCACTGCCGGAAGGAAACGAGATCCGGTACATTCAGAAGATTGACCAGGTGCTGTTCTGCCATGGCGGCGTCCGGGACGAATTTGTAAAGGGAACGGTAGAAGCGGAAAAGTATGATGACGTGGACGAAGTGGTGCGCACGATCAATGAGTTTCACCACGACCTGATGTGGAATGATATCTCTCCGATCTGGTACAGACCGCAGTATTCCAGCTGGAAAATGTACGGGGAGGATCAGGTGCTTCAGGTGGTTGGGCACACTCCGGTAGAAGCGATCTACAGAAGAGGAAATGTGATATCGTGTGATGTCTTTTCCACATACCGGGACGGAAGCCCGATCGGATCCCGGGAATTTCCAATTATCGATACAAAGACATGGGAATTTCATGGAGTAAAACATTGACTGCACGCAGCGTGCAGGACTAATGTAGGAGCAGGACGAAAGTGTACCAGGTGTCTGGAAGTTCTGAACTCCCTGAACGGGCGGGGAAACAAAGGATAAAGGAGAGAGAAAAAGTGACAAATCTTATGAGAAAGATGAACGCAAAAAAAGTAACGGCAGTCATCGTACTGCTCGTAGTCATGATTTTGTCTATGACAGTCGTTTCAAAAGTGGCAGGTGATCCGGAAAATCATAGGAAGACGATCGAATCATTGGATGAAAAGAAGGAAGATGTTCTGAAACTGACAGCAACATCCGCAGCGGCATCGACAGCTCTCGCCGCCATTCCTGGTGATGCGACAACACCGGTGGCAAATAAGCTGGCGGATCTGACATCGTATTTTCTGATTATTTTGATGGTAGTCTTTCTGGAAAAATATCTGGTTACCCTGACCGGCTATGCCGCATTTACCATTTTGATTCCGATTGCATGCGTATTGCTTGCTGCCGGAATCTGTGCAAATAAGGCGGTGCTGAAAATGCTGGCAGCAAAAATCGCACTGTTTGCTGCCGTGATCTTTCTTGTGATTCCATTCAGCATGAAGGTCTCTTCTATTATAGAAGAGACGTATGAGGTGTCTATGGAAGCAACGGTGAAAGAGGCAGAAGATCTCACAGATGAAATCAATGAGAATACGGATTCCGAAGGAAATATCATCGAGAAAGCACTGTCAAAGATCAAGGATGGAGTAACCGGCCTGCTGGATAAAGGGGAACAACTCCTGAATCAGTTTATTGAGACGATTGCCGTCATGCTGGTAACATCCTGCCTGATTCCGATTCTCGTACTTGTCTTTATGCTCTGGTTCATAAAGATGCTGTTCGGAATCCAGATCAATGTGCCAAAAGATATGCCAAAACGGATCGCGTCAAAAGTCCCGGGACAGAAAAAAGTGGCTGCAAAACTGCAGGATAAAGCCGGTGTTCCAGAAGAGACAGACGGAAGGACGGATGTATAGTTATGAGGGAAGAGAAAAATTCGTTAATTACAGCAGAATATTATCCTAGAATAAGACGAGATGACATTATAAAAGACTGTAAGTATACATTGTCTTTAAGGAATTCGGAATCATATGGGACTGGATTTGCAATAGCAGCGGCATCAATTATAAAGGAAGTAACCGGGCCCCAAAACCAAGAAGGATTATATAGATGTGTATTCCCGGAAGGGGTTTCAGGAAATCTGGCAGCATTTAAAGACGGATCTGGCTTTTTGGGGACGATCATGGATGATCATGGTATTACAGGACAGGCAAGATGGATACCTGCAGAAGGACAATCCATTCAGTTCGCAATGGATCCAGTGACGATAGCGGTTGCGGTAGCAATAGCCGGGATTAATAAAAAATTAGATTCGATTCAGAAAGTACAAGAAGAAATTCTTCAGTTTCTACATCAGGACAAAGAATCTGAATTAGAAGGAGCGGTAAACTCCTTGTCCGATATTTTAGAGCAATACAAGTATAATAGTGCAAATGAATTATGGAAAGGCAGTCAATTGACGGTTGTTTCTGCAATTAAGGGAAAAGCAGAACATAATATCATTTTTTACAGAAAAGAGATTACCAAAGTATTGGAAAATCAGAAGAAGTTCTCTGGTGACCGGCAGATTGATAAGATTCAAAAAAAGCTAGATCACAATTTTAAATATTATCAGTTGGGGACTTATCTTTATGCATATGCGTCATTTCTGGAAGTCATGCTTGGAGGAAATTTTGAAAAAGAATTTCTCGAACATACGGAACAGAAGATGAAAGAGTATTCCTTACAGTACAGGTTTGATTACTCGGAGTGTTATGAACGGCTTGAAAGTGTTTCCAGATCATCTATACAAACAAAAATATTCGGAGGGATTGGAACAGCAGGTAGGACTGCCGGAGAAATGATATCTAAAATTCCCGTACTAAGCAAAGGACCTGTAGACGAGGCTTTGGTTGCGGCAGGAAGAAATTTGAAAAAAATCAGCGACAGTCATACAGATAAAGTAATGCAGGAATTTCGGAATAATCGGGAAGTTGGAATACAGCTGTTTATAGAAAGTCTGGATCGCATTAATACTCTGAGCAATCAGTCAGTAGAAATACTCTTCGATCAAAACGAATTGTTTATCTGTCAAAAATAGAATAAGGAAAAGCAAACGGACGTGTTGAGTGAAATCAATACGTCCATTTTTTTGGAAAAAGTTGCCTCACCGTAGTCAGTATGGTGGTTTGGTCCTAATCGCCACCTTGCGGAAAATGCATTCGCGAAAAAAACATGGCCTGTTTTGAGGAAGTGTTTTGCTGTCGATTTGCCATGTGAAAAGAAATGTTGACGGCACGCAACGTGCAATTTTAAGCTATAAAGGAGAGGTGGAACGATGAAAGAAATGACATTGAGGGAAGTGTGTGAAAGTGCAAATGTCTCAAGACGCGCTGTTCAGGGATACGAGAAAGCAGGACTGGTTTCCGCGTCAGGCAAGAATACATACGGATATCTTTTATATGATACAGATTCACAGGAACGGATCAAACGCATTAAACTGTATCAGGATTTGGGACTGAAAATAAAGGAGATCAAGGAAATCATTGATGCCCCGAATCCGGTACTGAAAAAGATTTTGGAAGAACGGATCGTAAAAATGGAGGAAGAAAAAAAGCGGATTGATGATCTGGTCGATAAAGTAAAACAATTGATTGCAACACTTTCGTAAACAAAGCAGTTTTGACAGCAGATCCACTTCCCGTGGTGTTGAAATCTGAAATGATAAGGAGGGAAAAGGGAAAATTTAATGTGTTATCTGACGGCGGGTACAAGGATAATCGTGGAAATCCGGATTACGAAACCGTAGAATTTGATGACGATTCACAAATACATTTAGGAGGTTTGGAATATGAAGGAGAAAGTAAAGATATTTACCATTTTTGCTATTATACTTAGCATGACAGGATGCCTTGCCGGATGTGGCAGCGGCGAAACAGCCAATAATCCCGGCAGCAGAGCCATAAAGGAGAAGATTAATATAAAGGATATTGCCTGGAATGTTGATGAAGGTATCGTTGGAGGTGAGCGCTATGTCCTTCTTAGCTACACGAACGATACGCAATGTACAATAACGAACTTTGAAATTATATTTAATGAAAAGGATGGTATCACCGAAGAAGAAAAATCAGACTTCTATTCAGATATTCAAAAGAAGTTTGAACTAAGCGATGAAGATATGGATGATCTCAAAAGCAGATCGATTTCAATGCACGCAGAAACAGACAGGGTTGTGAAACCAGGCGAATCCATTTCAAATGTAAATTGTTATTATTACGGCGGTTCTTTTTATCTGAAAGATATAAACCACTATAACTTGGTTGAGCCTGATATTGCTACCATTAAGTACTTGGAGGAGGATAAAATTTTTACGGTATATTATGATTACGGTTCAAAAAAATATTCTACCGAAGAAAAAACAGAGATAGCATATCAATGGTCACAAACAGATCTTGGCAGTAAAATTCCGAAACCGGATGTGAAAGTGGTAAAAAGCAGCATAGATGATAAAACGAGCTTTATGTTTGATGCATACGGCTTGACGTTAGAGCAATTTAATGCGTATGTCGACGAATGTAAAGAACTTGGATATACAGATGAGTCGAATAACTATGAAGGATCCTATACTGCTGATAATGCAGAAGGTTATAATGTCCATTTATATTACGATGAAAGGGATCATTCGATGAGTGTCACTATCAGTGCACCCAAAACAGAAAGCGAATAGTCTAAAATAAGTGAATCTATGAAATCGGGGCGATGATGCAAAGTTATCATCGCCCTGATTAATTAAGTTATTTTATAAATATTATCTTGTTATAATTCTTAGCGGGGAGAGACAGCTGATAAATTTTGGAAGCAAATTTTTAGAGAAATATTCAATGAAGGTTTGAAAATGGTTGATGCAAAACATGATATAATGAGTAAAACTGGTATTTGTGTCAAAAATATTCAATGAAATGGGGCGATAAAGGGAAATTAGGAGAGACGGCTATTTATAGAGGCTGAATATATGGTAAGATTGAAAGAGAGCCCCTGCTTTTTCGATATAGCGTGACACTTACAAAAGATGCCTCTGGAAAATATGCAGTCACTCACGAATGTTTATCCAGCAAAAAAGCAACTAATTTGCTGGAAACAGCGGAAAAAATCGATAGACTTTTTGTCTGAGAACCACCAGATTTATTCATGGAAAACAAATGGAAATTATTCGCCATCCAGGCTATATCGAAACGGAATGATCGAAGGTTCACCGTTTAATGTGGATTCCATTGACTTTATAGGTGTATTTGGTTCAGGTGGGGAGGTCGAATAATGGGGCTTCAGCTGATTTGTATGGAGCGTAAGATGAAGAAGGGATAAGGTGGTGGAAAGAAATGTATATTCAATGTACAAAAAAGATGCTAGATAAACTGGATTCTGAAAAAATCGGGATGGTTTCGGCAGATGAATGTGATGATGGGGCAGATGGTTTTTACTCCTGGCATGTAAATTATATTACAATTAACCGTAGGAAAGTTATTGTATGCATGAATAATTTGACCAGATATACAATTATCATATATCGTCCGAAAGCAAAGGATATTGCACATTTTGAATCAAGAATCAAAGAAGGAATTCGTACTGCATTTTTGGAAGAAGGTATTCCGCGGGAGATGGTGGAGGAGTATTTCCGGAATTGCGGAGATGTAAAGTTTTCAAAAACGAAGGATAGAAGACTGCTGGCAAATCTAAATCAGACTTGTCAAATTGTTCAGTATTATGCAGAACTGCTGGATGAAGATGCGGTGGTACAAAGCAGAGCCAGTCTGAATCTGGGAAGATATATGGTAAAATTCGAAGGGCAGTATGAATGCCCGGCGCACAAATTGTTTCGTGCATTTTGCCGCATGAGAAATATTCCCGAGCAGGATTGGGAACAGATTCTTGAGATAGAAAACTATCAGCTGAAAATCAGACTGATGCTGGAACATTATGATATATGGCGGAGAATTCTGATTCCGGCCCGGTGTACATTTGAAGAACTACATATGGCGATTCAATACACTTTTGGATGGTTTGGTTATCACTTACATGAATTTTCTGTAGTGGATCAGAATTACAAAGCAGAAGAAGGGACACCGCTGTATGCATATCCAAAGAAGATCAGGATTGTGGATGGAGAAGATCCTGAAGTGGAACAGTTTTTGGAGCGGGATCGGTATGAAGTAAAATATGATACGAAGACAAGCTTGAGAGAGATTTTTGAAGAAACAGATCGGTGTATTTATACCTATGATTTTGGTGATAACTGGGAACACGAGATTATTCTGGAAAAAGTAGAAAGGAACAGCCATAATCGTATTCCGTATCTGTTGGAACAAAAAGGTGAACGGCCTCCGGAAGATGTAGGTGGAGAAGGCGGTTTTGAAGAATATATGAGAATCGTATCTGATCCGGAAAATCCAGAGTATGAGTTCATGGTTCAATGGTCGGAAAATACAAGAGCAGATCAACGGACAATTGAGGAGATTAATCGGCAGCTGAACCGGTATTATGGTTACATAGGTTTTAGATAACAGGATAAAAGAGGAGAATGAACAATGATTGCACCGAGAAAAATACGTTTTGAAGCAGGAAAAAGAAGAAATGAAAACTTTGCATTTCGTACTTATTTGAAATGCAATGCGGAGGAAGACAAATTGGATGAGCAATTTCAAAAATTGCATCAGGAGTTATTCAGAAATTATGACTGTAGCAGGTGCAGAAATTGCTGTAAGATGTATCGTGGCAGTATACCGAAAGAAGACCTGGAGCAGGACGCAGGAGTACTTGGGCTTACAAAGGAAGAACTCATAGAAAAATATCTGGAGAAAAGTGAAACGGAAGATGGATATGAAACAAAACATGTACCTTGTGATTTTCTGGATCAGAATGGGGACTGCAGATTAGGGAGTTGTAAACCGCAGAGTTGCAAAACTTTTCCCTATACAGATCAGCCGGAACGGCTTTACAGTTTGCTCAGCGTGTTAGACGTGATTGAAGTTTGCCCGGTGGCATTTGAGATTTTTGAAAGGTTGAAAAAAGAATATGGGTGGAAGTATCAGAGGTAGAAGTTTGCAGGAAAAGGGAAGAGTGGAATAGTATATGAGATTGTTTATAGCGATTCAATTATCAGAGGACATGAAAAGGGCTCTGACAGCCTGCATGAATGATTTGAAAAAACAGGGAGTGACCGGCAATTATGTACCGGCGCAGAACCTGCATCTGACATTGGCATTTATTGGAGAATATGATAAGCCGGAGCGGATAAAGGATGCTATAAACAGTATTCCGCTGCCCCGGCTTCGTCTGAAACTTTCCGAGAAAGGAAAGTTTGGGGATCTTCTCTGGGCAGGGATTCAGGAAAATCAGGATTTGCACGCGTATGTGAAGAATTTACGGGCAGCCTTGAAAGAAGTAGGAATTCCTTATGCGCACGACAAGTTTATCCCGCACATCACTCTGATCCGAAAGTCCGCATCGAAGGAAACATATCAGGTGCATTTGAGAAAAGTGGAGATGAACGTAGAACGAGTAGTGCTTATGAAGTCGGAGAGAAAGAATGGGAAGATGGTATATCGGGAGATATAGGAGCGGTCTTGATCATAATACAAGAGTGGAGCAGATGACAAAAGAGGTTTTGGTTTGAGTTAATGTTGGCAAGTCCTTATGAATGATGCCCTAAAAAATAGTATATGAATATTATATTGCCTTGCGGCAATGATAAAATAATGATAAAATTAAGATAATAAAAGATAGAAATTGCGATAAGAAAGGAGAGGTTACTATGATACAGATCAGACCTGTTTCGGATTTGCGAAATAAATTTCCTGAGATTGAAATGCTCGTCAATGAGGGGCAGCCGGTATATTTGACAAAAAATGGATATGGGGCAATGGTTGTGCTTAGTTTGGAGGAATATGCAAGTCTTGTAGACAATGTGGAGATGAAACTGGATGAGGCGGACAAAATGGCAGAAACTAAGGAAGAAAGACTAAGCCATGAGGATGTGTTCAGAAACGTTAGAGGTGCAATCCATGGCAAATAAAAAATACAGACTCCAATATCTGCCTTTGTTTGAGCAGGATTTGGTGCAGACGGTGAGTTACATTACAAATGTACTAAAAAATCCCGACGCAGCGGAAAAACTTGCGAATGATGTAGAGGCGGCAATACTGGAACGTTTGGATAATCCATTGATGTTTGAACCATATCCCTCTGCAAAAAAGAGAAAATATCCGTATTATCGCATTTATGTGCGGAATTATGTGATTTATTATGTAGTTATTGGAGATGTAATGGAAGTTCGGAGATTTCTTTATGGGGCTAGAGATACAGATAGATATTTGTAGAAATAACGAAGAAGTTTGTTTTGTTCAAATGTATGAATGATGACGATTTTCTCTGCATACATTGTAAAAATAGTGAGTGTAGAGGAAATCTATGAAGGAATATATCGAGGAGAGGGCGGTAGAGATCGCGCATTACATCATTGATCATAATGCAACAGTGAGGCAGACGGCAAAAGAGTTCGGAGTGAGTAAAAGTACCATACATAAAGATGATGGTGTCATAATAAGAACAGTCAGATGAGATGCCGGTAAAGCGTTGATTTTGGCGGGTTTCACAGCTGTCAGCTCTTGGCAGGGAGCTGACAGTACAATAGAATAAGGTTTTACATAGAACGTTTATGTGTTCTCACAGGAGAATGGATGGACGTTCTATTTTTTTGCTCAAAATCAGATTCGAGGAGGAACAGTATGGAATTTAATGAGTTCAGGAACAAAGTAAAAGAAGCTCTGCCTGACTTCCTCACGGATGACCTCAGGAACGCTGAGATCAAAGATACTGCCGTGAACAAGCTGCAGGGCGAGTCGTATTCGGGAATCTCTGTTACGCCGGAAGGAAGCCATGTGGGAGTAAGCATCAATCTGGAAGACGCCTTTCAGGATTATCAGACTGGAGAGCAGTTTACTGCTGTAATGAACAGACTGGCAGATACGCTTGTAGGAACACTGGGAGAACGGGAACAGTTTGACCTTGGATTTCTTTCAGATTACAGCGTTGTAAAAGGGATGCTGACAATGGAAGTGGTAGGAAAAGACCAGAATGCCGAGATGCTTCAGTCTGTATCGCATCAGAAAATGGAGGATCTCGCGACAGTATACCGCATTGATCTCGGTGATACAGAGAACGGGAATGCAACGGTTCTTATCACAAATGAGATGATGCGTAATTATGGTCTTACACAGGATCAGCTTCATCAGGATGCACTTGATGCATCGCAGCACACAATGAAATATAACATTCGGAGTATGGATGAAGTGCTTATGGGAATGGTGCAGAGTATGGGAATTGATCAGGAACAGCCGGTCATGTTTTCCAGTCCTTTGTATGTTGCGACAACGGAACGGGATATGTATGGAGCAGGTGTACTGGCAGTTCCGTCTTTCTTTGACGATGCCGCTGAGAAACTGGACGGGAACTTTTATGTTCTGCCCTCGTCTGTGCATGAAATTCTGCTGCTTCCGGACCGTTTCGCACCTGAGCCTCAGTTTTTAAAAGAAATGGTTCAGGATGTCAATGCTAATGAGGTAGATCCGAAGGATCGCCTTTCCGACAATGTGTATCACTATGATGCAAAAGAGCGGATCTTTGAACTGGCTGAGAAATATGAGCGCCGGATGGAAGAAAAATCAAAAGATAAAAAACAGGAGAGACATTCTGTATTATCTGAACTGGGGAACAAGCAGAAAGAATGCTCCGGATTTGAGAAGAAACCGGGACGTACACCGAAAAAGAAAGAGATGGAAATCTAAGGAAGGAGAGAGGTATGGCATACGGACAATATACCGAGGATAAGCCGAAAGACTGCCGTTACTGTTACTTCTGGAACGGGAAGAAAAAGAGGTGTATGCTTGATTCCTGTTATTATCAGCAGAAGCCGGAGAATGTAAACAGTGAGTGTTACGGCTGTCCTTACGGGCGCGCTCAGCCCTGCATCGGATGGTGTACCAGAAAGATCCTCCGAGATAAGTAATTCGGATATAGATGCAGGCATATGGAAAAGGCGGTGGAGTGGAAATGAATTTTGATTTTTATTATGGGCTGCAGTCTCAGACATTCTCCTTCTACCGGATACCGAAACTGCTGTTTACTGATTCCCGATTTTCTTCCATGTCTACAGAAGCAAAGACACTGTATGGGATTCTTCTGGATCGGATGGATCTGTCCATGAAAAACGGGTGGCTTGATAAACAGAACCGGGTCTACCTGTTTTTCACTGTGCAGGAGATTCAGGATTCGCTCGGGTGCGGAAAGAACAAAGCAATTCAGTTGATGCAGGAATTAGAAAAAGAGGGATTGATTGAACGTAAACGGCAGGGGATGGGAAAGCCCAGTTTCGTATATGTGAAAAATATTCTTTCCTGTCCAGAATCGGAGCTTAAGAGGTTTAGAAATCAAACTTCCGTAGGTTTGGAAAATAAACTTCAAGAGGTTGGAAAATCAAACCCTAATCATACTGATTATAGTCAGACTGATCAGAGTCAGAACAATCAATCCTATCCGGCAGATCGTGACAGTGAAAGAGCAGATCAGGAAACGGATGATAATGCGGTCGATGCGATCAGAAAGAGGGAAGACTACCGCAGATATTTTCGTGAAGAGCTTGGTATTGATGAATTAAAAGCAGAGTATCCGTCGAATGCAGACATGATTGAGGAACTGTTGGAACTAATCGTAGATACGGTATGCAGCTCAAGGGTTTTTATTCGTATCGGGAAGGAGCAGCTTCCGGCAGAAATTGTCAGAAGCAGGATGATGAAACTGAACGCAGAGCATATCCGTTACCTGATTTTCTGCCTGAATGAGAGTACGACAAAAATCCGGGATATCCGGCAGTATCTCCTGACTGCCCTCTACAATGCTCCGGCGACAATCAGCAGTTATTATAATCAGTTAGTTCAGCATGATATGGCGAACGGGCTGATCTAACAAAAGAATGACAGGAAGAAAAGAGGTGAAACTTTGGCAAAGAAAGGAACAGTAATAGCCGTAGTCAACCAGAAAGGCGGAACCGGCAAAACGACTACGTGCGAGAATCTCGGAATCGGTCTGGCTATGGAGGGGAAAAAGGTGCTTCTGGTTGATACAGACCCGCAGGCATCCCTTACAATCAGCCTCGGGTATCCTATGCCGGATCGTATTTCTCCTACTCTGTCGGATCTGATGAAGAAGATTGTCTCAGATCAGCCGATTGAATCAGGCGAAGGGATTCTCCACCATCCGGAAGGTGTCGATCTTGTACCGGCAAATATTGAACTGGCGGGAATGGAAGTTTCTCTTGTGAACGTAATGAGCAGGGAGAGTGTTTTAAAACAGTATCTGGATAGTGTGAAAAAAGAGTATGATTTCATTCTTCTGGACTGTATGCCTTCTCTGGGAATGCTGACGATTAATGCGCTTGCGGCTGCTGACAATGTGATCATTCCGGTTCAGGCTCAGTATCTTCCGGCAAAGGGATTGGAACAGTTGCTGCAGACTGTAAACAAAGTGAAGCGCCAGATCAATCCGAAACTGCGGATTGAAGGAATCCTTCTGACAATGGTGGACAGCAGGACGAATTATGCAAAGGATATCAGTGCGTTGATCCGGGAAAATTACGGTGGAAAGCTGAAAGTATACCAGACGGATATTCCCCGCTCTGTCCGGGCGGAGGAAATCAGCGCGGAAGGGAAAAGTATTTTCAGGCATGACCCGAAAGGTAAAGTAGCGGAGGCGTACCGTGTGCTGACAAAGGAGGTGCTGCAGAATGCCGAGAAAAGGCGCAAACGTCAGCTTGAGCAGTTACGATGATATATTTTCCACGGAACAGAGCCGGACGGAGGCAGGGCAGGAGCACGTGCAGGAAATCCCGTTGGAAGAGCTGCATCCCTTTGAGGGGCATCCGTTTAAGGTACTGGACAATGAAGAGATGGATAAGACAGTGGAGAGCGTCCGGACGCTCGGAATTGTTACGCCGCTGATCGCACGTCCTGACCCGGAGGGAGGATATGAGATCATATCCGGGCACAGGAGACATCATGCCGCGGAACTGGCGGGAAAAGAGACCGTGCCGGTAATTGTCCGGGAGATGGACGATGATGCAGCCATTATCCTGATGGTTGATGCAAATCTTCAGCGTGAAAACATCCTTCCCAGTGAAAGGGCGTTCGCCTATAAGATGAAACTGGAAGCGGTGAAACATCAGGGGGAACGGTCGGACTTAACTTCCCGACAAGTTGTCGGGAAGTTGGAAGCGGCGGATATTGTGGGAGAAAAATCCGGAGAGAGCGGCAGGCAGGTGCAGCGGTATATCCGGCTTACGGAACTGATCCCGCAGCTCCTGGATATGGTGGATCATAAGCAGCTGGCATTCAATCCGGCAGTGGAACTGTCTTATCTGAAAAAAGAGGAACAGGAACAGTTTTTAGAAGCAATGGAATATGCACAGGCAGCGCCGTCGCTCTCGCAGGCTCAGAGGGTGAAAAAGCTCAGCCAGTCCGGAGAGTGTACGCTTGATGCCATGTGCGACATTATGGATGAAGTGAAAAAGGGAGATCTTGACCGGATCACGATCAGGAATGATGTACTGAAAAAGTATTTCCCGAAATCATATACTCCGAAGCAGATGGAAGATACGATTATCCGGCTGTTGGAGCAGTGGCAGAAAAAGAGACAGAGAAGTCAGGAGCGGTAGACAGACAGGGCACCAGAGAATGGTGCTTTTATTTATGCAAAAAAAGGAGAAAGAATGAGCGAGAAGAATTTTAAAATCTATGTAACAGGCGGAACAAATGTATTTATTCCCGTTTTATCGGATGACCCGAAGCAGGTAAGCAGGGTGTTGGACAGCCTGAAAAGATGCTACGGGGATGATGACAGTGAAGAAGTCAAAGCGGCGCTTTCTTTTGTAAGCGATTATCTGGATGATCTGACTGCAGAAAATGACAAAAAGGATTTTGATGGAAACGCCGAAAAAGAAACCATGAATGGGGTTGTGATGGCGGTTGTTCCGGGGAAAGAGCCGCAGCTGATGGCGGAGGACGAATTTTATAAGAACCATACCGATTATGATGAGCGTGTGCAGATACTCTGTGCATCATATCTCACGGTCATGCTCGAGTACAACCACAGGAAAGTGCTGACTTTGGGAGAAGAAAAATATCTGGTCGGCGACGCTGCCCTCTATGGGTATGATTCAGAGAAGCATGAGGTTTATATTGACCCGGATATGGTAGAAGATCTCCTGAATGATATCAAGGACAGAACCGTTATGCTCAGTACGGGAAGTGAGGATTTCCCTGCTATTCGGATTTAACAGAGTGGAAGAAAGCAGGTGAGTGAGAATGGGAAAAACCATCGGAGAACGGATTGAAGAGATGAGGATACAGGCAGGGGCGAAGAACTACAAAGGGCATGACTATATGGATCTGAACCGGTTTGCAGACGATACGAAACACATGATTATCTTTGACGTTGTATCGGAGAAATCCCCGTGGGGAAGTAGCGGTGACAGGATGCGTCTCTATCTGAATGATGTGGGATACGGAAAAGCAGAACGTCTGCAGAAAGAAGGAATGATCCGCATCCGCAGCCATGCCAAAGTTTTTGCCGGACATCTTCATTATGATCGGAAAATAATGGACCGCTGAATTCCAAATGAAACAGGAAGGGGGATAACGCTTGCAGGAAGAAGTTGAAAACAGGTCGGTCAATCTGGCGATCACTACGACGAAACTGACGGCGCGGGCGATTTGCAGCGGGATCAGGAAATATGTGCAGCACCGAGAAAAAGTGAAATCGAGAAAAGCGGCGGATAAAGCGGCAAAAAAGGCTGCGCCGATCCGCGGGAAGCAGACAGTGAAGCAGCTAATCGGGCAGAATCAGGGAGTGAGTAGCGTGGATATCGCCAAATCCGGGATCAAGGATTTTGAGCGGATTGCCAGACGGTACGGTGTTGATTTTGCCGTGACAAAGGATAAGTCCGTACAGCCGCCCCGGTATACCGTTTTCTTTAAGACAAAGGATGCGGATGCTCTCACATCGGTTCACAAAGCATACAGTGCGAAGGTTATGAAGAAACGGAGCAGACCGAGTGTACTTGCACAGCTTCAGAAGTTCAAAGCACTGGCTGCACAAATTCCGAGAAAAGTACGGGAAAAGATACAGGAGCGTGGAAGATGATGAATACAAAAGAGATAAAACGTCTTGTAATCCTGAATATTCCCTATGTGATTCTCGGGCTTCTGGCTACGAATCTCGGGGAAGCATGGAGACTGGCTGCAGGGACGGACATTTCGGAAAAAATTCTTGCACTGTTCGGAACGATTCCGGCGGCATTCGGAAATCCTCTTCCGAGTATGCGTCCGGCAGACCTGTGCGTGGGACTGGTATGCGGAGCCGTACTGCGTACTGCGGTCTATCTCCGCGGTAAGAATGCAAAAAAGTACCGGCACAATGTGGAGTACGGTTCTGCGCGGTGGGGAACATCGAAAGATATCGAGCCGTTTATGGCGCCGAAGTTTGAGGATAATGTGATCCTTACGAAGACAGAGCGTCTGATGATGAGCAACCGACCGAAGAATCCGAAGTATGCCAGAAATAAGAATGTGCTGATTGTGGGCGGCTCCGGGTCAGGCAAAACAAGGTTTTGGCTGAAGCCGAATCTACTTCAGATGCACAGTTCCTATGTGGTTACTGATCCGAAAGGAAGCATCGCGGTGGAATGCGGAAATGCGCTTTTGAAGAATGGATATCGGATCAAGATTGTGAATACCATCAATTTTAAAAAGTCGATGCATTACAATCCTTTCGCCTATATTCATTCGGAAAAAGATATTCTGAAACTGGTGACTACGCTGATCGCCAATACAAAGGGCGAAGGAAAAGCCGGGGATGAATTCTGGACCAAAGCGGAAACACTGCTGTATTGTGCGCTGATCGGATATCTGCATTATGAAGCTCCGGAAGAAGAACAGAATTTTGCAACACTGATCGAGTTTATCAATGCAATGGAAGTCCGGGAGGACGACGAGGATTTCCAGAATCCGGTAGATCTGATGATGGAGGAACTGGAAAAGAAGAATCCGAATCATTTCGCAGTGCGCCAATATAAGAAATACCGCTTAGCCGCAGGCAAAACTGCGAAGTCGATTCTGGTGAGCTGCGGGGCAAGGCTTGCGCCCTTTGATATTCAGGAACTGCGGGAGATCACAGCTTATGATGAGTTGGAACTGGATACACTGGGAGATCAGAAAACAGCGCTGTTTCTTATCATGTCAGATACGGACAGCACCTTCAATTTTCTGATATCCATGATCTATACGCAGCTCTTTAATCTGCTGTGTGAAAAAGCAGATGATGTGTACGGCGGCAGGCTTCCTGTCCATGTGAGATGCCTGATCGATGAGTGCGCCAATATCGGACAGATTCCGAATCTGGAAAAACTGGTGGCAACAATCCGAAGCCGTGAGATTTCCGCCTGTCTGGTGCTGCAGGCGCAGAGCCAGTTGAAAGCAATTTATAAGGATAATGCGGATACAATCATCGGAAATATGGATTCCCGGATCTTTCTGGGCGGTTCAGAGCCGACGACGCTGAAAGAGCTGAATCAGTCGCTCGGAAAAGAGACAATCGACACGTATAACACAGGGGAAAGCCGCGGACGGGAGACGTCACATTCCCTGAATTATCAGAAGCTTGGGAAAGATCTTGCTACAATTGATGAACTGGCTGTGTTGGACGGAGGAAAATGCATTTTGCAGCTGCGAGGTGTGCGTCCATTCCTTTCGGATAAGTACGATCTGACGCAGCATCCGAACTATAAGCTGACTTCTGACTATGATCCAAAGAATGCATTTGATATTGAGAAGTTCCTGAATCACAGGCTGAAACTGAAAGCGGATGATGTGTACGATGTAGTGAATGTGAATGAAAATGAGGTATAGATGATAACTGAATATGAAATATACTGTTCTGGTATACCGCCATAGTGATGCTCCTTCCGATTGAATAACGGAAGGATTTTTTGTGCCGGAAATACGAAGAGAAAATGTTTGAAGAAATGGGAGGAAAGACAATATGGAATTTTTCAACAGTGCAGTAACTGTATTACAGACACTTGTAGTGGCTCTTGGAGCGGGGCTTGGTATCTGGGGAGCGATTAATCTTCTGGAAGGCTACGGAAATGATAATCCGGGCGCGAATGCTCATGTGCCATAAAGTAACACACGAATTTGAAAGACAGCCATACACTATTCCATGTCCATATAAATTGCAAAAAGCAGACTGAACACAAGCGTT